>Ga0272441_10000495_pt1 | contig 89628 bp, 162 predicted proteins | sample SSMProp6N_FD_193582 | JGI IMG/M metagenome (GOLD analysis project Ga0272441, IMG submission 193582) | Marine sediment archaeal communities from Little Sippewissett salt marsh, Falmouth, MA, United States - SSM-Prop-6N | ecosystem: Environmental > Aquatic > Marine > Wetlands > Sediment ... | reverse complement strand
AGTTTCCGCAATTCTTACATGAAATAGTACCAGTATAATTGGCTCCACATGAATAAACTAATTTATTATTTTTATACATGTCCATAATTCTTTTCCAAGCTTCTGGTCTTATGCACCAATATGAATTCAGTGTTCTTTTTCTAAAATCATAATTAGACTTGTGTTCTGCTGGAACCATTTCATTATAATAAGCCATAAAAGTAAATACTACTGGAACTCCTTTAGAAGTATAAAGATGTGTTGCCGGCCATACTACTTTATCTAAATTCCAAGTGTTAACACGAATTCTTACAAACATTAAATTTTTTGGTATTTGAGTAACTACATTAAAATCAGTATCTGTTATATTTCCAGGATTAATTGTTAATACGACAGGAGCATCAAATAACCGTAAGTCAGGTATAGATGTATTATAAAATTTATTTGGATATATCTGAGTTGCTTTAATTACGGCCTCTTTATCAATATTGCTATCGTTTCCATCGTTAATTCTGACAACTCGATTTTTTGCCATTTCTATAGATGGCATGTTGGGAAGATTGTCTGACAATGGCTCTAAATAAGATCTACCAGATTGGAAAAAACAATCTTTACAACCTACAGGGCATTTACCTTCTTGAGGTATTGCACAAATTATTCCACTACCTTTTGTTTTTGGATTTTCAAAATATGGTTTTTTCATGTAACTCATTTTTTGTCTTCTCCTTTTGTAAGGTTTTTATCATAATATTGATTCTTCAAAAGGACATTCAGCACAGCATTTAACTCTTTTTGAATTTAAATTTCTTGTGCAAAGACTCATTATATGTTTCATTAGCTTATCCATCTTTTATTCCTTTACATTTACCTATGCATCCACAATCAATATAAATATCTCCATAAAAAGTACCTAAAACTAGATTTGGGCATTTTAACAACTCATTAGCTGTTGAATACAAACCCAAACCGTTCCAATATTCACTCTCAGACCGATAAAAAGATTTAAATGATCCCATAACTAATTGGTTATATTTAGCCCTTGTCCTTTGTATTTTTGCATCTTTTGGTATATATAAATCAGGGAATAATTTTCTTATTCTAAGTAACAGTTTTTCAGATTTTTTCATTACGCTCTATAGGAATTAATGTAGAATATAAAGCTCTTTTTTTGAATTCTTTCCAAGAACACATGTAAATATCAAGATCAAGCCCATCATTTCTCCATCCGTCCGGATCATAAACTTGCATACCTGTTTCTTTCTTATATTTTTCATGCCACTCTTTTCCAGTTTTAATTACTAAGTCCATTTGTTACCTCTTAAAGATTAAATCCTTTAAATATATCATCCATATTAAAATTATTTTTATTCTTTTTCATATATTCAAGTGCGGCTATTTTTGCTTTCAAATCCTTCGCTTCTTCTGTTAATCGTTTATTTTCTTTGCGAAGCTCATCAATAGTTTTAATATCGATTTTAGTTGTCTTTCCACATTGACAAGTAAAAGTTATAATAGCCATTAATCACTCCAAACTCGAAGGTTGAATTTCAACATTCATTAATTCTTTTCTATCTTTTGCTTCTTTTTTAAACTGTGCGTCTGTCACTATCTACTCCTTATTCTGTCAATTTTGCTTCTACTATTTTTTTACAAGTCCAACACATATTATAATCGCCACCCATTACCCAATCGTGTTTTCCTTTATTTTTAAAAAAACAATATATTCTTAACAAAAATAATTTTATCATTTTATTCTCCATATTTCAATAAATATTCTGGATTGATTGCTTTGAATGAAATTATTCCAAGACCTGGCCACGTCTTGTTTTCTAATGTCTTAACAACTATACCTTCACGTTTAATTCTTGAATTTAAAGTACTAAATCCTTTTGATTTCTCAATCCAATAATCAGAATCTTTTTCTAGAATAGAATATTTATCTACTATTGGTACTGGTTTCAAATTTAAATATCTCAAGATGCTTAATAGTCTAGCAAATGTATCTTGTTGATGTTTTGTTAAATCATGAGAAGTAAAAAATCTTACTGTCACTTTATCTAAATTATATTTATTCTTTTGTATACCAGGTCCGATTATTTCACCTTGTAATGCAATCTCACAACCGGTTTGTAATTTATAATAACGCAGCTTATTTTCTATATCATACTTACGAGCTATTTCCCAGTTCATATTTTTGTTATCTTCTTCCCACTCCCAATTTCGACCACACACTCCAAAATGATCATCATATAAATAAAAAGTACAAGAGGAACCATCTAGTTTTTCTGTTATATAAATTGAAGTACCATGTAGTTGTTCTAAAGTGTCTGATAAATTTTCGACACGTTCTTCATCTGTTTTGGGAATTATATTAGTTGGGAAAGGTGCAACTACTTTACCAGACAAACAACTTGGAATTTCTGGTACATATTTTTGAACATTAAAAGTATTAGTTAAATCTATTCCAGGTTCTAAATAAGCCGGCTCAATATGTCTTTTTAAAGATAAGAATATTGTAAGTGGCATTACTAAACCTTGCGACACTTGGCCACGAAGTTTGACAGTTTTAATTCTGAAACCTTTGTAGCGTTCAATCCAACAATTTTTTCTTAAGAATTCAAAAGGTTCTAATTCTGGTAAAACTGAATCAACTTCAAAATATATACACCAATCACCAATTTTAAAATCACCTTTTTTAACAACACAATGCCAACCTTTTACAGTTGCAACTTCAATATTGTCAGCACCTGGTATTGGTCTTAAACTTTTAATAACTTCTAATGACGCAAGTTTCCTTTCCATAATTTCTCCAAATTATATTTTAACCAACAAAATAAATTACAATATTTTTTAGTCTTTTTAAAATTTAACCAATGTTGTAATTTAATGCACTTGCCACAATACCAACAGTACACTTCTTCAAATCTATCCATTATATTTAATTATGCTATAATTTTAGCTCTAAATTTATTACATGCACAATGTTTTAGTTCATCATGGCAATAGTGTGTCCCATACATTTCATACATCATTTCACACTGTAGAACTTTTTCAAAAGTAATATCATCATAATCACAAAATTTTAAATGTTGACAATTTACACAACTATCATCAATATCTATTGCACTATGTTTACTGTAATTATATGTTGCTTTTAAGTCTTCAATCAGAGATTTTGCTTTTTCTCTTGGGCATTTATGTTTCTCACAAAACTCATCAAACAGATTCCTTATCATCTTCTTCTCCTTTCACTTTATTGCCCTTTTCACAATTACAATATTGGCACATTGTTTGCATGTTATCTATATAGTTTTTACCACCTTTACTTTTTGGAATAATGTGGTCTTTAGTCATGAGTACTTCTATACCTTCTGCATTAATTCCATAAAGATTAAAGTGATAAATTTTTCCTTTTCTATTATGTTTTTCTTTAAAGAAATATGTACCTTCAGTACCACATTTAATACATTTACAACCTTTATATTTGAAAGTGGCAAGACGCAGTGAAGAAATTTTAATAAGATCACCATCAAAATCTCTTCTTTCAACATCTGAATCATTATTGGGTATGCGAACATGTTGTAATACTTCTTCAACCGAATATTTCTTTGCTTTTCTTACCATGCACAATTTCCTAATTTTTTCTTTTCCATATCTTTCTCCTTATCCAACTTATCGAAACAATTATTTCTTCAAGCCAAAAGAATATACAAAAAATCATATAACAAACAATTTCATATATTCTTCCTTATAAAAATCTAGGATCATGAGTATCCCAAGGACTTTTTTTACTCTCTTTTTCTTTCTTCTCTTTAAATTTTTCGCATTCATCTATATAAGGACAATTATATGTTTTATATTTTTTGTTTCCAATGTGACCTATTCCAGAAAATATTACTGTTAATAATAACTAAACTCCAAGAAAATGCCAAATATTTTTAAAAATAAATTGTAATGCTTCTAACATATTAATCTCCTATCTCAACTAAATATTTTACTGAACATTGTGCTTGGTTATAAACTATATATTCATTGTTTCTAAGATCAGCTCCGCCTTCAGCAAATAGTGAATCATAAGAGCCTCTACTCTTTAGATTCTTTTCATTAAGATCATACATCCAATATTCATGAGTTTTAAAATGTAACCAATTTCCAGTGTGAACTTGGAATACAGCTAAATAAGCTTTATTGGCAGAGCCAGATGCCCAATAAGAACCTCTTAGTGAAGTATATCCAATTGACTTCTGAGCTTTGTCTGCAAAGTAAAGTCCATAACCAAACATCTTACCAGTAATTACTGCATTTGATGGTCTAAGCACTAAGCCTGTATCTAAAATTGACCACCAATTTTCATTCCTAGATCCATGCCAAAAATAGAATGCTCTTTTGTCTTTTGACTTCTCTACCCATTTGTCATAGCGACTTTGAGTCGCAAGATTAGTAACTCTGTATGCGTTGCGAAATTGTCTAGCATTCGATCCAAGAAGCTGCATGATTGTTTCTTTATCTTTAGCATCGATTTGCTCGATGGTAATACCCATTGCATCTAGTAATGTTTTTTCTTCTTTGTGATCAACAGTTTTAGTCTTTGCAATAGTTGAGACTTGTCCAGCCATAACATCTAAAGTTGCTTGTTCATTTGCAATTAAATGGTTGACATTGTCAGAACTAAAATTCATTCCCTCAGTAGTATTGAAAAGATGCATGCGAACATTTGACATTCTTCGAGGAATTATAGAATATAAGTCTGTAAGTAGATCATTTATATTCTCGACTACTACATTTTTTTGACTACTCTCAGAAGTTATTTGATCTATTATGTTTTGAGCTTCATCAACTTGTTTTTGAGTAACATTCTCAGAAGTTACTAAATAATTTTTCTTTACAGAGCCTTTTGCATAAGATTGCAATGCATTAACCAATTTAGATATTTGTGTATTGGTTATATCAGCAAAACTTGTTTCTTCATCAATGCCAGCTTCTACAAAAATTTCTGTTATATCTTTATAACCTTTCTTGGTTTTTTGTCTATAAATACTATCCCATTTGGAAATTGGATAAGTTGTTTCACTAGAAGTAACTCCTACTCTACCCCATTCAACTTTAAAAGTACCATCACCATTATCTTTCATATTATAAAATTTGTTATTATTATCAGCGGTCACCATTATAAGTTTTTTAGTACCTTTATTTTCCATTTGACCTCCTAGATAATTATAGAGCCCTGTCGATTCTTTTATGAGTCAGCTTTAAAATTATAAACAGGTTTCATGTGACAATATATTTCTACAGTATCTTTTAAATATTCTATAATATGAGAAGCTTTTTTATATGCTTGTGGTGCCTCATCAAGAGTGTGTTTAGAAATGCAACTTGTCCAAACTTTATTCTTCTGCATTATCTTCTGATAATCACTCAAATCAATATTTGCTTTTGCTGCATTTCGACTCATTTTTCTGCCTGCACCATGCGGAGCTGAATTATTCCATTCACTATTACCTTTACCAGTACCAACTATACAACCATCAGCCATATTTAGTGGAATAATTACCATTTCATTTTCATGTGCAGAAATAGCACCTTTACGTATTATTCTATCTGTTAAATTGATATAATTATGTACTGATTCAACACACTGTATATCTTTATATTTTAATTTATAAAATTTAGTAATTATTCTATAACCCATTAGTCTTCTGTTGAGTTTAGCATATAATTGTGCAATTTGCATGTCATTTAAATAATCAGTAATATAATCACCTTCTAAATATTCTAGACCAGTAATTGTATGTGGTTTTTGCATTTCTTTTCTTAATGCATTAATTGCAACTTCAATACCTTTACCTTTTTTTGTTTTCTTGATTATTTCAATTCTTTTTTGATATTCTTCTTTATCCATATTTTGATTTAATTGGGCTAAGCTCTGGTGATATTTAGCAACTTTCAAGCCAAAATTTCTTGAGCCTGAATGTATAATTAACCAGTAATTGTTATCATAATCTTTATCAATTTCAATAAAATGATTGCCACCACCAAGAGTTCCAAGAGAGCTTTCAACATAAGAATATTCTTGTTTAGTTCTAGAACAAACTTCTTTTATATGATTAAAGAAATCAGATATTTTCATATTCATGGCCAATCTATTAGAAAAACAACCAGCTGATTCTAAATGCCAATTTGCAATTGTGTGAATATTTCTACCTGATGGAATATTTTTTCTTATGAATTTATCTAATTTATCAAATTTAGATTTTATTATATGTGCCGGACCTAATTTCCAAGCAGTTACACCACAACCAATATCAACACCTATTAAATTAGGCACTACTTTTTCAGTTAATTTTGCAGTATAACCAATTACACAACCGGCACCAGCATGAACATCTGGCATTATTCTTACATGAGCATCTTTTGCCATTTCTTGGTTTAATAGATTGATTATTTGAGAAATTGCTTCCTGTTCTATTGTATCATTATAAACAATAGCACTACCATATTTACCATTAATCTCCATGATTTTACCTCCTAAATTACAATTATAATTGTGAATCGAAGCTATGAAAAATTATTTGGTGAAAACTCATAATTGTCGCTGTCCATATATTCACTTTGTAAACAATTATGAACTACACAGTAATTATAAAAACTTAGATTATGTTGATTAGACTCTACAATCTTTAAGAAATCTTCTATCAAAATTTCTCTATCATATTCACTAAAAATTTTAACATATTTAGAATATTTTAATAAAAAATTTTTCGTCTTTTTATAAGAATCAAGTTTAACATTAATATAAATATTATTTTTTAATAATTCTTTGGCATTATTTTCCCACTCATTAATAGGAAATTGTTCTTCTATTACATGGAAGTTAAATTTCCAGCCCATAGATTGTTTACCCATATGAATTTCATCATATCTTTTACAGCAATTACATATATTATATCTAATGTAATAATTTGTTCCCATTGCTTACCTTCGGAAATTGATCATCTTTTAGTGTTGCACCACCTTCTCTGAGTAGATATTTAGCATAACTATCTTTAAAAGCTTTAAATTGTTCAGGTGTAAGAGGGTTTATTGTTAATGGTTAAATTGATTAGAAAGTTTTTCACCTTCGCCCAATCCGTTTCTAAGAATGTATTGAGTATATTTTCCTTGCAACATTCTATTGATTGCCGGATCATTAACTCTATGCATTCTTTTTAATACAAAAATATTATTTGCGTGAAGTGTGTCAAAGCGATTTTTATGTGGGTAATAAGTTATGAAGTGTACGCGATTATATGCATTTTTAAAAGCATAATCACCATGAACCTCATAGAGTGTACAATATGTTTTATTTCGTCTATTTTTAAAGTCTAGTTCAAACCATACACCTTTAATAGATTCAATAAAATCATGAAATAAATCCATAAAATTAATTATGTGATTAATTTGATAAGTTATTCTTTTTTGTCGTTGTTGGGTGGTTTTACTTTCTTCTTACATTTGAGACAATAGTTGCTGTTTTTAGATACTTTTGTGCCACATATTGGACACTTAAAGGTCCCCATGACAAATTCTTCTATTAGATTTTTTATTGTATCATTAAGTTTCATGCTAAGCTCCGAAATGAATTTTAGTTATCTTGTAAAGCTAATCTCTTAATTTAAATTTTGTCCATTCTTTTTCAGCTTGTTTTATATAATCAGAGTCCATAGGTCCACATAGTATAAACTTTTCTAGTCTATAAAGAAAGTAATATGTTGAATTAATGTAGTATTCTTCAAATGTTTTAGCTGTGACAGCGTGTGGTCGAAATATTATACCACAGACATGTTCATTAGTTATTTTAGTAAAATAGTAATAATCAAATAAAGTTTTGTCTTTTCTTCTTCCATTGCGTCTTCTAAACCATCGATTTAAAATTGCTTTTTCTAATAATTCTCTTGCATTAAACATTTTAAGATCTCAGTCTATATTTTGTAAATTCTTTAATGAAGTCTATTTTTATATGCTCATCTCCAGCAGTTAAACATAAGAATTCATTTGTTTTTTGCATAAAATATGAAAGATGCATATAATCTTCTGTTATTTTTGGTTTTTTATTTTTGTATATATGAAACACTATAAATTCTACAACATCATCAAATTTGGTGATATAATAATAATGATATGTTTTTGTGCGATTATCAAACTTTTTGAACCATTGATTAATAATATGCTTTTTAAATAAACCTGAAACAGTCATATTATAATACCTCCAATTATTTTTATTGTATTAAAGATCATACTCTTCTAAAAAAAAGTTTCTATAATCTATTGAGTACTTTAATAATTTTGAAGATTCACCATGTCTATGTTTGTCAATATATAAGTTAATTAAACCATCTGTTTTTTCATTTTTACTTTGTGTTATTGTCATAAATAAATCTAGAGTTTGAGTAATACCAAGAGATTCAGCAACTTGTGCTTGTGTTATAATTTCTTTTGTACCACCTTTGTCATTTAAAGATTTTCTATTTGTTTGAGCAGCAGTAACAATGGGTAAATCTAATTCAACAGCCCAACCCCTAAGATCTTCATAGATAGTTTTTAAATCGTCATAATCATTACCAACTCTATAGCTTGGTTTCATTAAACCAGCATAATCAACGAAAATAATATCTGGTATGAAATTTTCATATAGCTTAAGCTGTTCATAATGCGATCGTAATGTATTGATAGAAGCAAGCTTAGTTGGAAATTCTTTTATCCATAAATTTGCTTTGCTTGTTTTCTTAAATAATTCATATTTCTTTATTATTTTATTGATATCAAATAGCAACTCATCCGTTGGTATCTTAGTTAATATAGCATCATGTCTTTGTGAATATCTTTCTTCTGAAATTTCTAGTGTATATACTAAAACATTATATCCTAATTTAATTGCATTAACTCCCCAATTAGCTAAGAAGATAGAATTGTGGCTATGTATATTATTAGACCAATAACTATGACAATCTTCAACTTGTACATCATAACAATTTTCTTTTTTAGATTCAATTTTAACTTTACACTTTTTAACACCATCTTTTGTTACAACTTCTTTTGCTTCGGTTACAAATTTGAATCCGCTGTTAGTTTCTACCCTATGTTCTGTTGCGCATCTTAAGATATAGCTATCAGTCGATAATTTTGCAATAGGCAATTTTTTTGTTTTACGTATTCCCATTATTTTTTTATATCCATATGGTGTATTAATTTTTAGGCTGGAAGAAGATATGTCTACTTCTTGTTCAGGCACTATAGCCCCCAATGCTTCTACAAGATCACCTATTTTTATTTTAGCTTTTATTGTTGCCATTACTACTGTTTGATCTTTATCATATAAAAATTTTGATATTTTTTTATAAACAGGGTCGTTTTCGTCTATTTCTATTTCAATTTCTGTATCATAAGTTTGACATTTGCCAATTCCCGGTGGGGCTGCAACTGCATATAATTCTTTTTTAGCCCAACCACCATTTAATATAGAATTAAATACTGGAAAACCTGTTTCTATTTTTTCTTTTTCAAGTGCTTTGATTTTTTCATATCTTCCATCAACATCTAATAAACTCAAACCTAATGAACTATCAAAATTGAATTTCATTACCTCTCTAATCTCATGATAAATATCGTCGAACTTTTTATTCTTTAATAAATCAATTGATTTGAGAAGCTTTTTGCGCATCATATTTTCAATAATAAAATTGTGCGTCTCATCATATATAAATTGTGGCTGAATTGTATCAACTGCTGGCTCATAAATTGATTTTAAAATTTTGTCTTCTACTTTACTATTAAGTTTGTTTTCTGTTATTTGGTAATCTGGTAGCTCATTATATTTAGAAAAATAATTTTTGAAAAATTCAAAAATAATTTGATTATTCTTATTTTCAAAATAATCTTTCTTGATTGTTTCAAATATTTTTAACCAGAAAGGTCGATCACGTAGTGAAAAATTTAAAATGAGATATTCTAATTTTCCAAGAGTTAGTTTTTCATCCATCTACAATTCTCCTATTTAAAATAAATATGCTGATAACTTATTCTCTTAATAATTCTTTAGCTAATTCTTTTTTATCGAAGATACAAGCTAATGGTTCGAACGGTGTATCTTTTAATTGCTCTGATGATTCTATTTTAGTAGCATCTGTCAATAAGTTTATAAAATCAATAGTGCACTGTAAGTACAAATTGTCAGCAGTCATTGGAAAAGCATGGTCACAATAAGCCCCAAATGTAAGTACATAATTTTCTGTTTCAAACTTTATGAGATCATATGAATGCTTAAATTTTTTTCGAAAATTATCATCTGTTCTGACTAAATATAAATTTAAAACTTCTTCACCAATTGGAGTAATTATATTAGCTAATTTATCATTTTTAATTCTTGTTGTTTTAAATGGAAATTTTTCATCTTCATCTTGTGTTTTAAATATTATAAAATCTAATAAAACATTTTGAGCATATACACTTATTCCCTCAATCACTTTGCCAAAAAAAGCATGAGTAATTATATGTCTCAATTTAACATTTATATTATTGATCATTTATCAATTCCTATAATTACTATCCCACTTTGCGCAGCTTCCATTAGTTTTTCTATTTTAAAAGAATCTGGCAGTGTAAATTTCATAGTTATAGTATACATTGAACTAATCGGAATACTAATTTTTTGATTAAAATAAGTTACATCCTGTGTTTCGACTTCAGCACTCACATCTATTGGTTGGACAGTCATATAATCATCAACCTCAATAAGTTTTTTATTTCTTAGTAAAGATTTTGTATTATTCTTTTTGCCATATAACTCATGCAATCTTTCGCAAATCTCTTTCTTGTTTTCTATAGAGATATTTGATTGGTTTACCGTTCTCTTCATTTCTTCTATTGATGTCATAAATCTTCAAAAGCCTCTTTATAATCTGTTTCCCATTCTTGTTGCTCTTTTCTTTTTGCTTCTTCAATTTTATCATCAATTTCCTTGATTGCATTATTATAGTCTACTCTCCAATCTAATCTTTCCATTTTTTCAATATGAGTAGTACTCTTAATACCTAAGTGGTGTTCAATAGCTGTAATCAAGGGTTCTAATTTGCAATCATCATCGATAATTGAAACACAAAACTTAATAGCATAAGCATGATCAACAATTAATATAGTTTGCCACTCTGCTAACTCTGCTTTTATTATAAAGTTGTGTCCGGCAAATTCATATTCTAATCGTTTAATTAATAAATCATAAAGTGTATTTGTTATCATAATATACCCATTTTCATATTAAGTTCAATATTTCTATCTGCTTCGATAAATTCAGAATTTAATAATTCGTTGTAATTTATACTAGCATCAATAGGATCTTTAAATTTAGAATATTTTCCAATCCACCATTTTACTATAATTATGGGACAACCCAAATATGATCTCAAATAAGTTACGTTTCTCACTAATTTTCTTCTAGCTGTTTCATCATTATCGGGAATGATATATATTGCTTCTGGATTCTTTTTCTTTATTTTTAAAATTTGAGCGTCCGATAAAACATTACCAATCATATAGGTACCACCATATTGTATTGCTTCCCAAGGCCCTTCACTAATAAATAATATTTCTCCAACTTTTATAGTGTCATAAAATGGTAATACAATATTTTTTGGCTGAATATCTTTGGGAGGATTTTTCCAACGAAATTCACTTCTCTCTGTAAAATCTCTTGCTTGATAATAAACTAATTTATTGTTTTCATAAGAAGGAATAATTATCCTATTGCTTAAATTTAATTTTTTGTTTTTGACATTTGGATAATCTATATATGAACAATCAGTCCAACGTAAATTATATTTTTTTGATAATTTTGCAGAGACAAGCTTTTTTATTAAAAATCTCATTGCCTGTTTTCTACCACTTATTGAGCCAAATTGTTCAGTCTTATTAAATGTATGTGATCCAGGTGGTAACTTAATTGTTTTAAGTTCTTGTATTAGCGATTTCTTTTTTTCAATTTTATGCTCAACTAGCTTACCATCTTTCAAAGCATATTCTAGTAGCATCTGCTCAGCTGCTTCTTTGTCTATATTTGCAAGTGTGGCAATAAGAGAAATTAAGTTACCACCTTCATCACTTTCAAAATCATGCCAACATTGTTTGTCAATACTTATCCGACAATCATATGTAGTGTCTTTTATAAATGGTGAATTAATAGCAATCTCACCATCACCTGTTATTTTATAATCACCAACTAATTCTTTTATGAGACGTTCAATTGTATTGAAGTGGTATTTTATTTTCATTTATTCATGACTTTCACTAATTCAATTGCTTTCTCTAAATCATTTTCTGTTAGTTTTAAAACTTCTTTTGCTTTTTCATAATACTTATCAAATCCTTTAATTTGCCAGACAACTTTATCTTTTAATAAATTTTTTGTTTGATGTTTCACATCTTCTAATATTGTAATTATGTTACTATCTAATATATATTTATTTTCATCTTCGACCCAATATATTATAGAATTTTCATATTGTTTCTCCCGATGTGCAATAAACATATATATTGCTAATTTTACAATATTATCAAACTTACTGTTTATAATATTATTTGTTTTATTAATTAAATTTAATCCATCATTAGCCTGGCTAATTTTTGTTTCAAGTATTTCTTTTTCATCAATAAAATAATTAATCATAAATTTACCTTTCTTTTCAATATAGTTTGTGAATTTCTATAGCATCTTCTAAGCTTTTTGCTCTTTTAAGCAATTGACAAGCGCGTTCATGATGATGACTAATACCCAAATTTTCCCAGATGTTTTCTTCATCTTTTAATAAATCTTTAGTCATTTCTTTTCTATTTTCAAAGTGTTTTAATAATCTATTAAGCGTAGTACTATTAGTATGACATTCAAAATTACTGCTATCATATCTAATATGAATATCTCCACCATATTCATTAGAAGTGAACAAATAAATTGTTAATTTTTCAACATCAGTTAGATTGTCTATCATCCACTTACTAAGAAATTGACAATATTTCTGAATTTCATTTTGTATTCTGATTTCATTTTGACATTCAATCTTTTTTCTTTCTGCAATATCAATTTGGTTTTTAAGTAGATTAAACATATTTATCCTTTTAATAACTCTCTATATATTATTAGTATTTATTATTAAAGTAGCAATTTTCTTAGATTTCTCTAGATCATTACCACATATACTAATAATATTGTTTGCTAAGTTATAATATTCTTTATGATCTGCAGATTCCCAAATATCTTTATCTTTTAATAAATTTTTTGCACGATCTTTATAGTTTTCTACTATAGAAGCTAGCCAGCTGTCTAGTTCAAGATTACGATTACTTATATCAGAAGCAAATAGTGGATAACAATATAGTGGTTTATTTTTGGCTGTTCTAGTTGTATATATAAAAACAGCTAATTTTTCTACATTACTTAAATTTGCATTGAGCCAATTATTAGCTTTTTCGATTGTTTTTGCAATATCGCCACATCTTTTTATTTCTTCAGTGACTCTCTTTTTTTCTGTAACAAAATAGTCAATAAACCACTCATCTTTTTCGTTAGAATTCTTTTTAAATGCACTTTTAAGAACAGTAGATTCTTCTATAATTTTTCTAACAGTTTCTTTATTTACTGGATGATTTACTATTTCTTTTTTTCTTCTTAGCGGTTTTCTTGCCATCTTTCTCTCTTTTCTTCTTAAGTTCATTAACTTCGGCAACATTTGCTGGATTATCATAACCTGAAGAGTTAGCTTCATCTATTGCAATTTCTAAATCTCCTATTTCAGGTGCCGAAGATTGAACATCTGTTATATCATAATCAATCAAAAGCTCTTCAGCACTTTCAAATTCTGACTCCTTTTGCATTATATCAATAATAAAATTGTCAATAGTTAATGCTACTTTTTGAGAAACTTCATATTCTGCAGATTTTTTGTCATCAAAAATAATTGTTACTTTTGCCATTATTTTTCTTCATTCCAATTTCGATATCCTGAATAAGGATCTGTTTCTGGATGTTCTCTTATAGATTCCATTTTTCTATCTCGGTTATAATTTTTATCTTTTTTTCCTGCATGACTCCAACCATCACCTCGATAAATTACACCACTTCCACCTGTTATAACTCTTCTGAGTTTCTTGTGGCATTTTTTGCATTTATAAGTTGGTGTCTCATTCATACCATGTGTTTTTTCATATTTAATTTTACATGGATCGCAAACGTAAATATAAGTCAATGTCTTCTTCCTCCTTAATATTAAGTATGTCTTTATATCCAAAAGAAGCGTAATCTTTCTTACGATTTTTTGACCATTTTAATAATATATTATGTGTTTCATCCCAGAAATCATATACAGTTATATATTTTTTCTTTTTAGTGATTCTTAATCCTCTACCTAATCTTTGAATAGTTTTTGTAAAAGATGTTCCAGCACTGGCAATAATTAAAACTGTAAAATTTTTTATATCAATGCCTTCATCTAATATTCTTGAGGCTACTAATAAATTTAAATCTCCATTATCAAATTGATCTAAAATTTTTAACCTGTCATTTAATTTGGTCTCATGCCAAATGAATGGTGCTTCTAATAAATTGCTTATAATTTCTCCCTGTTTAACATATTTAGTGAGAATCAGCCTTTTTTCATCAGAGTGTTTTTCAGATATAAGCTTTATTAAATTATTACGATATGGGTTATTAACAATGCCAAGTGCTTCGGCATTTCTGTAATCAAAACCATCAATATCTTCTGGTTGTGTAACAGGTAAAAATATTATTTTTGGTTTAGCAATTATACCTTTATCAATCAAAGCTTTGGGTTTTTCTTCAAATATAATATTCCCAATATTTGAAACAATCTTTGCAGTCTTTAATGTAAATTTAGTTGGGTGTATTGGTGTCGCAGAAAATCCATAAATTCGTTCCCAATGTTTTAATTTGATTAACTTTTGATAGTTATCCGCACTACAGCCATGACACTCGTCCAATATCAAATTTTTGTATTTTTCAATCTTATCTATTTTTTTTATACTGTTGATTGTTGCCATTGTTATATTTTTTTCTAATACATTACTACCCTGTATTATGCCAGCTTCTAATCCACGATCTTCAGCTCTCTGTCTAGTCTGATGTGTTATTTGAACTCTATTAAACACTACTAAAGATGGTGAATTAAGAAGTTTTAATATTGCTAAGAAAGTTTCTGTTTTTCCACTACCTGTTGGAGCTTTTATAATCCCTCTTCTATTATTTAAAGCTGTTCGAATTTCTTCTATTTGATGTTCCCAAAAATCAATCCCATTTAATTTAATGTTGTTTATGTCAATCTTTGACAATTCTGGTCTTTCATCTATAACAGTATGTTCATAATCTTCTAAAACTGATTTTATGAAATATTCAAATCCAATTGGAATTCTTAAACTTGGTAAATCTAAACCATCTATAAATTTTGCAAATCTTACTTTTTTAATTTTGTCTTTATCAAAACCTTTGTAATAGTTGTATGCTTTTGATGTGTCATTAAAAGTAAGAGTATTATAAATATTTTCAAGTAAGTCTTCATCGTCGCTGCTTAGAATTAAAAAACTATTTCTAAGTACTAACACTATCATAGACTATTCTTTTCTCTAATAATTTTCTCAATAAAATGATCAATATCATCAAGATCATAGTTGTTAGTAATTCTATCACGAATATAAAGACGATAAGCTTTTTTGATAAATGGTTGTGTTTTTTCTTTATAATACTCAGACATTTTAAGATAGTCTGAGCCATTGACCATTTCATCAAAACTCATTTTTCTTTTTAGTGCATCAGTTTGTAATATACGAATATCAGTTTCATATTCATTAACTAGTTTTATTATTTCAGCAATTTCAGTGTCATTTAATTTAGTTAAATCAAGACCACCAATTAAATCTGGTTTGTTATCAGGTGGATCTAATAATAAAACGATATAAGTTTTTTCTTGTTCGTCTTTTTTCTTTCGATAAGAAAATTTTCTTACATTCATATTATTCTCCTTATTAATATTATTTTATACTATGTTTTGTTTCTATTTTTACCTTTTGGGAATTGAGGCGGCGGTGCCGGTGGCTGTGATATAATAACATCAACATCAGCTTTTGGTACTATATGTCTTGGTCTTTTTTTGCGCACTTTTTTAGCTGGCGCTATTTGTTTAGAAACTTCTATTATTACTTTCTTAATTTTTTCAACATACTGCAGACAAAGTTTTTCAATTTCATTCAGATCTTCTGTTCTATTAATTGCTGAATTCTCTTGACCATATGCAGATTCTGCATAACTTTTCACAGAATCTCGAATTGCTCCACGCTCAGCTTCTAATATAACCTCTAAATCTTCATGACTTATTTTCTTTTTTGCTAGTAAGATTGATATCAAACTAAATATCATTTGACTATACATCGCACCAGATGTTGATCTCATATATTTAATGTCATTTGCAGCTTCTCTAATTTTCATTTCATATTCTGTCATTTTTTTCTCCTTTATTTTTGTCTGCAGACCTCTTTTGACTTTCTGGCAATTTATAAATTATTGTTCCATTAACAGCTTTATATATTTCTTTAATTCTATCTCGTATTCTAACCAATTGTGAATATACATCATCTGGTATTTCTTCAGTTAAACATAATTCAAAAAATATTTCAAATACAATGTCTTCAATATCTCTTTTTTTCATATAAATTAATTTTCTATTATAAGTTTTTTATTTCTTTTCTTTTTTGATTTAATTGTATCAAGTGTTTCTTCATTTACCTCTGCTTCACTAATTGCTTCAGATTCTATTGCAGCTTGTAGTTCAATATCAACATTCTTTATTTTTTTAGTAAGTAAACTTTCAATCAATGGAAGTAAATTATTCTCCTCAGCTATTTTTGGAAAATCTTTTTCATAAAATTTTTCTTCAGTACTCCACTGTGGAAGTTTACACCATGCACCATTTTTTTCAGCTATACCAAATTCTTTTAATATATTAAAAAGACCTGAATAACGATGTACTCCCTTTTCAAAATCTAAAACAAATGTGACCTTTCTTTTTGGGGAAAAACATCTATTCTTTTCTGTTTTTGCTTTTAATGTTACAGATGATGCACCAAGTGATTCTAGCTTTTTATCTGCTATGTCTGTTTTAGCTATTTTAAGATCTATTCTTACTGATGCGGCATAAGGAAGTGCTGTACCACCTGTAGTAGTTTTTGGATTGCCAAATACCATACCAATCTTCTGAGTATAATGATTAGTAACTAAAAGTGCTATGTTATATTTCTCAATCTTTCTGGCATACACTCTGAAGAATTTTCTTAATAGTCTAGCTTTATAACCCATGTCACTACCAGCTTCTGGATCCATCTCTTTTTCTGTTGAGGCAAGAGCGACAGAATCAATGAGCATTAAAACCTTCTTTTCTGTTTGCTTGTTCATTACAATCGTATCTAAAACTTCTTGACAGATTTCAATCAATTGTTCTACTGTGTCAATTGGCTCATACAAGATTTTAGACGGATCAACTCCTAAGAATTGAAGAAATTCTTGATTCAATGCTGCTTCTGTATCAAAATAAACAGTTAATCCAATTGTGGGATCAACTATGGCCATCTGACATAATAATGATTTACCAGTACCAGGATCTCCATCTAGTTCAGTGATACGGCCAACTGGATATCCTCCATCAAATTTACCTGAAATAAGCCAATTAAGTGCTAATATACCAGTATCTATCCACCCTCTCGGTGTGCCATACTCAGAATCGCTTAATCTAACCATAGGATTACTCTTTCCAAATTTTTTATTGATGTTTTCTAATAAACTTTTTTCTAACACGCTTAATTCTTTGTTTTCTGACATTTCTTGCTATACTCCTTTTACTATCTATTTTTATATATGCTTTTAAATTAAGAAATTAGCCGCCATACAGATCATTGTATGGATCATTTGCATAAGGATCAGCATTACTATAGAAAACAACTTTGCTATTTGATTTTCTAAATACAACTTTACCAATAGGATCGCGTGCTATCTTAATAAAGGTAGGTATATTATTTGTAGTTGAGCTTGGCTCATTTGTAATTGATGGTTCTTCTGTTTTCTCTACTTTCTCTATGGGTTGAGTTTCAACCGGCATAATTTTCCCAATTTGTTTTACTTGTTTCTTGCTTCTTCTTGCTAATATTTCGTCTGTTAAAAATGTTTTTATTGATTTTTCAAAATTTTGTATACTAAGTGTATAATGTTGATGATTATAAATGTTTTTAACATTAACAGCATTGTCAGTTACTACTGTTATTTCAAAAACATTATCTATTTTTTCAACATTTAAATTATTTAAAGCCTCATTTATTAAAGCCAATTTTCTTCCAATCTTTATATTCATGATGTATTTATCTTTAGTTTGTTGCTTCTAAAATAGAGAATCCTTTTTGATCTTTAATTACATTTAATGTATTGCACATTAAAGATTCTTTTATAATTTCCTTGTGTTCAATTACAAATATATCAAAACCTCTTTCTTCTAACTCTTGCAAGATATTAAGAGCTCCTTCAATTCTAATATCATCTAAAAAGTTAGAAAGCAACTCATCTAACACTATTAAATTGATTTCATCTGGCATCTTTAGACGTATTGTTTCATACAAAGCAAACAACAAACTTATTTCTACTGCTCTTTTTTCACCACGGCTTAATTGTCCAAATGTATATTCTTTTCCATCTTTAATCAAATTGTCGTCTAAATTTTCATCTAGTTTATATTGGATATCAAATTTAAAAAACGATAAATAATAATTAATATATTTATTTAGTGATTTCAAAATATGATTAATGCAAAATGACTTCATTGAATTTGGTGAATTACTTAATGCATCTTTCCACCATTCAAAATAACTGAGTTCTTCTTCATGTTTTCTAATTTTTCTTCTAAGATGTTTGGATTCTAATTTCACTTTGTCTATTTCTTTTTGTGTGTTAACAACATATTCATCTTTTTCAATGTCTACATTAATTTGTTCTTGCAACACTTTTATCTCAGATTCGTTACTTGTTATTTTGTCATTAATATTTTGTATGTCATCTTCATTTAAGTCATCATTTATTGATTCTCTTAGTTGGCTAATTTCTTCACCTTTACTCTTTAATCTTTTTTCTTTACGGTTTAATTTCTTTTTTAATTCTTTTTCTTTTTCAATTAATTCATCAATTTCTTTAGTCAATTTCTTAACTTCTTCTCTTTCACTAGAAATGAATTTTTGAAACTTCCCACTATTTATACTATTTCCACACACTGGACAATCTTCTGGGCTTAATAGATATTTATCGATCTTTGAAGATTTTAAAGTTTTATTTTTTCTTGCGCTATTTATTTTTTCGAGAATCTCATCTATATATTCTGTTAAACCAGAAATTTTATCTCTAAGCGTTTCTTTTTCTTCAATTCTCTTCTTTAATAAATTACGATTTTTTAATTCTTCAGTCAAGTTTAAATTTTTCCATTCTCTGATTTCTTTTTTTAAACTTGTGATTTTATTCTTCTTTAATTCAATATTATTTCCCCAAGTGTCTATATATTTTAATAAGTTATTGGTCAAAGTTTTAACAACTTCTTTTTTATCTGTATGTTGATTAGTTAATCTTTCTATTATTGGTTTTATTTTTCGCATTATTTGTTTGTCAGCTCTATGATATTTCGAAATGAAGTCATACATAAGAAGGTTTTCAATAATTCTCTTTCGCTCAAGAGGATCAACTTCTGCAAAATTTGCAACTTTTTCTTGACTTAAAACAATTGACAAGACAAAAGATTTAAAGCTTATTTTTATGATATTTTCTATTAATTTTTGTGTACTTCGTTTTTGATCTGAATCATTTAACACTGCACCATTTTTTTCTATTACTAAATCGTTTTCAAATTGTGTGTGTTTTCTATATCGTCTGATGATATACACATCATCTCGAATGTTAAATGACAATTCAACAAAACAATCTTTATCATTAATATTATTGATCACTTTGTCTGCTTTGAATCTTTTAGTTGTCTTGCCAAACAAAGCATAAACTATTGAGTCAACTATTAAGGCACTCTTACCGCTACCGTTAGATCCACCATCTTTTTTGTTTTCACCTGTAATAAAAGTTATTCCTATTTTATACAGCGGAAGAGTAATTAGATCTTCACCATAACATAAAAAATTTTTTAATTTTATGTAGTTAAATCTCATTTATTCCTTAATTTATATCGTCAAATTCAATATCTGATATGCGAGTAGCCACTTCTTCTATTTTATTAAAATATGCTAAAAGTTTTTGTTCGCTACAAGGAAGTCTCTTTAAACTTTTTATATAAGCAGCTGCTATTTCTATAGGTATATCGCTAAGCTTTTTATCATAATATTTACTTATTTCTTTTGCATCTTCGAATGGAGTGATGTCAACACTTAGAGCGCCTTTTTCGAACAATAAATCTTTAAGTCTGCTAGAACTTATTCGATTAGTTAACAATTTAATACGTAAGAAATTATTATATACATCATCATCTTTTATTTCTTCATATTTTTTAATAAGAAGTTCTTTATATTTTGGAGCATCAGTGTTTTCGATAAATTGATATTTCAGAGTATCAGTATCAAAAACTAAAAACCCATGAGTTTGATCTCTTTCTGCGAAACTAGTTTGATGCGTGCTTCCTATATAAACAATATTGTCTTTTTCTTGATGCTTATGGTAATGACCAGTAATGACTAAATCAAAATCAGCTAAATCACTCATCTTAAATCCATTTGCAGCTCTAAATCCATTTGACATTGTAAATCCAACAATATCTAAGTGAGTTATTAGTACATTCTTTCTATTTTTTGCCATAATAAAATGAGGGAATAAACTTTTTGTGTAGCTCATTAAATGTAGACGAGTTTGTCCAATATCTATAAAGAAATAATCTGGTATTATTTTTGCATATTCATTGAAAGCAAATACAATAGAATTCATGCTATTGTTTTGATTTGCCATATCATGATTACCTATGATCATATAGTGATTTAAGCCAGCTTTAAACCAATCTTTAAGACGTAATCTTGCTTGAATCACATGTGGAGCATAGGCTCTTGCCTTAGTATGAAAAAAATCACCTGCACATATAATAGTGTTGATGTTATTAGATAGGGCGTAATTTTTAAAATAAGTTAAATTATTTAATGCAGTTTCTGAATTTACTAATAATCTATGATGATTATAGAGGTGTAGATCGGCGTATATTAATATTATCATTGAATATAATTATGCCTTTACATTTTTGGGATATTTGGTACTCTTGATTTAACACTACTATATTTAGAAGGAGCTGGAGGTGCTGCATTACCTTTTTTAGTTTTTTCCATTTCTTCTTTTTCTTTCTTTTTAATATCTGCTAAAATTTCTGTAACTGTATTTCTTTCTTCAGTAGTCAGTTGACCCACACTTTCATATGTGATTGCACCATTTGAATAATAAGCAATATTAAATTGTTCTTCTATTAACTTGTATAAACGACGTCGATTCCTGTCAACGTCCTTGTCGACGAAAAAAGTTGCGGCCTAGTGGTACACCAAATTGTAATATTGAATTACATCTAGGACAATAAATGTTTTCAAGCTGTTGAATTCCACATTCGCGTTCTAACATTTTAGTTCGGAATTCATCACAATCACCGGCAACTAAATGATTTATAAAATCTAATCTATCGCGAGGACCAAGTACTTCACCGTCTTCAAGTATTACTTTATCAATTAAATAGATTAATGAATCAGTGGCTGAATCATCTGGTTCATTGAAGGATTTAAGTTTTCTTGATTTAATCATCATTTCTTTTTCTTCTTTGCCACGCATAAAATGAGCTTCTGCTGTAGCTCTAGTAAGTGGAAGTTTGACTACAATTGGTTCCTTGGCTTCTTCTGGAGATTCCCATGTTGTAATAGGTAATTTGTCAATTTTAACATTCTGTATAAAATTTTGACCACAATAATAACACTTTACATTAAAATCATATGATAAATCATATGACATACCACGTAAATAAAATAATAGATATAATCTATCAGAAGATAATAAATCATATGGATCAACATCAGATTTGATACAATTTTCTAGTATCATGTCTAGTGCGACACCTTGTTCAACGAATCTTTGTGTAGTTAATATTTTTTCTTCTGCAGAAGTCATCTGTGCCAAACGAATGACACCTTTTTTTACTTCAGGATCATTTGTTAAATTTTGATATAAAAAACCTTTTGATGGGACTTCAACTGGAAAAGCTTTTGGCGCGAACCTAGAATCAGTTTTAAAACGATTTATACTTTTTTCATTAGTTGTAATTTTAGTCTCTTGCTGTGGATGATCAGCTGTTGGAACTTTATTCTCTTTTGGTCTGTTTATAGGTTCTGGTATTATAATTTCGTCTTTTTTCTTAGAGGGTTTATCTGTCATGTTTGCTCCTTGTATTAAATACTTTTAATATTATTTATATATGCATTTATTATGATATTGTGCTCCATCTACCACCTGGTGAACCAAAATCATCACCTGTGTGTAAATTAGCAAAATCATAATTAAATTCTACTGTAACCCTTAGTGCATCTGTACTTTCATAAGACAAATCACCATTATTCATTTGATTGGGGAACATTCCAAATAGATCCCAAGCTTCTACAATCTCTATTTCTGTACTTGCAACTCCTGATTCAGAAGTTTGTCCTGGGCCTAATAATATTAAGCTAGCATCAACTTTATAAGTGGCTGCATAACCCATTGTTCCATTTAAAACATCATATATAACTTTCATCCATCTCCACATAATTTGTGAAGCTGATGATTTACCAGAATCAAAATCATAGAATACTACTGAAATAGGTTCCCAAGTTGGGTTTTGAGCAAATTTCCATTTTTCATTCATTCTTGAAAGTTCAGCTGAATTATAGTTTAATGTTGGTCTTGAAGCACTGACTAAATCAAAAGCTAATGACTCAGACATATTAACAGCGCCATTGCTATAAGTATCTATGTTATCACCAGAAAAATATGGAACATTTTCAAACTTAAGTACCCATCTATTCTGTCTTTTTGGTTCTCTTTTACCAGATATTGAATGACTTAAACTAATAGACATAACTAGTTTTCCTCCGTTTTAGAATCATATAAATATATCTTTTTGAAAATTAAGATAATATTCATTTTTTAGGGAAAGTAGCAGCAGATTAAGCCACTGCTACTGAAGCTCCCGTATTCTGGATAGTAAGATCTAAATATATTTTTTCAGCAACTTTTACTGGTTGAATGAATACTTTACCAGAAATTATCAACTGATCTATTTCTGTATCACTTGGTTCAATTGTAACTCCATAGCTTGTTAATCCACCTCTTTCTGCTATATTAGAAAGATAAGATCTTATTGCTCTTGTTAAATCTCCCCAAGTTGTTTCATTATTTAATCTGAAAACGTATGCTCTAGAAATTCTTTCTATATTTCTTGCTATAGAATTAACAAGTCTTACGACATTAATTCTGTTCATAGCTTTATTTTGTCTTAGACATGTTTTCTGTCCATATATCGTTATTCCTTCGTTTGGAAAACTAACAATAGGATTAACACATGCAGGGTCTACATCATTGTTTAGATATTCTCTTTGAGTAGAAGTAGGTTTTGTATAAGATGATATTGATCTAACAATACCATTAGTAGGACCAGCTGGTGCATCCCAAATATTAGCTTCTTTTTCTGTATAAGCCATTGCGACAGCATGGTAGATTGATGGTGGTAAATCAACATATTGTTCATTAGCTGCGTCATAATCTTTCTGCCACCCCCAAGCAAATGTAATATATTTTGAGCTAAGACTTGTTGAGCCATCAGCAGTTGGATAATCTCCATTATGCCAATCAATAATTTCTTTCCATGTCAATGCATATGGTGGATCTGCAATTGCTAAAATATCCTTTCTTGCATCAGCAACTGTTTGAAGTTTAGAAACTACTGCATTACCAGTTAAACCTGGTGCCAAAAGTATGTCAATAACATATTGTTCTTTGTCACTGTAATCATCTAATGCAGTTACTGCCAGGGCATCAGTTTCAGTTGCTACTGTTGGAATTCCATCATTACCACCTGCTAATTCCCAGTATTCTGGATTGCCAGTATCAGCATTATTTGGTGGTGCTGCTGAAGGAGCTGTTCCAGTATCTGTATTTGGATACTGAACAGTTTCACCAAAATCAACATCGACATAACTTGAATTAGCCAATACAGTTTTTACATAGTTTGTTGCAGTATCATCTGTCCAACTAACATTGCTCCAATATTCAACAGAATTGTCATCTTCAAAAACTTCAATGTTATATTCTGTTGCACCTGATACAGGATTAGTTGAAGTTGATGTTATAACTTTTAAAGTATTTCCCCATGTACCAGCTTCTTTTGCAACAAAATTAACAACAGCATCAGTTAATAAATTTGTTCCAGTGTCATCATCACCATCAGTAAAGTGTATAATATCAATAGCATTTTCAGTAGTAGTTGTTGCATCATTAATAATTATATAAGATGTTGTTCCTGTTCTATTACTTGTCATTGTTATAATGTTTGTTGCTGATGTTATACTTGCTTCAGCAATAGCAGCATTAATCTTAGTTGCAACACCATCAGCTGTATAAGTTGAATCACCACCTGAAGCACTATCATTTGTAGTAGTTGTATAACCAAGAGAAGCTATAGTACCAGTATTATCAGCAATAGTTACTGAGCATTGCGAACCGTAATTTTTTTTAGCACCATTTCCTTCAATTATTCTTATTTTATTAGTATCATAAACTTCAAATTTGATATAATCATCTAATGCGTTAGCGTTGATTGCAACATTAGAAAGTGCTGTGTTAAGTGCCGCTACTAACGCAGCAGCATCAGCAAGTGCAGCACCAGCTGTAGTAATAGTATGAGTAGTATTAACATCTCCAGTTACGTCACCAGTCATGAAATGATAGAATCCAGCTAATGTAATATCAAATGTATCACCATCTATGTCTAACGTATAAGTTGCAGCATTAGCAGCCTCTAAAATTGCAAATGTTGCTGGATTACCAGTTGCAGGAGTAATATTAACATCTTCATATACTTTGTATTGATTTGTTGAATTTCCATCTACTGCAATGTTTACTTTATTGAATGCTGATAATCTATTCAGATCTTCTGTTGTAATTGTAGCACCAACTATAGCAGCAGCTGTGGCATCTGTTTCATTTATTGGGATTCTATTCCAAGCATATTTGTAAGAATTAGTATCTGTAGAAGCAGCTTCATCAGCAATACCAATTTGATTAGTACTAATTCCAACTATATTATTTACTCCACCATCAGCATGAATTGTAATTACAACGTTTAAATAATTATCAGATTTAATTTCTAAGTAAGTTTCAGTATCATCTGCTTGAGCTGTTAGATATGTACCTAATTTAGTAGTACCATCTGGTAAATCAACTAATGCCATTGCTGTATTTATTTTAGTAACTAAATCATCTAGATCTGTTGCGGCAGAAGCTAATTCAACTCTAAATATTCCATTGTTTGGAATTGGGAAATCTTCTAATTCAATCCACATAACTCCAGCAGCGGGGAAAGCAGTAAAATCAGGTGCTACTGTACCTGTTACTGCTTCATATTCACTTGCTTTTGCAATTCTAGTGAAATATCCTACAGAATAATCTAAGAATAATTTGGCAAACATACCAAAATAACAATTGTCTTCAATTGGATTTCCAAATGTATTAATCCAATCTTCTTCTGATAATATGAGAGTTGGTTCTCCAATTGGCCCTCTTTCAGCAAATCCAACAGCTGCGGCTACTGTTCCCTGTGACCCAACTACATATTCTGAATTATCTTTGATATCTAATGAGACACCTGGACTTTTTAAATTGTGAGCCATCTTCTTAAGCCTCCTTGTTTTTGTCTATTTTCGTAATTTGAATAAATTTTAACTTTTTCAAATTTTTTAATTGTGGTGTTAATGCATCCACTATTTTAAAATCTCTTTTTTTCCCTCTTGGATACAAAAAAGTAGTACAACCATCAACTAGTAATACTATATTTTTGCTGGTTTTATTTTTTATTAAGTATTTCATATATTATCCTTCATTTATAGTAATATATACATCTCTAATTATCTTTTCGTCAATCTGATATGGAATAGTTGGAACATAAGCTTCTGTGATTTTCCAACTAAAATCTTTTCTTACCACTCTTTCTCCTATATCTCCAGGCTCATATTCAGTTGCATCAGTTACACTATCTAATACCATATGTGCATATAATCCTTTAGTTCGATCACCAGCATCGCCTTTATCTCCAATCCATAAATGTGATTGTGGTCTGAATTCAGTCATAAACCTAAATACTAATATATCACAATCTTGCATTAACGCACAATACAATGATGCAGTGTATGTAAGCTCATATACAAGCATTGGTTTATTAAGCTTGTATTGTACACTATTATTATTATCTTGCATTTTTTTTCTGAAAATGTGCTCATAAGGAATTGTTCTATCTAAAATAGGTGTAGCATTTGTATAATTAAAAAACACAATGGGTAAAAAATTATTTCCTTGACTAGGTGGGGCGTATAATATTCCTCCCCCAGCATCACCACCGGCCACTGCAGAACTGCCAGTGGCCCAAGCTCTTCGTGGTGAAGAATAAACTACTGGAATTACTGGAGCTGGGCTCATTGCTTCTAATCTTGGTAAAGTCATTATAGTTTTTAGCCACTGCTTAATATAAAAGTGATATTCGGCAAAAATTGGGTACGTTGTTAAAATTTTAACACCTCCTCTTCACAAAAACTAAAAAATTCTATATAATTTAATTTATTTTTAGTTGCAATATTTCTTTTTAACATTATTCTTCAAAATCTCCTTTTTCGATGGCAACATTAAACTTTTTCTTACTTTCGTTATCATCTAGTTTTGCTATCTTTTTTAATATTAAATCATCTGGATAATTAATAAACTGTTTTTGCTCTTCTTTGCTTAATTCAACAGTAATGCTTAAAGATTCTTTTTCAGCTTCCTCATTATATGTAACTATAGCATTTTCATTCTTCATGTCTTCTAACAACAATTTAGTAAAAAGTCCAGCATTTTTATTTCTAAAATTTTTCAACGAAGTTTGTTTTGCTGGCTTACTTTTTAAAAACAATGCTTTTTTTAAAATTTTATTTAATTCAGGCGTCATCTTACCTTTAAAATAATCTGCTATTATTTTATCTATTTTAGTGTTTAATTTATCATCTGAAAAATCTAGTTTTATTGTAGTTTCAAATTCAGCCATTTTTAAATATTTCTCTTAATAATTCTTTCTCATTCAAAGCATTTTTAATATGAATAATTTCGCCAGGCTCATATTTGTAAAATCCTTCACAATGTATAATTTTTATAATTTTTACTTCATGGCGACCATCAGGATCAATTTTACCACTCAATTCAATTTGAAATAAGTAATGTATATCTGTTTTTTTAGTTTCATCTACAAGATAAAAGAATTTCATTTTTTAACTCTAACCTCTTTCAAATTAAGCCATTTTTAAATCTTTCATTATTCTTTAAATATCCTGTGAACTAAACTGTATTTGTCATATAACATATTTGGATTGGGAACAAATATTTCTCCAAATTCAAAAACACCAGCTTCATCAATAAAAATATCTAAAACTTGTAATCTACCTCTAGAATGCTTTGTGCATCTAAGAAATGTTCGTACTCTTAATTTGTCATTATATAGATAAATATAATCTTTCAAATTAAGCCTCGGGCAAATTTACTTGTGAAACATCTACTTTTCTTGCTATTACATTAATATGGATATATTCCCAAATACCAGTTTCTTCACTAACATATGTATCTTCTATTATATAATGTTTTTCATGAAATGTTTTAATAATGTCGCCAATAAGAAATGTTCTACCAAGTAAATCAATTACTTGTTGTTTATTAAATTTTATATTTATCTCTTCAGGTTCAGTAATACCAAAAGCCATTAAATCTTGAGTCCATGTAGGTTCTAAATAACTACCTTTTAATTTTTGTGGCGCTTTTTCATATACAAAATTTTCAGGAAGTGCTTCGCCATATAGTAGATTTAGATCTAAGCCATCATCTGGTATAGAATCATCAGTCTCTTTTGTTGCTGCCAAATCAAATTTCCAAATAGTAAATGGTGCGCCTTCAATATTAATTTTTTCTTGATCAACTTCGTTAAATAAATCTATCTCAAAATTATTTAAATCATCGTATAATTCAAATTTATCGCTCATCTACATACTTCCATTTTTTACTAAATATTTTTTGAAATAAAACTTTTTTATTGATTTTGTGTGTTCTAATATAAATATATTTTTTACTATCAAAAACTACTTTAGAAATACTGCTGAGTCTAACTACATATACTTTAGACATGTTATCCCAAAATTTTATTATTAATAAATCACAACTACCTTTATATTTATTAATAATGTAAGAAAAAATATCTACATTAGTATATGTGCAAAATAACATTTCGGAACTATTTACTTCGTTAAATCTCATATATGATTATCTTTCGCATTATGAGTAGTTAATTTTAAGGATAGTATTTTATTTACCTAACAATAAATTTTAAATCGTTTGTGTTGATAGCAATAAGATTATCTAATTTTAATTGTCTTGCTGCTTCTATATTACTTTGATCATCATCTATGAACATTACATGTTCATATTCTTTACACATTCTTTTTAATACTGCTATTTTCTTTTCTACATTAGAAGAACAAGTACCACCGACTTCACCAATTGCAAACACTCTTTTAAGTTTATCGCCAATTTGTGTCCATTTTCCTTCTTCATCTCTACAAAAAAGCCATGTTCGCAATATTTTCTTAATAAGCTTTCCTCTTGGTCTAGCTGTTAAGATTCCAACTTCCCAACCATTGTCTAGTTTATCTCTCATAAAATCTAGTACATAGACTATTGGTTGCCCATGCATAATTGCGCTTTTTATTCTATCTGGGTCTTCAAAATCTCTGAAATCATATCTATTATTGTGTATATCTTCTTGGGCAAATTCGGCAGGCGTCAATGCTATTTCTTTTCCATTGATGATTTTGTAAATATAATTGTCTTTTGCAATAACTATTGTATTGTCTACATCTAATAGGAGAATGTTATGCGGGTGCATTTTAACCCCCTTTTCTCCACCTCAATTGACTAATAGCCATTTTAGTAAGTGGATATTGTTTAAATTTATAACGTCCCAGCTTCCAAATAAAATCTTTAATTTTATATTTTGGTACTTTATTCGTTAGCTCGGTAGTCAAAAGTTTATTTCCACTCTTTATTGCAGCTATTAAAGAAACAAATAAATCACGTTTCTTTAAATGCTTTTCTATTCTTTTATCACGTTCTTTTTTTTCAATTTCGTTTAATATTTCTTGTTGTCTATTCATTGTTGCCACTTTAATATAATTATGCGTTATTCTTTATGAAACTCTTTTGCATCAAAAATAATTCTGAACAAGTGTTTTCTTTCTTGCAATTTCATGCGCCACAAAATACTCCATTTATCTAATTTTATACTAAAAGTTCGCTTCGAGAAGAATCTATTTGGTATATAAACAAATATACGATCTGAAGTATTATATATAACCCATAATCCAGTAACTCCTTCGGTTGATTTTTCTTGGACATAAAAATATGCAGTATATTCATCATCAAGTATGTGCCATAAAAACATCCCTCTTTTTACTTCTTTAAACTTAATCACTTGTTGTTGCCCCATACATTTTCATTATTTCTTTTCTTAGTTGTTTACTTGTGGCAAGCTTGCAGCTTTTGCTATAACGATCATGCCATGTTATTATGTCAATAAAATAAGATGTTAAAGTAGTTATAATTGGAGAAAAAATAAGTGCACTCACATATTCAACAGTTGTATTCTCATTCTTAACATTAATAATAAACATTATTTTTTCTCCAATAGAGTCATATAGAATCATTCCAGATTTTAGTTCTTTAAATGTCATGTTTACCTACATCCAAATATAAATTTTATTAATTCTCTACTTATAAGGTCAGTACCTATTTTAGTCCATATTGAACCCTTTTGATACAGGTTCTAATGCTGCTCTAGAATATGTTCTAAATTTATTAGAAGGCCAATCAAATCCAAACACTTTATCTTTCATTAGAAAAATGTATTAATACTGGTGTGCGATACTAAAAAAGTTTTTTTGATCTATTTCATACCAAATTCCATTTTTCATTATTTAAACAACCTAACAATAAGATATCTAGCTGCTTTTGAAAATGAATCAAATATTTCTCCATTTATTGGTGGTCTTATAAATTTATAGCCAGACTCTCGTTTAATAAGTGAGTAGATATGTATTTCAAAATAGACACCATTTTCTCGTGCTTTATATTTTACTATCTTTTTAGTATACCACCGTCTTCCTATACGATATTTATGAGCTTCTGACAATTCTTTTATAAATTCAAAAAAGATTATAACTTGAGGCTTTAAATTTGGTACAACTACAAAATATTTCATTTATCAAAATACCTTATATCTTCTATTTCCACTTTAAAAATACGCTCAACTAGTTGGTGCTTAGCTTCATCATCTTTTATGAAATATTTAAAAATAAGATGTTTGTCGTTCCACTCAACTCTAGTCAGGATATATCTTTCTCTAATAATTAACTTTTTTATATTCACTAAGAATTTAAATTGTATAAAGTATAATTTATTTTTATTAATAGCTCGACAATAAAGATAATTAAAATTCATATTATCTCGATCGAGATAATATAATAAATCGCCTACTACTATTTCATTATCTTTCATTAAATATATTCCTTATTATTCGTCTGGGTTTATAAAACAATTTGTTTGCCTCTTCAACATTTCCATCAGCTAAATAATTTAATATTTTTTTAAATGTCGTTTTATTATTAACAACTGCGGCTGATGTAAAATACATTCCACCGAACCATTTTTTCTCCAACAAGTCATAAAATTTTGGCACATAAATATTAAATCCTGATTGAGATTGATTTAAATCAATATGCCACTTTCTGCACATAACATATTTGTGTTCTGCAAGCCAATGAAAAATAAAAAGTGGCTTAATACCTGGAATATAGTCAACAGTTTCTACATCTCTTATGTATGAACCATATCTTTGGAGTAGTTTTCTAAATAATTTTTTCTCTTCAATTCCAATCATTTCTTCTAAAAATCTCACTTGTCAAATATATTTTCAATTAATTTAAGCTTTTCTATTAACTTTTATGACTAAATAATATATACCTTCCACGCTTTGAAATGTATGATAGAATAGCATTCCTGCTTTCAATCTATTTGTTTTTATTAATTCTGTTAGTTTCATTATATTTCTTAACCTCTAAAGTGTCCTCTTTTATAATCCAATATTCATAATCGTTATATTCTTTTAGCGAGTTATAGCGGCTTTTGTTTAGAAATTTGGTGATCAACTAACCGTAAATTCCATAGAGCGGATCTTGTTTTGAGAATAACTCATCTTCTAGTTTTTGTAGTTCTGCTTGTGATTCTGCTTTTAATGCGTCACCATTTAATGAAATCTCACCTGATCCTGCAGAGAAAGAAGAGAATTTACTTCTAATTTCTCCTTCAACTCCTTTAGCAAGTGCAAGTGTATATAGTCTAATCCACCTTATATTTTCAATAACTGTTTCAGAAGGAAGAGCCATATATTTTATACCAATAGTAAAATCTATAGACGGAACTGGATCTAACTTTATTTTGTCGCCATCTATAATCTGCCAATGTGGTTGATTACCAAGAACTCTTACATATTCTTCATAGCTTGCAAGAGTTAGCCAGTAATCAACTATGAAATTTGAAGCTCCGCCGGCATTCTGTAAGTAGTACAAAACATAAACATCTTGCATTACACCTGTTAGAGAAAGTAATGGATCAGACGGTTTAAAAATTACTTCATGAATATATCTAGGGACAATAGTTGCAGGTATATCAAATGTCCCCTGACCAGAAAAACCAGTAAGATAAGTTTCTTTCATGTCGCCTTCTATATATTCATAATATCTGTTCAGTGCCTCCCATAGACAATCTTCTATTTGTTCAGGAGTTAAGTATATTTTAATTCTGGGAAAGCCCATTCTTCTCATTACAAAGTTTTTTAAATTTTCATAAGACATAATTAGCCTCCATAATTCTCCAAATAGTCTCTAAAGTAGTTAAACTCGACTAAATCTTCAAAAATATATTTAATTATTAAACTATTTAATCTACTTATTTCTGATTCGTCTGCATCAATAAGTTTGGTTAGGTAGCCACTACCATTTTTATCAACAAGATGATACATATTAATTTCTGTATATGGAGGCTTAATTCCAATAGTAATATATCCACCCCGAATATCAACAGCTAAAACAAAATTCATATAATCTTTTTTATTGTTTATATACCACTTTCCAAGAATTCGTGGTTTAACCATAATTAGCCTCCAAATATTTCATTAAATAATTCTCATTATTATTTCTCTATAAGCTTCTTCAATTGTGTCAGCTTCATTAACATTATCAGGAATTTCTTCAAACTCCCCATTTTCATAATCTCCATAAAATCCCCAGTTAACATCAATTATAACATCATCTTCTACAAATTCATATCTCTCACCAGAAACAGAAGTTTCTCCAATATCAAAAGAATAAAACGCTTTTGCTATTAATATCTGAAACGGTTTTTTTATTATGCCATAAATTATTACTTTTTTCATGACTTAAATATCTCATCAAATAATTCTTTTCTACTTGACGTCGTATATTGTTTGTGTCTCCATTCTTCATTAAACCAATTTTTTCCCCAGTAAGATTTTATTTTATGAATATGAAATCTAGAGTTTTTATTCCACTTAATGAGCTCAACAACTAGTGCCCTTTCAGCAGACTTAAATTTTCTTCTTATCCAGAAAAATGTTTTAAAAACATGTAATCCTTTATATTCAACAATATCACCTTCTTTGAATTCATCCCATAGCATTTAATCAATCTCCTTCTCAGACTCTAATCTGTTGATCCACTTCAATACAATCTTTGCTGCATCTTTTGTTTTTGCTTTAGGAGACATCAACTTTGTAGTATGATGTAAAATATTGATTGCCCCTTCTAAACTACCTTGTGATTTATTAAACTCTTTTTCAGGCATGTCAACTACTACTTCAATATGTTTACCTATTGTAGTCTTGCGTATTTGATATCCATAATAGCCAGTGCTAACATCATATTTCTTCATTATTTCAGCCGCTATCTCTTTTTGATCATTTATGAAAGATATATCTGTTCTTGGATCTTCTTTTCTAAAGAAAATCTCTTTTATTAAATTTCTGTTTTGTGCACTCTTAATTTCTAGTTCTGTCCTCTCAGGCTCATGCCCAAGTTGCATTTTACATTGTATACCTTCATGATTTATGCAAACTAAATATTTCATTAGAATAATCCTTTTATTAAATTATAAAAATCTTTATGTTTAATTGGTATACCATTTTTATTTATATCAATATATACTTTGTTAATTTCCGCCCATCCTTTGCCTTCTTGGAAATAACCAATATCGTCATAAATTATTGGCGTTGTCACTTTGCCATTTAGATCAACATGGCCATATTTATTGTTTTTCTGGACCCAAGCTTTGCCTTCTTGGAAAGAGCCAACATCATCATAGATTATAGGCGTTGTTATATTGCCATTTTTATCAACATGACCCCATTTACCATTTTTCTTAACTCGAGCTCTGCCTTCTTTGAAATTGCCAACGTTATCATAAATTATAGGCGTTGTTACTTTACTATTTAGATCAACATGACCGCATTTACCATTTTTCTCAACCCAAGTTCTGCCTTCTTTGAAATTGCCAACGTCATCATAAACTATTGGCGTTGTAATATTGCCATTTTTGTCAACATGACCAAATTTACCATTTTTCTGGACCCAAGCTCTGCCTTCAAGAAAATCGCCAATACTACTTAAATTTAATTTTTTCTTTATTTGCTCTCTAGTCATTAAATATTACCTTTATCAACTTATAATAATATTTCATATTTTAATTTCTACTTTAATCTCTATTTTATTGTCTATTATATAATCATTAAATATAAATTTAAAAATGTCATTTTTGTTTTTTAATTTTTCACATATCCAAGTTTCATCTAGTACTTTATTAGTAATTCTAAATGTTGCTTTCCAATCACCAGCTTTATAGGTTTTTATTATATAATAGTAAGTCACACTTGTCATATATATTTATCTTTGCACAAAAAAGGTAGTCTTAAGAGACTACCAATTGAATAATTATTCTTTATCTTCTAGTTTCTCAAATGAGCCTTTTTTAGTAAAGATAAATACGATTTCGTCCTTTTTAACTTTAGCTTTAATTTCTTTGCTAAGGTCAAGTTCTAACATTGCAGATTTTTCATCTTTAGCAATAATGTTATCTTGCTTTGTTAGAACTGTGCATTCTTTGCGATCTATTACTAAAACCTCATAAATATTCATAGTCATTTTATTTCCCTCCATATGTATTTTTAATTGTTCTAAAATTTCTTCAACATTGTTTGGTAATTTGTTTTCATTAACAAGTGGACCATCCCATGGAACACATCCAGGTAAAGGCTCCCACTTTTCTGGTAATGGGTCACCTATCCAAATATGATCAAAATATGGGTAATATGTGCCAGTTGAATATATTTCGTTAGTAACATATGGCCAACTTGTATGTTCTGTGGTAATAGTAATATTATTTAAAGTTAAATCTGGTTCCCCAACACTCATAATAACCTCCTTACTCAATTATAATATCTTTTAAATCTGTTGTATATGAGCTAGTTATATCTGCAAAATCACTGCCATTATCTACGCAAGAATATGAAACATTATGATCTAAATTTATTGATCCTTCTGAATATTTAAAACTCCATTCAGAACTGTTTGGTATAGTTACACTATTAATTTCACATGCATTTAAAATATTTGGTATTTCTATTTCTAGTGCTTCTTTGAATAATTCTTCTGCTTTTTTAGATGCATTAGAACTAAACTTTTCTTTAAATTGTTTCCAGATTTCTTCATCTATAGATAGGCCCGGTTTTATTTTTCCCATTGTATTACTCCATTATGGCCATACCAACTAGGTATATGGCCATATATTTATCTTATGAGTTTAAAGAAAAAAGTCCAAGTAAGTTTAATTTTGTTATTATTTTTTTATCGTTTCCGATTCTACCTTCGCATAGCTTGTACTTATTTTTCATAACCATGTGGCCACATCTCTAAAATTATTTTAATCATATCATAATCCTCTTAGTTTCAGTTTTGTTATAAGTTTATTATCATTTATCCTTTTTAAGTTAGTAATATTTCGTTCAAACCAACTATGTGAAAATGGTGAATGTTCGTTTAGTACTATTGTATTTTTAATTATGTTATGAGTAAGTATATTAATTATGTAATGTGCCGGAGGGATAGAAACAATATGACAAATATAGAAATAATTAATATAATGAAACTCTTTATAAGTTACTCGATACATATAATATCCATTGAGTTGTAATGGCTTCATATTATTCCTTTCAGTTTAAGTTTAGTTATTTGTTTAAGATTGGTTATGATAGTTACAGTTGCGTCTCCATTAATCCATAAGGACAAAGTTATAATTGATTTTTCATATTTAATATTATATCCTATTCCATTAATTAGAAAAATTTCACCTGTGTCTTCACGATAATGATATTTTGAAACTTTTAAATAATATTTTCTTCCTAAATCGTCATCAATATAAAGATAATCGTTTATTTTAATCTCACCTTTAATCATACCAATCCTTTCAGTTTAAGTTTAGTTATGAGCTTATTATTAATTATTTTTTTGACAACAATATTTCCATCTATTCGTATTGCAATATCATGCTCAATTTTATTATTTAGTGTAAGTAGTGATCCAAAATAAAAATGTGTGTCTTTTCTTTTTATTAAATAAAAGGGCCCTTTAAGTTCTTCATCAGAATCTAGTATTGTATAAACTTCTTCATTAAGATCGTCAAATATTGTCATACTAAACCTCTTAGTTGTAGTTTAGTTATTAAAGTTTGTTTAGTTATTGGAAATATTCGTAAAAAATTCTTTTCAAAAAAACTAGCAGCCAAATCTAAATTTACAAGGTCGCCATCTTCTAACAACATAGTTCCACTAAGTTTTATAAAGTTTTTAGTTGTTGGTTTAGCGGGATATATTTCAGTAACTAGAAAATATAATTCACTCTTTAAAGATTTAGGAATGTTTACTATTTTTAAATAATCTCCAATCTTTGTATTTACTGCTTTTTCTAGTTCTGTCATACTAAACCTCTTAGTTGTAGTTTAGTAATAAGTTTTTTATTTGTTATTTTACTAACAAATATGTCACTTCTTTCAATTGCATAAATAGAGATTGCTGCATTAACATTGATTACTCTATCTGTCGACATATATATTCCAAAAACGACATTGTCATCTGCTGCACTGCGATTTGTAACTAAAAAAAATGATGTTTTGCGAGGGTCTCCATATCTTACTAACAAATAGTCATCTACGTTTAATCTCACAACAATCCTTTCAGCATCAATTTAGTCTTTTCTTTTATATCTTTAACTTCACGAAAAAATCCCGAGAATAATGCTTGATAATGTATTTCACCCATACCATTATACCATCTTACTAAATGACTCTCTTTGCGTATAAACTTTTTAAGAACTATAAAATATTTGCTAACTCCTTTATAATGATAATTATTATCAACACACTCATAACAATATAAATGATTAACTTCTAAGTCTTCAAAATTTATTTTTATGTTCACAACAACCCTTTCAAGCTTAGAGTAGTAATTTCTTTTTTTGTTGCTTTCCTCACAGAAGTTGCTTTCATAAAAACATCTATATGTAACATCGAGCTAACAACATTCTTTTGATGGTCAATCATACTAATACTCCAAAATTGACCCCTGAGTAGTTTACGTGGTATAAAATAGAGATAGTGCCCATCATAATCAGCAACATATAATATATCTACTTTTAAATCTTCAAATTTCATTCTGTCAAACCCTTAAGGGCCAACTTAAGTTTAAACTTGTCATCTACTACTTCTATAAGTTGTCCCTTGCTAATTACTTCAATTGGGACTAAAGTATTATATTTGCCATTGTTATCATCATAAACTTCTACATAAAAAATATACGTTTCTTTTTCAAATTCACGAAATATAATATATGCACTTTTAGTAGGTTGTGCAGTAAACCAAAAATAATAAAGCTTATTAAGTTTAATTTGTGAATAGTGTTCAACAACCATAACTATTCTTCATATTTAAGAATTTTTAACACTTCATCTTCTGATAACATTACTTTCTTTTTGCTTTCACCTCTGAGTTGTTCTTTCAATTGTTGTTTAACAAATAATTTAGCAGTGAGCTCTCTCTTCTGTTCTACTGACATTTCTTTATAACCATCTTTGTCTAAATATTTTTTCATATAACGCTTCATTTTTCTTGTGATGCTTTTAACTCTTTTCTTTAGACCAGCTGCTAAATCAATGTTACAACCCTTAGCTTTAAAATGCTTAATACATTCGCTGCCAACTACCATATCAGCATTAGTTTCTACATTTTTTATGGTATAAGCATATAAACAATCACGGTGTTTGCATAATTCACATTTAAATCCCTTTATTATATAATGAACACCTAATAATATAAATTTATCATCTTTTGAGCGACTTATATTAGCTAAATTAACTTCTATACGATTTTGAAATGAATTAGAAATATAATTATTATCATGTGGGGTCTTTGTCATATATTACCTCCTATGATATTATCATAATGCCATGTCGAAGCTATCTTTGGAGAGACCAATTTATGCACAAATTTTTCATTGGTCTATCACGGTAAAAACTACAGTTCCAATAATGAGGGGCTTTAAAACGATAGATACAATTATCACATGATGCATCATGTAACAATCTTTTAGTTCTTTCTCTTCTTTCTTCTTGTGACTCATTCATGCTAATCATCTCTCTGGTAACCACATTCTCCAAAATATACATGTTCCGGCTGACGGCTTATTTCCTTGTATTCCACACCAAGATGTTGTATGCTCATTTTTCCACACACAATTATCACATGTTTTTTCTTTAAGTAAATTAATAACTATTTTCTTTGTTCTCTCTTTTTCCATGAAGAACATCCTTCTTCTGTGGGTCTAACATGTTTCCAACAGCAAAAACCTCCGGGAACATGTCTCCAATTGTATGGATTCCAAAACCAAAAACAGTCATCACATGTCTGATCTTTTAATAGTCGCTTAGTTATTTTTTTGAGTAATCCCATTTGCCACTCCTTATTTCTCTATTTAACTTTATAGTTTCTTCTAATGATTTTTCTATTTCTAGTCTTACTCTCATTCTCATTTCTTGCATTTTGTTATAAGCTTCTTCACTTAGTCCTCTATCATTTATATAGCGTTTACATGTGTTATTTTTCATATTTTTTGAAGTGCAATGATATTTACCAACACTACTCCATCTGTATATACATGAGTCACATGTCTGATCTTTTAATAATTTTTTAGTTGTTTCTTTTTTATTCATTTTAATCAATTATGCAAAGATAATTCTATGAATGAACATGATAATTTAGAGATAAAAATTAAGAAATATGTATTAGCTGAACTTTCTCGTATTATTATTAAAAAAATATTTTATCCGGAATATTATGAAGACCAAGAGATTAAATTGAAAAATTTCTGGAATTATTTAGCTCCTCAAGATTTAATTCCTTTCATAAAAGATGAAGGCTTTAAATTATCAAAAGAATCTCCTACCGCCATCATATATATTGAAGACTATATTGAAGATGATAACAGTCTTTATATAAATATCGACATACCATTAAAAGATATAGATAATGTTTATGGTTTTAGTTTTATAATTTATTTTGATATTCCTACTTTAAAATTTGATAAACAAGTCCCATATGAAATCGTTGACTAACACAAAAAAGGGCTAGTTGACTAGCCCTCTTATTTACTAAATTAAAGATTATACTATATCTACAAAAACAGGATCAGTATACTCTCCAGTTCCAACTTCATTAACTCCAGCTACTACAAAACCTATCTTTGTTGCTGCCGCTGGTATATCAGTACCAAGTGGATTTTTAGTTCCAGTAAATTCTGTTTCGCCTAATATATCTGCTTGTGTTTCTGTCCCAGCCGCACTAGTTTTATAATATACTTTATAAGAATCTGAAGCAGGTCCTACATCTGTCCAAGTAACAGTAACTTGATTAAGACCTTGTGTTTCAACAGATGTTGTTCCAGCTGCTCCAGTTGTGTCAGTATCTGCAAAAGATATATCTGGTGATGCGTCACCATATCCAACAGCAGTGAAAGTAACTACATCTCCTACTACTCCAGCACTCCATCCGGCTCCATAGCTTGTTGCTCCAATTGCAGTTGCAACTTTTTCAACAGTATCATCATCTATTGCCAAAGCAGTTACATAAGGAGTACCGTCTAATGTTACTGTTACATTACCACTTGCATCAACTCCAACATTATCATCCACTAAATCTCCAGTTGCCACTGTGACTCCCGTAGAATCTGTGTCAACAAAACTTCCTGTTTTTGGTCCATAAGTGTCACAAGTAAATGTTACAGTATCTCCATCAACTGATGTTGTCCATCCAGTATATGTTTCTCCATCAATTGATGCTACTACTGTTGCGACATCATCACCGTCACTAATAGCGACAGTAACTGCTCCAGGTCCTTCTAATGTAATAGTAATATTTCCTGCTGTTGTAGTTCCTTTAGTATCTTCTGAAATTGCACTGAATGTAGTTCCAGTTCCTCCAGCATTTAATACAACTTCTGCTTTGTCATCATATGTTTTTGCAGTTAGTATCACATCTGCTCCACTTCCAGAAGTTGTCCAATTAGTTAAACTAGCAGCTCTTATTTTTCCAGCAACCGCTGCTGCATCATCTGTGTCTAATACAGCAACTGTATCTCCATCAACAGTTAAATCACCACTACTTGAACAAGCAGCAGTAACAGTAAATGATTGAACTTCTAATACAGCATCACTTCCAGTAAGTACCTGTAAAGTTTTTACAGCATATTCTGAAGCTACAGGTGCTGTTACAGTTAGTTTACAAACCTCTTTTTCGCTAGAGTCTACACCAGCTAATGAAGTAGGTTTAGTAGGCACTGCAGAAAAATCATAACAATGATCATAAAAAGTCTTGCTAGTTGCATCCAATGCATTTAACTGATCCGGATCAACTTCAGTTAAATGTTTTGCAATCCTTGGAAATCTAGTAGGAGTATTATCAACAGTTACATTTGTCAAATCGTCCATTTGTTTCCTCCATTTTTAAAACTATAGTTTTATTTATCTTTCTTTTTCTTTATATAATTTGATGCGAGTTTCTTCATAAATAAACGGATTATTTTTTTCTTTTTCTAGAGCTTCAAATTTACAATCTTCGCACCATATTGCTCCAGTCAACATTCTATATTGACCTATGTTTGTGCCACCACATTTTGGACATTTAAGCATTATTTACTCCTTTGTAAAATATATTTTTTCTTTTAACTCTTCTTCAATAGTATTAATTATTTTTAATATGTCCTCTTTTGTTTCTGGCTCAAACCATCCAAATATATCTTCTCTATTTGGCAGTCTAAATCCAAATCCATAACCAATTGTTTTAATGAACCCGTCTTCATATAGATCGAAGATGGTATCTCGTAGTAGATCTCTTTTTTGTAAAAGAAATTTATCATACTCTTCAGAAGATTCTTTAAATATCTTTTTTATTATTAACTTTTTATCACCAATTAAAAATTTAATTTTCATACATTTATCTTAGCACAAAAAAGCCAGTACTTAAGTACTGGCTTTAACGATTATTCTTTTTTAATTTCAATTTTTGTTGGTTCTATTTTTTCTTTAGCAGGAATTGTAACTGTAAGTATTCCACTATTAATTTTAGCTTCAAGCTTAGAAGTATCATATCTGTCAGAAGGAATTGCATATTTTGCAGTGACATCTGCATGTTTAATACCTTGTTTAATATAACGAACAGTTTCTACATCATCACCTTTTAAAGTAAGAGTAAGATGATCCCCAACACATTCTAAATTGATATTTTCTGCAGGATACCCAGCAATTGCAAACTCAAATATTAATGTTTTGTCTTTCTTTATGTAGATATCTGTAGGGGGATAAGATGGATAAAATTTTGCGAATCCTGGATATGATTCAATTATACGTTCAATATGATAGAATGAACTTTCAAAGTTATCAAATATGTTATCAAACGCATCCCAAATAGTTAGATCTTTAGACATAATGTTTCTCCTTTGCGACTCATGCGACATCGCTTATAAAATAATTAAAGTCCTCAACGAGCGACTTTTGTTTTCATAATTATCTATGCAATTAAAGGAAGAATTTCATGTTTTCGCATAAAAAAGCCCGTCTTAATGACGGGCGTAATATCAGAAATGTTAATTTGCCTCCTTTCGGATGAATTTGTCTATGAAATGCAAACGAGGTTGTTAGCCTCTTGGTCATGAACACTAAGCTCACCTCCCTATGACAAATTCTGATAGGTAGAATTAGAGCATAAAAGTAATGTCCGGGAAATGATTCCGGCTTCTGCGACTTAATGTCAGCTGGAGCTCCAAAATAAAACGCCGACTGTCGCCGCTTTACCATAAGCTATAATACTTTATTTAATTCTTCCATCGATATTATCTTTACATTTAAACTTTAAAGATTAAAGAATAAATTCAAAGATCTTTTTTTATCTTATATACAGGAGTCAATTTAATCTCTCCATTATTTATAAGCATTTTTAATTCTTCGCTTTTCATAATTTTCTCAGCATCATTTTCTTCCATTATTTCACGGAGTGAGTATGTCTCACCAGGAATAAAAACATAACCATGATCAGAATATATATCATCATTAGTTGTATTTATAACAATATAATCATATACCCAATTTTTACAAGTATTATTTTCTGCAGTGCAAAATAATCCATCTTTACAACTTAGTATTGGCTTATTAAAAAACATTATGCAATCTTTACATACTCTATCTTTTAGTAAATTTTTAGTCTCTTTCGAGTTCAATTGTTATAACTCCTTCTATTATAGCTTTTTTAAACTTAATTGAATTCATAATTATTGGAACTAAAATTGTAAGTAATTCAAGAGGAGGGTAATTACCACACTCATCTTTAATACCATATTCACAAAAAGAAGTTAAATTATATGAGCCAACACTAACATTATACGTTGATTCAATATTTATTTGATCTAGTTTTATTACCACTGATGATGAGTTATTTACTTCTGCTTTTATTGTTTCTTCAATCCAAAAAGTTATGGGCGAATTAACTGTTATTTTTATATCTTTAGCAAATTGTTCACATGGCCCTTGATTTGTAAAACACTTGATTCCATTGCTGCTAAAAGGAAAATTTGTTTTTCTAAAAACACAATCTTCACATTTATAATCTTTTAGTAAATTCTTAGTGGCATCTTTATCCATCAAGAATAATTATGCTATAGAAAGAAATATTGATGAAAATATAGCACTCCTATTCTTTACAAGAGCTTTTATAATTTGTGGAGTAAATTGCACATTGTCAAAGGTAGTGCAATGCTCTGGTTCATTTCTCCAGTTTTCTAATTCATATTCAAATGTTTCTTCTTCATATTCAGAATCAATATAATATTTACTTATATGGAATGTTCTATAATCTATTTTTACTTTTGAAAGTGAGCCCTCGCCTTCATACCAACTATCTATATCTTGTATTTTTGCCTCTGCTCCAAATTGAAAATTTATATACGTACTTGTATCTAACCAAAATATTGCGTGAGCTTGTCCGTCTCCATAATCATAATCTATTGTAATGTGTAAATTCATTTTCAGCCTGCTATAGAAAATTTATTAGATATTTTTGCATGCCAAAAAATTCTTTCAAAAAAATCTAATTTGGCTTCGTCTATCTCATAATGTATGGCTCCACCTTCTATATATGCTTCATCATCATCAACATATCCATCAAACTTATAGCCAGAAGATTTATAATAAGTCTCATCAATAATTGATACATCGGTGCCTTTTGTTTCACCTTTGCTACGCCAAGTTATTGTTTTGAAATGACATTTAGCAAATAGTATATTATACTCTTGTTGTGTGGTGTTATAATGTATGTCTACTAAATAATGCATTTATATCCTCAAATGTGATAATAATGTTGGCCTGAAAATACCCACAAAATACATGCTCTTCTTGGAGAGAAATATGACTCTAACGCATTAATTATATTTTTGTCTCTGACCATCTCACAATTCTCAAAAACCATTTCAACATCAAAATTAAAATGGACATCATAATATGTTACTTCTCTATTTTTATAATGCGCAGTAACTCCTAATCCAGCTCCATCTTTTTTTGCTTTTGTCATATAATAATAAATTATTGATCCTGGTTGTTTGAACCATTTATTATATTTTTCCACTTATTGTTTCCTGAATATAAGTTTAACTAAACTATGTTTTGCTCTATGATATACTATCAATTACAACCCATTTTTTTAGATCACTAATACTAAAATTTTGTTTAAAGTGCATATGTTTATCTTTCGAAAGCATAATTTAAAATCTATAATTTTTTGTCGGCTTTCTAACTTTATACATCCAACTAGATTTATTTCCAATTCTTCTACTTAATTTTAAAAGTCCGGTTAACTTTTTAAAAACTAAACCCTCAATTTCTTCTTCAACAATTACTTTATTAAATAAATCTTTAAAATCCCCATTATATTGACGCGTTAAACCAAGCGGTTCTGCATCAACTTTAAAGATGCTTTCTAATATTTGCCTCCGCTCAATGAATGGCTTATTTATCAATAAATCATTGTTGGCAATAAATACATCATATATCATTATTTTATTATTAATTCCTTTAATTTTATTATTTCTTAGCTCTCCATCAAATAGCCAATAACCACTAAGTTCTATTTTATTAAGCTCTTTTAAAAGATTTGAATCTGGATTATATTTTATTTTTGCTCCATGTCTATTCCAAAACATAAACTGACCGTTAATATAATGTAATTGCAATCTTATTCCATTATATTTCTTCTCTGCTATCCAATTTTTATTATTGTTTATTTCGTTAAATAAATCTTGCTCAATTGACATTAAAAATGGCTTTTCTGGATAAAAATATGTAAAGTTATTTAGTTGCATATTACCTCCCAAAAAATAAGGTGGACTATAGCCACCTTATTAAGAATTTATTTTAAAGCAGCTTTATAGGGTTTAATAAAAACTCTAGTTTCATCTAAGCTATTTTGATTCTTTGTTACTTTATAAATATTTTTATCAAAATCTTCTGTGACTACAAGAGATGAAGTTGTTTCAAAGAATTCTTCGAATTTATCTCCAAGAAGTTCCATCAACTGTTTTTGTTTCTTTTCGTCTTCAAAAACTTCTTCTTTAAGAGTTACGGTAAATTTTTCTTTAATTAGTTCATCAAATGAATCTCCTAACATTCTTTTTATATTTTCTTTATCTTTAGGACTAATTGAAAAACGATTACTTTGGACATGTTTTAATTCTTCAGTAACTTGATATGATTTATGATAATTACCTGAAAAGCCATCTTTATCTCTTTCTTTAGTTACAAATTGATCAATATCCGAATATATTTCATTCATTTCAGCTTGAATTCTTTTCTCATCTTTTTTAAGGTTAACGAATTTATTTGCCTTTTCTACTATCTCGTTTGGTATATTAGATATTACTCCAACATTAGATTTAGGTTTAGTTGTTTTATCCTTTTTTGAAGCCTGTAAAGCTGATCTAAAATTTGCCATATTTACCTCCTCGTTATACTTAATTATATCTCCGTGTCGAAACTTATTACGCTATCACACAAAAAAAGCGGCCGAAGCCGCCTGAAAAAATATTATTATCAGCTCTTGATTTGTATTTAACTATTTCGTATTTATCTAGTTTATATTCTGGCATAATAATTCCTTTCCTTTATGTATGCTAAGTACGATTATCGAATATATGTGCAAGATTTTGACACAAAAAAGGCCATCTTCAGATGGCCTTGAATAATCATTATTTAACTATATCTTATACACTTCCAGGAAGTCCAGATATACTTACCAAGCCATAAAGAAGGTCTCCCAGAGGCACTTCTATTAAGCCGTATCTTGCTAAGAAACCTTTTCTTGGTGTGAAATCTTCTGGTCCATAGAGTGTAGGTGTAACTTGTGTAACATAAGGAGCATATACAACACCAGCGCCGAATGGAGAGTTAGGTGATTTGTGTCCCATAAGAATCTTGTTAGCTGGGAATAGAGGATCTTTATAAACTGTAAAATTGCCACGGAAATCACCAGCTTTGACAATTCCTAATCCACCTTGTGCAGCAGCAGGAGATCCTATGAATCCTTCAAGAACTTCAAGATAAGAAACAACTTTAGGTGATGTTACCATCCAGTTAGCTGGACCAATCTTTGATTTTCTGTAAATTTCATTTGATAACTCAACAAGAACCTGAACCATGTGACGATGTCTGTCTAAGTAGTTACCAGATGTGTTGTTGGTAATATCAGCATCCCAGTCAATGTAGCGGAAAGAAGAAATAGGAACAATATCCATACATTTCTTAACTATCTCCCTATCAATTTCTGCGATCATTTCATTAGCAACAAGAGCTGTTAACTCAGCATCAGCATTTAAGCCATGGTATGCTTTCAAGTCTTGTTCAGCTTCATTTGTCCATGTTGATTTAAGCTTTCTTGATTTAACAGTTACTGGGAACTGAGAAATAGAAATCTTCATCTCAGGAATAGCTGTTGTAGCTTCTTGTTTGTAAGCGTAGAATGCTTCAATTCCGGTAATTGTTAATGAAGAACCAGCTGTGAAAGCTGCACTAATTGGGTCGACTGATATCATTCTATCAACTGTTCCACCGGCGTCATCATAAGTAACAGCACAATTTGTAAGTTTTCCTGTAACAGAATCATATTCACCTGCAGCGGCTACATTACCAAATACGGCTAAAGTAGCGCTAGCAAACAATGCAACACCAGTTCCACCTCTGTCAGTTTCTTTAATGTGCCAGTAATTTTTTCCAACTCTTCCATCATACTGAATTAAGAATGTTGAATAAGTTGTTGGAGTAGCTGTAACAGCAGCCTTAAATCTTATTTTTACTCTCTTCAATAATGCATTAGTAGCTTCTGTGTAATCAGCTCCAGTAATACCATCTTTGAAGTTTGTGTCAGTTTGGAAATAAAATTGGTCGGCAGTATCATCTAATGTAAGAGTTGACACTAATACATCATCTGAAGAGTAATATGGATTGTATCCTTGACTTGTGTCAGATGGATTTTCTGAATACATTGAATATTCATCAAGAGCAGTTGTGCCGGATTTAGTTGTACCGAATTGGTACTTCAAGTAGAAAATAACTCCAGTAGGACCAGCAAGTGGCTGTACTGAAACGAGATTATTTGCTACCAAATTTGGGAATACACGTCTTACTATAGGAAGAAGAATCTTCTGAATACCAACTACATCAGATGCCTGAACAGCTGGTTCTTCCATTAAGTACTGTGCTTCATTTTCTAAGAGCATTGCTGTATTTTCACGTAAATTAGAACTTTCAATTCCTTTAAGGAATGGAGTCCATTTACTCATGATTTTTTGTCTTTGCTCTTTTCTTAACCTATTATAATCAAAAAGCATTTAGGTTCCTCCTATTTTTTATGAAGATTATTAATCTCTTTCTACACCAGCGAGATCTAACATCTCGTTGAGGGTGTTAACATAATCTTCTTTTTTATTGCCTTTTCGATTCATATGAAAAGAGGGTTTAATTTCGAGGTCTTCTTCGAGGTCTTCTTCTTCCTCTTCTTCCTCTTCTTCTTCCTCATCTTCATCTTCGTCTTCGTCTTCGTCGTCTTCTTCATCATCTTCTTCATCTTTGTCTTTTTTAGACTTTTTAGATTCTTCTAAATCTTCGTCGTCGTCTTCTTCTTCATCTTCATCATCTTCTTCGTCTTCATCTTTTTCTTTTTTACTTTTTTTCTTCTTTTTTTTCTTGTTATCTTTTTTATCTTCGTCTTCATATGATGCTTCTTCATCTTCATCTTCGTCATTAGCTTCTTTTACTATGTTTCTTAATTTTGAGTATCTTTCGACGACTTCTTCAGGTGTACCGGCATCACTTACGAATACTTGGACAGCTTCTGCTACCTTTGGAGATAATGCTGATGTAATTTCTTTTAACTTCAAATGTGCTTTAAGTTTATCAATCTCTTCATCTTTAGTATTTAACATTGTTAAAGCATTTTGTAGTTCATCAACATATCCTTTAGTAACATCTTCTCCCATTAGTGGATAACAAACTTTCTTGACTTCTTCTAGAGCAAGAATTCTAGGATCATTTAATACATCTTTTCTTGCGTGAACTTTCAATTCATCATAAAGTCCTTTTAAAGCTGTTGTAAATCTACCAACCATTACTTTCTGCATCTTAGTTGTTATTTCTTCAACCATTGCCTCACATTCAGCTTTAAACTGTGCTTTTTCTTCCTCAAGTTCTCTTTTTTTGACTTGATATTCTGTTTCATACTCAGACTTTACTTCTTCTTTTATTTGTGTTGTTTTTTTGTCTTTCCAAGAATTCAATTCTTCATTGAAGGCTCTAACTTGTTTGTCATTAAGTTCAATATCAGCCAATATATTTTTCATTTATTTGACCTCCTAATTTTCCAAACTCTCACTTAATACATCAGAAAAAGACATTGTGTCTTCTTCTTCTTTATACCAAGAATCTTCGGTATATGTTTTATCTTCATACACAGCTTCGGGATAAGCTTTAGGTGTAGAAGGATCTGCTACCATATCCCAAGTAATTAATTTAAAATCTTCATTAACTTCATTTGTTCCATCTTCAATTCTTCTGGTAGTACCGAAGCCTCTTGATGAAACACCAAGTTTAATTTTTCGCTTAATTAATGAACCAAGAATCCTACCTTGTGGTGTGCCACCTAATTCATCTTGTCCATTAAAAACTTCTGCTTTTCCAAAAACTCTTCCATCTGAATCCATTTGAGCTTCTAGAATAGCATGTGAAACTCTATCTAAATGAATCTTTCCATCTTCAGGGTGATCCAACTCCCCAACCATTTGTCGATTTTTAATTTTGTCTTGATTAGAATTAACTTCTCTTTCTAAAATACGAAAAGGATATCTTCTACCATTACCATTTTTAACTCCAGCATGTTGGAATAAACCTTTAAGATAAGTCTTCTTAATATTATTGCCAACATCTTCAATGAGTACTTCATAATTAAAATCTTGATATTCTTGTAATAAAGGTAATTGTTTTTCCATAATTAACTCTTTTTTTCAATATGATCAAAAATCTTGTTTACGAATTTACTCACTATTTTTTTATATGGTTTTACTTTAGGATCTATAGAAATTCTTTGACTTCTTCTATTTTTGTAATAAACATAAACAAAATTGTTGTAAAATTCTATTTTAAACTCACCTTTACTATTTATTTTAGAAGACCATTCATCATTAATTTCTCCATCATTTTCATCCTTTTCTGGCTCTTCTTTTTCTTCTGGAGTTTCTTTAGCTCCAAAACCACCTTCTAAATCAGTTTCATCAGGTACATCAACTGTTGGTTCAGCTTCTTCAAGAGGAACGCCGGCCAATTCTAGTTGTTCTTTAAGAGTTTCATTATACTCTTCATATTTATATGCCATAATTATTCCTCCTCTTTTTTAGATTGTGCATCTTCATAGATAGCACTTAAGAAGTCTAAAACTTCTTTTAGTTTTCCCTCCCCAATCGATCCGACTTTTGCATCTTCTAAATTTTGTATGAAAGCATTAACAAATTTACTTTCAAGTGTTTTATCTTCAAGGGGTTCTTTGATTTTATTTAAAACTTTTAAGATTTTATTTATTGAATCTTCATCAATTGTTGATTCTTTTTCTTTTTCATCTTTTTCCTCAGGTTCTTCTTCCCCTTCAGGTGGCATTTCTTCTTCTTCATCTTCTTTTTCATTTTCTTCATTGATTTTATTTCTTTTAATATATTCGTTTTTCATTTGTTGAACTTCGTCGATATTAATATATTCTTTAAAAATATCACTTAGTTCTTCAGTATTCTGAGCTTCACCAATCATAAGTGTAGTTTTTACAATTAAATCTTCTAATTCACTTTCACTAATTAGAAGTATTTCTTTGTGTTGATTTACAAATTTAGATAATGTCTCTTTTACATCTTCTGATTCACTCATATCTTTAATCAAATCGCTGAAGTCATTTTTGAATGATTGTGACGTCCACAAGTTATTAACTTTGCTTCTGATATTTTTTGTACGTTGCTTGTTGACTTTTTCTTTTGATAAATTAACTACTTTATTTGAAGAAGATTCAAATAGTGCAACAGAAACTGGTCTTTTAAAGTCTATTTTAGAAATTGTGTTCTGTACTGGACCATCTTCTGAAATAGTAACTAACAAAGATTTAATTTTGTCATCTTCAAATAATTCAGTTATATCATCTGAAAACTCTCCACGTATTTTTCTGACTTCTCTTAATGCTTTGATTTTTGGTGTTGATGAAACTATACCGCATTTTTCAACGTGAGTATTGTTGATTAGCTCCTTAATTGGTTCATCAGAAAACTTCAAATTAAAAGCATCTAACATATTTTTGACAGTAATTTCTTCTTCATTTAGTGGGTTGAAATATTTATTAGCAATAGATTCTAATTTAGTATCACTGTCAGGAGTTAAATTAACTTTTTCCCAATTTGTCAACTTTAAAGCTCTGTTGTCGATTTTGTATTTAGCAACATGAAATTCATCTGTATCTTCATCAAGTATTATTAATTGATCATCAAATACTAGAGCAACAGCGGCGTTTTCTGATTCAGCAATTTTAGTTTTGATAATATTTACCATCTTATCATTGCTATAATTGGTAAGTTGTCTCATTTGGCTATATTTTAAATCCATAGAGAAGACCTCCTAGTCTTAATCTTTCAGCATATTTTTGTTCTTTTTCACACGTCTTATGAGGCCTTTAAATTCACCTTGGATGAAAAGTAAATCAAACTTATTTTCATACAACTTTTTCTTAGACCTCTTTCTAAAGTTATCTTTAGCGTTCTTTTGGTTTTCTTTGAATTCTTTAACAAATTTTATTATTTCTCTAATATCATTCTCATTTTCAACTAAAAATTCTCTTCCGGCTATTTTAATTATTTTACTTGCTATTTCTAATCCAGCTTCACCACCAGCAGCAGCCGGGCCGCCTGGCGCAACCTCTAGAGCTCCCATTTCACCGGCTCCCATTTCGCCAGCTCCCATTTCACCAGCTCCAAGTTCACCACCTAGTGGCATACCACCACCTAGTGGCATACCTCCTCCTGGCATCATACCTCCACCCATTTCGCCTCCGGCAGTAGCTTCTGCTCTTGCTTTATCTTCCTCTTTTTCTGCCATTTCAGCTTGTTGCATAAGCTTAATAGTTGATATTTCTTCTTCATTAAATTTCATTATATTTTTATATAACCATTCTCTTGGTAAAAATGGTTTATTTGTTTCTACGTCGGCTAGTGCTATTGCTGATTGAATAGCACTCAATTTTGCATTAAACGTCTCTAACTCTTGCATTTCATAAATCTTTGATGGAACTGTTAGATTTAATCTAAAATCATGTAAATCTTCTATTGTAAAACGTTTAAATGCTAATTCAATTATCGCTATTTTTTCTAAACTTTTTATAATCTGCTTTTGAATTCTTTCTATAGTTTTAGCAAAATTAGTATCCATAGCAGATAATGAAGTCTTTGCGACATCACCTGTCATTTCTCCAGTTAAATAAGCAAGCGGAATTCTCATAGTTCTAAGAATTTTTTCTTTAAAAAATCTTGCATCATCTATTTCACTTAATTGCATACCACCTGGTAAAGTTTCAACTGCTGGACCACTACCATCTGGTCTTCTAGGAAAAAAGAAATCATCGTTGATAGAATTTCTCACGATGATATCTGATATTGCAAAGTTGTGGTATTTTGCAACAGTAATACAGCCTGTATCTTCTCGTTCATTTAAGCGAACAACTTTTACAACTTTATGATTTCTTCTGAGCAACTTTTTGATAACCGATCTTGAAACATCAAATTTATTAGCAATCTTTTTTTGACTCAAACCATTTTCATGATCGTCTTTAATATCTTCATATGACAATCTATTATCGTCAATTAAGGTATACTTATAATCTTCAAAACCGTCATAACCTTTTTGTCTAAAAGCTTTAGTTAACAAGTGTCTGTGAATAGACTCGTTGTTTCTTGGCGTTAAAGTTTTGAAATGAAATATAAATTCTTTGTTTGAGTTTAGATATTCAACTACTTTGTTTTGTTCTTGTAATTTTATAATAGCGTTATCAATAAAAGACCAAAATTTTTCACCGAATTTAATCTTCATGTTTTCAGTAGTAGATTTTGGTTTTCTCATATTAGCAGATATTTTTTCTTTTGTTTTCTCGTCTGACCAAATTCTTTTATTTCTACTTATAGTAACTCTTTTATGCTTTTCGCTTTTATTATATTTAGTTATTAATTCTGATTGTAGCTTTCTTCTCTCGTCTGAACTATTTCTCCAAGCTTTTACCCTAGACTCATATTGCTTTTTTCTATATTTTGGATTAGACCAATTTCTTTTACTTAATTCTCCATGTAATCCTACATGATCTTTATTTTCTAATATCAAAAGATTGTCTGGATTATTATTTATTTTATTAAAATCTTTGTGATGTATTGTTCTTTTGGTCCATCTTCTGTTCCACTTTTTCTCTTGAGTGTGTCTAGCAACTACCATATAAGTTGGAATATATTTCCTAGTTTTAGGATTATACACCATTTCATAACCCTTAGAAGATTCTTTTGTGTACTTAGGCATCAAAGAATCACCTGCTTTTAGGTACTGGGCCTCTTTATATTCACCATTTCTTAACAAGAATTTATGATCTGGTGTACATCGTATAGATTTTTCGTTGTCTATAAATACTTCTACTAGCTCGGCATTTTTTCGAGTTGGTCCTGCCCACTCGATTTTTCCTGGAACTATTTGATTGTCATTTTCGCGATCTATTGAATAAGTCCAAAGCTCCTTGCCTTCTTCGAATTCCTTTATGATTTCTTGTAGTTCTAAAGTCCTGCCATCTAATAAATCAATCTTAGTGTCCATAGTTAAACACATAGGATTTGCTTTATAATTGATTTCACCTGTTAATGGATCAATCCATGGAGTTTTTCTATATCTTTGTTTAAAATCTTCTACTTTTCTCATTGCTTCTCTAAATGGAAGGTTACCAACTGGTATAGTGAATATTCTTCTCTCAGGGGCTCTAGTTATTCTGTAGATTAACATAGCATCTTCAACTAATTTCATTTGTTTAAATGCTAATCTACCTGTTTCTAAAACAGATTTTCCATATGGTTCAAATTCTTTGTCATCTAATTTAAAATGAACAATTTGCCATGGTTTTAAAAAAACTTCTTCACTATTTTGGTCATTTGCATAATATGAATAATTACTACTTCTTGTGTCTTCAGCAGGAATTCTTACAATAAATTGTATTAAATTACCATCTTTCTCTTCTCTAGTAACATATTGGGGAGGTATATATCTCATGTATTTTAATCGTTTAGGGTTTGTATAATCATCAGGTATTACTTCATAAAAAGCGTCACCATATTTACAAGTGTTATAAATAATGTGCCAAAGATTAGCATTCATATCTAACGCTTTAAACCATAAGTCGCTCAAATTATCAGCTATCTCATTATTGTCGGAAAGAGACTCAATTACTTCATCATTTGTATTATATAATGAAGCATCATCGGCATATATTTCTAAACCACCATTAAGTTCTGGAACATAACACATCTGTTCATATTCACGATATCTTTGTACTCTACTTTGATCTATAGAAGTAATGCTCTCAAAAGAACTACGCTGCATACTAAAAGTATTTTCAGTTCCAACATTCTGTTGTCCACTTACTAAATCTTGTATTTTTGTTACATTGATTTTATTAAAAAAACTTTGTATGACAGCAGCTCTTTGCGAAATGTTTACTGAATTTTTTCTTCTAGCCATTTGTTTTCTCTCTATCTAATTCAACCGTAAACTCTTTAACTATTTGCTCAATAAGCAAAGTATATTTATTTGGTTTATATGATTTACTTCTTAATTTTACTATCCATCTTTCGATAAATTGACGATGACAAGCTTTACATAAAGTTACTAAATATTCAATCTCATCAATGTCTTTGTATTTATCCTCATCTATATGGTGGACATGTAATTTTTTTGAACTTAATTTCCTATTACATAATTGGCAAATGTTACCATCTCGCTTCAACACAGCTAGTCGCTTTTCTTTCCATACTTTAGTATGTCTATAAGCGACTTTTTCTTTGTGATTTAAATGCATATTATCCCCAATATTTATTATTTAGTAAGTATTTTTTCTAATTCTTCTTCAATAGCTTGATTTGCTCCAAAAATATTCTCACTCATCCAACTAATGAAACCAAGAGTTTCTTCGCAATTAAGATTTGTAACTACATCTTGAACTGTTTTAAATTTAGTCAATTTTACTTGTCTATTCAATTCATTCTTTATAAGATCATTGTTCTCATATATTCTTTTGATCAAAAGTTTGAGATTGACTTCACTTAAGTTGTTCAAATAATTCTTTGTCTCTTCATTGATTGAATAATTTAAATTTTTGAAGAAACTGTGTAATGTCATTTTCTCAGCCATAGTGTTCTCCTTAAGTATTATTATTTATCTTGACTTTCTTCACCGAAAATGTGGCGTATTATCTTATCAGGTTGATTATTAAAATATTTTGCTATAGAATCTCTGAATCCTTTTTCTCTGGGATATATAGTTTTATGGGGTACATTAAATTTTTTATCTTTTATTTGTAATCTCAACTCCCACCAAATTCTATTCATCCACCTACTACTAAATGCTACAAGTTCAAACGATTCAAAAGAAGCTTTATAATAACCACGTTTAGAGTCAATAGTTTTTAATTTTATATCTTTCCAAGCAAACATTTTATTTTATAAGCTCCTTATATGTTTCCCAATCTACTCCATAATTATCTTTTACTCTTTCAATGGCATATTGTTCTCTTCTATATTTTTCTTCTTCTTTTTCATCTAAATCCCAATCTTTCTCTTTCCCAATAGTCTGATCTGATGTTGCAAAACCCAACCCTTGCATTTTTTGATTGCCATATTTTAAAAGATAAGCCAAAAACATTATAGGAAGTACTAAGTCATCATTATATCCTTTAGAAGCTTTTGGTCTACCTTTGTCATCCCATATATATACTTCTAACTCTCCTAAAGTTCTTTTGCCATATATTTTAATAATATTATTGTCCAAACAATACATAAATTCATCAATCATCAATTTCTTGTTAGCCGGTCCAGTATGTAATCCTCTATAAGCTTTTCTCTTGAACTCATAAAACATATTATAATATGGCTTAGTCTCATGTAAAAATAATTCATTAAACACTGACATACCTTGATTTGTTTCTATAACTACATAAGCATAATGATAATGCTCGGCAACTTGCTTTATGTGTTTAGAAAATACTTTTGTGTCTAATTGATTTTTATATTCAGCAACTTGTTCTAGAGTGTCATCTCTAAATACTAAAAAAGTACTATAATCAGTGCCACAACCAGACATGACATCACTTAGAAGAGTATACGTTATACCTTCTTGTGGTTCTTGAAATATATATAAACCTTTTATTGGTATTTCTTTATTCAAATGATCTTTATATATAGGCTCTGTAGTTTGATTTTGTAGTCTTTCTAGAGCTCTTGCAGAAATTACAGTATTTCCAGATCCTAAAAATTTAGCTAAAATCTCTTGATTAAATTTTCTAACTGAAGATGCGTTGTCATGTTGTATTTTTAGCCATGGTTTATTTTCTCTTGGTCCTTCATATGAAAGAGCTTCTTCTTCTTTTCCATTAATGAAAGCTTCTAACAATCTCTTGTTATATATAGCAAATTCACCACTTTCTAATGCATCTTTTGTAATTTTTCTACGTATTTCTTTACATTTCTTTTCACCTAGTTCATTAGCAATCCAATTATAATCTCCAATTTCTATTTTTTTAAGCCATGGATTATCTCTATTTGGAAATTTCCACCATGGAATATAAATAGGATAAAAATCATTTTCTTCTTCTTCAGCTTCGACCCATTTTTTATGATACCAATTGCCAACTCCATTACTTGTAGAAATTACAATTGCTTGTCCATCAGATTCGCTTAGTGCTGGAAATATTGAATCCCATATCTCTTCCGCATAAGGCATGAATGCTGCTTCATCTAATATTACTAAAGACCAAGTGCCCCCACGTCCAGAGTCTGGTGATTGAGCTCGTACTATAATTTCTGAATGATTAGTTAATTTGAGAGTAGTCATATTTTGACCATCTCTAGTTGCTCTACATTTTAAAAAATTTGGCAATGCATCATAAGTAAGCATTGCTTTTGCTTTGAACTTTTGCGCATCAGCTTTACCTTTTGATACTATAAGAATTTCTTGCGCTATATTAAAGTTAGATATCCAAACTGCATAAATTCCAGAAATAACTGAAATACCAACTTGTCTAGCTTTTCTAAATATAATAAATCTATTATTTAAAAATCCAGGAGCTATTAAATTTCTTTGGAAATCATGTAATTTAAATGCAAATATTCTTTTATTTTTCTGATCTTTATACAAACCATATCTGTCTGCAAAATAAACAAAATGTTTTTTGCATAAATAAAATTCTGCAACTTTGTCAACTTTTTCAGTTGTGCCATCATTATATTTTGTTGTTACTATTACACCAGAAAGCGGTATGTTTTCTAATTTTTCGGGGAGAGTATATTCATCGATTTTGTTTTGCAAACTAGCAAGAATTTCTTCTTTATCCATATCATCTTTGTTAAACACCTGTTGTTTTAGCAGCTTTCTCTAAAGCAATTGCTTTGTCTACTTCGGCCAAGTCATCTGTGACTTTAGCTTTTTCTTTTTCTAAATTAGCTAGCTTTTTTTCTAATTGTTGCTTGCGAGTTATCAATGCTGGATTTACATTTGCAACACCAGTCATCTCTAATTCATTAAGATGCTTGCCATTTTCGATAAACTTTATTTGTTCTTCAAAATCATCATAGTTGATATTAGCCATCTTTTTTGACCTCTTTCTTTTTAGATTCTTTAAGCTGTACTTCTGCTTCATCTAATTTTTCAATTTGTCCCATTATATCTGCTAAACCATTCATTAAAGCTTCTTCTTTTTCATTTGCTGGTTTAGCTTCTTTTACATTTGGTTTGCTTTTTTTAGAATTAGAGTTAGACGCAACATCATAATCACTGTTTAATATTTTATAAGTATCAGAATTACTTTCAGCATCATATAACATATTTCCACTTCTTTTAGTGGCCTCATCCATTTTTGCTCTTTCTTTCCAATTAACGCAATCTGTGTTTTTACTGTCTTCAATATTATCTAAAATTCCCAAACATTCATCTAAGAAATCTTTTGAAAGATCTGATTCTGGTCTCTGAGAATACATTGAAAATTTTAGTTCATTGACTTCTTTATCATCCATGTCTTTATCACCTATTTTAATAATTATATATCCTCTATTTCATTAATTAAATTACTATTATCAGAACCAACATTCCTCAAATTATCTATTGGATTATTTTTTCTAGACTCTGCTAGTATTTTCTTTTCTATCACTTTAGCTTTTATTTTTAATATTTCTATCAAATTCTGTACTGATTTTTCTCTTAATTCTAAAGCTTTAGCAAGACCTTCTCTAGTCTCACCTTTTTTATCTCCAGCTTCAATTAAACTTTTATAATAAGTATATAGATCATCTGCTTTCCGTCTATCATCTTCTGAATAATTAATAACTTTTTGAGCTGTTTCATCTATTAAGATTAATTCTTTGTTATTCTTTTTTTCTAAATCTTTACTCATTTTTTTCTGTCCAGATACCAAAATAAAAACTTTATCAATTTATATTTATCTTTTAATTCATGGCTAATAGTTTCTCTCTTTTTACCAATTGGAATTCTTGGTAATTTTTCGCCAACTATTTTTAATGTTATAACAGTTGAAAAAGTATTATCAATCTCTTTTATGAACTTAGAAATAATGATTGATTCTGGCTTACCAGTTCTATCAGTATTACCAAATGAATATACTATATCACCTTTCTTCATTTAAATAATTCCGTAAACAAATATTCTAAAGCTTTATGTTTATCTTCATAAATATTATTGTCTTTCATCCCATACCAAAGATTAGACCTACTATTAGTTGTAACTTTTACACGATTCTGACGATAATATACACCAGTATTTGGTATTATGTTAATTTCATAACGACCAGATCTATTCCCAGAGTGCAAACTTGAAATTGGACCAAACCCTAATTCTAGATTGTTTAGAATATCTTTACCAACGTAAGCCAACCATTTCATTATTGATCCATACTTGGTGTCGCAACTGTGTAAGCAACTAATGTATTTAATGCAACAACTTCAAGAGCACCAATAGTTCCAACTATTCCAATTGGATCTCTACCAACCAATGAAGATTCATCACCATGCCAAGTAGATTTCCATTTATTATAATTAGCTTCTGTATCAAATCCAGGTTTCATAACTTGTATTACAACATTTGTATTAGCAGCGTCTGCACCAATTGCCATTTCTATAACAGCATATTTCACTGGTACAAAATTAGTATCACCACTTTTTTTTACAGTTAATTTCGTATTCATAGTTACATTTCTCCAACTATTCTTTTTACCCACTTATAATATTTTAGTGGAATGTTATATTTAAAACATATAACGCGTTTAATTTCACCATTTTTCATGTCTTCTAATAAAGCACGCCACTGCGAGCCTGATAACTTTATCTTGTCTTTTACACGATTCAATATCTTCTTTTCATGTGCGCTGTATTCTTTTTTCATATTAACTCCCTAAAATAATTATTTGTTAAAGTACCACTTAAAAATTTCATGTTTCATTTCAGTCGGCAAATCATTCACTTTTACTGAATATACTTTAGTAATTGGATGAATTGGCATATTTTTCAAAAAGCAAATCCCTCCCCCCTCATAAAACAACCAGCGATAAGCATTTTTTTCATCTTTTTTTAAAATGAATGCATATGATTCTTCTTCTTGTTTTTTATACATTCTATGAATATTCATTTAAAATACCACTTAAAAATCTCATGCTTCATCTCAGAAGGCAATCATTTACTTGTTCTTTATAAACACCTTTAACAACTTCAGTACCATAATAAATTGCTTTCTTTCTAGAGTTATAAAACATAAAGATAGCTTTATCATATAGTTTGCTTAGAAAGAATGCATACATGTCTTTGTTTGGATGCTTAAGCATTAAACGATTCATTTAAAATGCAGCTCTTGCTTTTTGCAATAACTTCTGAAAATTCTTTTTTATATCATTAATTTTGCCAATAATTTTTTTAGAACCAATTAGATCTTTTGGTAACAAATTATAATCTGCAGATTTAAAAGATATTACTTCGACATCACCAGTTTTAAATTTTAAATCTTTCATTTGTTCAAGTCCTGCTGATCTTGCAACTTTTCTTTTGCTACCTTTGCTCTCGCTTTCAAATACTGTTTGTATGAATTTACTCATAATAGTATTTAGAGTATCACCAGTCTTTTCATCATTTATATTTACTTTGCTCCAATCAATATGGTGTGTTACAAATTCTCTAGTTTCGGGATCTCTGAAGATTTCTAAAACTTTAATTTGTTTTCCAGCGCTATCTGTTACGTCACCATCCTTATAATGTGGTATTGTAACAAGAGTTGGTTTATCATCTGTTAACCAATGTATTACAATAGGTGAGCTAAATAAATCAGCAACTCCTTGTATTCGTTTAGTATTTGCTTTTATTTTCTTTTCAACTACTTCATACTCTTCATCACTCTGTTCTACTTCTTTTGCTTTTTGTATTTGGTTTAATGCGTCTACTGCTTGGCGTACTGTTGGATGAAGCATTTTTTCAAACTCAGATGAACCTTCTCCTGCAGGAGCATTTAGTTTTTCTATGTCTACTTTGATATTTTGTCTGGCATAACCAAAACCATATTGGCTGCCTTTTTTTGCCCAAAACCAAAATCTATAGTCGAATGAGCCACTTCCTCTAGCTTCATTTAAAAATTCATTAAGTTTCATCTTTATACCCCTCAAATAATGATTTTATTATATCATGTGCTTCATTTGAAGTTGGTATATAATCTGTAGTTTTATCATCTAAGATATCTAATCTATCTATTATATTTCTAGCCCATTTAGAAGTATCCCATGATTTACCAATCAGCGCTTTATCAACTCGTACTAATTTATAAATACCTTGTTTCTGAACATATTTGCTTTTTCTTATGGCAATGTATTTTGTAAATGTATCATCAGCTTTCTTTTTTATATATACTTTCTTCATATATAGTTAGCTTTCGATTAGTATACGCCAACTTCTTTATACAATTCATCTTTATGTTCTTTTAAAAACTTTACAAATTTACGCAAAAGATTAGAGCTTATTCCATCTGCTTTTGCCCATTTGAAAAAATCTTTTTTTTCATATATACCTTGACGATAAAATAAATAATCTTTTAATTCTTTTGTTACATTAATCAAACTTTCTTGTTGATTATTTTCATAAATCAGATTAAATATTGTATCAATTATATTTTCTATCTCCAAATTTCTTAAGATTTTTTCTTCTTGTTTGATTAGATTTTTAAGTTTTAAATTATCATCTCCTAAGTATTCATATTCTAGAGATAATGCTTTTTTCTTGTTTCTTTTTATCAAATAATAAAAGATAGATTTTTTTGCGGCTAAGCTTAAATAATTAAAAGCAGTACCCTGTTCTGGATTAAACCTTCTTAATGCTTTCATGCATGCTTCAACTGCAATTTGAAAGCATGTATCATATTTTTCTTTTTTATGAAATTGATGCTGAAAGATTACTCCTTTGATAATTTTACAAACTGGTTCCATTATTTTTTCTAAGTATTCTTTAGATGTTTTAATAACTTTTTTTAAATCTAATCTTAATTTTTCTAACTCTTTTTCATTGTCATTTTCTTCTATTTTGTTTTCTAAATCTTTCTGTGTTAAATATATTGTCTGCCATTCTAGAATTAAAGGCGCCGTCTCATGTTCAATAAAATAATAATTTTTTGGTACTTTCGGCGTCTTTTTATTTTTTGCCACTATTGTTGTGACGAAAGAATTCTGTCAAAGAATTCATTCTTAACAGACTTTTTAAAGTCATAATTCAGATCTGGCAGATAATCTAAATTTATAGCTTTTTCTGGTTTAGTTTCTTCTTCACTACCGATCTCAGCAGATCCTTCTTCTCCAGGTGTACCAATTTGCTGAGTAACTGCTTGCTGAAGATTAGTATTAGGTGCTGATTTTTTAGTTAGTGTTTTGCTAAAGCCTTCTTTTTGTATAGAAATTTCTCCTATCATATCCATCAATCTAATTATATATTCTTCATCTTTAAAATCTGTTATTGGAGATTTGATAGAAATTTCTAATCTGTCTTTAAATCCCTCATCAATATTTTCAGGATCTATGTTGAACAACCTAAGAATTGATTCTATAGAAACTAGCGAACTTAATTTTTTGAATGGCACTAGTTTAATTTGTCCTCCACTAGCTGCATCTGCATTCATTGTAATAGAAACAGCAACTTCTTCATCTTCTACTGTTTCTGAATCTTCATCATCTTCCATATCAGTTTTATCAACATCGCTTATATCTTTTTGTTCTTTTTCTTTCTCTTTTTCTTGTTTAGATTTTTCTTGTTTTCCCTTTTTTTGTTCTTCATCTTCTTCATCATCTATTTCTTCGGGAAAGGGATCTTGTTCATTTAAATTCCTTTCAAGTACTTTATCTACTCGATAAGTTTTTTTCATTGGAGACACCTCCATTTTTAAATAATCTTTTATAATTAATTATGCGAATTTGCTACTTAGTTGTTGCATTTTCGGATTTAGTTTCAAGAAGATTTTCAACATCAATTTGTTCAAGTGTTTTTTCACTTGCTTTTTCTTTTATTTCTTCATCAGCATCTTTTTCAAATAACTTTTCAGTTATTTTATAAGATCCATAACATGTGACACATACAATCTTTCCACCTTGCATTCTATAAACTTTTCCTATGACAGGTCTACCACACATACCACAATATTTTCTATGATAACCCCACATAGACATCAGTGTTGATAAATCTGAAAAAGCTGTTGGATTGTTTTCATTTAACTTCTTTAAAAATTCTTTAAACAATCTTTTAAAATTTGTAAATTCTCTTGTGTCATACTCATGTTTATAGTCTTTTAAGCTTCTATTGTATTTAATTGCCGCAAATAAAGTAAAATCCATATCTATTTTGAATGGATCAGGTATTTTTATTTTTTCGTCTTTTGACATAATATTTACTCCTTCCTTGAAGATTAAACGTCTTTACTATAATATACTCGCTGCAATAAAATTTTTCCTTTATATGAAATTGCTTTGAACAGATAGCATGAAAAGAATTTATTATTTGCTAATTTACAATATAAATGGTGCTCACATTTGTCACATGTTTTATCTCTAAGTGTATTCTTTGTTGCTATCTTTGTTCTGCGAGAAGTCCACTTTTCTATTTCTTTAATTTTATTGTTATGTGCTTCACTTTGCTTAGTTGATTTTGCAACCTTTTCTCTAAGATAGTTTTCTAATGCAATATTATAGTCACGCTTGTTAGAACTCACATTACCTGGTAATTTATTGATGAGATTTTGTTTAGTTTTATTCATATTAACTCACTAAAATATATTAATGTGCTTTAAGTTTTTTCTTTAAAACTTTTTCAACATCTTCTACAAACTTATCAATAGTCGCTTCTTTTACTGCTGCTTTAGTAAGATCTTTAGCACCTTCAATTTCTTGTTTCATTTGATAATCATAATAGTTTTTGCTAAGATCTTTCATATTTGTATATTTATATATGCTGCGTACCCAATCCATCAATAGTTGCAAATGATGCCAAGAAAACTTAGGTTGTCCTTTAGTATAACTAATACTGTATTGTTTGATTAACTGATTAGCTTGATCAAAGTCACCACTTATGAATAAGTGTTGTATCTGTGTTGCTATTTTATCCATAGGTTCCATCTGCATGTCACAAGATTCTTGGTCTTTCAAATCTTGTTTTATATCAGTTTTTTGCACCTCTGGGAAACCAACTTGTAGAGCAATAGGAGCCACATCTCCTAAAGCACCATCTTTCTTTTTGTTAGTCTTAGCTTTTTTCTTTTCTTTTTTTTCTTCAAAGATATTGTTAAGTACTTTGTCTAATTTTTCACTCATTATAGTACTCCCTAATTACTTTAGATTTATCTTGATTCCAAACAACATAAGAGGCTTGTGCTCATCCCAATTATATGTAAATCCAGTTACTACCCCAATAGATGGAAAAAAGTGGAAATTGTATGCTACCATAAGGCCTGTGTTTGTTGGATATCCACCAGTAAACATTATATTCCAGTGATAAGTTGTAATCTCTACACCAGCATCAATTAATTCCCCTATCATATTTCTTAATTTAACAATTTCTTCTTGATCTTTATCAATTCGTTCGTTTGCTGCTTTTAACGTTTTATTGTTTTCAAGTAGCGCTTTATCAGCTTTTTCAATAAGTGAATTACTAGCTTGCAACTCTTCTTCTAGTTGTTTAATGCGATTTTCTAACTGCTCAATTTTTATACTGGCTTCAGACAACAATTTATTGCTTTCTTCTAATGCATCAGAAATGTCATCGGTATATACTATAAACATAGAAAAGAAGAACAATAAAACAATTATTATTTTTTTCATTTTAGCTTGTCCTTCAACTCTTCTCTTAGTTTATCATTCTCTTTTATGCGCTCTTCAATTTTTGATTTAATTTTAGCTCTTTGTTCGTCATTAGCATTACTTTCTCCAACTAATCTGTTGGCTTCGTCAGTTTTTTTGTTTCTTTTCAATTTGTTAAAAATATATACTAACCCACTGCCAGCTACAAATGCTATAACGATAAATATTATTCCTATTGATTTCATATTAAATTATTCCTCTTCCCACTTTTTGTTATTCCAGAAATACTATTATTACTCTTTCCAGATTTGTTTGAGCTAAATTCTATTGTATTATTTAGCGTAGAAGGTACAAGATGTGCTTCATCATTTTCACCTTCAATACCAGCGCGTCTTATATCTTCTTTCCCTATAAAATCTGGATAATCAATTGGCATGTCATAATATGTATAAGGATAACTTGACATTATTTATTTCCCTTTACTATACTTTCACCATCGTCTGCTTTAGCAGTAGTTTCTTCTACACCAGCTATAGTTTTCTTATAATCTGCTAAAGCTTTAATGCCATTTTTAACAGCTCCGCCAGTCCCAATCATACCTGTAAGCATCATAAATATTCCTGCATATGATTTAATAAATTGTGTAAAATCATCCATGCTAAATTCTGCAAATATTCCCCAATGTGTAGAACCAAGAAAGCCAATTATTGCCAAGAAAACTACTATGCTTACAATAATCAATTTAGTACCTTTATAAGCTTTGCTTTTTATATTTCCCTTTATATTTTCTTCTTTGCTATCTTCTTTTTTATTGGTCAATAATTCTTTTAATTGAGCCATAGTAACACCGGCCATTATTTTGCCTCCAAAAATTACATATTTTAATTATCTTAAGATATGTTAACACAAAGCTAAGGAAATTATGAATTTTAATGCACACAAAAAAGGTCACATATGTGACCCTTACTCAGTTTGTTTATTATTTTTTCTTTTTTGGTTTTTTAGCTTCTTTAGCTTCTTTAGCTTCTTTAGCTTCTTTAGCTTTTGGATCTTCATGAAGTTTAGAGTTTAAACTTAATATAGCTTTATGATATTGTCTTGGGAATGATCGTGAATCTGTGTCATAAAACTGCTTTAACACTTGAACGTCGTCTTCACTAAATTTTGCTTCAAATTCAGGTTTTTCATCATTTTGAAATATAACATCTCTTGCTGCATTAGATTTTGTTATTGCATCTCTTATGATTTTTTGATCATCTTTGTTTTTAATATCAGCAACTCTTTGATTTTCATATTTAGAGAATAGTTCTTTTTGTGATTCTTCTACAAAATCTATTGGAATAGGTAACGGTGCATTTTCTGGGTCTGCAGCTTGATATATAGCTTCAAGCCTGATGTGTTCCCTTAAAGTAGCTGTATTTAATTTGATGTTAACTATCTGAGCAATTAAATGTCTCTCAGCTGTTGTAAGTTTCATATTAACGCGCCTCCATTTTAATTAAAATGCATTTTAATATTATAATTAACTATGCCTTTGCTTCAACTGTTTCTGGAGATTTTTCTAAAATATCAGACAAAATTTCTTCATTTTTCTTTTGCAAATTTTCTAATCTTCTCATTATATTAGAATGTGTTGGATTTGATTTTTTGCACTTCTTAGTAGAATTGTCTTTTTTCATGAAATCTCATTAGCTCCTGTTATTCTCTAGTGATTCAGAAATTTGATTGAATAATTGTCTCAACCCTATGTCAATTTGTTTTTTTATTGACTCTTTTATGATTTGTAAATCACTATTTGATGTAGATAGTTTAACTATCTGTTTAAACATACCTTCTTTTGACCAAAATGTATCATCATATGAATCAAGAAAAGGTTTTAATTTTATTGGTGTGTTAAATCTTGCAATTTCAATTTTTAAATCTGACCAACAAGAATCTATTTCATTTTTTAATGTTTTTTGATTAAGATCTTCATCTTCAATATTTTCAAAAGATTCTATCGCATTCATTGTCTTTGAGAATAAACTAGTTGAAAAATTGTTAAATATTCCAAGCAAATAAGATACTAACCTCGTTGCGTCTTCTTCATTCATTACATTTTTCATAACATTTTTTATTGATAATATAGAATTTAGCATGTTTTCCATAGTATCTATAATCATCATGTTTTCTTCACGTCTTTCAGTATTTACTGATTTTAAATCAGTTCTTAATTCTTTGACTTCTTCAGTATTATGTTTTAATGTGTTTTCAATGTCGGTCACGTCTTTTTCAATATCTTTCGAACGATCATCAAGATCTTTTAATTTAGTCTCAATGAAGCCAGCAACACGTTGTAAGTCTTTTTCTTTTTTATTAGATGTAAATAATCCTACTATCTTTGTTATTATTGTCGGCAAATTAACTACTAATGCCATTGACACAATAATAAGTATAAAATTGCCAACACCCACCATGTCGATAAGTTTTACAATTACTTCATTGAGCTCTAATTCCATTTATTTTTTACCTTTTTCTTTGTCTATGGCGAACTCTGTGTTTCCCTTTGGTGGTTCTTCTTGCTGTACAATTGGCATTCCTAATGCATCACCAAGCTTCTGATTTAGTTGTTCTGTTTCACTAGGTTTATTTTTTCTACCCATTTTATTCTCCTTTTTTAGTTGATTTAAAGCGTGATCCTGGTAAGTCCATGTCTTTTATTTCTTTTTGATTCCATTTATTATATACGTTAATAATTTCACGACCTAAAGTCTCTACATTATCATCATAACGATCAGTATCAGCTTCTAAATATTTTTCTAACTTTGCTTTTAATTCACCGCCAGGACGATTAATTTCTTCTTCATCAACTTTAATATTTTTTAACTCATTATTTAGCCATCTTTCAATTTTTGGCCAAAAATCTGGTTTAAAAATCTCTTTTAATTTAATGTATGGTTTCTCATTTAATATAGCATCACGAATATCTTCTTCGCGATACTCAAATGAATTTGGATTAAAATCTTTATCTGTAAATTGTTCTAATATATCATTCAATATCATTTCTTCTTCCTAAATATATAAGTTTATCTTGTAGAATTAAAAGTTTCTTTTACAATGAAATACTTAGCTTCTTGCAGAGTTTTAAATATATGTTTTTTTTCTACTATGACTTCTGTATTTAAACTTATAAAAGAGCTTTTATTATTTTGAAAGAGTGGTTTTTTGTATACAATAATTCGTATATGTTTATCAGATGGAACTTCTTTTTCTGAAACAATTTCTATTTCTTCAATAACAAAAGTGCCAGATTTTTTACCAAGCCATGCATAATACATTTAAAAAACTCCTTTAATTAAAACATGCATTGCATTACTGGTTTCATCTTCACTTATTTCTTTTCTTTTCCAATAACCACTTTCACTTCCATCCCATAGCATAGACCATCTAAAAATCTTATCAAGATTTTCATTGAATATTATATATTGCTTGTTGATCTTAATTCCCCACACAGGTTTAATGTAATCTCCAGTTTGCCATTCTACATATTTCATTTGAATAAGTTCCGTATTAATTCTTTTGATAAACGTGATATTAGATTTTTATTTTCTTCTATATGATACATTCTTCTTTCAAAATCCTTTATATGAAATATATTCTTTCATTTAAACAAACCTTTTATCAATTTATAAAAATCTTTATGTTTTAACGGATAGCCATTTTTATTTATATTAAATTCTATACTATTAATTTCAACCCAAGCTCTACCTCCTCTAGAGAAATAGCCAACCTCATCATAAATTATAAGCACTACCACTTTACCATCAAGATCAACATGGCCCCATTTGCCATTTTTCTGGACCCAAGCTCTACCTTCTTTGAAAGAACTAACATATTCATAAACTATTGGCGTTGTTACTTTACCATCAAGATCAACATGACCCCATTTGTTGTTTTTCTCAACTGCTGCTCTGCCTTCTTGGAAATTATAAATTTTATCTAAATTTAATTTTTTCTTTATTTGTTCTTTAGTCATTTAAACAAACCTTTTATCAATTTATAAAAATCTTTGTGTTCAAATGGATATCCATTTTTATTTATATTAAATTCAAAATTTTTGATTTTAACCCAAGCTCTACCCTTATAGAAATGATCAACATCATCATAAATTATAGGCGTTGTTATTTTGCCATCAAGATCAACAAAACCATATTTGCCATTTTTCTGGACCCAAGCTTTGCCATCTTGGAAATCGCCAGTATAGTCATAAATTATAGGCGTTGTTATTTTGCCATCAAGATCAACATGACCTTCTTTATCATTTTTCTCAACCCAAGCTCTACCTTCTTGGAAATGACCAACACCATCATAAATTATAGGCGTTGTTATATTGCCATCAAGATCAACATGACCCCATTTGTTGTTTTTCCCGACTGCTACTCTGCCTTCTTGGAAATTATAAATTTGATCTAAATTTAATTTTTTCTTTATTTGTTCTATAGTCATTTATATTTTTCTCTGATCTTTTTGTATTTTTGTAATTTATCTAAATAGCCAAATCTTTCGATAGTTTTATATACTAAATTATTAACAGAAAAATCAGCATCTTGAATTTCAACAGAAATAAGAAAGTCTGGTTCATAATCTTTTTCATATGCTTTACCACGAAAACCCTTTACTAATTTAAGAGCAATATATAATGCATCTAAATCTGCTAATATCTCAGATTCTTTTATTGAAATAGCAGCTTGTAGTTCGTCTGAATCAATCTTAACAGACGCATCTTCTAAATATGATTTATACAATTCTAATTCATGTTTATCCCTTTCGTATTCACTTATTCTATTGTCAACACCAGCCATAAAGAATTTTGCTATTTCCATAACATAAGCATATGGAATTTTAATATCTTTTGTTTCTGGTTTCTTTTCCCATTTATCATTTTTTAAATCATATATAGAAGGTCTATCTTTTAAATTGGCTTCTGCTTTTTTGTCAACATAATAATTTATAGGGTGTTTAGTTCCAGGTAAATTTTTACCATTGGGAAGAAATTTTTTCAATTCTTTAAACTCTTCATCTGTTAAATCAATTACCACATTAACATCAATGTCAGCATTTTCTGAATATTGAAATGTTGTAATAGAACCAATTACTGAGATCTTAGTGGGCTCTTTGTCTACTTCCATTTTCTTTAGCCATTTTTCAAGGTTATCAAGTATAAATTTTCTATGTTTCGGTTGCATATGTTCTTCATCTTTAGTCCACACATCTAGATCTAACTTTTCTCTTATGGGATCTAACACTGATTCACCAAGCCATTCATTGAGTTCTCTCTTATTTAAGATTTCAGATTGTTTAACTTTCATTCCTAATTTATTAATTAATTCTATTGCTTCATTCATATTAATCCTCAACTATTTCTGGATCGCCAGTGATGCCGCCATCTTGGTATTCTATGTAATACTTTAAATCTTCATCATCAAAAAGTACTAAGAAAAATTCATGATCTTCTCTCATGTATATAGATGCGTCAACAACTTTAGCTCGAACATACTTACTTAATGCTTTGATCAACATTTTATCTTTTACTTCTATTAGATTGCCAAGCGATGTTGGAATTATACCGAATAACCATCTTATAGTTTCATGTTTTATAGTTAGTAATATTTTCTTAGTTATGTCATGCATTTTCTTTTTCTTTTAAATTATCTTTAATAAGTAAACCATCTTCCCATATTTGGTCAATGATTAATTTATCATCTGACCATTCTTTTTTAATCCCATTTGCTCTTCCAAGATTATATTCTACATATGACATCATTTTTCCATTTTTGTTCCATTTAATCCATCTACCATGCGGTCTGCCGTTTTTCCATCCTGTAACAGCTTTGCGACTATTACAACTGATGCTGCAATACCATTCCCCAATTTCACTATAGTCTTTTCTGCAATGCCAAGTAATATACCAATTCCCCGGTTTGTTAGGAAGATCTTCTAAATCAATACCTGCTTCATTTATTTCTTCCATTTACTAATTCCTTCATATTTATATCGTCTAATAACTTTTTTCAATATAGGGAATTTCTTTATTAATTCTTTGTATCTTTTGATTTTTTCATCAGTTGATAAATCATAATCACCTATACTGAATATACTACGCAGCCAGGCTTTTATGCCGCTAATCTTGAGTATTGAATTGTCTAATTTGTTTACATCTCTAATAAGAGCTTTTTTATCAGCTTTGCTGAGTTTGTCTAAATAGTTTAAATTGATTCCTAATACACTTTCACCATGGCCATCAACATTATATTCTTTGTCTATAATTAAAACATTTGGATTTGAGTCATGTATTTTATAATTCTTTCTAGTGCCAGAATATTTTATCTTTTTTATCTCTAGAGCTTCAAGTAGATTTATTTTATCTTCATTTTCAGAAAATATTCTTTTAATTAAAAATTTTATTAAAGAGCTTAATGACGTAAAACTTGTGTCAAAAACTATAAAATAATCAATACCACATTTAGGTGATTTATAGTAAGTCTTTAAAACTTTTCCATAACATAAATAATTACTACTAACACTTAATCTTAAAACTTTTTGTTTGTTAATATATGAAATTTCAGTATTATTAATAAAAAATATAGTATATACTATATCACCTTTTTTTATCATATAGTTAACTTGCTTTAAAAATCTATTAAAAGCAAATTTTGTAAAGTTTCTTCTGCACTATCTCCCTTATCAACTCTACATACATTGGGTAATTCAGCAAGCGCTTCATAGCCATCATGCACTCTCTTTTTGAATTCTTCTGCTTCAGCATCAAAAAGGTCATTCTTATATTCTTCTCTGTTATGTTTTTCTATTTGTTGATGGAAGTAAAATACAACATCTGGATCTAGACCAAGAACAGAAAATTTATTTAACCACATGCCTACAACTTCTGGCATATTATATTTTTCTACTATTTCTTTACCACAAAATTGATATGCATATGTACTATGCCACCACCTGTCACTGACAACTGTTTTGCCAGCTTTGAGAGCTGGTTCAATTATTTTATCCGCTTGCTCTACTTTGTCAGCAAAGAAAATAAAGAAATTGGTAAGAGAATGCAGATTCCATCTTTTGTCTTTACACATACTTCTAAACAGTTGTCCATGTAGCCCATAATTGGGATCACCTGGTTGAAATGTAAATATTGTAGAAATATTATTTTTATTAAGATAATCTACTAGCATTTTTGCGACTGTAGTTTTACCACATGCATCACCACCTTCTAACACTATTAATTTGTTTCTAAATTTTTCTAAATTCATATTAACTCCCTATTATATTAAATATAATTAATAATATTATATAACCTATAAGTGTCCCAATTAGCACACTTTTAAAATTATACTCGATATATATTGCTAAAATATTTGCAATTAATATTTTTAAGAATTTCATTAATATAAATTATGTGAGGTTATATATTAAATATTTTTTCTATGACTAATCTTGGTAAATTTGTTTCAAAAAATTTATGGAAACAAACTTCTTTTGGGGAAACTACCGCTTCGCCTCTATGTCGCAGTAAGCTTTGAATTAGTATTTTTTTATAGTCGGTGTAATATTCAACTTTTTCTTCAACAGTGCGGTCTTTATAATATTGAGGAGAATATATTGTTGCGATTGGTATAACTTGCATCATTTTAAGCACACCAACTCTTTCTCCTAAATATATAGCAATTTCATCTTTACTAACTGTATCTGGATATTTAATTAAATCGCCTGGTTTCATTTCTTTTTTCTATAGCTTATCCTTGTTTCTTTATCTTGTTTAAGTTGTCTTTTGATTGCTTTATTGCTACGTCTTCCTCTAAATTTGATTCTCTTGTTCATGTTAACTCCTCTTCTTAATATTATAAAATATTTTTGCATAAGCATGTAGAATTTCTTCTAATATAGTAGATTTTTCTACTGCTTCCTTTAATTTACTCAATATAAAAGACTGTGATAACATATTATGTATGTCATATTCTCTTGCTTTTTTTCTTAAATCTGGCAGAATATTTTTAATATCTTGTTGAGCTTTTTTTATAAGCTGGTATATATTATCTTTTACAGAATCGTCTAAAAGTTCGTTGATGTCATATGTATATTTTTTCTTTCTCTTAGTTATTATATAATTGTTTAAGCCTTTGAAAGATTTATCTTTTAAACTGCGTAATGTTATAGTTGTTAATCCAAAAACTTCTTTTTGTATATATTCTCTAAGGCTTCTTGTTGCATCAAAAATAAAAACATCATCTGGATTACTATAATTTAAAAATGATCCTGTAATTTTTATTTTATCGCCACCTTGTTTTATAACAATTCCTTCTATTCCAGGATATCCATCAACTTTCTTGCCAGTTTCAGAAAGCTTAGAGACTATAGCTTTTAAAACTTCTGAACCAATTTTTTTTGTTATAGTTTTCATTAATTCTAGTTGTTTAGTACTATCCTTTGTTCTTTTCAGTTTTAAAATTTCAGGATATCTTTGCCACTCTTTTGCAATGTTTACTAACTGGGATTTAATATCTTTTTTGGTAATATCAATTGGTCCTTTAAACTCCCAGTATGATTTGATGTCTTTTCTAATTTGTTTAACTTTCCCCGGGTTGCCAACAAATATTATTTCAGAGCTATTAATGGCAACTGAATTTAATTTATTAGCTAGCTTCTTTAATAAAGCTTTTTCATTCTCAACGTTTTGAGGCTGCCAACTATTATCAGGATTGCCAGCATAGTCATGAAACACAATATAATTTGTAGTCATGCTATAAGGTACTACGTTAGGAATGTAACTGAATAATATTTCTATATTTAAGAAGTTGTCAATTAAATTATATTTTATTCTATCAGATTTTGATAGATTTTCAAGTTTAGACTTAATTGCTTTCCAACCCGCACTAAAACCAGCATAAGCTCCATGTGTAAGAGGAAATTTTTCTATTATACTTTTTATTGGAATTTGGTTTTTATTTCTTGCCGCAACCACATTACCTTTTTTGTTAAAGCCAACAAAAAGGTTGTAGCCGTCTACTTTCTCAGTACCTTCGATTTCACCTGATATGAATTTTTTAAAAAATTTTAAAAAGTCTTGGGGATCTTTATATTTATCATAGGGATGTTGTATGTGTCCTGCTGCTCCACCCATAGTTACCTCCTGTAAAAGTAACTATGCATTTATTAAGCATGTCATGCTATTGCATCAATTATTTTTCTTTCTCCCTAAGAAAAAGTCTCTTTCCACCATCATTTAGTAAGCTTTCTATTAATTTTGTAAGTTCGTTTAATACTCTAATGTTACATAATTTAAGTAACCATTTTCACCTTTAAAAACAGCTGTAGCTGTTTTATTACCACAGTCAGCACTAATGCTAATTTCAATCCCTAAAGTTCTTTTATTAATATCTAAATCCATTAAATCCCTTCTTAACAAAATTCCTTCTTTAATTTGCTGAATAATATGTTCTAGCAATTCATGGAATTCTTTGTTAAGAAAACCTTCGTGCACTATAACTTTGTCACCAGTTCTTAATACTGTATCTTCATATGTGCTAGAAAAAATAACATAAAAATAAAATTTTTTGATATCAACATTAATATTCAATTCTATCCCCATTGTGCTCTTGCATCAAGTATTTTTCCATTACTATCAAATTCAATAAAAAAATCTGCTGGCTCATCTGTACCCATCATATTCCCGCCAAGAATCAAATATATACGACTAGATGCATCAATTTGCCAAGAGATATCATTTGCGTCAACATCTATAGAATGATAAGTAGTATAATATTCCAATGCCTCTTCACATGCTTTTATCAATTCTGATGTAAAATGATTTGAGATAAATATACCTTGTATAATGTCTTTTTTGAAATCTAAATCTTTAAATTTCACCATTATCCTTTCTTTTTAATATTTTTCCACATTGCAGATGCAGCAATTCTCTTGCCTGATTCTTTTGAGCCATAATGCTCAGCAGCCTTCTTTGCCACTTCTTTGAACTTCTTACCTTTTTTCCCAATGTCTTCACCCTTCTTTGCTTTCTTTACTATCTCACTTCTCTTTTCAGCAGAAATCTCTTTCCCAGGATGTTTACTAGGAATTTCTTTTGCTTCTCCAAGTTCTTGATTTAGTTTTTCTAACATTTTTTCTAAGTCCATTATTAGACTTCCAAAGTTCTATTTGTTATATGGTGAGTGACCATACCCATATTCGGCATCCCATTTTGCACTATTATATTGTACTGTTATTTTTACCCATGGTAAATTATTTTCATTCCACTCTAATCTTTTTTGAACATCGTTAACAGCTAATAAAAAAGTGAAATGATCTTTTTTAAATTCTATTTCTTCACATTCAATAATTTCTAAATATTCTCTTTCATTTAAGCAGATATCTTCTAGTTCATTATATAGATAGCTATCTATATTTCCACTTAGAAATCCTTTCCCGTGAATAAATATTTGTTTGATTGCTTCATGCATAAAGTTCATTAGAATATACTCTTTATCAATTTATAAAAATCAAATGGATATCCTTTTTTGTTTATATAAAATCCAAAATTTTTGATTACAGCTCTAGCTCTGCCTTCTTGGAAATAGCCAACACTATCATAAACTATAGGCGTTGTCACTTTACCATTTAGATCAACATGACCCTCTTTACCATTTTTCTGGACCCAAGCTCTGCCTTCATTGAAAGGGCCAACATCATCATAAATTATTGGTGTTGTCACATTACCATTTAGATCAACATGACCCTCTTTTCCATTTTTCTTAACCCAAGCTCTGCCTTCATAGAAATTGCCAACACCCCCATAAACTATTGGCGTTGTCACTTTGCCATTTTTGTCAATATGGCCATATTTACCATTTTTCTTAACTCGAGCTCTGCCTTCAGAGAAAGAGCCAATTTCATCTAGCTTTAGTTTTTTCTTTATTTGTTCTTTAGTCATTTAAACAAACCTTTTATCAATTTATAAAAATCTTTATGTTCAGTAGGATATCCTTTTTTGTTTATAAAAAATCTAAAATTATTTAATTGAGTTTCTGCTCTGCCTTCTTTGAAACTGCCAACACTATCATAAACTATAGGCGTTGTCACTTTACCATTTAGATCAACATGACCCTCTTTACCATTTTTTTCAACCCAAGTTCTGCCTTCATTGAAATCGCCAACATCATCATAAATTATTGGTGTTGTTACATTACCATTTAGATCAACATGACCGCATTTACCATTTTTCTTAACTCGAGCTCTGCCTTCTTGGAAAGGGCCAGTATAGTCATAAATTATTGGCGTTGTCACTTTGCCATTTATATCAACATGACCCTCTTTATCATTTTTCTGGATCCAAGCTCTGCCTTCATAGAAATTGCCAATGTTATCTAAATTTAACTTTTTCTTTATTTGCTCTTTAGTCATTCTGGTTTATTTTCAGCGTCTTCCTTTGTTTTTCTTACTATGCCATCTTTGTGATGTGGTGGAGCATAAAGTGTATACAACTTTAAACCTTCATCTCCAGCTGTTATATTATGTTCTGAATTTGCGGGAACTATTATTGCGTCACCATTTTTCAATTCATATTTGTGTCCATCTATGATAGCTTCACCATTGCCTGAGTCTACTCTAAAAAATTGGTCAACATTATGTTTTTCTAGACCAATGTCTTCATTTGGTTTCAGTGACATTAAAACTAATTGAATACGCTCTGCTGTAAATAATACTTTTCTGAAGTTGTTGTTACTCTTTGTGTCTTCTTCTATATTGGTATGAAAACCTGCCTTTTCTTTAGATTCTCTAAGAATATTTAAAAACTCATTTAATTTTTTCATTATGCTGTACCTTTAATAAATTTATGATATCTTGAAATAGCACCTTTCAAAGTTGGTGCTGTATTATATGCTCTATGAGTGTGTGTAATGTAAATGAAAGAACCATCCTTCTTTTTACTTTTCCATACTGCTGGAGTTGCTTCTCCATGTGGTCCATGGTGCCATATAGCTTTTGCTTTCATAACTTCTGCTCTTTCTTCATCAGTAAGAGGAACTTTGTTTTTTTGTAATCTATCAAATTCTGATTTCTTTTCTATTAATAATGCTTCTTGTAGTTTCATCTATCTTCGTCCTTATTAAAAACATTCATTATAAAATATTTATAATATACCCTTAAAATTTCTGGAGTTATAATGTTATTTATATTTGCTTTTTTAAACTTTGTTGCTCCTTTATGAGCTATAGGAGTTTCTCCGGAATCTATATCGAATTCATAAAATTTTGAAAGTTGGCGCTTCAATTCATCAATCATAGATCTTTTTATTTCATCAAAATTGCTAAATTTTTCAAGTTTCCAATCCCATGTGTTGCGTTTAGCAGTTTCTCTAAGTGCAAATTCAATACATTTGTCCATTGAACTAAAAGCATGGGCATAATTCATTTTCATGTCAATATCTGGTATTATAAAGATCTTCATTAATCTAACCTATCCCAATTTATTTTAACTAACTTACCACTAGGACTAATTTCAAACCCTATGTCACCAACTACGCCTATATCTCCATATTTATCCATAAAACCAGCTTGTGCTGAAACTTCTATGTTAACAGTCTTATGTTTTTTACCTGTTTTTTTACTTACCCACTCTATTGGCATTTGAAAAGCAAGCACATTATCCCAATTTAAAGTGAACTTTAAACCCTTTTTTAATTCTTCCATGTTAAATCTTACAGCTGGGTCATCAAGTGCATTTAAAGCATTTGCAAAAAAATCTCTACAAGCTTGACTACTTTCTATTGCTATGTCATCATGAGCTACACCATCAAATATCATTTTAAAAATGAGTTTATCAAAATTATTTTCTAAAGGGTTTCTAAGTGTATAACTTGTCATTCAAATAGTTCCTTATTCTTTATCTTTAAATATAGTTCTCAAAGCTAACTTTTGTAATCTACTTATTACTCTTGCATCATCTTCAGTCCACATTTTCTCTAACGCTACTTTAGAAATAAAATTATTTTTTATATTTCTTTGCAACTTTAAACTTCTAGTGTTTGAATATAATTCAAACCCTATTATTTCATAACCATAAACACTAACTCTAGTACATTTTTTCATTTTCACTAAAAAATAATATAAGCTTTTATCTGGTGTTAGCCATTTCCCAATTTTAGAATTCATTATTATTAGTGCTTCCTTAGACATGTACTTGCAATTTGATAAATAATTTCTTCAACTTTGTGAATGTCAAATTTGTTTTCCTTTGCCCAACTATGAACTTCATCATCGGTAGGTGTCGCATTCTTTTTTAAGAATTCAACTACTGCACTTTTTAAAAAAGGTTGTATTGCTGATGTATGTTTAGGCGTTATGTCTTCATCTATCATGTCATCTAAAAAATCATTCATATTCATACTAATCACTCCCAAAAATAGATCTAATAGTTTTTCTGCTAAGCCAACTGGCTTCTTTATTGTTTACTTCTTTTATATTATATTTTAAAAAATCTAAATTTCCAACTGCATATGATTTATAAAAACATACACGTCTGTCATTGTATCTATTAAAACCACTCATTACAACAAGTGTTCTGGAACTTCCTCCTATCCACAATTTTATAAAGAAATAATTTATTTTTCCTTTGGTAATAAACCATTTACCAAGATATTCTTCAAACATTAATATGACTCTTTTGAAAATATTGATTCAATTGCTAGTCTGCTTAGCCATATTATCATTTCTGATTCTTTAACAAATTTACATTTCAATTTTAAAATAGGCTCTGTGATTAAAAAATAATTTCTGGATGCGAATACCATACCTGTTGATCCATAGTATTTAAATCCATATATACCCAACATATTATTTTCTTTTGTGAAAGATAGTATTGTTATTTTAAGTGCAAATATATAACTATCATTATTATATATCCACTTTCCAATATACTCTTCAAACATAATTAAACCTGCTCAAAATTATACTAATCACTATAAAAAATATTTCTAATAGCTTTTCTACTAAGCCAATCTTTTTCTTCATCCATAAAGACTTTTTTAAGTCTTTTAAGCTTTGTTTCATTTTCAATATTATAATGAAATGCGTTTTTCACATAACTTATTCGTCTATGTTGACGCATTGTAAAACCAGAAAAACGAATTTGATTTCTCTGATATTGATAATTGGACTTTTCTTTATCTTTATGTAGTTCTATAAAAAAATACCATGTATCGTATCTATCATCTCTAAACCATTTTCCAATATATTCTTTAAACATAATTAAACTCACTCAAAATCATATGACAAAAATCTACCCCGTTTGTTAAAGAAAAAATAATAATTCCCAACATCTAGATCATATTCTTTGTCAGGTGAATGTGAAGCAGTTACTTCAATATATCCTGTACTCATAAAATTTATATCAAAGGATAAATGATCATCTAGTGCCACTTGACAAAGTTCTCTTAGTTTATACAAAAAAGCTTTGTCATAATTATCTAAATCATCAATTGTAAAACCAAAACCTTCTTTATTAAATGGTGCTATTATCAATCTATGTCGTATTTTTTCTTTACCTGCTAAATAATTTAATGCATTCATTATTTACCTTTAAATATTAATTCTATAATTTCTTGTTTGCTATAATGTCTAAATTTATGTTTGCCATAATATAGTCTTAAATAAAGACTATGTGTAGCTTCTACTTGACTTGGTGAAAAAAATAAATCAGTTATTTTAACATCAAACACTGTCCCTTTAGTACCTGAATCTAAACTAACAATATCGGCTTTATTACCTTTAGCACATAAATATCTTGTGCCTGATAATTCAGTTATATAATCACAATCACTGACTACTACTTTAGGTTTTCTATTTGTTCTAATATTATCAACATCAACAAAATAATGGTAATCAATAACAGGAACTTTTATTATTGATGCATTTATCCAATACTTGTCTCCTAATGAGCGATTTTTAAATGGAATTTTATTATCAAATGCAATAAAAGAATCATGATCAGCCCATTTGATTTTATTGAATTTTTTATTAGGATAATATTTTCTTAAATATACTCTAATGTTTTTTACTATACCTTCTAAAGTGTCTTCTTTAATCTGATTCATAAATGATCGCATATTTTCTTCTATATTCACTTTTTGAATTTTTTTAATAACTTTTCTTAACCTATTATAGCTGCCTTCATCTGCTAATGGTGGAGCAGCTAATTTTTTGTATATTTGATAACCTTCTTCTTTATTGGGATTAGTAAGTGCAGCTCTCAATTTTGTTCCTGACACTTCTTCTCTTGAACCTACATCATGTTTAATTATTTTTATATCAAGATCTTTATTTTTTATATATTTTAATTGAGCTTGGTAAGATTCATATTCATCAGGACCAGCATATACATCTAATTTATTTGTTTCAATAGAAGGATGTAATCTTTTTATAGTATTATATATATGTTCTATCCCACCTGAAGTAGCATGTATTATATGATCACTTGGAATTTTTGGAAAAGCTTTATTAATTAAATCAATTCTTAAACCTACCGGGAAAGGACTTCTACTCAATTTTCTAGATAATTCACTTTTCTTTCCTTTGTCAGTTTTTGCTATTGTTTTATATGCTTTAGGACCTTGTACTGGGAATATGAAAATTGTATGATACATTTTTCTTACTTTTTCAATCATCTCATAATGTGCTTTTGTTAATGGCTGAAAACGACCATATATAATAGCTATTCTGTCTCTGATCTTGCCCTCTGTAATAATCATAAGAATGCACTTCTCCTCAGAATTATCTTGCCATTAGTGTCATAAATACTTTATTGTTGAGCTTTTAATTTATCGATAAGATAGTTAACTACAAAGTCATCGCGTTCTTTGCTTGCGCCTGACAATCTTGCACCTAACAATTCTTTTATCATTATTTCCATTTCTTCATGAGAACTCCAATCTACTGTCCCCATTACTTTCTCGATTTTGTCCCAATGTTTTTCAGCTTGGGCAGTCCACATTCCTTCGTCGGTTTGATTATATTCGCTTATTATTATTTGTTGTGTCTTTGGTCTTAAGAAAAAGAATAGTGTGTAATCACACCTTTCGATATAACTATTTCGGCTGTTAAAAAACGTTCTCACAAGAGCATACATTTTGTCTAATATAGTATCTTTAAAATTGACAGTTGATAGAGTTTTCATGTCACTTTTACTTGGCACATATTTCATACCCATTTTTTCTTTATAAGCTTTGCTAAATGTTGTGAAAAAAGCTTTATGCTCACTGCTTATTTTGTTAAATAAATTAAAAGTTTCTTTTTGAATTTTATCATATTGTTCAATGGGCTCTATACAATCTTTTTTTGCATCAGCTAAAGTAGTAGATCCATAATATTTTTTTATCAACTCTTCAATTGGAATATAATGATATTGATTGCTGCGATTGGCACAACCACTTCTGTATTTAAGAAAACCTTTTTTAACTAATTCTTTATTTGCAGTTCTTATTGTCTTTTCAGACAAACCAGTTTTTTCACTTACTTTTGAAAGACTTGGATATGCCACTGATTTATCACCACCCCAATAACGCAAATACTGCCTCCACACACAATATTCAGATGGTTTTAAAAATTTTTGCAAATAGTCTTCTATTCTATTATCAGAGATTGTAAATCCTTTAGGAAAGCTTACATTTTCATCTATATTAATTATCGCTTTATGTCTTTTTGCCATATTAACTCCAGTTATTAAATATTACTTAATGAGTAATTTTTCAATTACTTTTCAGTTAAATACTTTTTCCAAAATTTTCTATTAGAATTAGTTTTACCATGACACCGACTACAAAGAAAAACTAAATTTTTTCTTTCACAATTTGTTTTTTCATAGTCAACATGGTGTAAGTGTGGCCACAAATTTGATATATCTTTGCCACATAAAAAACATTTACTATTTTGCTCTATTAATATTGTTTTTCTTAATTCTTCACTATAAAATATGTCAGGATATTTTGTTTTCTTCTTAAGTTCTTTTAAATTATTTAACTGGAATGTTTTTAAAAATACTATTGTTTTCTTATTATCACTATTTAAAAGCTTTTTATGTTGGTTATAAAATCCTTCAGCATTACCGCCTTCATCTTTATATTCTTTTAATATATTCTCAAAAATTATTTTTTCTATTTCTTCAATAATTTCTTTCTTTTCTATTTTGCCATTTATAAAATTATACAATAACGATAAATCTTTTTCAATATATTGCAATTTATTATTTGCATACAAATATTTAAAGAAATCAATAAATTGTATCTTATTTATCATTGTTCTTTAAAATGTTCTACTTGTGATAAACGTCTCTTTGCTGCACCTAGTGGTGAATATTTCTTCCCTTCTTTAGCATTTAATCTTTTTACATATTCATCGTCAATATAGCCTAATTTTTTGCCAGTTTCACTTACTATTATATAATATAATTTTCCACTACCTGATTTTCGTTTTTTATGTTCTTCTCTTTCTGCATCAGTAGGTTTTCTTATATCTTCATTGAGTACTTTGTTAAGTAAGTTGCTAAGTTTCATTAAGCTAATTCAATCCTTATAATATCTGGCTCTTTAATAGTAATATCATATGATTCATAATTATTTTTAATAAGTAATTCATCAATCTTTTTTACAATTGATTCAGTGATTAATGGATTGTCAACTAACAACTCTATTCCATTATTAAAATCACTATGTACACTTACATTGAGCACATTTAAAGATATCAATTCATCTAATTTAAGGGATGCTTCATTTTCACCAGCAAATTGCAGTAATAATTCTCTTAAGTCCATATATTTATCTTTATCCCTTATATTAAATTATGCTGTAAAAAGTTTTATTCAATTCTACCAATTTTTTTATTAAATATATACTTTATTCATATAATTATCTTACTATATAAACACAAAATGGGCCACCGAAGTGGCCCATTGTTTATTCAGATTATTGTCTGAAAGCAACTTCAATTATAGCAACTACATTGTTTACTGCAGTACCAACTGGACTTGCAAATACTTGTATATAATCTGTTGCGTCGAAGTTAACATTTACAGCAGCATCAGTGTATACTGTAGAAGAAAGTGAAAAACTTTTAAGGGGTGCCACAGAATTGTTGTTTCTTCTAATCTCAAAAGCTTTTGTTGCATTTCCACTGGCACCTATAATTGTGACTGAGGTAATAGTTCCATCTTTAGGCATTCTGTAACCTGTCTGTGCAGCTTGTGCACCACTAATTCGTAAATATCGTCCATCAGCATTAGCAGCACCAAATGTTAAATGCATTCTTGTCGTTGTTAAGAATTTAGATCGTGTGCCGTCATAAACATAACATAATCCATCATCTGTATCATAGAATAAATCACCAGCTGCATTGGAAGCTGTAGGAGCGGCTGATTTAGCAGGTAATCCTAATATAGCATTGTCGCCAACATCAACTCTACCATCAGCAGCGCCTGCTGTTGAATCTCTTGTGAATTCACATATAGTATTTGTTCCATCGTCTATTTTAAATGAGTCAGTGTCTGCTGCTAATCTGAAAATAAGATCTCCTTGACCTTCACCATTGTCTATAGTGATAATAGCTGCTGTTGCACCATAATTATTATATGATTCATCTAAAGTTTCGGTTAAATCATCAGCAGCAGTTCTTAGCTGTAACCAGCCATCAGTTCCTCCACCATCAGAATCTGATACCCAAACTACTGGTGCGTCTAAAGTTGTATCAAAAGCAATTGCACCATAGTTTCCAGTAACACCTGGAGGCGTTGGTAAAGAACCAGTTGCATAATTTTTTAATCTTAACCCTTCATGTTGTGGTGTCCATATATTAGTACCATCAGTCCAAAGTATTGTACCATCAGCTGCAGTAAACTCAATTCCATCAACAGCTGTTACTTTAATATCTCCAGAAGTAACAGTAGAAAGTGTTAAATTTCCACCAGTTACTGTCACATTAGAAGCAGCTGCACCATCAATTGAGAAAGCTGAGCTAGCATCTATAGTAACGTTAACACCGTCTACATCAACATTACCAGCAGCATTAGCAATAACATCACCTGAAGTTGTAGTAGAAAGAGTTAAGTTTGCACTAGCTACTGTAAAGTTGGAAGCAGCCGCGGCGTCTAAAGAAATTGCAGAAGTTGCATCAACTGTAACATTAGCTGCTGAATTTATGTCTACGTCACCAGAAGTTGTAGTTTCAATAGTTAAATTAGCGTCATCAACTGTTATATTAGAAGCTGCTGCTGCATCAATAGAAACTCCACCAGTTGCGTCGAATGTCATATTTGATGCATCAACATCTAAATCATCAACTGAGTTGATGACAACATTTCCAGATGTTAATGTGCTCAAAGTTACATTAGCACCAGTCGTTGTCACGTTAGAAGCAGCATTACCATCAATACTAAATCCACTTGAAGCATCTAAAGTAATGTTAACAGCATCACCATCAATATTTCCAACTGCATTAAGAACTACATTACCAGAAGTTGTTGTGCTTAATGTTAAATTTGCGCTATCAACTGTGAAATTAGAAGCTGCTGTTCCATCAATAGAAATAGCTGTTCCATCAATTGTAATACCATTAGTAGCATCAATGTCAATTGCATTCGCTGAATTAATTGTAATATTTCCAGCAGTACCAGCAAGTTTTGTAGTAGTAATACTAATGCCACCACCTGTACCACCAGCTTGCACATTATAATCATTAATTGTAATTCCAGTTCCAGTTTGTGAATCAGAATCATTTCTTGATTTAATGTTTATATAATCATCACCATCTGTTGCTGAGCCAACTTCGAAGAAATTATTAGTACCATCACCAATTAAAAATTTAGCTGGATCAAATGTTGTAACTGTAGGAGTTAATCTCCATTCAACATTACCAGCATCGACTGTAACAAGAGCAAGAACTGGAGTACCAGCCGTGCCACCATAAGCATCATATGCTTCATTTAAAGTTTCTGTTGTGTCATATTCTTCAGTAAGAATTCGCACCCAGCCATCAGTTCCTCCACCATCAGAATCTGATACCCAAACTACTGGGATATCTCTTGTAGTATCAAATGCTATAGCTCCATAGTTGCTGGTAACACCTGGAGGATCTGGTAAAGAACCAGTTGTATAACTTTTTAATCTTAATCCTTCATGTTGTGGTGTCCATGTATTAGTACCATCATTCCAATTTAATGTGCCGCCAATTGTAATATCCATATTACCAGCTGATGTTAGATTTAATATACCAGAAGTAATTGTTGAAATTGTTAAATCAGCAGAAGTAGTAGATAAATTAGAAGCTGCTGTTCCATCGATTGAAATTCCTGTACCATCAACTGTAACATTAGCTGCTGAATTTATATCTATATCACCTGAACTTGTTGTTTCTATAGTTAATGTTGCACCAGCTACTGAAATATTAGAAGCTCCAGCAGCATCAATAGAAATTGCTCCACCGGCATCAATTGTAATAGCATCGTTAGCATCAATATCGATATCACCACCTGTACCAGATGCTTGAATAGAAATTGCATCTGTTCCAGTGCCATTTGAAAGTATTCGAGCTTTCGCGTTTGCATCACCACCGGTTGCTTGTAAATCAGCAGTTGATACACCTTTAACAGCCGCAGTACTAGTTGTTGACTCTACTGTTATTCCACCTGCTGCAGCTAATTCAATGTGAGCTCCACCATCGTCTGCAAAATCTGTTCCACCTGTTGAGTCTAAATCTATTGTAGCAGCTTCCCAATCAATAAGAGAAGAATGAACTAACCAGTTCATGTCAGCGCCAGATCTTACTACTCTAACATAAAGCGATCCGTTGTTTACTTCCCATTTTCCAGTATCATGTAGTGACCATACTACGTCACCACCTCCTCCTGACATTGTAACTGTGCTATCACCACTGTCATATACTGATTGTAGTGTAGGAGAACCCCAATCAATATCAGCCGTTTTAATCCAAGCACCATTTCCAGAATCAGCCGCTGTATCAAATACGTACATAGCAGCTTGATCATCACCATCATCATTTACAATACAAGCAGCATTGTCTTCATTGTTTTCAACTGCTGACCATGTGTGTCCTGAATCTTCATATACAAATATTCTTTGATAATAAGTTCCAGCCGTGTCGTCTAATTTAATTACTCGATCACTATCTATAACTGTTCCTTCAAATACCCAATCAGAGCCATCATATCGTTTGTACTCATCTGGATTTTTAGTAGTATCAACCCAAAAATCACCTTCTACTGGTGTAGAAGGAGCAGAAGGGTTAGTTCCTGCAACTGCAGATTCTGCAGATCCATTAGCATTTGTTAGAGAACTAAACAAATCTGTGTCTGTGATTGCAATAGTTGAAGCAGTACCATCTGAATCAGAAGTAATTTTAATAAATCCATTTCCAGTAGCATTAAAGCTACATGTAGCTCCAGTTAAATCAGCATTAATTTCATCAATTACATCACCTATTGTTTGTGAGTCTGATCCTACTATAGAAATAGGATTAGCTACTCCATCTACAGATATCGAACAAGTGTAAGTAGTTGAGTCATTAGCTAAGCCAGAAGCGCTTCCTGTTGTAGTTGCATCACTAAAACCCCACTCTTGATAACCAGATGTTGTGTCACCGCCGCCTATTTCTAGGACTCTATATTCGACATGTTGTTTCCAGTTTGTACCAGAGAGATTATCCACTCTGTCATCTAGTGCTTCAATAGCGGCTTGGATTGTAGTAGGAGAACCTGCTAAATTAGCAACTGAGTTGTCGAATATTACTAAGTCACCATCTTTTGATAAACTCAATCTTTTTGTTGCAGCTGCAGTTGTATAAACTTCACCAGCACCATCGGGATCATCATCCCATAAAGTAAGACCTTTATCTCCAGTTCCAGGAGTAGACACACCAGCTTGAATTGCATTATATAAGTCGCTAGAATCTAACATCCAACCATTGATATCATTGCTATCAATAACAATATAACCACTATAGGGTACTAAAAGTCCTATATCATTAATCGTTTTATCAGTATCAGTTGATCTATTCGCAAGATAGTATTTCATGTTTTTATACCTCCATATAATTTTTAATTATTATATTAACTCTACACGTATATTTTCTATTATTTTATAATTATCTTGAGATTTAAGTATTTCAAATGAAAGTTTCGAAATATTAGTTTTTAAAATTTATAACTTCTTGAATATCTTATTGCATGCTTCATTTTATATTACTTGAAGCCTATAGGCAATTTCTAATTGTACAATTAAGTTGTTTGCTGCAGTTCCTGCTGGATCAGCAAATACTTGTACGTAATCGCCAGCATTTATATTAATATTAGCTGATTCATTTAAATAGTTTCCAGATGATAATGAAAAAGAAAATAAATCAGTTTGTAATGCATTTCTCCTTATTCTTATGGTTTTTGCTAAATATCCTCCATCACATTTAGCTGAAATACTAACTATGGTAGCGTCTATATGAGCAATAAAACCAATATATCTAGACACAAAAGAGAAATTTGCTAAATTTAAATACATTCCATCTGCTCTTCTTTTGCCAAACAGTGGTTTGTCTCTATGCACTGATAACCACTTTGATCTTCCACCATCATAAACCCACAATCTGTTTTGTACTATTGCTACATCACCAGCTGCTAAAGCTGAACTTGGTGCATTGGTTAAATTAGTTAGTCGTAAGGGAGCATATTTATTCCCATTGTCGGGTGTTGCGTCTAATTCTACTGGCCCTTCGTCTACATCTACATACCTTCCATTGTTATATGCATCATCTAACGATGGAGAAACTACTGACTGTAAAGTGTCACCAATATATCTATAGCCAACAATATGGAGTGGTTCTGTCCAACCCATATCAGATGCAGTATAATTGTCTCCAAGTATTAACAAACCACCTTTATATGAAAAAATCCATGCACCTTCTGTTGTTGTTATCTCATTTCCTTTATTGCCAGCACCATCGTCTTCATATAATCTTAAAGTATATCCAGGGCCAAATCGTTGGGGTAAAAGAAAGTTACTGTAAATATTTGAATTTTCATCATCATATGTTGAATGTGCTCCCCACAATCTTTCATTGTAACCTGACTTTTTAGTTAATTTCATATCAACTTTTGAGATTATTGTTGGATTCTCAGATTGTTTAACGTCTCCTTCACCAACTGCAGCATAAGGTACTGGTTCAACTATAACATCTGTACCAGTTATTATTGCTATCCATGGAAATGGTTCTTCATAATAATTTCGTCCCAACGCATCATCAGTATTAGCTGTTCCCTGGACAGATAGTGTCATTTTATATGCGATATTTATACGTTCGGTAGTACTTAATTGAGCCAAATATTATTTTTCCTTTCGCTTTTTTATAATTAATTCTTGAAGTTCTGCTAATGTCATTTTTTCAGTTACTTTTGCTTTTCGACATTTATCATTCTTTTTTATTTTAACAGTTTTACCTTTTGTGTCATGATCATCTTCGTATGTTGTTATTCTATCTGGATGTCTACTCATCTGTTTCCTCCTATTCAAACCATAGTAATCTTGTGTAAAAATTTATATTAGTAGTACCATAACTATTGTAAGCTGCTCGCAAATATAACCCTTGATAAACTAAAAATGCCGACCATGAATTATTACCAAATTCAAAACCTCCGTCTTCAATGTACTCTGTCTTAACAAATTTATGCAACTCTAAAATATCAACACCAACAGTTAATCCATAAAGTGGGAATAAACCTAGAACATCATCTTTGTCTATTACTGAAAATTCTAAAAAATCATCACCATGTACATCGTCAAAATTGAGCACGTTGTATGATCCACCTCTCAATCTTATTTCAGTTGTAATTGCTATATCAAAGAAAGAAGTCTCACCTGCTATAGCAGTATGTTTTCTTTTTTTCCAAACTGCTGTTTCTGGAGTAGCACCATAAGTTTGCCCCACAACTATTCCACCGTCTTCAGTTTTTCTTGGTGAAGCAAAATTAGCACTGCTTTTATAATTTGTTTCAAAATCTGCTTGATCTGAGCCCGCAGGATCAGTAAGAAATATTTCAGTTTCTAATTTATTATTTCCAAGATTAACCCAAATGATATATTTTTTAGTACCATATTTTATATATCGTAAATCTTCTTTATTTTGAATGTAAGTTTTTAATTCTGTCCATGTTGTCATTTTTTGTCTCCTTAAGCTGATTCTAGTTTTTCATTATAAACATAAACTATACCTTGAAATACAACATCTTTAGCAGAACCAGTAGTTTTTTTGACTTCAATAGTAAGCTCATTAGTGACTAAATTATTGTTGTAGGTTAGACGAACTCCATAGTTACCACCTTTAGATCTATATACAGAAAAGCTATCAGAAATATCCTGCTCATTTCCATGATTAAAGAAATCATATAAATAATCTATTTGTAACTCTACTATCTGATTTCCATCAATACTAATCTTAACAGTTACATCCTTTCTATCTACTGAAAATAAAATTTCTCGTAAAAACTTATCTTCTAAATCAATAGTTTTTACTGTTACATAAGTTGAACCTACATCTTCTTTTTCAATAGTTTCATAACTGAAAATATGATGAGTTTTCATTATACCTGGAGTAACTGGTAAAATAGTATTAGTGTTACTAATAACAACAGGAATTTCTGACTCTATTTCCGTTGCAACTGGTACTTTTCCAGCTGTAGCTGGTGCTCCATCAATTTCTACTATTACTTTTTTTGAAAATCCTAAAGATTCATCCATAAGTTATTCCTCTTTTTTAATAATCAAACTTCCATCTTCATTTGTATAATAATTGAAAGTTTCATCTGTTCTTTCTGTGCCGTCTAAATAATATGTTTTAGTATTATGACTTTCTAACAAGTTTGGAGTAATTTCTGAATATGTATATATAGTTTCTTCTATTTCTCCAGTATATGTGCCATCATTATTATCATGGTAATAATATGTTCTCTTTGAAACATATCCGTCATCATTATATTCTTCTACTAAATACTTTTTAAGTCTTATCTCTACTCCAGAAAGTAACTCTTTTACATATTCTTTCTCGAGATCATCCATTTCTACAACTTCAGCATCAGTTTCAGAAGCGTATTCTACATTTATAACTTTCCAAAATAAATAATCCCAATGAGTAGTTGGAGTCAACATATTTTCTTTTTTTATAAAAGCATTGCCCCAACCATTTTTTCTTGCTGTATCTGATAACTTTTCACTACTATTATAGAATATTACTCTATTTTTTACGTATATATCATTAGGATCATAAACTACATAACAACTGTTCATTATAATGGAGACCTCCCAATTTCTGATATAGGCATTCCATATACAGGATCATTAGTTGGAGTACAATTTAGACCACCTATTACATCTTTAACTGTACCAGCGCCAGTACATACTGTACTATTAGAATATTCTTGTAAGGGCCACCAATGTTGCAAATCACTTATAATAAAATCTTTTCCTCTTGTATAGTATATTGCGCGTGCTTCAGCCCAAGGCAAAATTCTTGAATATATCCTAACATCATCTAATTTGCCAATAAGTTTTCTAGGATCTAGTCCATCTGTTCCCCATCCTATTCTTAGATAGTCGGTCACAGGACTTTGGGTATGGCCTGATTGCCAAAGCTCTACTACGCCATCTATTAATACCTCTACCCAATCATTTTCAGAATCAAAGTAAAATACAAGGTGGTACCATGTATCAGTACTAAGTGTTTTTATAAAGGTGCCAGCACCACCTCCTAAATAACAAACAAGATTCCCAAGATATGTGTAAATTACCCAATATGAATCATTGCCAATTAAATATTGAACTCCACTTGAAGAAGTTTGACAGAACCACATAGATAAGGTTAAATAAGTAGGAGGGACAAATGTATTTATTGTAGTTATATAATTACTTCCATCAAATTCTAACATTTTTTACCTCTTAAGTAAACGAAATTTTCATGTATAATAATAGCCAATAGCCTACTAAAGTATCTGATGCGTGAGCATAGTCTCTTGTCAATTCAAATTGAACTACTCTTCCTGCTGTTATACTTAACGAGCTTAATGATAAACTGTCATTACTATTTTTCCAATAAGCATTTGTTGGCATACTAATTGTATTCATATTAAAACCAGCAGACCAACTTGGCACTGCAGAGCCCTCTACAATTTGTCTATGAAATAGTTTTAATACTACTGCTTTTGTTGTTCCTGGTGCATCTTGAGCTCTATTTTTAATATTAAAAACTATATTAGTCGCGCCTGTTGGAACTTCT
>Ga0272441_10000494_pt1 | contig 89709 bp, 65 predicted proteins | sample SSMProp6N_FD_193582 | JGI IMG/M metagenome (GOLD analysis project Ga0272441, IMG submission 193582) | Marine sediment archaeal communities from Little Sippewissett salt marsh, Falmouth, MA, United States - SSM-Prop-6N | ecosystem: Environmental > Aquatic > Marine > Wetlands > Sediment ... | reverse complement strand
ATGACCTGTTTCATGTGCCGGTCCAGCCGCATGTCCTGGCCGTTCGTCCTGGATACTATGTGGTACGCACCTGCATGTCCAGGACATTTGATCCTCAGTCTTCGTGCCATGGGTCTTCTCCTTTCTGATATATTACATTATTCTTCTGTTTTTTCGAAATATTCTGATCGCACGGTTTTCATTGGATTATTATTCAAATTTTAGCTGTCTTTATTCGATAATGAAAAAATAAAATTATATCATGCTTTATTAATTTGTCAAGAGAAAAGCGGGTATGACCCCTTTATAACCCTTATTTTTTTAATACGATTTCAGCTATGATACTTGAATGGTCAGAGACTGTATCCGGTAATACACGGTAATCGGTAAATTCAAGCCCCTGTGAAATAAGGATCCAGTCAAGCCGTTTCCCGAACCGCGGAAATGTAGCCAAATCCTCAGAATCAGGACTGTATGCCTTTAGGTTTAATTCCTGCACCAGGGTCCTCAGCGTTTTCTCCCTGTCATTATATTCGCAGTTGAAATCACCCATTACAACTAAAGGCTTTTTGCGTTTAGACAGATGGGTAATCAGTTCCCTGACCTGGTTTTTCCTTACTGATGATCTGCCATAATCAAGGTGTACTGATACAATGTCTATTTCAGCATCCCTTTTTGAAGGATACTCTACTGTACAGACGACAAAACCCTTGGGAGGAGTCAGTGCTGACGGGGAAAATGTCATGGACACAGCGTCCCTGAGCTTAATACCTGAAATAACTGCTGTACCGTATGAGAGCCCGAATCCTTTAACATGCTCTCCTCGGCAGAAGTAGGGATATTCGGTTTTTTGTGCAAGATATTCCACATGATTAAAGTCCCCGCTCCAGAATGACGGCCCGTCAGCCTCCTGAAAAGCAATGACAGCCGGCCCCTCTCTTTTAATTAATTCAGCAATTCTGCCCAGATTTACCTTGAAATCAGCTTTTTTTTGTCTCAATTGATGCAGCCCTCTTCCCCTTCCATGGGCAATATTCAGGCTCATGACCTTAAGAGCTGATGCCGATATATAAAAACCTTTTTTACCCCCAGACTGTATCGAATCCTTTCCCGTAATAAAAAAGGGATATATAATAAGGAAGCCTGCTATACACAGGAGGGCACTTCCAGGAATAATGAATGCCTTCCTCCGGAACAGCCCCCTTATACGTGATAAAAATGATATACGTGCCCCTGATGCATCTTCCTGAGGATCAAACGGTTTATCGTTCATTAAATAAGCGGGTTAAACATCTCAATAAACCAACAATCTATTGATATCAGATCATTTATCATGGTATTAAAAACTCTTTTAATTCAGGGAATGGAGTGTTGGAGTACTGACCGTCGCGACGAAACGTTTTGGCGAAGCCGGATTGGAGTGATGGAAACAGAAAAAATCAACCTAAACGTCATTCTTTCTCAGAATCGTTCTCCTGGATCTCGTCGAGAAATGAGGAGAGTATACGTTCAGTTTCTTCGTCAATAGGTTCGAATTGAATATGAATCTTCACATTCAGTTCCTCTGTCAGAGTCAGGGACATGATTTTCCCTTCCACAGTAATCAGATCATCTTTAAGTGCTATAGAAAGCTTCAGATTCGATCCGAGAGGAAGAGCATGGCGAGATTCCAGACATATGCCTCCCAGGCTTATATCCAGTGTTTTCCCCATACCCATCATAAGCTCCGTTTTGGTCGTCTCGTAATTCTCATACGACACCAGCTCCAGAGCATCAATTCTTGGATGAGAACGCCGTTCTAAATCCATCCCGATTCCTTTACAAAAGGTATAGTATAAATGATATAGAAAATAGAATATATTGCAACACTTTTTTTCTTTTTTTTTATGCCCATCTTTTAAAAAATGTAAAATTGTCTTGCATTTTCCATATTCGCGGTTAAAATTCTTCGCCGATTTAAACAGGTATAGAGTATAATGTGTGCGTATTCCCTCATTTCACGGGAGGATAACTCATGAAAGAGGAAATAGACTGGGACAGCCTCACGTTTAAGTTTATCGAACCGGATTCAATGTATGTGGCTGTATGCGACCTGGGTAAACCATGGGAGGAAAAGGGTATAGTCCCCTTCGGCCCGTTTGAGATATCCCCAGCCGCGTGCGTGCTTAACTACGGCCAAGGGCTTTTTGAAGGATTAAAGGCACAGATTGCTGCGGACGAGGCGACCGTGCTGTTCCGTCCTACTGAAAACGCAAAAAGGATGCAGACAGGGGCGGAAAGGATGTGCATGCCTCATTTTCCGGAAGACCGTTTCGTTGAAGCAGTCAGAGAAACAGTAAAAGCGAACCTGGATTACCTGCCCCCCGCAGGAAAAGGCTCCCTCTACATACGTGCATGCCTGTGGGGAACAGGCCCCATGCTCGGGGTCAATCCCTCCCCCTCATACATGTTCTGTATTTTTGTCTCTCCGGTCGGACCCTATTTCAAGGGAGGTGTTACCCCTATAAAGCTTGAAATCACCAAAGAATTCCACAGGGCCGCCCCGCGAGGAACCGGTGGTGTCAAGGCCATCGGCAATTATGCCGGCTCAATGTATTGTGCCGGAAAGACAAAGAAAAGAGGATTCGCTGAGGCTATCTATCTCAATGCGTCCAATGACCGGTATATTGAAGAGGTCGGAACAGCAAATTTCTTCTGTATGATCGGAGGGGAGCTCCATACGCCGAAGCTTTCCGGATCAATACTGCCCGGCATAACCAGAGATTCCATTATTACCATTGCCCGGGATATGCTTGGAATCACGGTCCGCGAACGGGAAATCGACTATGAAGAAGTTTTTGAAGCCGATGAAGCCTTCTGCACGGGCACAGCTGCAGTCATTTCCCCGATAGGTTCAATATCCTTTAAAGGGAAAGATTACGTGTATAATAATTTTGAAGTGGGCCACATCACCGGAAAGCTCTACGATCTGCTCACCGGAATCCAAACAAGAAAAAAAGAAGACCCCTATGGATGGGTTGTTGAGGTGTAAACAGCAGGAATAGGGCTTCCTGCCTGTTGTATGAAATGGAAAAATTAACCACAAAAAAGGAATTCAGGCGCTCAACCGAGAGGGAATTCAGGTCATATTCTGCTGAAACCCTGAAAGAACATGCATCAAAAATACTGAAAAGCATCAGGTCACTGCCCGAATATGCCGAAGCCGGGACAATTCTCTTCTATTATCCTCTTCCGGATGAAGTAAATGTAGTTCCCCTTATCAAGGAAAGCATACAGAACGGATGCAAAACATGCTTTCCCCTGTGCAAACCCCCGATGCACACGCTCTATATCAAATCGGTAACCAGCCTTGAGACCCAACTTGTTGCCGGAACATATGGGATTCTCGAACCTGACCAAACGTGCACGACAATTCCGGTTTCCAGCCTTGACTGTATAATAACGCCCGGACGGGCATTTGACAGGCAGGGAAACCGCATAGGCCGCGGCGAGGGCTATTTTGACAATCTTCTCAGTAAAACGGAAGCTGTCACTGTCGCACCGTGCATGCCTTTTCAGCTTTTTGACAGCGTTCCTTCAGATCAGCACGATATTCCCGTTGATATCGTTGTGACTCCGGATGAGATAATCCGCTGCTCTACGTCCCGTTAACCCGCCCAATCGAGGTTATTTGCAAGATTCCTGATAAAAATTCATTTGACTTATATTTTATTTTTATATAATTGTTACCTTCTCGTTCGCTCAATACGGCAGCTGAATTAAGGAAAATGAATGAAACAGGTAAAAATCGGCCTTATCGGATTCGGTACGGTAGGCACTGGGGTTGTACACGGCCTCCAAGTTAACAGAAAGCACATAGCGGATACAACAGGCTTTGATATTACTATAAAAACTATCGCTGATATCGATATAAAAACAGACCGCGGCCTTGATATAGGCAGCACCGCTCTTACCCAAGACTATCATGATATTGCGAATGACAGTGAAATAGAGATAGTAGCCCAGCTTGTGGGGGGTATAGATACAGCCAATGACATTATGATGTATCTTCTTAAACACGGCAAAAAGATCGTTACCGCCAATAAAGCCCTCCTCGCATATAAAGGGCCGGAATTATTCATGACAGCCAGACAATACAAGAGTTCCATCGCGTTTGAGGCCAGCACAGCCGGAGGAATTCCCATAATATCCGTACTGAGAGACGGACTGGGAGGAAATAGCATCCATTCTATTTACGGTATTGTGAACGGCACGTCAAATTATATCCTTTCGCAGATGACCGAATACAATTATCCTTATGAAAAAGCCCTCAATGAAGCCAGGAAAAAGGGATATGCAGAAGAAGACCCTTCTCTTGATGTTAACGGAGATGACGCGGCCCATAAGCTTATTCTCCTTACAGCAATCGGATTCCGATCGGTCGTTTCAATGGATGATATCCATATTGAAGGTATAACAAAGATCAATCAGACCGATATTAATTTCGCACGTGAACTCGGCTATACAGTAAAATCCCTCGCAGTGGGGATTCTCCGGGAAAACGGGCTTGAGCTCAGGATCCACCCCACTCTTCTTCCCCGGGAACATCCCCTCGCATCTGTTAAAGGCGTATTCAATGCAGTATGCGTGCGGGATAATCTTGCCGGAGAAACGATGTTTTACGGTAAAGGAGCCGGATCATATCCTACAGCATCGGCAGTGATAGCAGATATTATAGAAACAGCTTCAGGTTCCTACGGTCCGAAATTCGCCAATCTGTGTTATTTCAGTGATAACGGGTCACCTTCCGTGATCCCTTTCTCTGAAACAATATCCAAATTCTATACACGTATAACAGCAAAGGATATCCCCGGGGTAGTCGCCAGGATCACATCCATTTTCAGCGACAACAACATCAGTATAGCGTCAATGATCCAGAAAGAATCAACCGGCAGCGAAGCGGGAATAGAGTTTATGACGCACAAATGCCGCGAAGCTGATTTCCAGAATGCCGTTCAGGAAATCAAGAAACTCGATTTTGTGATCGATCCCCCGGCATTTATCAGGGCGCTTGATGTAGGATTTGAGTCTGTCGGATAATTTCCCGCTTGCAGCGAACAGGGGTGAAGGGAAGATGAATATAATTGTTCAGAAATACGGAGGCACGTCACTTGCAGACACGGCAAGGATCCGTAAAGCAGCGGCCCGTCTCGTTAAAGAACGCGAACGGGGCCGTGACGTTGTGGCGGTACTTTCAGCCATGGGAAATACTACGGATGAACTTATTGCGAAAGCGCACGTGCTTTCTCCCCATCCCTCCGCCCGGGAACTGGATATGCTTATAACTACGGGGGAACAGGAATCCGTAGCCCTTATGGCTATAGCCCTTCATGCAATGAACTGCAAAGCAATCTCTCTCGTCGCCCCGCAGGTTGGGATCTACACAGACGGACTGCATACCAAGGCAAAGATAATCGAAATAAAGACCGACAGGATCATACAGGCCCTTCAAGAATCGCATATTGTCCTTATTGCCGGTTTTCAGGGCATAAACAGAAACATGGAATACACGACCCTCGGCAGAGGAGGATCAGATACAAGCGCAGTAGCCCTGGCAGTCAAGCTTAAGGCAAAAAAATGCGAGATCCTTACAGACGTAGAAGGTGTGTATACCGCCGATCCCAGGTTAGTGCCCGGCGCACAAAAAATACCAGCTATTTCATACGACGAAATGCTCGAACTGGCCTCCCTCGGAGCAGGAGTCATGCATTCACGGTCCATTGAGTTAGCCAAGAAACACAATCTGGAGATTCATGTCAGATCAAGTTTTTCCGATAATTCCGGAACCCTTATTAAAGCGGAGGAAGCAGCCATGGAAGAGATACTGGTACGGGGAGCAGCGCTTGACACAACTGAAGCCAAAGTGACTATCAAGCAGGTTCCCGACACACCCGGTATGGTCGCTAAAATATTCAGCATATTAGCTGAACATAACATTAATGTTGATATGATAATACAGAATATCGGAACAGAGGGTTTTGCTGATGTTTCATTTACGGTCAGTAAAAACGATATAGACGAAGTTAAAAAACTTTCCGAAGGCATCATCAGGGATACAGGTGTCAGGACTATCGAATATGACACCGGCATTGCTAAAGTCTCCGTGGTGGGCATAGGCATGAGAAGCCACTGCGGGATCGCGGAAACAATGTTCAGCGTATTCGGAAAGGCGGGCATCAATATACAGATGATCTCCACATCGGAAATAAAGATATCCTGCGTAATAGAGGAAGAATACGGGGAGGAAGCGCTGCGTCTGGTCCATGATGCGTTTAAACTCGGTGATAAGGGTTCTGCAGATGAATAAAAAAATATATATCCTTGATACTACACTCAGGGACGGAACCCAGATGGCTGGATTTGATCTCTCCCTGCACGACAAGCTCCTCATAACAGAAAAGCTTGACGAATTCGGGATCGATTATATTGAAGCAGGATGGCCAGGTTCGAACGATAAGGATATAGAATATTTTAAAAGAGCAGCAGACCTCAATCTGAAACATGCCAGGATCACGGCATTCGGAAGTACACGCAGGGCCGATCGGAATGTTGAAGATGACCCCAATATAAAAGCCCTCATTCAGGCTCACACCAATGCGATCGTTATATTCGGAAAAACATGGGATCTCCACGTCAAAGAAGCCCTGCGCACTTCACTTGAAACAAACCTTGAAATGATACGGGATTCCCTCGCATACCTCAAAGAACAGACCGAATGCGGACTTATATACGATGCGGAACATTTTTTTGACGGGTACAAAGCAAATCCAAAATACGCGATCGAGACGATAAAGGCAGCGGAAAAAGGAGGCGCAGAACATATCGTACTCTGCGATACGAACGGAGGATCAATGCCGTGGGAGATCGGGAAAATAACTGAAGAGATCGGAGAACATATATCGGTCCCGCTCGGGATACATGCCCATAATGATTCCGGCCTTGCTGCTGCAAACACAGTTGAAGGGGTCAGAAGCGGAGCCGTTCATGTACACGGAACGATAAATGGAGTGGGAGAACGTACTGGCAATGCGGATATCTGCACTGTTATCGGGATCCTTCAGGTCAAACTCGGTTATGAATGCATACCTCCTGACAATCTGGAATCGCTGGTTGAGATATCAAGGTTTATTTATGAGATCGCGAACACGATACCGCATGACAGCCAGCCCTTTGTAGGCAAAAACGCCTTTACCCACAAAGGCGGGGTCCATGTAAATGCGGTGCTGAAAAATCCGCATACATACGAACATATCGATCCCGAAACAGTGGGAAACGCCCGATACATCCCTGTTTCGGAACTGTCCGGCCGTTCAAATATCCTCAACCGGCTTAAAAAATACGATCTGGAAGATAAACCTGAAGAAATAAAGAAAATACTCAAGGAAATACAAAAAAATGAAAGTATCGGATACCAGTACGAGGCAGCGAACGCCTCTTTTGAGATCCTTACAAGAAAAATACTTAATATGGATAAATCCTTCTTTGATCTTGAAGGATTCAGGGTCATAGTGGAAAAACGGAACGGAAATCCCGTGACAGAGGCCACGATAAAGATAAAAGTCGGAGAAAAGACCCATTTGACAGCTGCAGAAGGAGACGGACCTGTAAACGCCCTTGACCTTGCGCTCAGAAAAGCGCTTGAAATTTTTTATCCTGAACTGAAGCACATGCATCTGACAGATTATAAGGTCAGAGTGATCAATGCAACCGCTGCCACTGCAGCCCGTGTAAGGGTGGTTATTGAAAGCGCATACAAAGAGGATATCTGGTCTACTGTCGGGGTGTCTGAGAACCTTATCGAAGCATCATGGATCGCCCTTGTAGACAGTATTAATTATATGCTGATGAAATACAATATCAAGGAGAAATAAAGTGACCATTGAAATACCCTCCCGATATGATCCTCAGGAAATCGAAGCCGGGTGGAGGGAACACTGGGCAGGCAAAACTACATTCCGTGTCGATCCTCAAAAGGGTGACCAGCCGTTTACGATTGTCATACCCCCTCCCAATGTTACGGGGGCCCTGCACATGGGACACGGACTCAACAATACGCTTCAGGACATCCTTATCAGGCATAAGCGAATGAAAGGGTTCAATACACTCTGGGTTCCGGGAACCGATCATGCGGGAATAGCGACCCAGAATGTTGTCGAGAAAAAACTTCTCGAACAGAATATACGGATCGATGATTTGCCGCATGAGGAATTCCTTGAGAAGATATGGGATTGGAAGAACGAATACGGAGACATTATCATTAACCAGCTTCAGCGTCTGGGCGTGTCATGCGACTGGTCCCGCCAGCGATTCACCATGGACAAAGGCCTTTCCCTCGCGGTGAACACCGCTTTTAAAAAACTCTATGATCAGGGCCTTGTCTACCGGGGAAACTACATGACGAACTGGTGCCCCCGATGCCGGACCGCTCTTTCCGATGATGAAGTTGAACATGAAGAAGTGGAATCCAATCTCTGGTATATCAGATATCCTGTACAGGGCGGATCGGAAAACATCACTGTGGCCACGACCAGACCTGAGACCATGCTGGGAGATACTGCTGTTGCAGTGCATCCTGAAGACACCCGCTACAAACGGTTTGTGGGCAAACATGTCATTCTTCCTCTGGTCGACCGCGAAATTCCCGTTATTGCTGACGAAGAGGTTGATCCTGAATTCGGTACAGGAGCGGTAAAAGTCACACCCGGCCATGACCCGAACGATTACGAAATGGGCCTCAGGCATAATCTTGAAATAGTCAAAGTTATCGATGACCGGGGGAACATTACAGATCAAGGCATTCATTTCGCTGGCATGCACCGCTTTGACTGCCGGGAGGCGATTGTCAGAGAACTGAAAGACAAGGAATATCTTGAAAAAACAGAGGACTATTCGCACAATGTTGGTCACTGCTACAGATGCTCAACCACGCTGGAGCCGCATCTTTCCGAACAATGGTTCGTAAAAATGAAACCCCTCGCCAAACTGGCGATCAAGGCATCCATGAACAATAAAGTCTGCTTCCATCCTGAAAAATGGAAAAAATATTACCTTAACTGGCTGGAGAACGTGCGCGACTGGTGTATATCCCGCCAGATCAAGTGGGGGCATCGTATTCCTGTATGGTACTGCCTCTCCTGCGGTGAACTGTCCGTTTCCATCGAACCTCTTAAAAAATGCCTGACCTGCGAAAGTACAGACATTAAACAGGACGAAGACGTTCTTGACACATGGTTCAGTTCATCTCTGTGGCCTTTTTCAACTTTAGGATGGCCTGAAGAGACAAAAGACCTGACATTTTATTATCCCACCTCCGTGCTTGTCACAGACAGGGGAATCATATATTTCTGGGTTGCGAGAATGGTCATGATGGGAATTTCCATGCTCGAGGCACCTCCCTTCTCGGATGTATACATACACGGCACCATCCTGGACGAGCAGGGGAGAAAAATGAGCAAATCCCTCGGGAACGGGATCGATCCGCTTGAAATGGCAGACACATACGGTGGGGACGCTGTACGGTTCGCCCTTGCGTATCTGACGACCGAAGGGCAGGACATCAAACTGTCGCCCACCCAATTTGAAATGGGACGCAATTTCATGAATAAAATATGGAATGCCTCAAGATTCACCTGCATGAACTTTGAAGGATGCGCTGGAAAAACCGGAGATGGGACATTCTATGACACGTGGATACTGAGCAAACTTCAAACCGCAATAAAAGATATTGATGCGCATCTTGAAAAATACAAATTCAGCGACTATGCCGGCGTATGCTATGAATTTTTCTGGCACGAGTTCTGTGACTGGTATCTGGAAATAGCAAAAATACAGATCGAACAGGGCCGGAAAGAGACCGGTCATATACTGTTCGATGTGCTCACAGCCGTGCTCCGGCTTATGCACCCCATAATACCGTTTATTACGGAAGAGCTCTGGCGCATAGTCCATAAAGCCGCTGAAATAGAACCGCAGTCAAAGGAGATAACGTTCTCCGACTGGCCTGAAATGAATGCTGATCTGATCGATTACAAGCTCCACGGCGAAATGGATGTTGTGCAGAAAGTAATCAGGAGTATCCGGAATATCCGTGCAACGTTCAATATTGCTCCCTCCTCCTCAATTGCTGCTGTTCTTTCCTTTACCGATGAGGCTGCATGCAGCACATTCACCAGCCACGGTGAAGTGATATCCCGGTTGTGCAAAATCAGTGATCTCACAATAGATACCGGGATTGAACGTCCGAAAAATACAGCAGTTGATATTCTTCAGGGAATTCAGATATACATACCATTGGAAGGCCTTATCAATATTGAGCATGAAAAAGCAAAACTCGAGAAAAAACTTCAGGAAAAAAACAGCCTGCTCGAATCATGCAAAAAAAAACTGGAGAACCAAAACTTCATACAGAAAGCGCCTGAAGAGATCGTAAATCAGGAATGGAAGCGCAAGGATGCACTGATAGAGGAAATCTATCAGATAAAGGCATTTCGTGACAATCTGGAATAAGTTTTTTGTCGAGGAGAAGATGATGAAGTATATTGATGAACCGCTGAGGAAGTATTTTGAAGAAGCCGCATCCGGAAGCGAGACGCCGGGTGGCGGCAGTATTGCGGGTATATGCGGTGCGTTGTCGGCCTCTATGATGAGCATGGTATGCAATTTTACAGTTGGGAAAAAGAAGTATGCCGATGTTGAAGACAGAGCCCGTGAAATGCTGGAACAGGCTTCTTCCGGTGTTGAAGAAATGATGAGACTCGCCGTCGAGGATACGGAAGGTTTTGAGGAGATCGCAAAGGCGTACGGAATGCCGAAAGAGACTGAAGAAGAAAAAAAGGCGCGTTCAGAGGCGATCCAGCAGGGATGCAAAACAGCATTACAAGCGCCTGAACAGATATTTATAAAAGCCCTTGATATACTGCGGTCCCTGAAAGAGCTCGTGAATATCGGGAACAGGAACCTCATAAGCGACGTTGGCGTATCGGCAATCACCGGACGCGCTGCTGCGGAAAGCGCTGCCATGAACGTCAAGATCAATTTAAAGTATATCAAGGACGATGAATTCAATGCTGAAAAACATGAGGCAATTGACAAAGGGCTTGAAGAAGCGAAAGAAATAGAAAAAGAAGTTACCGCAAAAGTGTGGGATGCAATCACATAAAGTCAGTTATCAGTATTCAGTAAACAGTTATCAGTAGGGACACAGCAATATGAGTAAGATATCAGTTATCGGAGCAGGAAATGTAGGGGCGACCTCGGCTTTTCTTGCAGCTCAAAAGGGGTTGGGAGATGTGGTTCTCGTGGATATTGTGGAGGGCCTCGCACAGGGCAAAGCACTTGACCAGATGGAAAGCGCGCCTGTTGAGGGATTTTCAGTGTCGGTAACGGGCACCACCGACTATACAGCGATCGAAGACAGTGATGTTGTCATTGTTACTGCAGGCCTGGCCCGCAAACCGGGCATGGACCGGCTCGACCTTTTGGCAAAAAATGCGGAGATTATCAAAGACATAACAGGCAATATTACAAAATACGCTCCTGAGAGCATTATTATCATGGTAACCAATCCCCTTGATGTCATGACGTATCTTGCATGGAAGGTCAGCGGATTTGAGCCAAAAAAGGTTATCGGTCAGGCAGGTGTACTTGATTCTGCCCGGTTCAAAGCCTTTATTGCAATGGAACTCAATGTATCTCCCGCTGATATCCAGACAATGGTGCTCGGAGGGCATGGAGATACAATGGTCCCGCTTATCCGGTACACCTCAGTTTCAGGTATCCCCCTTACACAGCTTATGAGCGAAGACCGTATCAGCAGTCTGGTGGAACGCACACGGAACGGCGGTGCCGAAATAGTGGGGCTGCTCAAACAGGGCTCAGCCTTTTATGCGCCCGGGGCCTCAGCTACAGCAATGGCTGAAGCTGTTGTAAGGGATACAAAGAGGATACTTCCCTGCTCGTGCCTCCTTACAGGCCAGTACGGGATTCAGGACCTGTATATAGGGGTTCCTGCCCGGCTGGGCCGCGGAGGTGCGGAGGAGATCATTGAGATCGAACTGACCGATAAAGAAATGTCCAGCCTTCAGGAATCCGCAGCAGTATACAGGGAAAGCATTGATAACGTCATGTAAGTTTTGTTGCCGGTGAAAGCCGCGCTGTAAACTTATGGAGCATATCTCTGATGAAGAGCTGATGCATCAGTTCCTTCGTACAGTCAGTGAAGCCCCTTTTGATGAACTTGTATCCCGGTATATCGGGAAAGGGGTTGAATATGCTGCGGCACTCCTCGACAGCAGGACCGATGCTGAGGACGCAGTGCAGGAAACCTTTCTTCATGTAATCAGGTCGCGGAAAACATACAATCCCCGAAAACCGTTTGCCCCCTGGTTCTTCACCATCTTGAAGAATATTTGTTTCGACATACACGCCTCCCGGAAAAAAGAGCGTGAAAAGGAAAAAAAAGAAGGAACCGGGACTGTGCCAGATGCTGCGGTTCCTCTTCCCTCTGAAGAGGATATCCTGGAGCTGGTTCCTGAACAGGAGCAGCGTATCCTCGCAATGAGAATAGTAAACGGCCTTTCAATAGATGAGATTGCCCGATTCCTGGGCTGTTCTTATGAAGCAGCTAAAAAGCGGTGCCAGAGAGCGCTTTCAAAGCTCAGGGAAAAGATACATACAAACACGGAACGTGGAACACGGAACGTGGAATGACAAGAAAAAAGGACCACAAAGGGAGCCATTTCTTCGTGTCTTGGTACCTTGGTGGTAATTTTCTTGTTTGGAATTTGGAGCTTGGGATTTGTGATTTTCCGGATAATTTTATAAAAAATTATCCGGATATATTGTCCCTTTTTAAGCAAAAATAAGGTATTGTATATGTTAAGAGGCACTTGGTTTATATCAAGTGTCCAGTGCTTACAGTCCCGAGAGTGCAAAGCAGCTGCTCGGGAACTAATGACGCAGCTCTGCTGCCAAAGACTCCCGGCTTTGCCGGGTTGTATCGGAGAATCAGACAATGGACTGTGAATATGTATCATCCCGGCTGAAACAGTTTCTCCTTGAGGAGATGGAAAAGGCTGAATACAAAAGCATTGCAGAGCATACAGCAGCATGCGCTCTGTGTGCAGAAAAACTGGCGGAACAGAGGAATAAGCTGAAAAAAGCGTGCGGAATCCCTGAAACGCCCGAACAGGATGGTACATTCAGAAAAAACCTTCTCAGAGCTGTCCATTCGGAGATAGCCTTGGCCCGGACACAGAATATGTCCGCAAAACGGATGCGCAAAGCTGCTGCCGCAATTCTGCTGGCAGGAGCTGCTGTAACGGCTGTCGCATGGCTTTTGAGCAGGGATGGCGCTGAAAAGGTCACCCTAACCCAGCAACCTGTTTATATGTGGAAACATAGAGGCATAAGCTCTGTCCAGCAGCTCTCATTTGACGCACCGGTTGTTTTCCAAAAAAGAGTGTACGCTATCCGGAAAAATGATGCCGGATCCTCACTCGTTGCGCTCGAAACGGATACCGGAAGAAGGATATGGAATTCCGACTCGGAAGTGACCGGATACACTGCTGCTGATCCCCGTCACGTGCTGGGAATTTCCATTTCTTCAGACGGAATTGCAACATTGAAATGCTTCAACGCTGAAACGGGAAAATTGCTCTGGACATATCAGTCCGCATCCCCCTCATCCGCCTGCTCCGTTCCCGAAATCACAGGGCAGGGAATCTTCTGGAGCCCAGGAAACAGCCTGCACTGTATTACTGCTGCCGGCGGTACCGAGAAATGGTCACGGACATTTCCTGTAAAGGGCCTTATCTCAAATCCTGAAGCCGTACAGAATTCTGTGATGATAATCGCGGGGAACGTCCTGTATAAACTCAGCAAAACTGACGGTAAAACGATCCATTCGTGGCAGCTTACAGGCACTCCGCCATCACGGACACACCGTCCCCTTCTTGCAGCCACTCCCTCTGCAGTCGGTGCGGTCCTTTTCAAAACCCCCTCGTGGAAGGCTGATCTTGTCTGTTTCAGCCCCGATAATGAAAAAATCATCTGGCACAGGGAAACGGGTGCTGTCAGTCATATCAATATTGCGGGAAACGCTGTCATTGTGCGCGCAGGCAATGTATACGCGTACAGTGCGGATTCCGGCGGAACGCTTCAGTGGCAGTACAAAGCAGCAGGATGCAGTCCTGTCTCCTTTGCTGAAAACCGCCTCTACTTTTTCAATACCGCGGGAAAAGGATCCCTTGTTGTCCTCAAACCGGACAATGGTTCTGTTGAAACCACATATCGGCTCCCCCCCTCCTGCGCAGGCATAACGGTCACAGGCACCCGCGGCATCATAAACGCCCAAAACGGCGTGCTTTATTCGTTTATGCTGTAATCTTTTTGCCGCGGCAAGCGGCAAAAAGATTAAGGCAGGCGCCCTCCTTCGCCAAGGCTACGGCGAGGTTTTCAACAAGACCTGCCCCTGCATACTGTTTTCTATCTTCTGACTTCTGTCTCTTTCTTCTATTGGTAGCCTCGGGTCTTTAGACCCGGGTCTTCCCAATGACCAGTGACAAATGACTCAGGTACCATTGAGCCTGTCGAAAGGCTCCGCTGCACTCTCCTCTGTCTGCCGTTCCCTGCCGCCCCATTTCATATGTATTCTCCTTTTTGCCTACAAATCCCATTTGACACTTATAATAAAGTCCGTGCCCGGCTCGTTCTGGCCGGAGCCGTGAATGCGGTAGTCCTTATTCCCTATATTCTCAACAGCGGCTCCCAACACAAGGTCGCGTCTCAGCCTGAACTCCCCGCTTACCCCGAATACTGCATAACCGGGTGTACCGTCAGGAGGAATACGATTAGTATCACTCTCATCGCGCGTAGAAAGATCGTCCGCCCTGTCAGCCATGCGCACTGTTGCTTCAACACTGTATTCCTTTTCAGGATGCTGCCACTTAACACCTAAAAACCCTGAAGCAGGCATGCTGCGGGAAAGAGGCTCTATTTCCTCCTCCTTGTCTGAAGTCGGATATGTGGATGCCTCCCCTTTCTGCAGGGCACACCCGCCGAAAAGGGACCATCCATTGTAAAGATAATAATCCCCGGTCAGTTCCAGCCCATACACGAACCCGTCACCTGCATTTGCTTTCTGGACTTCATAGTCAGTACCTATTATATCACCAGTAGGATACCTGATGATCATGTCCTTAATATCTGTGTAAAACAGGGAACATGTTCCGCTCCATTTGTCAAATTTTGTTTTCATGCCTATTTCCAGTGATGTAAAATATTCAGGTTCAAGCCCGGGACTGGGTGTCTCAATTTCATTTGATCGTGCCGTATCAAGGCGTGTCAGGTCTGAAAGGTTGGGTGCACGGAAACCCTGGGATACACCGTAGAATGAGTTGATCTCATTACTGTGCTTATAAAGAAACCGGAGGCTTCCGCATACGTTGCTGAAATCATCGGACAGAGAAATGGGGTTCCCTGTCTCAGGGTCCTTTACCTTATCCGTATCAACGGATGCAGAAGTATACCTCAAACCTGTTGTCATATCAAGGGTCTTGGTAATGGAATATTTATTCTGTACGTATAATCCCATCAAATTATATGTGGCATCGTCTGCAACCGGACCTTGTATGTCGTATCCCGTAAACACGCCCGCCGCGTCCCAGCTCTTTTTAAAAGAATCAACATTATCACGGTAGTATTCAACCCCGTACGTAAAAAGTCCCGCAGATGTCGAGCTGTCAACCTGTGCCCAGAACCCCAGAGTATCAACCTCAAATCCCTGCAGGTCGCTCTTGTTGTCTGATTTCACCCGAAACCGCTCCTCCTCCTGCACATGGTACGAAAGGCTTACTGAGATCTTATCTGCAAATGAATCAAGGTTTTCAGTATGATACTGTACATAGGCGAGGTTCCTTTCCTGATCAAGGATCCGTTTTTTCTCGCTCCCGTTGGTAGTCCCCTCCCAGTTGATACCGTATATGGTCTTGTGCGTGCGCCAGGCATCATCAACATTAACATGCTGAAAAGCAAAAACCAGTTTTGAATCGGGATTCAGGAAATATTCCATTTTCAGGTCGCCGTCCCGCTCGTTATACCCGGTTTCAGGCTGAATCCCCACTTCGCGACCTGCAACAGCATCATTGAAATACTTAAAGGAGCCGCCTGCCAGAAAACTGAATGTCTCACCCTGATTGCCCCCGAATTCAGCACGGGTGACATGCGCATTGTCAGCGCTTGAAAACTTCATATAGCATTGCCCACCCCAGTCAAATCCTGCACCGCCTGCTTCGCGTGTTTTGGTAATGGCATTGACCGTGCCTCCGATCGCATCGCTTCCGTACAATACCGAACTCGGCCCTTTCACAATCTCCAGCCTGCTTACAGAAAACGGGTCAACCGTATTCCAGTACTGGTTCGGGCCGTCCCTGAACACAGAATTGTTCAGCCGTATGCCGTCAATCAGAAACAGGGTCCTGAAACCGGTAAACCCGCGTATATAGGGTGAGCCCTGTCCATTGCTCGTTTTCTGCACAAGTATAGACGGGTCTTGCATGAATATTTCGGGTACGGTACGGGACATCTCGCCGGTACTGATATCCCCTGCTGTTATAATATCCGCTGTGTATGGCACATCAAATACATATTCCTCCTTACGGCTTGCTGTCACCACCATTTCATCGAGCCGTACAGCAGATCGTTCAGGGAAAACGCTTCCGGGTTTCTCAGTTTCTATTTCCTCTGTCTCACCTGATACAGGCACGGGTAATTTTTCAGATACATTCTCCTGGCTCCACATGGATACGGCAATGACAATAAAAATGCATATCAAGCATATCTTTCGCATCCGTTCTTCTCCTTTTAGGATATATTCAGAAAACAGCTTTCATACATTAATTGCATATAGTGTGCCAGAATATTATCAGTTATCAGGAACCGGGAACCGGAGGGACAGAATACGCTTCTATTGTACATATGGACATTTCAATTTGGGATATAAAATGTAAGCGTTTTTTTTGGAAGAAAGAATACCATGTGTGAATATTTTTCACATCTGCTGAAACGGTATGAATTTTTTTCCCGGGCAGGCGCCCTCCTTCGCCAAGGCTACGGCGAGGTTTTCAACAAGACCTGCCCCTGCATACTGTTTCCTATCTTCTATTCTGCCTTCCCGTATGCAAGACTGTAGCTGTACGACTTGAATTCGGGCGGGTTTTTGAACCGTATAGCAAAAGGCTTCTCTGCGTCCGGATCCAGCACTGTGCTGATCACAGCTTTTCCTGAGAGAACCGGCTTGTTGTCCGCTCCGAGCAGGATAACAGTTACAGCAGCATTTTTCACTTTATGCGCAGTTCCGTTATGCACCATCCCTTTCAGTATGAGATCTCCGTCCTCCCGTTTAAATGCAAACCTGCCTGCAGCAACAGAACCTGGTTTTTTGTAAGCATCCTGTTTTGAATCCTGCGCATCTCTCTCCCCCTGAGTGTCCTTCGAAGGATCGGTGTCAAGCTCCTCGTCGCGTTTGAACAGTGAGCGGAGTTTCTCAATATATCCCTGATATGTTTTGTTATGCAGACGCTTGCGGCAGAAAATGCATTCCGCCTTCCCCTCCCCTTTACACAGGGGACACCAGCGGTACTTTCCCATACCGGCTCTGACTCGCCCTCGTCCCTTACAGTTCGGACAGGTCATAAGCCGTGTGCCTTTGCACACATGACATTCCTCGACCAAAGCCTGGACAAACTCCGGAAGATACTTGCCCGTATGCTCCTTGGTTTTCTTTGAAACAGGCAAAAGATATTTGATATCGAAATTAGATGCTTCAAGAATCCGGCCGATGCTGCTGAGTGCCGCGTCGTATTTCTGCCTCTTGTAGCTTTTTATCGCTGATACGGTCTCCTTGCTGATCAGATACGCAGCCTTTTCGCTCAGTTGGTCTTTTTTCTCCGGTGCAGTCAATGCAGCTATATTCTTTAAACGGCTGATAAAAGGATTGAGATCAGCCGGATCGCCTTTCATGGATGCTATTGAATCAAACACCTTGCCCGCATGGTCGGAATCCCCCTGCAGCAGATAGAATGAACCGATCCCTGTGAGTATAGGCTTGGTCCGTTTGGCAGTATTGCGTATCAGGAAAAGGTTGTTGAAATTGAGCAGCGGAACCCCGATACTCAATCCCGCATCCGAATCCGACGATTTTGACATCACATCAATATGGAGCTTTCCATTCTCTATGTTTTTGATCAGCCCGCTGATAGATGCCCGTCCGGTGACCAGCATCTCATTACGCAGGCGTGTTCCGACCAGTGTGTCAGCCTTATCAAACACACTGGCGAGAAACTGTTCCACGTATCCTATTTCCCGAAGGACCTGTTCGGCCAGATCCCGGGGAACACCCATAGAAGGTTTGCGTATCGCCCTGCGGCATAGAAAACGGGCCTCAACGATCCGCCGGCTTTTAATATAGGATTCTATACGCTTCACAAATTCAGCGGTCTTTTTCTGATCAGCCAGTTTTTTCGCTTCCTCAGGAGAGAGCGGCTCAGGTTCTCCCAGAAGATCTTCAAGTTTGGGACCTTCGACTGACCCTCCCCGGGCTTCTTCAATCATGCTTGCATCAAGGCCTGACTCTTTAAGCGCCTGTTCGGGAGTCGGAGTTGAGGCATGATTGTACACGAGTGTGGTCGATTTATTGCACCAGAAACGGCGTGAGTTCAGTTCGGTGATCAGCGGCATGAGCCGGGAAGCATCAGCAGGCACTTTCTCCAGATGGAGGTAATAGAGCTGAATTGCCCGTTCGTAACAGACACGGGCCCTCTGGAACAGATTATTGCGTGCCGGCCCTGATGATATTTTACTGCTCTTTTCCATGAATATATTTCCGGCTTGTACATACAGGTCGCCTTCGGCTCTGAAGTCAGAGAAAGCAGTCCCGGCCCAGCCGGTCAGAATAATAACAGCAATGAGTTTTATACGGTATATCATGGCACATCCCTTCATTTATATATGATACTGTGTACCATAATATAGTACCACACATTCTGTGCTTTGTCAAGCGATGGATCTGAATTCTACGTGAATTTCATAATAGTCTCTTATTACAGCATTCCGGGGTCTTCCCGACACCCTACGGGGCCGGGATCCCTGAGAAGACCCCGGCCTACCTTTTATTTTTTTTTATATCCTGTAGATCCTGTGATCCTGTCTGCTATTTTTTTTATCCTGTCTTTTTCTTTATCTCCGCTTTCCGCCTTCGGGCAGGCGCCCTCCTTCGCCAAGGCTACGGCGAGGTTTTCAACAAGACCTGCCCCTACATACTATTTTCTATCTTCTGACTTCTGTTCACCTACATCCTGTGCCTGACACCGACTGAAACCTGGAATCCATAGTCAGGATAGCCCACCACTGTGGAGTATTCATCGTTGAGGAGGTTTTCAAGTAACAGGTAAACGCGTGTTGCATTGTTTTCACCGAAGGAAGCCCCTGCAGTCACATTTATATCCACAAAATTCCCCAGTGCATGATAATCGCCGTCATCAGCGAACCGCTTATTCTCATATGCGCCTACATATTTTGCGAACACGTTCACATCGTATCTGTCTTTCTTGAACGTAGCGCCTGAAGCAATGATCCAGCCGGGAATTTCCTCATATTTTTCCCAATCACCGTCTATCTGGCGTTCTGACTCCATAAACGTAACATTCGCAAACAGGGTGTACATGTCGGCAAGAAGAGCGGAGCGCGCTTCCAGCTCAATACCGTAATGCCTTACATCATCGTTGGTATACGTGTTGAAAGTCTCACCGTCGTCTGTTATTTTAGTGTCAGTAAGCATCACAGCATCGTTCCGCAGGGTTGTAAAAAGCCCGGCTGAAAACACGCCTATATCAGCGTTGTCATATCTGACGCCCGCATCAAGGATCATACGGCTCTCACGCTCCATATTACCTCCGTCCTCAGCAGCGGCACCCGGAGGGGCTTCAACAGACCCGAATGCAGCATGCCCGAACAGAGAAAGATCGTTCTGCAGCAGATACTTGACACCTGCGGTTCCGGTAACTGCAGGATCGCCCCATTCATGCTCGATCGTTCTGCCGACCAGCTTCTGTCCTATTATATTGAAAGTAGCATCAGCATAATCCCGGTACCAGCTTCTGGTTATACGGAGCCCGCCGTCCAGGGTCATCCGGTCCCATTCATGCTCATCCATGACTACAGCGGAATAGGTCTCCACGTCCATACGGTTTCCAACAAAAAACCGCTTTCCGTCAGGGCACACCCACCTGTGGTACTGCAGGCCGGCGCGCAGGGTGTTCGCATCCGAAAGCTCCTGCGTATGGATCACGCCAAGATTATGCTCCCAGTCATCATCCGCATGGTCAGTATCCGGCTTACCGTCCTGTTCCATGTGGTAATTAATTCTACGGCTTACATGTCCCATATCAAACTCTGTACTGGCTTTGCTGCCGTGTTTGACAACGGTCCGCAGGATGCCTCCGTACGAAGACATGGGGGAAAATTCTTCAGTCCGCTTCTGGATCTTTGTGCTGCCCGGATCCTGGATGATCCGAAGCTCCCGGCTGCCCGTCATACCAAGCAGGCTCAGTTCCATGTGAATACTGTCTGCCGGATCCCATCCTCCTGTGCCGAATACCGAAGTAAACTGCTCAGCTGCATTCTCATCGTCAGGTCCGGCTGTCGAATACACATGTGCGCCGACCGTATAATCACCTTCAGAAAACCGGCTGCCGTACACAGCTGATGCCCGGTAGGTGCTGAAGGTGCCTGCCTGTGCGTCGAACAGCGTGGAAGGAGTGTCAAAACGCCGCGTAACAATATTGAATGCACCGACAAGTCCCGAATTCGGGCCGACCATGATAGCACCGCCCGATCTGAGGACTTCGATCCTCTCAATTGCCGCGGCCGGGAAAAAAGAGGGAATGGACCTGAAAGCACGCTGCCACACACCGTTCAGTGCATAATCAGGATAGGGATATATCTGGCCTCTGACCGATGAGAAGCTCTTCTCCTTCCGTCCCCGTGTCTCGGTCAGAACACCGGGAGCAAGATCAACCGCATCAGTCAGGGAACCGGCTTCCATTATTTCTATCGTTTCTCTGTCCACGATCGATGTTGCGATCTCCAGGGAGGAGGACTCGATAAGCGGGGTTTCAAGAAGATTGCGATCCTCCTCACTGGCAACAACGAGCATCTCCCCCATTTTCACGATACGGTCTGAAGCAGGTTCCGCTTTCTTGGCTGACGCTTCTTTCTTATCCGGGTTCTCAGAATCAGCAGCCGGCTCATTTCCCTCGGCACTGTCAGAATCATTCTGGCCGGATACTGCCGGTGAAAAAACAAATGCGGCAAAAAACAGGAACATACAGAAAACAGAAAGAATCCGCATCATGTTCTCCTTGAAATATCCATATAGCTAAAAGTATTCATTTCTTGTTTCACATTATATACTATATTCCAACCGATATGGGGACAGGTTCAGCAGGAATTTATGCTTGAATTTTTCTTAAATCATCTATAATGTAACGGCCGGGGTCTGAAGACCCCGGACTACCTTGTTAAAAGGAATGTTGCATGTCTTCTGTTAAAACAGCCCCGTACGGGTCATGGAAATCACCTATCACTCCCTCGCTTATAGTAAAAGATGCGGTCAAATTCGCTGATATTGCTGTTGACGGCAGTGATATATACTGGAGCGAGGTCCGTCCTTCTGAAGAAGGCAGATATGTTATTGTAAAATACAAAAGCGGCGAAATGCAGGACATGACGAGCACTTCATTCAATGTCCGGACACGTGTTCATGAATACGGGGGCGGCGCATTCACTGTGCGGGACGGGATAGTCTTTTTTTCGAATTTCGCCGACCAGAGGCTCTACAGGCTGGATCCAGGCCGGGATCCGGTTCCTCTGACACCGGAACAGGACTGCAGATATGCGGACGGTGTGTCCGACCCGTTCAGGAACAGGCTGATCTTTGTACGCGAGGACCACACGCAGCCGGGTGAGCCTGTCAATACCATTGTTTCCCTTGACCCCGGATCCGGTTCCGCAGGCGATATCATGGTCCAGGGCAATAATTTTTATTCCTCCCCCTGCCTCAGCCCGGACGGTTCGTGCATGGCATGGCTTGCATGGGACCATCCCCGCATGCCCTGGGACGGAACCGAACTCTGGCTTGCCGATATAACAGAGCAGGGAGACATTTCAGATGCCCTCTGCATTGCAGGAGGCCCGGACGAATCCGTGTTCCAGCCCAGATTCTCCCCGGACGGAACACTCTATTTTATAAGCGATCCTGAAGGATGGTGGAATATCCACAGATACACAAGCGGCAGTACCGAATGCGTATACAGGGAAGATGCTGAATTCGGTTTTCCCCAGTGGGTGTTCGGCATGTCTGCATACGATTTCATGTCAGGCGACAGTATTGCGTGTGCGTATGCCCGGGACGGCATGTGGAGTCTCGGCATCCTCAGCATCGAGGGAGGAATATGCGACCAGCAGGACACAGGTTTCTCTGCGATCAGCTCCGTGCATACAGCCGGAAAAAAAGTGCTGTTTGAAGGAGGCTCCCCCCTTCAGATGGACTGCTTAGTGCTTTTCGATCCTGAAACAGGGACATCAGAGATCCTCAGGCGTTCAAGCGACGTAGAGATACCGAAGAAATATATCTCCGTTCCCGAGCCGGTAACTTTCCCAACGGGGAACGGTGCGGAAGCACACGGATTCTATTATCCTCCGCGAAATGACGATTTTCAACCTCCGGAGAATGAACTGCCGCCCTGCATGGTGATGATCCACGGAGGACCGACTTCAGCCTCTTCCGGCACGTTCAGCCTCAGCACGCAGTACTGGACAAGCCGGGGATTCGCAGTGCTCGATGTAAATTACAGGGGAAGTACCGGCTTCGGCAGGAACTACCGTGATCTTCTTAAAGGGAATTGGGGCATAGCTGATGTGGAAGACTGTGTTAACGGAGCCGGATATCTCGTTTCGCAGGGACTGGCCGACAGGGAACGGCTTGCCATACGCGGAGGAAGTGCCGGAGGATATACGACCCTGTGTGCCCTGACATTCCATGACCTGTTTACAGCGGGTGCGAGCTACTACGGAGTGAGTGACACGGAAATACTTGCACAGGAAACGCATAAGTTCGAATCGAGGTACCTTGATCAGCTTATAGGCCCTTATCCCGAGGCAAAGGATATATACCAGAATCGTTCCCCTCTCCATTTCGCGGAACAGCTTTCCTGCCCCGTAATCTTTTTCCAGGGATTAGAGGATGAGATCGTCCCTGTCAACCAGGCGGAAATGATGGTCAAAGTCCTTAAAGAAAACGGCATCCCGGTCGCATACCTTACATTTGAAGGGGAACAGCACGGATTCAGAAAAGCGGAGAATATCATGCGCACACTGGAAGCGGAATTATATTTCTATTCCCGGATCTTCGGATTCACGCTTGCCGATGATATTGAAGAGGTTGAGATCATAAACCTAGAGTAGAAAAGTATAAGGGTGAAAGGGTAAAAGAGTAGAAAAGAAGAGAATATCGAACAAGGATTAACGATTTTTGATTTTAGAAGTAAAAAACCAAATCTGAAATCGCTAATCGGTGTTCCTTGTTCTTAAATCAAAAAAAGGGCGAACTATATGTTCGCCCTTTTTTATATATGCAATAAGTGGGCTATTATAATCCTATCACCATCCCCAATGCAAGGTTTTCCACACTGCCGCCGATCTCATTGTCATTGCCGCTCCGGTCGTGCACAAACGTGTAGTTTATCATCGCGTTGTAACTTATATTGTTATGCGTGTATCCCATACCTGCGCTTATAACATCCGCATGGTAAAATCTGGCCTGTATAAGGGAGGCATATTCACGCGAATAGGGGGACGCATCCGAATAGTAGCCGAAACGCCACGCAAGAGCATCGGTCTGTTGATATTCGCAGCCGAGCCTGAGCTGAAACGTGTTCCTGAGATCGTCCATAACCGTCCGGTCGCTGAGAAATGTTCCTTCATCGTCATAATCGAAGTTCAGGTCCATCATGGTCCAGTGGATCCAGTAAATATCCCCTGTTACGGTCAGGTTATCGAACGGTTTCCATGCGATCCCCGCACCGATCCTTTGAGGATAGTCCATGGTCATGACAAAATCGCTTTTTTCGTACCCGAAGGGCGGGACGGGATTGTCAAATCCCATGGTCGCGCTTCCCTCTGAATTGAGCACGTAATGGCTCCTGTACAGCGCACCTAGGCTGAACGTATCGGTCAGTCTGATCATATATCCCAGGTCGATCTCCAGTCCGTAGCCCGACCCTTCAGCAATGTTCTTGTACGTATAGTCGCCCAGCCCGCTCCCCTGATCGTTATACTCTTTCTTAATATTCGAAGTGTTTTTCCCGTACAGGATCTGAACAGATACGCCGAAGGCCTGGCGCTCCCCTATTTTCATTGCAAAACCGACCGGTGCATTGAGCACGAATACACCGGTGTGATATTCGGCATCAATAGTGTCTATACCCGCAATGCCGGAAAGTTTATCCTCCCAGTCGGCACCCATTCCTCCTGAACCGTAAAGACCTACACCGAGAGTGAAGGAATCAAATGACTTGTACCACCCAACATCAGGACGGAACTGGTTGTCAGCGATCCCATCCTCGTCATACCGGGAGGGTTCAAACCCGATCCACCCTCCTCCCGGGTTGATCGGAAAATCACCAAGCCCAGGATTGAATGAGGCACCCAGGGGAACATTCCTGAGCGACTTGTCTGCTGTCTGGGTCATTGTTGAAAGGCGTATATCAAATCCGATATGCGAACCTTCAAGAAAAGCAAGACCCGCGGGATTCCAATACAGCGCTGTCCAGTCGTCCGCAAGCCCGATAGCGGCCCCGCCCATATTCATCTGGCGTGCACCTATACCCGCGGTCTCGAACCCTCCCCCGTATGCGATAGAACAGATACATACAAACACCACTGGAAATAAAATTATCCGATACATGACTTCCCTTTCAAAACCTGAAAACCTAATAAAAACCTTCTATATTAAAGAGAGAGATTATACAGATAAATATTATTTTAAAAGAAAAAAAACTTTTTTTCTTGACAATATTCCGCTTGAATATAAAGTAGATCATTGCGCAGACATGTATGTGTACTGCAAGGATTTTTTCATGGATACACACATAGAGAAGCTCCTTCCGCCTGACAGGCTTCTCCAGGACAGCACAATATCTTTCCTCCGGATCGGGAACCCTCCCTCTCCGATAATTCATACCCCCTCCATTTTAATGTTGTACTTAGCTTGCTTCCAGCCTCCCCAGTACAAGGATTGCTACGGAGGATGGGTCATTCACTAAATGGAATATTGGAATACTGGATTGTTGGAATGTTGGGAAAAATAATTCACAGGATGCATCTCAAGGCTGGAATCATGGAATGTTGGAATGCTGGATGGTTGGAAAAAATTGGCGTCATTATTCCATTATTCCTCCATTCCATCATTCCTTTGTCAAATATTGAACGATTATGAAATACCATGATAAGTGTTTTAATATAAGTACATTGTAGCCTCCGGACCGTAGGCCTACGCCCCGGAGGGAATTTCCGAGACGTCTATTTAAGGTTGGACCCATGCTGTGCGAAAATTACGGCCAAGAGTCTCTCCATGATATGTTTATCCCCTATGAGCAGTGGAAACCCTTTCCCCAGGCACGCGACCGGAAAGCCTGGGACAGTCTTCTCAAATATCCCCTTAACAGGGAGCGGAGAGCATTTCTGTGCGGGATTTCTGAAGAACTGCGGAACAAACCCTGGCCTGAGCTGAGGGCCTCCGACTTCATGGACTTCGTGCGGGAAGGGAACCGCGTCAATTATGAAAAACCGTTCTTTGCGCGGAGACGGAATCTCTCATTGCTTGTCATCGCCGAATGCATGGAACACAGGGGAAGGTTTCTTGATGAAATAATCAACGGAATATGGCATATCCTGGAAGAGATCACCTGGACAGTTAATGCACATACATACCGGACGCCTCTGAACAGCGGACAGGACCCTCTGCCCCCTCCTGGTGATGACACCCTGGCCCTGTTCTCCATACAGACTGCTGCCCTCCTTGCAGAAACGGATTACCTCCTGGCCAGGGAGCTTGAACAGATCTCACCCGCGCTCAGAGCCAGGATACATGACAAGATCGAAGACCGGATCATCCGGCCGTTCGAACATCATACCTTCGAATCACAGGAGCCGCGCGACCTGTGCATTTCAGGCTGGATGGACGGACATAACAACTGGACACCCTGGTGCTGCACCAACCTCCTTACAGCAGCAATGCATGCTGTAAAAGACATGGACAGGCTGTGCGCTGTAACGTTCAAACTGATGAAGGGAGCGGACAGCTTCATACAGGGATACGGGCCGGACGGCGGATGCGATGAAGGGCCCGCCTACTGGAACAAAGCGGGCGGATCACTGATACGGTTTCTTGAGCTTCTCTATTCACGGTCAGATGGGGCTGTTGATATATTTGACGAACCGCTTATAAAGGAAATGGGATTATACCTTCCCCGCATGCATCTTGCAGGGCCCTGGTTCGCCAACTTCGCCGATGCCCCGCCGAAACCAGGCGTGCCCCGCACGGTCACCTACAGATACGGGGAACGGGTCAATTCACCCCGGATGCAGGCTCTGGTCATACACAGCATGAAAGACATGAACGGAACTGTATACCCGCCCATTCAGCCTCAAATCCTTATGTACATGCTCAGAGAACTGTTCTGGCTTCCTGCGGAACTTCCTGAGATTGAATACACGCACGAAACGAAGGTATGGCTTCCCGATCTTCAGGTCATGGTCTCACGGGACTCCGAACAGGACGGATCAGGGCTGGTGCTTGCTGCGAAAGGCGGACACAACCATGAAAGCCACAACCACAATGACCTCGGTCAGTTCATAATTTTCTCAAACGGCACCCCCTGCATTATAGATGCGGGGTCCGAAACCTACTCACGGGCAACATTCAGCGAGGAGCGGTATACACTCTGGCCCCAGCGTTCGCTCGGGCATAACGTACCCTGCGTTAACGGATGGGAGCAGGCTGCGGGAGAGGAATTCAAGGCAACGCATGTGGAGTACGGATCCGATGCAGGAAAAAGAAGCCTGTCCGTGCATCTGGAAAAGGCATATCCTGAAGATGCAGGCATTACATCCCTTGAAAGGCTGATCGAACACCATCTTGCCGGCTCCCCATGTATAAGGCTCTTGGACAGGGCTGAATTGGAAAAAGGGCCTGTAAATCTTCTTGTACCCCTGTTCACTCCCCTTACACCGCGGGAAGAAGATAAAGGGAAAATAGTGCTCGCAAAGGACAGTGAAAGATGCCTTGCGATCACTTTCAATCCGGATACGGTCAAATGCCAAATATCCGTCAAAGTGCTGGAAGACGCAAAAATGCGTTCACAGTGGGGCCCCAACCTGCACAGGATCGAATTCCTGTCAATATCGGAAAGTACGCACGCAGACCTTGAACTGACATTCACACCCTGAACAAAGCAACCTGGTCAATGGGTAAAGGTCATGAAGCCAGTATAGTAAGTAGGTAAGGGTTAGGTGAGAAGACCAATTACCTGACCCTTAGACCAAACCGGCATCCTGACCCTGACCCACCTACTATGTTAGGAGCCAGGATCTCCCCATCCTCAGCTTTTTTTCGAAAGAAGTCCGATAAGGAAACTCAAAAAGAGAAGGCCTCCCCCCACGCACATGACAAGGCCGACAACCCCTCTGTTTCCCCTCATAAAGGGTTCCGGATATATGTCTGTATCCACCTGTTCGTCAAGATTTGAGATATTGTCCTCCCCTGTCTCAATATCGCCGTCCTTTCCGCCTGATACAAGATAGGTTTTGCCCTCTTTCCTCTTCAGGTATACGGGCTGGCTCCAGGAATCGTATACTTTAGTGATCAGGGATCTGTCTTCTGAATCGCCGTACAGTACCGGCCTGTTCAGCTTCTTATTTCCCCCGGTCAGGTCCATACCGAGTATCAGTGCACGCGCTTTCTCCGCATGTTTTGAATTAAGCAGAGGCTTGATCCAGTAATCCCCCTTCCTGAGCAGTGTATGGTTTTCTGTTTCATACGTATATACGATCTCTGCAGTCTCTCTGAGATATCTGAGGACCTTGTTCGGTGTGTCAGGCACAAATTCAGCGTTCATGTTCTCATGTATGAATTTCCCGCCCACGACAATGCACCCGATACTGATAAGAAGAACAAGTATTTTCATCGGTTTTCCTCTCTTTAGGGGACATTGGAAGTTTAGTCGTTTAAGACTTTTCGGACAGACCAATCCCAAGCTCCTTTTCTATCTTTCTGCCTTTCTGAACCAATGCACTGACAGATGGACGCTTTATTCCAAGTTGTTTAGCCACTTCTATCTGGACTTCTTTTAAATCATCAACCATCCATTTACATAATAACGCTCTTCCTTGAGACCGTTTGTTCGAACGCCCACGCACCATCAGTTCTTCTGGCTCTACCCCTACTGCTTGTGCTGCATAGCTCAATACTTTTGTAAAGTCCCATCCTTCCCGCTTTAGCTTACTAGCCCTTGCTTCCAGTTCCTCATCTTCCTTAAGTACTTTTTCCACGAACTCCCCTCCTCCCAGTATCCGCTCATCCGCTAACGGCCTTTTCCCCTTCCCTGCCGCTTTGAGCGCTTCCCATGCACCCCCAATACTCCTTACAAGTCCTCCTCCGCTCAGATCCGTCTCCTCTGGTTCTGTGAGTCCTGCTTTTACAAATTCCCTGTATGCTTTCCTGGCTTTCCTTTCCGTCTCACCAAAGTTGATAAGCACTTCTTCTGTGTCAAGCCAGTCTGTGTGCCTCTTTCCCATGATCACTGAATGCCCTGTCCAGGGACTCCGGTCCAGCTCGCTCACGGTTTTGACAAGGCCGACTCTTATGGGGTTCAGGTGTATGTACCGTATCAGTTGAAGCAGGTATTCTTCTTTGTCACAGAGTATTGATTTGAAACGGTTCTGGTAGAGCTTGCCAGTACGGTTTTTCCTGTTGTTGTAGTTTACTGCATATCCAGTCAATAATGACTGCATTACACGTGATATTGAGTTTACGCCTGTCTGCAACAGCAAGTGGAAGTGGTTGTCCATCAGGGCATAGGCAAAACAGTTGGTGCCTGTGTCTGTCAGGACTGTACCCAGACGCTTTATGAAGAGCTGCTTGTCTTTTTTGCCTGAGAAGATGTTACGCCGCTCTATGCCTCTCACTATAATATGGTGTAAAGCTCCAGGATAATCTATTCTACTTTGTCTAGGCATAATAGAGAATAGTATAATGAAAATGAGCAACTTGTCAAGCTAAAACTACTAAGCTTCCAATGTCCCCCTCCTTGGTACTGTATCGGCTTCTGCTTTCCGCGTTCGGAAGTCTATCTTATGATCACTCAACCCTGTTCCGCTTTCCGGAATCCGCGTTACTTTACTTGCCAGCATGTCAACAATAGTGTCCAGCTCATCATCATAAAAATCCGTAAGCGGGATATTCATTGTTATTCCGGATTCCAGATGGATGCCAAGCTGTGTGTATACAGGTCTATTATTGCCGTGCAGAAAGCACATTACTTTACAAATTGGATTCCCGTTAAACGGCTCTATGCCGGCAATCTCATCCCATTTGATCAGCTCTTTACTATTTTTATAATACTCAAGTATCATAAAATCCCCGGTCAGTTCAATAGATTCAATAGAATGCCGGACACAGCACAATCCAAAACCTGCTGCACATATTAAAACAAACAAAACTGCAGGTATCCCGATAATAAGCAAAAGAGGAATGGAGTGTATCAGGATCAGTATTAACGCTAAAAGTATTGCACAGAAGATCCCCATTGTTACTGCAGGTCTTATATTCTTTTCATTACACAGTTTTGTATAAAATATTATTTTCGGTTTTCTTGCAATTTCCACCTTTTCTCTCCTTTGAAAGAAAGTATTTAGTATATAGTAAATTAGCAGTTAGTAAAAAAAAACTCTTCTACTATATACGAATACACTAAATCACTTTATACTTCAAAAATGGCTCCCTGTATTTTAAATGATTCTTCTTTATACAGTACCTTATCAATAACTTTAATTCCTTTATTATTCATTGTTAAATCTTTCGCGGTTTTCGCGGTTTTCCTTTTTACTCATTCCTAAATTTATTCTCTCCTAACGGAACGATCAAATTGTCTCTTTTACACTCCTTTCCATGAACTATTCCGGTTTCCTGGTTATTAATTTTCTCACCTTCATAAGGAGCTCATTCATGTCGTACGGTTTCTGGATGAACGGGTATTTCTTTTTCATCAGAATTTCTCTCTGCACTTTTTCCCCTGTATATCCGCTTCCAAGAAGCACTCTGAGATCAGAATTGTGAACGCGCAGTTCTTCGATCAGCTGCAGCCCGCTTTTGCCCGGAAGGATCGTATCCGTAAAAAGCAGATCGAACCTTCCTTCCTCTTTCTTGAAAATATCAATCGCCTCCTCTGCGCTTAATACACAAACTGCTTCATACCCGGCTGCTTCAAGAATTCTTCTGGCGGTTTCAAGCACGGAATCTTCATCCTCAACAATCAGTATCCTTTCACCTTGTCCGTTAAGGTCTATGATGGCAGTCTTTTCCCTTCTGTTCTCTTCCTGCCAGGGTTCAAGCACAGCAGGCAGGTATATTCTGAATATTGTTCCCTGGCCCGGCTCGCTGTAAAGATTTATCCATCCCTTATGCTCTCTTACGATCCCGTAAACAACCGACATGCCAAGGCCGGTACCCTTTCCAACATCCTTTGTGGTGTAGAACGGCTCGAACATGTGTTTTCTGGTCTCTTCGTCCATGCCGCAGCCTGTATCCTGAATTGAAATACACACGTATTGTCCTGGAGAAGCATAAGGATATTTTTTTTTATAATTCACAGTGATATTCTGGTTTTCCGTCTTGATGGTCAGTGCACCCCCCTCAGGCATGGCGTCCCGGGCGTTCACCGCTATGTTCATAATGACCTGTTCGATATTCCCTGCATCCGCCTTTATTGACCATACTTCCTTCTCAAGCTCAGTGCGGATCATAATATCCTCGCCAATAAGACGCTTGAGCATTTTCAGCAGGCTTTTAACCGTGCTGTTCATGTTGAGCAGCACAAAATCCATGGGCTGTCTGCGGCTGTAGAGCAGCAATTGGCGGGTAAGGGCTGCAGCCCTGTCAGCAGCATCTTTTACGTTTGTCATGTCCGAATAAAGAGGTTCTGATGGTTCAAGTTTCAGCAGCCCCAGTTCTGTATTCCCTTTGATCACGGTAAGCAGGTTGTTGAAATCGTGGGCCACGCCCCCGGCCAGGGTACCTATGGCTTCCATTTTCTGGGACTGCATGAGCTGAGCTTGCATTTTATCCTTGTCCACCTCGGCCTGCCTGTGGATAATAATGCCGGCCAGTACGTCAGCAACTGTTTTCAGGAAGTTTTCTTCCCTGACGTTCCACTGGTGCCCTTGCCTGACGTACAGATTAATGATGCCAAGAATTTTACCCGCATAAACCACGGGCACGCAGTAGTGGCCGTGCTGGCTTATATCATCATACCGTGTGGTATGCCGTTCATCAAGACAATCGGCGAACTGGACCTTCTGCTGCTGTGCAGCCAGTCCGCACATGCATTGGCCGAACTTCACGTTCCGGCAGGATGCGCAAATCGGTTCGGATATATCCAGCCGGGCATTCATCACCAGTTCTTTGCAATCGCTTCCTGCAAGGAAAATACATCCCTGGGATTCCACCTTGAACCAGGAAACCTTCACAAGCATTTCCAGCAGCCTGGTGCAGAGCTCATCCAGCGTGGTCTTTTCCAGTGAAAACTTAAGTATACTGCTGATTACCGCCTGGGCTTCATACGTATATTTAAGTTCCTCTTCCGTCCGCTTGCGTTCGGTGATGTCATTGGCAAATCTAAGCATCCTTGATTGGGACAGTTTAACTGCATTAATACTGAAGCAGCGTTTTGAGCCGTCTTTATGTTTATGCCAGAGATCAGACGCTGCTGCTCCCGTTTCCATCAATTTCATGAAGTGGGCCAATCCATCTTCAAGGGATTCTTCGGCAAGCAGATCAGGGATGGACATATGTTCGATCTCTTCCCGGGAATAGCCGGTTATCCGGCAGGCAGACTCATTGACTTCAATGTACCGGCCTGTATTATCAAATATAAATACACCATCAGGAGCATTTTCTATGTAACTTCGGGACTTTTCTTCGCTGCGGCGCAGCGCATCCTCTGTCCAATTGCGGTCAGTGATATCAAGGCCGTAAATATTGATATAGCCGCTTTTGAGGATCGGCACCATGGTGAACAAATAGGTTTTTTCCTCGATCCGGGTCTCCACAGTACGTTTGACATTGCTGTCAAAGACTTCGGTTACTATTTTTTGTATGGATTCCGGAACCGGCATTTCCGGTCGGCATTTCCATAATGCAAATAGCGGAACACACGCTTCGTTGGCATAAAGAACAACACCTTCTTTGTTCACCCGCATTACAGGGAACGGGTTCTCTGCAGGAAATCTCGCAACAGCCTGGACGTCTGCTTTGGCCTGTTCACGGTCAAGGGCAATACCGATGCTCGTGCCCAGCCCTTCGAAAAACCGGATCATTTCCAGGGTAAACTGGTCACACCTGTGATCGTTTAGCTGCAGGAGCCCGATGATCTTATCACCGGACTGAAGGGGGATCAATGCAACCGACTCATATCCCTCGCCATTGCACCGGTTGCGCGTGTGTGCCTGCCGTTCCTTTTCAGTGGTCGTGGCCAGAAGTTTCGTAGTGCAGTTGCTCCAGAAGCTTCCGTTTTCCGTAAAGAACGGGTACTTTGCATCTGCCCGGCCGCGTATGACATTCCCGCACATGCATTCCAGTACAGGATCCCCATCCGGGTCACGCAGGATCTCCCCCGCTTTATCACGTGCACACAAATAACGCTCCATCTCCACAAAATGATCCGGGAACCCGTTGGTGCAATAATAGGGAAAATCATCACCCTCGCGCAAGCGGATGCCCACAGCCTCAAAGCCCGTATGTTTTTTCACGAGTCCGAGAATGTTACGGATCGTTTTTGTGGTATCACCAGTTTGATTGAGCAGTTTCAGAACATCCCGCGCAAGCTGTTCGCGGCTTTCGGCCTGTTTGCGCTCTGTGATGTCAGCGATGACCAGCATAACCCCGATAACTTGGTTGTTCTCCCTGATAGCACCCACCTGAGTCTCATACCATGATTGTTTACCATGTGGGCCGATCCCGGCAATCTCATATCTGCTACTTTCAGATGTTTGGAAAACAGAATCAATTGTTTGCTTTACAGCATCATGATATTCGGGGGCAATAAAAGCAAAATGGTTTTTTCCTATAACATCTTCCTTGTTCAGGCCTGGCACCACGTGATTGACAAATTGGACTATCCCATCCCGGTCCACAACCATGATAATGTTTGGTGCATTTTCAACGAGTGAACGGAATTTCTCCTCGCTGCGGCGCAGCGCATCCTCTGCCAGCTTGCGTTCGGTGATGTCTTGGACTACCCCGTAAATACCGCCGTCTTTTTTTATAGCGCCGATACTTATTTCAACGCTTTTTGTTTTTCCGTCCTTACACAGGCATTCTACTTCCACACAAGAACTGTCTGATGTTTTAATTTTCTCGTAGAATATTTTTGCAGTCTTTTCCCTGATTTCGGGAACGGCAAGATCCCAGGCGTTCATTATATTTAATTCCTTTTCACTGAAACCGAGAATATCTGTCATCGCCCTGTTTACATTTACAAAATGTCCGGCGCCGTCGGTGGAATAGATCCCGACTTTTATGTTTTCTGTAAGGTTCCTGTGGCTTTTTTCACTGTCATGCAGGGCCTCTTCTGTCTTCTTGCACTCGGTGATATCAGTCAGTGACAGCCGGATCTCCCTGCCTTCCTTCGCCTCTTTCGCGGGGATCACATATTCCATCCGCACCCAGAGCCTGGTACCGGCCGCTTTTTTCATCCGCAATTCACAGGATTGCGGCTGGCCCGTATCCAGGATCTGCCTGCTGCACCTGTAGTGGATATCCTGATCTTCATCTGCAATGAATTGCGTGAATGGGCTCTTTTCCAGAACACTTCTGTCTGTTTCCAGCATGTCAGCAGCTGTCAGATTGGCCCTTATGATCAGGCCCTTGCCGCTTAACGTCATATACCCGTTCGGTGCGAATTCGTACAGGTCCAGGAATTGATCACGCGATTCTTCAGCCAGCAGTTCCGCCCTGCGGAGTTCTTCATTCTGAATCTCAAGCTCGATCTGATGTGTATGAAGTTCATGCACCAGTTCCCTGATCTCTTCAGGAGACATTTCAGATGCTGCTTTTTCAGAGGCCTGTGCGGCCTGTTCCGCTTTTTTCCGCAGGTCACTGAGACGTGCTTCGCCCTTTTTTGTCACACTCATAATGTCACATCTCCTCCATACAAGGTCTTACCGGCTTGTTGCTGTTTTCCCGTAACATATTTCCCTCTTATCTCTCAGTTATATCAACCGAGGCAGTTGTGACCCCTGCAAGCTCTCCCCCCGCACCATAGAGAGGTTCAGCTGATATTCTGTATATTGCTGCTTCAGGATCACAAAATTCGATATCTTCCTGCAATCCGGTCCCGGTCTCCAGCACTTTTTGTTTCAATTCAAACAGCTTAACACCTCCTTCGCCCCGGCCCAGTTCATTATCATGTTTCCCAACTGCATCTTCAGCCCTGAATCCGGGCCGGGAGCTGTATACCCATGTATATTTCAGATCACAGTCTGAATGCGCAACCACGATTTCAAGAGGCGAAGCCGTGATTGCAACTCTGAACCTTTCTTCACTCAGCACTAACTTTGCCTGGATCTCCTTAACTCTGGAAATATCACCAAACGTGATAACCACACCATCAACAGCATTATTAACAGTCCGGTACGGTATTATCCTCATTATATAGAAAGCACCTTCCCTGCTTTCCACTTCTTCTTCAACTTGAGTTAACGTTTCAAGCACTTTAAGCGCCTTTTCCTGAAGATCGGCTGTCTTCAGATCGGACGTAAAATGGGCCAGGGGCCTGCCAATATCACTCTGGAGCAGCGGAAAGATGTCTGCTACCGCCGGAGTAAAACGCTTCACGTTCATATCAGAATCCAGGAAAACCGCTGCCATCTGCGTGCTGTCAAGCAGGTTTTTCATATCGTCATTGATTGCAGACAGGTCCTCAATTCCGCTCTGGAGTTCAGCATTAACAGTAACCGTTTCCTCATTCAGGGATTGCAATTCCTCTTTAGAAGTCCCCAATTCTTCATTGGTAGACTGAAGCTCCTCATTTACTGACTGGAGTTCCTGGATAGCGGATGTGAGCTCTTCATTGGAAGTTTCCAATTCCTCGATAGTCGTCTGAAGGTCGGCCCTGGTATTTTTCAGTTCCAGTTCAAGCTCCCCTGCCGTTCTTTTTTTGTGACCTTTGGGAACGGGTTTTGATTTCTTCCTGCCCGCTCCCGCAGCCTGCCCCGGTTCATGCACTATGCGGAACAGTACCTGTATCATTCCCGGCAGGGCCGTTTTATCCGCAATGGGTTTTACGGTCAGATCAACAAAAGAACTGCCGCCTTCATTCTGCAGTCTGATCCCCCGGCAGCAGACTTCCTGCTTTTCTCTGACAACCTGTTCAATGGCTGCTGCCAGTTCTTTCCTGAGGCCCGGGCGCGCCATTGCCAGTATATTCGTGCTCATCCGGCCTTCAGCGGGCCCGAGGAAAGTTCCGACCCTTCCATGAATATAAACGATCTCGCCCGCATTGTTTATAACGGCACAGGGGGGTGTACCACTCTGCCGCAGTATTGCTTCCACCACCTGGAATGCGCCTGCTTCCCCGGGTTTTCTGGTGATTTCGGGATAATTGCATCTGTTCTTCTGATGCAGCGGAAACAGGAATGGAGCTTCAATACCCCGGTGTGCAGCAGATACAGAAACCTTTCGGAAAAAGATCTTCCATTTTTTGTTGAGCGGAGCAAATTGACCGCTGAATGTGCCGATTGTTTCCGAAGGCCCCAGAAACAGGACCCCCCCCGGCTTCAGACAGTAGTGGAAAACAGGCAGTATTATTTTCTGCAGTTCCGCTCCGAGATAGATCAGCAGGTTGCGGCAGCACAGCATATTCAGTTTGGTAAAAGGGGGGTCCTTGATGATATCCTGAGGAGCAAATACCAGCATTTCCCGTATGATCTTTTTTACCCGGTATGCGCCTTCCTCTTTGCTGAAATAACGATTGAGACGATCCGGAGTCACATCCGCACAGATGCTGGACGGATACAGCCCTGCACGCGCGGTTTCAACAGCAGATGCGTTAAGGTCCGTGCCGAACACCTGGATAGTACAATGCGTTTTGACCGCATCCATGCACTCGTGCAGCACAATCGCAATTGAGCAGGCCTCCTCACCCGTACTGCATCCGGGCACCCATACCCTGAAGGGTTCTCCTTCAGGCATACGTGCGAGCAGGCCGGGCAGTATCTTTGTCTGCAGGATTGCAAACGCTTCGGGGTCACGAAAGAAGCTGGTTACACCGATCAGCAGTTCCTTAAAAAGAAGGTCTGTCTCAAGTTTGCTTTCACGCAGGTATTTAACATAATCGGAAATACTATCAATCTGCTGAACATGCATGCGCTTTTCAATGCGGCGGTACAGGGTATTCTTCTTGTATTGGGAAAGATCATGATTTGTGCGGTTGCGCAGAAGAATAAATATTTCCTGCAGGGCTTCTGAATTTCCACGTTCCGTCAAAGTGATCGCCCCGCCCCCCTTGCGGTTCCTGTGTTTTGCATATTTCATCAGATGCTCCGGCATCTCAGCCGGCGGCAGGATGAGATCAACAAGCCCGGTAGCTATTGCACTTGCCGGCATACCGCCGTACTTGGCGGTTTCCGCAGTCTGGGCCATCACCATTCCCAACTCCTCTTTTACAGCCCTAATGCCTGATGTTCCATCGGTTCCAGTCCCGGAAAGAACAACAGCAACTGCATTACTTCCCTGGTCCAGGGCCAGAGTCTGAAAAAATGAATCGATTGCCATGTGAGTGCCGCGACCCTGTGAGATGTCCGTCAGATGAAGTGTTCCATGCAGAATGGCAAGGTCTTTGCCCGGAGGTATTACATAAGCGTTGTCCGGCTTTACAGGTGTACCATTTTTCGCCTGTATGACGTTCATAGCAGTCTGCTTCTGGAGAAGTTCGGGGAGCAGACTGGCATGGTCCGGCGCAAGATGCGCAATTACGATAAAGGCTGAACCGCATCCTGCAGGCACATTCCGGAAAAACTCGGTCAACGCCTCCAGTCCGCCTGCCGAAGCACCGATACCCACAACAGTAAAGCTGTTCTGTGTATGTACCTTAACAGAATGCGCAGAAGGCTCCTTTGTCCTTGACCCGGGCCGGGCTTTTCCTTTCCTATTCTTTCTCTTTCCCTTATTCTTCCCGGCTATGTTCACGTTATTTCTTTTTGCAGTCAACATTTTCTCCCTGTATCAATCATCCCGGTTCCTCCATTCAAAGGAATAAAACTGCATACTCCGCATACCAATGCCTTCATAATCAATCTCCTATACCAATACTGCAACCATCCACAGCTTTTGCAGTCATGGTATTACTCATATCATCAGCCCTCCAATCTCAATGAACTGTGCTTAATTTCGGGAAAGGCCATATCAACGGGAAACCGGAATTTGTCTGCTTTGTATACTTCCGGCCATTTGTGTGATCTTTCGCATAATACTCCCGAATAAAGGCCGAATTTCCGGAATCAGCTCAAGAGCAAGCATCTGGTTCCTGTCAGCTTCTTCGATTCTGACGTCAAAAAGGACGTTCCCGACAATGTCAACACGGTTCATCCTGGATTTCTTGTATGAATTTCTGTCCTTGTTTTTGTTGATCAGAATTGCCAGTTTCGGCCCGGTATATAAATACCGATTCAACTGTGAGATATTCCTCTCTGATTCAAGCGATTCCGGAGTCGCAACAACTACAATGATATCTGGATTGCAGCAGCAATGGTCTTTTGTATAAATTGATCCAGCAGGCAGATCAAATACTATTGGCCAATTACCTGCAAATTTACTGAGTTTTCTACATATTTCAGTCCTGCTGCAATTCTTCTTTCCATCGAGCGTAAAGCCATGAAAATCAATTCCCCAGGCCCGCCCGTGAATGAGCTTTCCTGAAACCCTTGAATTGGGCCCGGGAACGGTTAAAGGTTCATTCGTCTGTATTTCCGGTTTGAGCAGGACCCGCCCTTTAGATTTGTCGGTATTGCAGTCGATATATGTGACTCTTTCCCCTGTTTCTGCAAGCATTACTGCAAGACTGGTAGCTACAGTAGTTGTCCCCTCTCCATGGATCAAACTTGTTACCGCTATTTTCATTTCAGTTGCTCCTCTTTCATAAATTCTCTTTCCGCTGCTTCCCATCAGTGTTATATGATTATGCGGGCATCTTTTTTTAATTTAACGTTCATGGCGATCTCTATGCTTTCTGTAATCTCCTGTAAATCCAGCGGTTTAACTCCGAAATAGGCAATACCCTGAACCCTGGCTTCTTTTTCCAAATCAGACAGTTCTCCAGTTGTGACTACAAACTGTATCCGGTCGTCCAGGTCTTTCATCAGCGGTATGATCTTGTGCCCCTTTATATCCCTAAGCTGTGTATCAAGCACTGCTATGTCGATCCTGTGTTTTCTGGTACACTGAAGTGCTTCCCTTGCTGAAGACACGGGGAAGACCCTATAGCCTTTTTCTTTCAGCATCAGAGTCAAATCTGCCGCAGATGCAGGATCAGAGTCCGCGATAAGCACGGTTGGCTGAATGTCATTCATTATTCTATCCTCGTTTTCTTACAATCAAACTGTGTATGGACCCATTCCCTATGGATTCAAATCCGGGTAATAAGATTCTATTTTTTTATCGGACTTCACCGAAAAAAACGTTTATTGACAAGTTGCGACTGATAGTCTGCGGTCTTTTCGAAAATTCCGGTCCTGGTTTGGAAAACCAGTGTCAGGAAAACCGCGGCATCGTTAACATCAATACCTTAATAACGTTACAAAGACAGGTCTGAAGACCTGTCACTACCAGAGAAAAACAAAATTAAACGACAACAAATTGTCGTTGGCCACGCCTTTGGCATAACCGACCTGCAGCTAACAGATCAGGCAGACCAGCGGTTGGCTACGCCTATGGCATAACCGACCTGCAGCTAACAGATCAGGCAGACCAGCGGTTGGCTACGCCTATGGCATAACCGACCTGCAGCTAACAGATCAGGCAGACCAGCGGTTCATAAGGCACTTAATGCCTATATTATAATAAAGCAACCTTCGTGCCAGTTTGCAGCACTGTTTAGTGAATATAAGTCGATATGGCTCTAAACGTGCTTTATCTGATAGATCATGAAGGATGAGAATAGAAAAAATTAAATGTTTATGCGGATTTGTTTCAGGGGGATTGAAGGCTTATTGCTTCAAAGTGAACCAGTGTTTTTATGGAAAGGTGATGCAAGTTGTTTTGTTTAAACCAGTTAACAGGAGAATGTCTTCTCATGTGACAGTGTGCCGGATCGGCACACTCTTTTTACAGCTTTATCCCGTATTTCCTCATTTTTCGGTACAGTGTGCTTCTTCCGATCTTCAGGATTTTTGCGGCATTCCGTTTGTTCCCTTTTGCGGACTCCAAAGCTTTCTCTATCATTTCCTTCTCATTTCCGGAAAGCGCAAATGATGCTTCATCAGGCACTGCCCGAGTCATATCAGCTGTACCGGATATAATGTTCGACACTTCATCAATTTCAATTGTCTCTCCTGAACCGACTGCAAATGCTCTTTCAATACAGTTGCTGAGCTCTCTGACATTCCCCGGCCACGGGTATTCCATCAGGACTTTAAGAGCATCTTCAGATATGCCCTTCACATTCCGTCTATCAGTGGCAAAAAAATCAATGAAGTGGTCAACAAGAAGAGGGATGTCATCCTTCCTATCTCTCAGGGGAAGGATGTTTATGACAATGACATTCAGGCGATAGAACAGATCTTCTCTGAATGTGCCCTGTTTAACGCACTGGTTAAGTTCTTTATTGGTGGCAGCTATTATCCTCGCTTCTATTTTATTTGTGCTGTCACTGCCGACCGGTTTGACCTCCATCTGCTCAAGCATCCGCAGGAGTTTCGGTTGAATAAAAAGAGGGATCCCTCCTATCTCATCCAGGAATATCGTTCCTTTGCCGGCTACCAGCAAGAGCCCGTTCCTGGACCGGTCTGCACCGGTGAAAGCCCCTTTGACATGACCGAAAAGCTCGCTCTCTATGAGACTGGGGTTGATCACAGAACAATCAACAGGAATAAACGGTTCTTTCTGCCCAGGCCCTGCGGAATGGATCGCCCGTGCGACCAGTTCCTTTCCTGTACCCGACTCCCCCTGAATAAGAACGGTCGAGTCACTTTCACCCGCTTTTTCAATCAGGTCGTAGACTCCCTGCATCCCCGGGCTGATACCAATTATATTTTTGAATCCGGACTTTCTATGCGGGGCCTTTTTCGCTGCTTTTGATTTGACGAGCAAAGCTCTATCCATTCTTTTTTGCTCCGTAATATCCCTCACAATTGCCATTACCTCGGTTTTTTCATATGCAAACATCCTGACTTCGTAGCTTCGCTTCGCCCTGCCGACAGGCATCTCAAACTTGAAATACTGTGTGGATCGGGTCTCGATCGCACGCACCATATATATCATGGTCACACTGGAAACGGTTTTTGGCAGAACGTCTGTGATCCTCTTCCCAAGGAAACCGGAAGAATCAACAAAAGGTAGTAGCGGGCTCGATGGTCTGAATTCAAGGAAGCGGCCGGTCCGGTCCATCCGGAACACCATATCACTGACAATGTTGAGCAGTGCATCGTGTCTGGCCTCACTCTTGATCAATGCTTTTTCTGTATTTCCATATCCCACAGTATGCCATTTTCCCGCTTTCTTGATAATCGTCCCCTGATGAACCCTGGATGCGTCGATGATCTCCTGTGCGCTTCTGACGCTGACGGGATAGGAGCATACAGCTATTATCTTGAGACTACTTATAATATTGTTACTCTTCTCTTCGTAATCAATAAATGCATCCCAATTTGTTTTATCAACCCATGCAGTGATTCCGGAAGCCCTGATCCCGGAGAACCCTTTGGCGCGGGCTTTTTTCTCCTGGGCAGTCCAGGCTTTAAGTACACGGTCAGCTCTGAAATTCCCACCCCTTGTATACCATTGGTCCTGGCTGAGAACTGTCATCCGGCCACTGTCAATATCAAGGCCGGGATTCTCCCTGCACAGCGCATTCTTTGCTTCATCAACTGTCAAAGGATCTGAAACGACCCACATGCAGAATTCATTGTTCTGCAGCCCTTGCCTGAAATAAGGGACAAGTATGTCGAGCAGGTCGTTTTTCTCCTTGTAGAAGTGGCATAGGTGGGTTCCCCATGAAACATCTCCAATAGCAGTTATCCCCGATTCCCTTGAATTCCTGTTTTCGTCTACCTGTCTATCTTTCATATGTACTTATTTATTCCGCATCTATTTTCTTCAATTCGGATTCCTTATCCGGGAGGATCGGCTATACCCTGGGCTGAACCGCCTTGGGAATAAAGGTTTCTATTTCTTTTATCAGCTGCTCTGTTTCAAACGGCTTCTGCAGATACTTATCCGCCCCTGCTTCGAGGATCCGCGTCATAACATCTTCTGAATGATGACCGGTTATGGCGATCACCCGAGTATTTGCTTTCTTTTCCTTTATCATACGGCATACCTGAAATCCGTCCATTCCCGGAAGAAATATGTCCAGCACCACGAATTCCGGCAGCAGCTCGTTGAATTTCTGGCCTGCTTCAAAACCGTTCGCTGCCGTATATACGTCGAATTCATCGCCGCTTCTTCTGATCCCCTCCGTAAGTACATTCAGGACCGGTTCATCATCCTCAACAACCAGCACCTTTACCGTTTCAGAAGGAAGCTCCAGTTCTTCGGGCACCGGCAGGTCATTTTCCCTGAAAAAACTGACCAGATCCTTCTCTTTTATACGCTTGTGCCCGCCCAGGGTAAGAAGCGATTTGAGCTTGCCGCTGTTAACCCAGCGGGTAACGGTCACCTGATGGACACCCAGAATCCCGGCGATATCCGTAGTAGTGTATATCTTGCCTGTCATCTTGCGCTCCTTGTGATGTTTGCAATGTCTTCAATGCACGATTTGTTAGCACTAATAATAAGACCATAGAAACAGAACTTGTCAACTTTTTTTTTATTTTTCTTTTATTGGGGAAATGTTATGCCGGGAAAAATTGCGGGTATTTGACTTGGTTCAGTCAGTCCAAGGGGCTTTGTTTCCCGTGGCAGGATGAATTGTTTGTTTCATGAAGATGCCGGATCTGTCCCAGCAGAATTTCATTGTCATACGGTTTGGGGATAAAAAGCACTCCCCTTTCCTCCACTGTTTCACGGATAGAATGTATGCCACTCCCAGCAAGCAAGGGAGTTCTGGGACTAATTTTCCTGATATTGTCAATCAAGTAGAGGCCATTCTTGCCAGGAAGATCCATGTCTTGTCAAGGTTTTTCTTGATAAAACCGCTAAAAAACGTATAAGGCCCCTTCATCCTGTTTTTGCTTTTTTCTATACCCAATAATAACAACCGAAATCAGGATTATTGAGATTATCTTTTTCCTTCCCCTCATCCCCTTACCATGCACTTTCACACTTGCGCAAGTGCGCAAGTGTTTATTGCTCGTCAATTGTAGTGCAGATCAAGGAATTTCATATGCGGCTTTTTGAAAAGCTCAAGCACAAACGGGCAGGCACCCTCCTTCGCCAGGGCTGCGGCGAGGTTTTCAACAAGACCTGCCCCTACTGCCCACTGTTCTTCTACCCCCTACCCCTTAATCCATATCACCGCTGCTTGCCGGCCAGCCGTTCCAAAAACCGGCTCCCCATAGCTGCCTTGCGCCTCTTCTTGAGCCAGGGCGCTTTTGAAACCATTTCATCCCAGACATTTTCCGGCTTTTTCATGTTCGCCGGAGTGATCACAACAAGAGCTATCCCCGCCTTTTTTGCCAGGGCTTTCTTTGCTCTCATTCTCCGTTTGTATTTCCTGACCAACCGATTTTTACGTTCAGACCAAAGGCCTGCATATTCAACCCACAGATTGGCTGTGGATTGAATGTCACTGGTTACTGGACACTTGTCACTAGTATTCGGGAATAGAACAAAATCGCAGTCCACCTTGTTCCGTTCCGGTCCCTTCTGCCCCGGGTAGTTAACATCATGCATATGGTCCATGCCCGCAAAATCATAGATCCAGTCATCCACCAAAGCCTCAGCCAGAGAATGATTCAAATGCCCATGCCCGGACGCAACCTCCTCTAATGCATCCAGCCCCCTCAGGCAGTCATCAGGCGTTACATCATATCCCGCATCCTTCAATATCCAATAAAGAACGGGTATATGCTCTCCCGGCAGCATCCCCCACTTTTCCCTTACGACTTCCCCTTTACTTCTTAAATCAACATTCCCTGATCGACATTCTTTTCTCTTTTCTTCTCTTCTTTCTCTTATCCTGTTGATCCTGTTATCCTGTCTAATCTTTTCTCTTTTCTTCTCTCTTAACTTCTTAAATCTAAAATCGTTAATCGGTGTTCGATATTCGATATTCTCTTCTTTTCCTCCCCTCGCCACTCGACACCCGCCACTTTTCCCTCCAGCGAAGCTGTAGTATTCAACCAGTCCCCGTGCTCTTTTCTTTATATATCTGAAAGTCACTCTGTCAGTGCCTCCCGCTTTTTCAACAAGCTCCCGTACCTTTGCAGCCCGTACCTTCCCGGACTGCCACGACACAGGGTCCGGCACATCATATCCTGCCTCACGCATAAGCTCTCTTATACCCAGACCGCTATTCACTATCAGCCCCTCAAGTCCGATCCTGCAGAGGTCCTCCTTCCTCACCCGTTCAGGCCTTTTGCCAAGCCTTTCCACTGCCTCCTGTACAGCCTCTATTCTGCACTTCGGTCTCTTCCAGGCACCCCGCGGAACCCGCGGCAGGTCCAGAAGGCTGATCTCACCGTAATGGGCCTCCAGCATCTCCAGCGTATTTGCATAATACGTTTGAAGCCGTATCCCCCCGTTCTTACGGATCATAGTACTCGTAAGCTTCTCCGGCTTGATATTATACTTGTGAAGAAGCGAATCCAGAAATTCCTTCTGATTCTCCTTCTGTGCCCAATACCCTCTCGGCTTCCTCTTCCGCTTTTTCATTGACTTTTAAACCCTTCTATCCTTTCACCCTTTCACTTAAGGTTTAAACCCGGGAGGCGGACATTAGACAAAAAAATAAGAACGGCTTGTACGACCGGGCACGGCACTGCCGTGCCCCTACATGGGCGGACACGCGGGTCCGCCCCTACACGTTCCGGGCAGGCGCAAGACCTTACAACCGGGCGAGCCAGCGGCTCACCTCTACATGATCAGGGAATCCAGAAGCCGGTCATATTCGGGGGCGAGGGTGTCCCACCGGTATTTTCGTACACATTCCTGCGTATATTCCCGCGCACGTCTGCTGAACAGAGTATCCCCGATCTTTTCGGCTAGTTCCTGCAGGCGGGATGCGAGATGTTCCGGAGTTCCGTCATAAAAGAAATTAACGTCTTCCGCTGCTGAAGGTGCAGAAAATATTTCAGGGTACGACAGCCGTTCTGGAATCAGGGGCAGCACACCGACCGACGCCGCTTCAATTATGCTGATCCCGAAAAATTCATGGTATGCTGTTGATACGATTACATCTGAATCCAGCAGGGCTTGGGTGTATTCCTTCCGGGTCTTCTGAAAACCCCACCTGTCAATACATGAGGAGAATTCTCTTTGGGCTTTTTCAAATACAGCAGGTATTTCTTTAAACTGTTCCCCGATCACATTCAGACGGAACGCAACTCCCTGTTCTCTCAGAAGGGATAGGGCCTTGAAAAAATCATCGGGATTTTTATCGTGCTCCCATCTGGCAGCCCACAGAATCCTGATCGGCCCTTTTGTCCCGTTGATCGCCGCGTCCGGCATATCGATGCCCGGATAACAGATTTGTGATTTGGACCGTATGTTCTCTTCAGTATTGAAATCCGTATAATCGGGCATTCTGCCCAGAAAAATTGGCATCGCATCAAGAAAAGATTCCATATGGAATCGCGAGTTGAACCATATCCGGTCCGCGGCCCGGCAGGAAACTATATTGGACATGACAAAATGATAATCCCGTTCGTCCTCATGCCTTACAGGATAGGTGAGCTGGTTTTCATGGAAGTAGCATACCAGGGGAAGATTTTGCACGGATAACGGAGCAAGTCCTTTGAATTCAGCCGCGTTCAGCATATCCGAACAGAACACGCGGTCCCAGGAACCCCCGTTTTCCTGACGATCCTGTATCATGCCGGCGAATGTAATTGCAGCGTGCCGCATCCGCCATTTCCATTTGTACGGAGGAAGGGTCAGGATATCCCAAGTGTGTGAACTCCGCGAAGACCATCCTTCCAGGAATGCCTGATGGCTTCCTCCCCAATACGGTTCAAGCGCAAGGATGTGCATAGGATCACTGTTCTTTTTTGTCCTGTGCTTCCGGACTGAAGAATTCGTCAATAACCCTGAATACAGGACTGCTGTTTTCGCCTCTGAGGATGGTGAGATGATTCCGACGGAATATTTTGAAAAAAACGGCTCCTTCCAGCTTCGCGCTTTCAACGGTGACTGCTATATCCCCTTTTCCGTGGATCACCTCTTTTGTTTTTTCAATATCATTCACCACTTTGGAAAACGCCATTTGCAGAGGCATGTTCGTTATGCTCTTTTTTTTATTGTTAAGCCACTGTACAAGTTCATTATGCTGTTGTTCGCTCATCAGGCCCTGCTCCCCCGCAATAACAGCACAGGAAATTCCTTCCGGGAGTTTTTTCCGCGACAGCCGGTCAAGAAACAGCGAACCGGGTTTAAGGTCATCCCCCGCCCTTCCCAAACCGTCCGAGGTAACCTTGATAAGCACATCTTTCCATTTTCCGTCCTCAGCAGTAACGATCCTGAACGCTTCCGCATATTCAAGTACATGCCGGAGACCTGCGATCCGGGAACCGTGGTTGGGCGGAACCGCCATCAGGATCTTTTTCACTTCGGTATTGTATAATTCGGGGTCTGACACATATTCCCGCACTACGAGCGCCCCCATGCTGTGTGTCAAAACACACAGAGGAGGATAAGGGGATCGTCCAAGTTCTTCAGACATGAATTCAGCTGATGTGCGGATCGCCTGGTCGTTCGGGTATTTGAATACATATATATTCCATTTCGAACCGAATTCCCTTATTATGTCCTTAAAACACGCAGGCCCGGAATCTATACCGTGCACAAGCAGGACCGGCAGCTTCGCCTTTTCATGGGTATTGGCTTTGTTTATGCCGTATTTTTGATCCCGTATATCAAGGGGGTTGTCCGCCGCCTGAAAGAGCCTCAGCAGGATCTTAACAAGTGACCTGCGCACTGTATCCTTTATCTCAAGCATATCCTCCCGCCTGTATGTCAGTATAAGAATGCCCCGGTCGATCTCCGCGTCCAGCTTTGACCCGAGTGTGAGTGAGATCGTTCTGACAGCAACGAACCCTTTTATTCCTGACAGGTCTATTTTTCTGTCGGTCGTACCAATATCAGGGGGCGCTTCCAGGCTGAATTCCTTAAGAAGGCTCTTCAATAGTGCCTGAAGCGTAAGGAATTTACCCTGTTCAAGGGGAATATGGATGCTTTTGTGTTCAATGTCCTCGGTCTTTTCAGGGGCAGGATCATCCTGCGCAGGGGAAAACGATACTGTTACAAGAATACATATCCCCAGTATCCAGACCGATCTCCACATCATTCTATAATATTTTCGCATAATGATATATACTCCTTTACCGCATTATCCTTACTGAATTTTTCTGCCGCCCGTTTCCCCGCGGCTTCTTTCATTCCGCTCAATCTTGCGCTGTCCTGCAGAAGCTCTATGCATGCCTGAGCCATACTTTCCTCATCCCCGTATTCATATAGAAAGCCGCACTCCCCGGTCACTATTTCAGGTATCCCCCCGGTTTTGTAAGCCACAACAGCAGTGCTGCAGCCCATGGCTTCAAGCGGAGCAAGCCCGAAACTCTCCTCCCTGCTCGTACAAAGAAATATATCGGCGCACCTGAAAACCATTTCCGGATTCGAAGTGATGCCGAAAAATTCGACTGCATCCGCAATACCCAGCTCAGCGGCGAGTCTCTGCATATCTCCCTTCAAGGGACCGTCGCCTATTATCCATAGTTCGCAGTCTTTGATGCGATCCCTGACTTTTTTAAATATTCGTATCAAATCAAGCGGGCGTTTTACCTCACGAAGGTTCGACGCATGGATTATAATCTGTTTTTCGCATCGTTTCTCATCCAGGCATCCGCTGTTCAGGCCGTTTGAAAGAACCTGACTGTTTATAAAATTGTAAACGCGCACTATTTTTCCCTGGTCGACACCGAACATTTCCTCAGTCCGCTGTTTCAGGTAATTGGAAACAGCAGTAACGCAATCGGAGTTCTCTATAGCGTGCTTTGTAATACTGAAAAATGAAGGATGACTTCCCACCAGTGTAATATCGGTCCCGTGGAGTGTGGTCATAACTTTCACATCACGTGAGCACATGTCCCGGGCACAAAGCCCCGCCACTGCATGAGGGACCGCATAATGACAGTGTATAATATCGATCTCATACTCTTCGATAACCTCGTACAGACGTGAAGCAAGGGAAAGGGTATACGGTGGATATGTAAACACCGGATAGTCCTTAACTTCAACCGAGTGGAACATGACGTTCTGCTGAATGTCCCTCATCCTGAAAGGAGGTTCAATCCCCAGAAAGTGGATCTTGTGACCGAGACGGGCCATCTCAGCTCCGAGCTCATACGCAATGATCCCGCTTCCCCCGATAGAATGGTAGCAGACAACAGCTATGTTCATTTCATGTCCCTTGTAAAGGATGCAAGGAGATCGTTTACACGGGGCAGGCCGTCGCAATAAAATACTTCTGCATATTTAACTCCCGCAACACCTCCGTAGAACCTGTGTTTCGATTCGATAAGTTCCCAGAACTCTTTTGATTTTATTATGGTCTTTACCATGTCGCTTTCAATTGTTTCATCATATACCTGTGAAGCATGCGCCCTGATCGCCTCCATTTTTGTATCCCATTCTTCGGTAATATCAACTGCAATATCAGGCGTCCCCGAATAAAGCTCGGGGAAATGGATAACAGCGGAAGGCCTGAATTGTTCCCGGCCCGTAATTATTTTTTCAAGCCCGGCGAGAAAAGCAGCCTCCCGCACCAGAATACCCGCATTTCCGTGGTCGGGATGACGCGTTTGTGTAACGGGAGCAATAACGATCTCAGGACGGTATGTCCTTATGACATCAATGATCTTCATCCTGTTTTCAGCCGTGTTCTCCAACCCCCCGTCCGGAAGGCCGAGATTCACCCTGACGTCGAGTCCGAGAATTTCTGCAGCATTCTGCGCTTCCTGAAGCCTTTCCTCAACAGTACCGTATGTTCCGCGCTCTCCCTGCGTACAGTCAACGACTCCTGTTGAATACCCCATTTTTTTCATTTTGGCAAGAGTGCCCCCTGATGTGATCTCAACATCATCGGGATGCGCACCGAACGCCAGAATATCCAGTTTAATACGTTTTATATCTTCCATACGATATGCCCTTCCTCCGAATCCCGTACCAGATCCGACAGTGTATCTATAAAACCGGTACCCCCGTAAAAATTCATGAATTGCAATATATTGACAACACGTTCCTGAAGTTTCCCCCCGGGCAGGAGCATCCCGCTTGCATAGGAAGCACGATGAAGCACTGAAGATACCTGTTCCTTTTTCAGTTTCCTCACGTTTCCGATCATCATGGCAAGCTTCGATTTTATCATTTTATTCAGAGAGGAAACAGAGCCGGAGCCTTTCCCGACGGGCAGATGTTTTTCCACAGAACCGGTAAACCTGTCAGCCAGCTTGTTAAGGTCTTTTTCAAGCCGGTCAATGTCAACATCAGATTCACTGCTGAATATTTCATGTACGGCCCTGTCTTTCGGTTTCAGGATAAAATGTTCCGGCCCGATATCCAGCGCATCAAGTGAACGCTGAATCGGCTTGTCTACCAATGTACCCATATACCGTGGAAGTATAACAGGCATAACAACTCCATGAGCCTTATATATTTTTTTCAGAAGAGCGCAATAGGATATTTCGCCCGGCCCTGCAATATACGCAGCGGTATTAAAAACCAAGTCCTGGCATATATTGCGTGACAGGACATGTGTTGAAAGATCGGCACGGCTGACATCAACGCTATTCCCCTGTCTGTCTACTACTTTCCCATCCCTGAAGAAAAGGGCTTTTCTCACACCTTTGTCACTCACAAATGCATGCAGTCTCCCTTGCTCCGGCTTTACCTGAACATGATATCCCAGCCGGGAAACTGATTCTGCCGCATCAGCGAACAGGTTTGGGGAAACCGATGCCAATTCAGTGCATTCCTTCATAAGAACAGGACGTATGAGGTCCACGAATTCCGGATCCGAAGGATCGAGAATAACAATACCCATCCGGGAATAGAGGCATGCAGCAAGCTTAAAAAATGAAGAGCCGAGACTGCTGCCTTCTGAATAGCTTTCTGAAAGGATTCTGCGGACTTCAGGCGTGAATTCAGTATCACGCATTTTCTCGAAACACCGGTCAATTACACTCTCTATAGACGTATCGACTGGAATTCTCCCGCATGACATATTCCGTGTATGCTCCCCGCTGTATGAAACCGTTCTGAGAGTACCACTGTCATCAACAAAGGAGATATTGCGTATCTCCTCAAAATCATGGTCATTTGTCCCTGTCCAGAAAACCGGAACGACAGGACGGCCGATCCTTGTCTGCAGCGATTCTGCTGTATGAACGGCTTTACATATCTTGAATGTGACATACAGGGACCCGCCGAACAGTCCGATCTGCTGGCCTGTTATCACCACCGGACACTGGGGATCCTTCAGGTGCTCGATGTTCTCCATCGTTTTTTTCGAAGCACCGTGTTCCCTGTTCTGACGCTTCAGAATGGTATAAAGCCTCTGAGAAACCGATGTCCCATTCCGGGCATGAAGGCATTTTACAATACCTTCCATATCAGGCTCAAATTGGAAAAATGACCGGGCTTTTTTCCTGCCCAATATATAATCCCTTGCCAGGGCCGGATAAAACTTCTCCCAAATAGTGCTGTTCATCTCTTGTGTTTCCGGGCTGCAAATATTAGTCTCGGGGACTCATCCGAATAGGGTCCGCCCGTATAATCACCAAATTCATGAGTAACGCTGAATCCCCTGTTCTCAGCGAGGTTTTTCAGTTCATTCCGTGTATACATTCTTACCGATTCCCTGTACCTGTGCACGTTTCCCCCGCAGGACAGGACAATTTCCTTTATTACCCGTTTTCCGTCAGAAGAAATCTCCCTTTTCTCTTCAACTTCCGTTTCTTCAACTACCCGTGAGGAATACGGCTCCATATTCCTGATCACGTATTCACGGTTCATGAAATCAATCCAGAAGCACCCTCTCCCTGAAAGGGAACGGTATACGGCTTCAAGGACCTTTCCATCCTCTTCCTCGCTGCTGAAATATCCGAAACTTGTGAACAGGTTCACCGCAATATCGAACCGGTTCTCCCACTGAATGTTCCGCATGTCGGAAACCGCATAGCAAATCCCTTCTGGAGAGGCATCCCGGGCTGCCTCGATCATTCGGCACGAGAGGTCGATACCTGTTACAGAATATCCCATCTCATGAAAAATACGAGCGTGTCTCCCCTCTCCGCAGCACAGATCCAGCATCTCCGGATATTCCTCAGGCGGGAATATCTCTGCAATTAACCCTGCCTGCATCTGGGCGTCCTGTTCATCCCTGTGCGCATACACATGCAGATAATGATCGTTGAACCACTGCTCATACCAGGGAAAGCATTTATTTTCTGTATTTATCAAGGAAGTCTTTTCTTTTAAAATAATCCTATTAATCCTGTTTACAGTCCCGGTCGGGTCCCTGCTGCTCGGAAACCAGCCTGTCCCCTTTTTCAACTGAAGCTCCCATAACGAACTCCTGGGATGTCATTCTTCTGCTTCCTGCCGGGGCAAGCCGTATGATACGCACAGAACCGTCCTGAACAGCAACGGTTATACCCTCTTTGTCTGAAGCCTCTATTACGGTTCCAGGAACCGTATCCCCGGAACCGAAAGATACTTCTGCAACATCACTTACCTTGATCCGCCTCCCGTCGTTCCCGGAAAATGTGTATGCACCCGGGTACGGTGTCATTGCCCTGACAAAACGGACGATCTCCTCCGCAGGCCTGTCCCATCTGATGCACGCGTCCTCCTTGTGAATTTTTTTACAGTAAACAGCCTTGGAATTGTCCTGCTCCCTGAATTCAGCCCTGTCTTCCTTTATAAGGCCAAGTCCCCTCACCGCAAGCTTTCCACCGAGCAGGGCGAGCCGGTCGTGTAGTGCGCCTGCGTTCTCATCGGAACGGATGGAAGTCTCTTCCTGAAGGATAACGGGCCCCGCGTCCATATCCTCGGTAAGTCTGATAATGGTGACCCCTGTTGTGCTGTCGCCCCTGAGCAGCGGCTGATGAACCGGTGAAGGCCCTCGGTACAGGGGAAGAAGCGACGGATGAACATTGATGAAACCGTTCTGAGGCAGGTCAAGGAATTTTTTTTTGATAAGTTTCCCGTACGCTGCAACCAGCCCTATATCAGGGGAAATATCCCTCATTTTCATAAAAAAAGCATCATCCAGACGCTCCGGCTGATACACAGGGAGTCCCATGCGGAGAGCTTCCATCTTTACAGGAGGCTGAGTGAGCTTCAGCCCCCTTCCCACAGGCCTGTCAGGATTGGTCACCGCACCCGTAACAGTGTGCTCCGAGTTAAAAACCGCCTGCAGCACAGGCACGCCGAATTCAGCAGTTCCGAAAAATAATACTCTCATGGGCATATAAGCGTTTAACGCCTCCTGAAGCACAATGTATTATCATTCATGATATTTTAGTACCTGATATCATTATGTAAGGGCGTATTGCAATACGCCACTGCTTTATTTTATTTTCAAGCGAAGCCTTGAAAATAAAATAATTATACAGGACAGAAATGATTTTCAAGAAAAAAGCTTGACTTTTACCGGTTATCCGTTATATTTTTATTTTACTTCTGAAATGGCCATTGTCCGCGTTAGGAGTAAATCCATGAAAAGAATCCTTATAACAGCTGCACTTCTGTATACTGTGTTTGCAGTTTTTTCGATGTGCGATGAACTCGACAGCCAGCTTGCAAAAGAGCTGCTTAGAGAAAAATTATATCACGCGGGTCTGTCCGCGCGGGGAGACTCCGGATTCGTGATAACGTCCGGAACTGACACACTGTATCAGGGAGCATGGCTTGTCGGCTTAAACGGTTTTCTTGACAGGTCCGGAGAGAACTCCCCCTTTAATGAGGTCGGATTCAATCTATGTGCATCCGCCGGTGTGTGGGAAAAACCGTTCGGAATATTCAATGATCTTGAAATTTCCCTGAACGTGCCCTATTTCATGAATGAAGTATCCCTTGATTCCGAATCAGGCATGGGAGACCCGAGAATATCGGTAAAGACAAACGTACTCCAGGGACGGCCCCTGAGCGACGTGCCGGATATTTCACTGATCATGTCCGCTGTTCTCCCCGGTGATGAAGAAGGCGGATATACGCAGCTTGACCAGGGAGGAGCTGAAATCGGTGTTATTTTCGGAGCGCGTATGCCCGATTCCTCGGGCACTTCGGAGTTCCGCCTGTTCGTTGACGTCCGTCTTGCCGTATACGACTACCTCACGGTTGCGGAAGACAAGGCCCAGGACCAGTTCATCATATCCCGCTTCGGTATAAGTTTTCCCGTGCTTGATATTGACAACTGTTTTCTGCTTCTTGAAACGGGAAAAACAGTTCAAAACGCCCATTTGATGAACGGAAACGATTACTCCGTTGCGATCCGGTACAAGAACACGGCATACAACTGGACAGCCGGAGTTGTCATGAAGGACTATGAAGAAGAAGGCATCTCATCATCACGCCGGCTCTACCTGATGTACGATCATAAATTCTGAACCGCCCTTTCCCCGTTTTCCTGTCAATAACAATGAACCGCACCTATACTGTTATCGGACCCGGTGCTGTGGGTACTTTCCTCGCAGCCAGCCTTTACAGAGCCGGTTTCCCGGTAACACTGGCCGACTACAAGTCAGAACGTTCACAACGCCTCTCCCAAAACGGCATCAGGCTGATACAGGACTCAAAGGAATTCACACTGTCTGTTCCTGTATATTCAGGCCTCGAGACGTCTCCTCACAGCGACACGTGCGTGGTGTGCATTAAATCCTACTCAAACGAACTGTTTTTACAAAAAAACAGCGAATACCTCACCCGTTTCAGCAATATTCTGATCGTACAGAACGGGATCGCCTGGATCGATCTGTATTCAGATTCTTTTGATGACTGTATTCTGCTCGGGGGTATCGCCTACTTCGGGGTCACCCTGCTCGAGGAAGGCAGTATCCGGCTTGCCGGCACAGGTCCCATGCGTATCGGGCCTGTTTCACCAGGCCGGAGCACAACACATCAGGATATCGCACAGGACCTGAATAAGGCGGGCATTCAGACGGAATCCGCGGACAGCATACAGAAAGAAGCGTGGAAAAAGCTTCTGGTTAACCTCGGTATAAACCCCCTGACCGTTCTGTATAACTGTAAAAACGGGGAACTGCTCGACAGCGGGGAACGGGAACATACCCTGGAAACAGTGGTTTCAGAAGGAGTTGAAACAGCAGGTGCGTGCGGTTTTGTATTTGACGAGCAGGATACTATCGAAGCTGTAAAGGAGACCTGCCGGCTCACAGCGGCAAATGTATCATCAATGCTTCAGGACGTCAGGGCCCGAAAAAGCACTGAACTTGAAGCGATAACCGGAGCAGTGCTGGCAAAAGCCCAACAGCACGGCATTGATACGCCGAAAAACAGGGAAGTATATACAGCGCTTGCTATGTAACCGCAGGCTTTAGCCTGCGTTTTAATGCGCAGCTTAAAAGCTGCGTCTACCAGAAAATGCCGTAAACCAATTTATTAATAGTATGCATTTTGATAATCGCAGCAAACGATAATAAACTTACTCCGTTATTTCTACAGATGCGTCAGGATCGAACGGATTCGTCCGGAGGGCAAGTGAAAAGAGATATGGATAGTTAATACGAAGACTTTCTGATCAGCAATGCCGCCTTTTTGAACTCATTATCCTCCCACGTTTTGGAAATCTTCAGATGGGAAGCTATCAGGCCGGAGTTGCTGTCAAGCCCGCAGAGCTGTTTGATCAGAGAGAGGCCGGCTTCGCTGAAAAACGTACCGATGACCATGTTCATTTTTTGAAGCATGCTCTTTTTTTCACGGTAGCTCAGCAGCCTGTGCAGTATAAGGGTCACAAGGAGCACCTCAACCGGAACAAAGGCTATATCCCCCACCAGATATATCCATATGTGGTGAGCGTCCCCGAACAGAAGGTAATGGATAAAGTAGATCAAGGCGGAACATGCTATCAGAGCCCCGGCAAGCAATACCTGCCAGTTGATCTTTTTCATGACAGCTTACCGTATTTATGGATGATAATTTCAAGCATGAGCCGTTCTTCTTCACTGACTTTTGAAAAACAGGCACCCACATACTCGATATCCATCTCCTTTTCCTGTATTGTATACACTATACGACAGGGAATTTCCATACTGTAGTCCTGTGTCAGATTAAATGTGAGCCCAAGCTCCTTTGCACTGTCGTTGTGTATATAGTAAGGATAAAACATACAGTCAGGATGGACGCTGCCTTCCGTGTATCCGGCGCACGCAGCGCAGTGCTCCCATGCAAAGCATATTCCTGCAGTGGAAAGGTTTACGCTCAGCGCGGGATTGGTGACAACCGCCCCTTTCTTCGAGGAGGGTATGTCGAATTCCATCATAATGCTGACCGGAATACGTATATTACCCCGCCTCTCCCTTCTCTCGGGTAAAGCATCCTGGGAAATCTCCCGCGAGAAAAAACCGCTTACGGTCATGCATTTAAGACACACATCTTCATCAGTGAACGGATGCTTGAGAAGCTTCATCACTTCCCTTCCGCAGTGTTGGCATTTCGGCATTACGTATTACTCCACAAAAAGCAAACAGCTCTGTATTATATCCTTAAACAGTATTATTGCAAGGAAAAAAAATGCCTAACAGGCTGTTAGACGCTTAGCGCCTTCTGAACCGCTGATATGCCCGGGTTGTAAGGTGCAGGTCGGTTATGCCGAAGGTGTAGCCCACGACAATACGTTGTCGTTCGTTCTCTTTCTTTGTTTCTTTTTGGTAGCGCAACCGTTGAAGTTCTTTAATATTACTCATCAGGTCTCCGGGGTGCAGGGAGCCCGGACATGGCCTTTAGACCATTCTTGTTTCACGAAACCGGGGTCTAAAGACCCCAGACTACCAGCTAAGATAATGATTTTAATGGATCTTTAATTGCAATGTAAATGTTCCGCAGGAACACTTTATTTATTTTTCGAGTGAAGTCCCGAAAAATAAATAGCAGGCTGAATACCTGAAAGTGATCGGTCAGACTGCTAATTGGAAAACGGCTCGAAGAATTTTTTCTTCTCCTCCGCGGTCGGGGCTGTGCCGCCGGCAGCCTTTGCAGCAGCAGCGTAGAGGTCCCAGCTGAGCTCCTGCCAGCCGTAGTGGTATTCCATGATCCTTGCACCGGGAGTCAGACAGGGGGCTACCCAGATACGTTCTGCGCGGCGGGCGAGTACGCGGCGGGCTTTTTCGGACATCTTCTCCCTGCTTTCCAGAAAGATGCGCGCCTCAGCCTCCTGGATGCCCTCGCGAAGCACCTCGAGCTGCGCACTACCCAAAATACCCCCTTCCTCGGGATAGACCATGAAGGGAACATAAGGACCCCAGTAGCCGCCGCGCTTCCAGCCATCCAAACAGAAACGGGCGAAGCCGCGGTAGGCGCTGGTGATGGGCAGCTCCATTGCAGCACGAAGCTGCCAGAGCGGGGGAAAGATTCCGAAGGCCATGCTGTCAGTGTCGTCACGTGATAGAGCCACCGGTGCCCGCGGGTTGGACCACCCCTTAAGGCCGTCCGCCCGGTATGTCTCCACCTTGTAGACGCGGACGGTCCTCCTGCCGATCTTTTTCCTCGAGGATTCGATGCGGAACGGCGGTTTCTGCGTACCGCGGATAGCCGCATCCAGGGAGACGAATCCCCCGTTCTTGCCGAGGGGTTGCCTGCGTCCCAGGCACCCCTCGTGAGAAGCCCTTGCCCAGCCGATTCCGGGCAGCTCTTTGGCCAGTGCAACAGCGAGGTCGCGGCTGGAGGGCTCGATCTTGTCGTGGAAAAGCCCCCAGTGGATGCGTTCGTCCGGAAAGCCCTGCCTGTTGAGGTGGGTTCGGACCGTTTTGCAGAAAGCTACCCAGCGCTTGATGCCGGGATCGTCCGGGACGCGGTCCGCTGAAGCCTTTCCAAACCCTTTACGGTTCTCCTTGAGATAGGATTTGTTGATCTCCTTGCCGGGGTTCATGGGATTGAAGGGTGATTCCTTACCTGTGGACGGATCGCGGAGGGTGACTGCTCCCGGAGGCCCTCCGCACATCTGATACCTGCCCCGGGACTGCAGCGTGATGTAAACTATGGCGTCAGACTTCTTATGGCAGTATTTCTTCCAGAGCTTGAGATACCTGTCGGCCCTGCTGAAATCGTAGTCGTACCCTCCGTCCGGGCGTTTGATCCAGGTAACCAGCGTGTCCTTTCTGTTGCCCAGCTCGGTGTCCTGGATCGCAGGGATGCAGGCTGCCCTGGCACCTAATTTACCGGCCCAGGCAACTGACTCCTCCAGAAGCTTCCAGTGCTCCTCCGACCAAAGTTTCACCTTGGCCCACTCGGCCAGGGCCCAGGGAGATTCGTCGACCCCCGCATAGCCCCTGGCATCCCTGATGTCAGGAATGGTCCAGTCGAAAACCTGCAGACGTACTTCGAGTTCGATGGATTTCGAAGGCCCGGCCGTGACAGTAAGCTTGCCCCGGTACAGGCCCGCCCTGATGTTCCCGGGAACCTCCGCAGTAAGCCACAGCGATTGGCATGTGTTGGCCGGGATCGTCTTTGGGGGTTCACTGCTCAGGCAGTCGAAGAATTCCACCGGCGGCATACCCGGATCCTTGCCCCCGCGAATCGCGTTCCAGTACTTTCCGGTCGGCAGCCTGCCGCGTTCGAACGCAAAATAGGACAGCGGTTTTTTCCATAGCTGCGGGCGATTTCGCGCCACCAGGAAGTTGGGAGACACCCCTCCGCACCGCCCCAGATTTTGTCCGGCAAGGCGGGCGAGGTCAAAGGGCCGAGCCCAACGCAGCGTGAGGTTCGAAGAACTGATGTCAGTCCCCCCTGGGCCGGAAAGGTTTCCAACTGAAGCCGACGGTGACCTGATCTCGGTTGCGGTTCCGATGGCCACCTGTGCGGAGGAGGCTGCACCGCGCGGGCAGGCAAGACGCAGGACGCGGCGTTCGCGCACGCCGGGCTCCAGGAAGTCGTCGGGAGTCATTCGCCGATGGATATCCTCGACCCAGACCTGTGTATCAGAGGAACGGGCCTCGGCTGCCTCCAGCGTACCTGCGGACGCGGCACTCAGTTCAACGTGCTGTATACCCGCGTGGGCCCAGATGTAGCGGTAGCGTATATGTGTTGTTGCATAGTGGTCCGCAACCGGACTGCGGCGCCCTTCCAGAGCCAGGACGTTGACGCCCCGACGCAGCAGCCTGCCGGGGATCTCGATATCGAGGGTACGGCGGCGCAGCCGGTCGATGCGCTCTACCAGTTCAACACCCCGTCTGCCCCACCTTTTCTCAACGGAGCGCGGGGAACTCAGCCAGTACAGCTGCCCGCTCCACCAGCGCCTGCTTAAAATCCTTGTGTTGCCTGCCTGCGGGAGATTTCTGGCCCATACCATCTGTTCATGGCTGGCCGGTCGGTAAGCCTCTTCTGTATACGGCTCAGCGTAAAACTCGTCAGCCAACGGTCCGGCGGAAGCTATGTGCGTACGGCCTGCTTCCTTTCCATTGATGTAGGCAATGACTCCGCCGTAGCACCTGATTGTAAGTCTTAGCTTGCCCGCCTTGTCCGGATCGGGCACAATAAACCGCGTCCGTGCGCAGGTCCGGCGGATGATCTGGGGTTCGCTGAAACCGATGCCCGTGTACAATGTCGGAATACCCAGAGGAAGACGCTGGACCGGCCAGAACGAGTCGTCGAATTCCGGTTTCATCCAGTCATCTGGAGGAGGCGCCGTACTCATTTGGCTGATCCACCCTGTTCCGTTCTGGGTGGCGAACCGCAGGGAGCCGGCCAGCTTGAGCCTGCCTTCAGCAGTAATTTCGTGTACCGGACCGAAGGTCCAGTAATACCTCCAGTAGCTCCTGACAGAGACTGCCGACTCACCGGCAGCCAGCGGCGTTCCCCTGAAATTTATACCGGGTTCCGCTGTACCCGAACACAGCACCGCTGCCGCACTCCCGAGCCCGGCAGCAACTGCTGCGGTGATCAGGAACACTCCCAGTTTTATTTTGTTCCACATCATCCTTCTCCTTGTTCCTTTTACAACCAGCTTTATATTTTTTAATCCTGCCGGTGATGCACTCTCTTTCCCGGCACCTGTCATGGCAGCAGCATGGCACCTAGCTGCCAAACCTGGAGGCACAGCCTCTGTCACGTTTGTTGAAAGAAAGCCTGCAAGGATCCCTATAGAGAGCACAAATCCCTCTTTTGCCAGTCTTTTCCGCAATTTCTCCACGCCGCGTGAGACGCGTTTCTGTACGGCTTTCTCTGTACAACCGAGTTCGATCGCCACTTCTTTCTGTGATTTTCCCTGGAAATAATGGAGAAGCAGTGCATCCCGCAAACGCTGTGACAAAGCACCCAATGCATGATCAAGCCTTGGTTTAAGGTCCTGCCATCTTGTTTCCCCCTTCCCGGATGTTTCATGCATGTCTGCAACCTTTCTTTCTCTTTTCAATCTGCGTTCCTCCCCCCGTTTCATTGTGAAAGCAACATAACATGCTGTCCTGTAAATCCAGCCTGCAAGATTTTCTTTTCTGACGAGAGCACCAGCCTTTTCTGCAAGGATCAGAAAGACAGCCTGCGATGCGTCTTCAGCCTGCTGATGGTTTGAAAGCTGACGCAGACAGGCGGCATGGACCAGTCCTGCATAACGGTCTACAAGCTCCCGGAAGGCATCCTCCCTGCCTTCAGCAGCATACGCCGCCAGGAGTTCTCTGTCACTCGATGCTTTATGTATCTTTATCATATATATGATCTCTATAACATATAGTGCCGCTCAAGACAGGAAGGCGACATAATTAAATAATATTTTATCAGGAGTCTGTCGGAGAACCGCGCGGTTAATCGTACCGGTACAGCGTATTGGTCCAGGCAGTCCTGCCTTTCGAGTCTTCGATCTCGATCCGCATGTATGGCACGAAGTCCCTGCATCCCCATACGACCGCCTTGCGCAAATCGAATTCCGCCTCTGTACACAAGCGTTTACTGTGAGGTTCCCGTCTCGACTCTTTTCGTTCGTTTCCCGAGGGAATACTCGGGTGTTCGACAAGGCCCCGGGCAAAATCGAAAGGCTCAGAATATGTCATCCGCATCAACATTCCCTGTCCACCCCCCTTCTCCGGCATCAGTCCAGCTCCGGGACGCCTATCAGATGAACACCATACAAATTCACCCTTTTTATCGATATATCCCATACATTCCGTCTCAACCGGCAGCAAACCGTTTTTTACCGGATCCGGTCTTCTATTTATAATATTCGTTTCAGGTATTGACATCCCTTCAGGTATTACAAAAGCAGGTTTTCCTAATGAGTCAATATATGACCAGGCCCTGTCTGTTCTGACCGCTGCATACCCATCCGATAAATCCGCTTCCTGACCTTTCTTAAGATAGCTGCTGAGAAGCTCCCCGTCATTTTCTTTTCTCTTATCTCTCATCGGGCCCTCATCTCTATTAATCCTTCAGGACTGAAATCGGATAAATAAAATTTATTTCTTTTTATCCGGGGCTGGAATGATCTGGAAATGATTACGATATCTGAATCAGGGTTTTAGCTGTCACATTCCCCCGTTATTCTACTCTGCGGCAATGCGCCCTTCAAGGTCGTAGCCGCTATACCCGGTTATCTCTATATCAGTGAAGGTTCCCGGTTCAGATTCCTCCTCCCATACCACCATTCCGTCGATCTCGGGCGACTGGAAACAGGCATGCCCCACTGAAAGGCCTGCTTCGGATATACCGTCAACAGCAGTACGGTACACCTTCCCGATCTTTTTCTCATTTTTCTCTGCCGCAATCTCTTTTTGAAGCTTCATGATCCTGTGTTTTCTCTGTTGTGCCGTCTTTTTCTTCACTTTGCCGTCCAGAGAATGGGAAGCGGCTAGAGGCTCGTCAGAATAGACAAAGCACCCCACGTGATCCATCTCCGCCTCCTTCACGAATCTGCAAAGCATATCAAAATCATTTTCAGTCTCTCCCGGAAATCCGGTTATGAGCGTGGTCCTTAAAGCTGCGTCAGGGCATGTGTTCCGTATATTGGCGATACATGCGTGATGCTCTTCAGGAGATCCTTTCCTTCCCATCCGTTTCAGCACAGCAGGGCTCACATGCTGAAAGGGAACATCGAAATAGCCGCATATTTTATCCTCTTCCGCCATGATCGAAACAAGTTCGTCATTAAGAGAGTCTCCCGGATACAGGTACAGGATTCTGATCCATTCAAGGTCCTTGATCCGGACCAGTTCGCGAAGCAGCTTGGGCAGGCACGGCTCTCCGTAAATATCCCTGCCGTATTCTGATGAATTCTGAGAAATGAGTATTATTTCACGCACCCCGTATAAGGTAAGGGTCAGTGCGCGTTTTACACAATCCGCCACGGGCTGGCTTCTGAAAGGCCCGCGTATGGACGGTATGGTGCAGAACGTGCAGCGCGAATCACAGCCTTCGCTTATCTTGAGATAGGCGTAGGAACCAGGGGTCATTCTAAAACGCTTCGAATGCCACCAGGGCAGTGAAAAGTCGGAGCCTGTCCTGAATACCCGATCACCCTGCACAACACTTCGGGCTATTTCACCGATACGGCAGTAATGTTCAAAAGAAACCAAGCCCGCTATCCCGGGGAATTTCTCCAGAAGTTTCTCTCCATACTGCTGCACCATGCATCCGCCGATAATGCAAGGAACGTCGGGAACCGTTCGCATCATTTCCCGGATGACCTCCTCGGATTCCTCACGTGCGGGTTTAATGAAGGAGCATGTATTTATAAAAACAACGTCAGCTTTCCCGGGATCATGTACCGGCATAAATCCGGCTTCAGCCATAAAGCCGGAAATATCCTCGGTATCATACAGGTTCTTGAAACACCCGAGGCTGATATAGTATACGCCGAACATTTCTTCAGACATGAAGCTCCTTGTTGTCAGAATTTTCTAAATCAAAATTCAAAAAAGTAAAGACAAGATAAGATAAAATAATAACAAAAAAATAGTAGACAGGATCACAGGATCTACAGGATATAAAAAACAGAAAAAAATGGCAGTCTGCGGTCTTCAGACCGCTGTTTTTTTCACTCGAAACTAGCCATCCGACACTTGTCATTCCTGGCAAGGCTTGGGACGGGCGACCCGCCGGGTCGCCCCTACACGGTATACGCCATACGCACCACGCTATACAAACGACAATGCATTGTCACCCGGCATAAAGCTTCCTCTACTCATTTATAGGATGTGTAGATCGCGAGCATATCATCAACCATCCTGTCCGCTGAAAAGGAGGTCTGTATCATCTCCGCTCCTTTTTCACCCATTTCCCGTATCTCATCAGGATGATCCAGCAGATATTCTATTTTATCGGCCATCTTTTCAGGATCGCCCGGTTTAAACAGCAGTCCTGTTTCCTCGTCATGAACAATATCCATCAGTCCACCTGTGCTGGAAGCGATAACAGGTATGCCCATGGCCATGGCTTCGAGCGCACGGTACCCTAACCCCTCCTTTTTCGACGGAATGACAAATATATCATACAGGGACATGATCTTCCGGATATCCTTGAATTCATATACGAATGTGACATCCTTGTAGATTCCCAGCCTGCGTGCCGTTTCTTTTACCTGTTCCTCTCCTTCCCCGTATCCGCATACAAAAAAGTGCGCCACCTTCCCTCTGTCTAAAAGCAGACTGCAGGCTTTCAGAAAGCAGTCGTGACCCCGTTCGGGCATGTATCTGTCGCACATTCCCACTATCAACGTTGATGGGCCGGATGCGTGTTCATGCGTGGGATAGGCGGCTGTGTCAATCCCGTTTCTCAGAACCGCAATCTGTTCTTTGTCAAGTCTGACCGTATTCACCAGGTATTCCCGCAGAGCCTGGCTCACGGTAACGATCTTGACCTCACGCATGATATGTGCCGGCAGGAACTTTTTCCGGGGGAGAAACTGATGCACCATGAAAACCAGCTGAGCATTCAGCAGCTCAGAAAGCCGGTAGCCGGTTCTGAACATATCCTCAGATTCGACCTGTATTATGTCAGGCTGAAAGGACCGTGCAATATCAACGACCTTGCCGAACCTCTTGGAAAACCTTGAAGGGAATCGAACCCGTTTTGCCTGCTTGACAGGAATGGAATTGTCGATAAATTCATCGATCCGGAAGCCCCCCCAGGTAATAATTTTTACCTTGTGATTCCGTTTTTTCAGCCCCTTCAACAGGCAGAAAATATTCGATACACTTCCTGACTGGCCTAAAAAATCACGCAAGAAAAGTATTTTCATTGCAGATCCTAATCAAATATAATGACAAGATTATGAAAAACAAGAAATATTTTTTAGACAGGATCACAGGATTTACAGGATAAATTTACCAAACAAATAAATTTAAATACAGCACAAAAAATAAACCTCATATCAATCATGTTATCCAGTCAAAAACGTTTTTCGGTATTTTCTTTAAAAATCATGTTAATCCTGTGATCCTGTCAATATCTCTTCTGCTCTTATCTGTTTTGAAACTATAAACCCTTTTCTTCTTCATGGTGGAAAGCAGATTCCTCTTATTATATCAGCCCTGCCGATTTTTTCAAGAATATTTTCCTTGCGTTTCTTTTTCTGATTATATAATTTGGTTTCCTGGTATGTATACATCAATCTCTGTTTTATAAAGGAACAGACAATGGAAAACCCCCAGCAATCAACCTCATATTCAAAGGCAGCCGCGTCAAAATACCCTGAACATGTCGTGATCGCTGTTGCAAAGGATTCGAACGGGATATGCAACCCCATAACCCTGGGATGGGCTATGACAACATCCCACACACCTCCCATGATGGCGATATCCGTAGCATTCACACGCTACTCATATGATGTTATCTGTGAAGCGAAAGAATTTGTCATATCCTATCCATCAAAAGAGATGGCAAAGGATGCTCTCTTTTTCGGTACGCGGTCAGGACGGGATATGGATAAAATTAAAAAGTTCGGCACAGCAGTGCTCCCTGCGGAAAAAATAGACTGTGTCATTTTCCGCGATGCTGTGGCAAACTTTGAATGCACTCTTGCCGGCGAGTTGAAAACAGGAGACCATGCCGTGTTTGCCGGGGAGATCGTTCATGCATGGATCAATGAAGAGAAAAAAGACAGGCTTTACACACTGGGAAGCGGCTATAAAATGGGGAGTGTGACTGGAGAACTTGCTGTTGAATATTCACCTTCGCTGTTTGAGGAGGAATAGGTAGTCAGGAAACAGGATACAGAGGACAGAAGACAGAGGGCGGAAGCAAGCCAGCTTCGATTTTAAGAAGTAATCCTTTCCCGGTTTTTCCTTGACATGCTCAGAACCGGGTCTATAATTTTTCTACGGTTCTACATGGTAAGGATATGTGTTGGCACCATTTTTTCCGGAGGATGAGCAATGGATGATTTCAACGGACTTGGGATGCACATGGGAAACCTTTCGCGTCTGTCAGACGCTGAAACCCGGTCGATCAGTGCGGAAAATCCTCAAGGCGAAAAGGGTAAAGGCGCCATGTCAACGGAAGGCAGGATCGATACATGCGCGCGCGACCTTGGCAAAGGGTGGAAGGTATCCCCGTGTGTCTATATTGAACCGGGAGAAACCTTTACCATAGCGGATATCAAGGGAGAGGGAGCCGTACAGCAGATATGGATAGTGGTTACAGGCCATTGGAGATTCAAGATACTTCGTGTCTACTGGGATAATCAGGAACAGCCATCCGTTGAATGTCCTCTTGGCGACTTTTTTGCAAACGGGTGGCAGAAATATTCGCAGCTCTCATCCCTGGCCGTATGCGTCAACCCCGGAAGCGGGCTCAACTGCTACTGGGAGATGCCCTTCCGCAAAAACTGCCGCATCACTCTTTCCAATATTGATGAGGAAAAGACAACCTGTTACTACCAGGTGAACTATGCGCTCACACACATTCCTGAGGATGCGGCATACTTCCATGCCCAGTTCAGGAGAACGAATCCTCTTCCATACAAGGAAGTCTACACAATACTCGATAATGTAAAAGGCAGGGGACAGTATGCAGGTACATATATGGCGTGGGGCGTTAACAACAACAGGTGGTGGGGCGAAGGAGAGATAAAGTTCTATATTGACGGTGACGATGAATACCCGACCATATGCGGCACGGGCACGGAGGACTACTTCTGCGGTTCCTACAACTTTGAACACCCGGAAAAGAAACAGTACCAGGAATTCACCACTCCATACTCAGGCATGCACCAGGTTATCAGGCCGGACGGCCTTTACAGCGCTCAGATGCGTTTCGGGCTGTACCGCTGGCATATACCCGACCCTGTACGATTCAGGCAGGATTTGAAGGTGACCATACAGGCTTTGGGATGGAGGAGCGGGGGCCGTTATCTGCCTCTGCAGGATGATATCGCTTCTGTTGCCTTCTGGTATCAGACACTTCCCACCAATCCCTTTCCGCCTCTGCCTGACAAGGATTATCTTGAGATAATATAACATAGCGCGGCTATATATACGGCGCCGCGCTATAATCCTTTTTTAATCTCTCCTAAGCAGCATATACAGAAGCTGAAGGATTGCCATCAGTGCAGCGGCAACATACGTAAGGGCTGCTGCATTCAGCACGCTTCTTACTCCGTATTCTTCTTCTTCCCCGATAATCCCCCCTTCAACAAGCTGACCTATAGCTCTTCTGCTTGCATTAAATTCCACCGGAAGGGTAACAAGTGTAAAGAACACTGTACCAGCGAAGAGCATAATCGCGAAATTAACGAGCGGAGGGAACCTGAGGATGACAAGGCCCACAAAGAACAGAATCCAGGCCAGATTCGAACCCAGGCTCGCTATGGGAACGGCCAGGGACCTGAGCTGCAGAGGTGCGTATCCTGTATAATGCTGAAGGGCATGCCCTGTTTCGTGAGCAGCGATGCCGAGAGATGCCACAGACCTTCCTGCATACACATCAGGGGAAAGGCGCAATACTCTGCGTCGGGGGTCATAATGATCCGAGAGTATTCCCTCTGTTATCTCAACAGGCACATCCTCAATGCCGTTGTACAGAAGAATAGCTTCAGCGATCTCTTTTCCCGAAGCTCCCCGAGCATTGGATATTTTTGAGTATTTTGCGTATGCTGATTTCACTTTTATCTGGGCATACAGTGCCAGAAGAAGAGCCGGAGCTATAATAATGATATATATCGGATCAAGAAAGTACATTCAATGTATCCTTTATATACAAGTCATATATTTTATGTGCAAATCCGATGCCAACAAACACCCTATTCTTATCTCATTATATATCATTTAGTTATAAGAATCCTGAAATACAGCATGTAATGAAAATATGTCATTTTGACAACCACAGAAAATTCTAAGCACGAAACCCTAAACTCTAAACAAATTCAAATGTCCAAAATAGGAATGACCAAAACATTAAAAACATTTATCAAACAATGGTTTTTTTTATTTCGAATTTCGGTCATTAGTATTTTGGTATTGTTTAGGATTTAGATATTGGGATTTAGGATTTTTATACATCGGACTACCTGATCTTATTCCGCAATCCGCATCCCGAAATCCGGAATCACATGATCTCTTACTTTCCCAATGATATCCCCAAGAGATGTAAATGCGAGGTTATCAGGTATATTGTCAAATCTGAACCATTCCGCCTCAACCACATCGTCCATGGGCATGAGCTCTCCCCCCGTGATTCTGAGCATATAGCAGACATTGAACGTATATACATTATATGCCCCGTATGTATCAACAAAAATATTAAAAAGCTCCTCGACTTCGCAATCAAGCCCCAGTTCCTCCCTGATCTCCCTTTGAACCCCCTCTTCAGGCTTTTCTCCGTTCCTGAGAAAACCGCCCGGCAAATCCCAGCAGCCTTTAAAAGGCGAGATCCCTCTCCTGGTGAGAAGTATTTTTCCTTCATCCCTGTCAACAATAATCCCAACTACACAGGGTTTAGAGTTCTGGTAGAATCTGAAACCGCACTTCCTGCACTGAGGAACGGTCAACCCGTCCTCCCAGTCGACCTTATCCAACCCCCCTCCGCATTTGGGGCAAAAACGGTATTCTTCTGCATCACTTTTCATGTTCTGTCTGAATTCTGAAAAAACATTACGGCTGCCGTTCCTTTATATTCAGAGTGATCCTGAAGTTTCGGATTTTTTTACCTGATGTGGTGATTCGCGGATTTTCTTCAAATATTTCGGAATGTTTAAGCTTCTGTGTAAACGCATCATATTTTACGCTCGCCTGTTTAGCTTCATCATTGAATGTGCCGTATAGGGAAACGGTCGTTTCGCGTATCATTATCCGCTTCCATGAGATATCCAGGCCTTCGGGTATATAGTTGAGTATTATACAGAGAATCTTAAAAGCTGATTCGGGAAGGCCTTCAGCTTCGGAAACACGGTTGTCACTGACGGTCTGTTTCCATACTTTTAATATCTTATTCTTTATGGTAAGCTTATCTGACAGTTTTTCAAGTTCCTTTGCACCGATCACAGACTCGGCTTCACCCTCGATCACGGCATTGAGGCTTTGTATCTCCTGTTCATACCCTCCGCTGATCCTCATAAGAAAAACTGCAGCTACAAGGAAAAACAGGACTAGAATACTGAAAAACAGTATGGCATGGCCCATCAGCCCGTTGAATATCCCTGAATAAGCCAGATCCTCCTGCCTGAAATCAGGATAGTGTTCCGGGAAAAGGGCAGCCTGAGCAGCAGCTACCGGCACCAGCAGGTCAGCTGTATCCAATCCTGAATCATCTTTTCTCTCGAGGTCTGCATTAATGACGCTGTATGGGAAATCATCACTTTCCCGCAGCATGCGGGACACTTCAGGAGAAGCCGGCAGTACAGCGATATCCTCTTCCGGAATCGGGCTATCAAATCGCTTTGCAAGCTCGCGTACTGCTTCTTCAGCTTCTTCTTTTGTGTCGATACGTTTGGGAATGGTTCTGATGCTTTGAAATATGTTATCTCTTGATTCTCCCATAAGGGCTGTCATACCGGTTAAAACGGCCAGATAATAATCCCCCTCTATTATATCGTGTTTTTTGATCAGTCCGGATACAGCGAACACATCCAGTGTTACCAGGCATGGTTCTTTTTCGTGCCCGGGAAGTCCGACAGCCGTCTCAACTTTTTCACGGGGCAGAGTAACACCGATCCCCCGAATCGATCCAGACGAAGAAGCGATAGAATAGAAATCGGCCACAATTGAATCTATGGGATCAATGCTTTTTTCCTCAATGTCATTTTTTAATACCGACTTGACTTTCCTGGAAGAACTGAATGGGAAACTGAGGCTGTGGAAATAGCTCGAATCGGGTGTAAAACAAACGCCGATATCACTGGCGATATCATCTGGTATGGAGCAGGAGTCGTCCTCCCCTATCTGTTCCGATCCAGCCCTGAGCACTGAAATACCGGAGCTTGTTATGTCGGCTTCCGCCCACAGCATAGTACCGCCCATCACATAGATTCCGGTTCCTTTGGCCATTATTCCTCCGTTACAGTAGAATTACGTGTCAAGTTATTATAAAACAGACCCGGAAAAAATAAAGAAAAAAATCAAATAAATACCCGGGTTTTGCATGGAGACGCGCTGAAATCAGATGCGAAGCAAATCAGCTTCCGCATCCGCAGCAATTGAATTCCGTGCAGTGTCAAACACATGTCTGCATTCGCGATACTCCTCTTTTCCCACGGAATGGTTCGAAAACCGTGCAATAATGAAAAGCCGGGTCAGTACCCCAGCAGCTTCCAGTGCACCGGCACTATGCTCACGAATGACCTGCAGGAATTCCTCGGGAGTTTGATATGGTTCCTTGTTTGCACCGCGGGAGGCCGTTATGCGAATGAACTTGTAATAAAGTTCGATTATTTTTCCTCTGTATGAGGTTCCGAACCGTCCGGGCTTTCTATTTTCAAGGCGAAGGGGTCTTCTTTTTCCGAACAGTATAGGGCCTTCTTCAATAGGAATCTGATCTTCAGCTTCCCGTTCAGCTATTTTTTTCCAGATCCAGAACAGGATGAAGGACATCACTATGACAACCCCTATGTAGAAAAAAAGTTCCGCGTCAGGACCGGTCTGATCCGGTATTGTCTGTTCAAAGTGAGCATACTCTTCTCTGAGCGACAGGAAGGCTGTCTCAAACGGCAGTGATACGGCCAGAGCCGCACATACAGGCGCGATCAGGCATGCGGAAAGCACAACACCTGTTTCAATTATCTCTGCCGGCGTTATTTTCTGTCTGCCTGTTTCCATTTTTTCCTCTTTCTGCAGCATATGCAGTATAATCACTCCTCCAACGCTGAACAGGCAGAACATCAGAACCACGCTCTCATCCATGCCTTGATACAGCACGGAGGAACTCCTGAGAAAAATCCATCCGCCGAATACGATATTCAGGCCCGAATGTTTCCTGGCGGGCTTGCCGAACCAGATAAGACAGTATAGGATCAGCAATGAAGCGTACACGTTACCCGTCGCATGCAGGCATATAATAAAAAGAAACACTACTGCAAGCAACAGGATTACCACACGGTATACAGAATACAGATGCTGAAGAACGGGAAAGCCGACATGCCATCCGGCCGCCTTGCACAGGACAATGACCGAAAGGACCGCATATATGAAAACAGCATGATTTTGTGACATGCCTCCGCCACCAGCCAGCAGGGATATAATAGCCGCAACTGTCATTGATATGCCGAGGCTGATCGATATCCTTCGGTACAGCAGCGAAACTGTATCCCACCCCGCCATCTCATCCGGCCGGCTATGCATATTCAGCTTTCCCCTTCCTTCCGTACTGCAGTATATCCGGATCATTTCTGTATACATCCGCTGCAGCGTCGATCACTTCCGCGGGTATATCTTTTTTTGAGAGTATGAATACGGAAGCCCCTTCTGTTTCAAGTATTGTTTTCAACGGCTGCAGCACAGCCGCTTTTTTCTCGATGTCTGTCTGTTCTGGATATACCTTTATGAACGTTCTGTCGTTTATCAGCACGATAATGGGCTTTATGCGCCTGAGCCTGCAGGAGGCGGCAAGGCTGATAAAGGCTTCTGCCTCCAGTGTTGTCTGAACCGCAATGAATACCACTGTACTGTTCGGCCTGAGCAGTGCCAGTTTTTTTTCCGCTTCCCTGCAATAGCTGGAATACCTGCCTGGCCTGGACAGGGACACCATTGACCGGAGAACCATATGAAGATGGTTTATGCCTGTATTGAACTGCAGATCGTTCATGTTCCTGAAGCCTATGAAGGAAACCCCGAACCTGTGGTATGTACGCACGGCTGCTTCCGCAATAGCCGCTCCTGTGTTGAGGGCAAGGGCGAGTGTGGTAAGATTGCCCGTACCTCTGAGCGATATCCGCCGGTAATCGACAAAAATCCCCACTTCAGCAATCCCGTTCTCATCGAATTCCTTCACCATCAGGTTCCTGTGCTTTGCCGTAGCGCGCCAGTGCACTGTTTTTTTTGCATCACCTTTTCTGTATTCCCGGGGCCCTCTGAAATCGGCTGAATACCCCGCGATCGGCACAATCTCCTCTCCGATCTTTTTCAGGAACGGATATTTCATGAGCCGGAGACGTTCGGGAATATTTAAGGTAGGATATACAACAAGGCCGGTTATATGGTCAAGGCTTTTGTGGACCGTGAATATCCCGAGCGGGTCGGTCAGACTGATCTCCGCGGGACCGAGGCGGTACGTACCCATTTTTTTTGTAATATACACACACCCGGTGTATTCGTAAACCGACCGGGGAAGCAGAGTAACAGGAAGGATGTTTCTGATCGTCATTGTCCTGGCCGGAAGGCATGCATCATCTATCTGCAGGCTGAACACCGGAAGATAGGAAAAATTCGCAACAGCGGTATCTATATAAAAAGCCTCCCCTTCGACAGCTGAGCTGTTATGGCTCCTGTGTATGCGTATATATCGTATGCTTACAACTGCGTACACATACAGGAAAAGAAGGAGCGTCCCCAGAAAGACGCCCGCGAAGAAATACGGTATGTCGCCCGTTACCCAAGGGATGATCAGCAGAATAATATCACAGGAAATGAAGAGATATGACAGTCTGAAACGGTTCCGGCCTTGAAACAGCATTCCTCTCCTTATTCTTTATTCTTTATTCTTTATGAACATTCCCGTATCTTTGGTCAGTTCATTCATCCTGTTCCGCCCGAGTGCATACACGATCGGCGACGTATCCACTTTTACGTATGAATGCGTAGTACCCGGCATTGTTTTGCCGATGAGGATCTTATATTTCTTTCCGAAGGCGACAAAGGAAACTACGGCCTGCGGACTGTCGAACCCGTATACAGAATAATTTTCAGTTGACAGCGTTACTATTTTTTCAGTTCTCAGATCGGCAAGGACCGCCAGGGTCTTGAAAAGCTCCCCGTGATTAACCTCCTTATCTGTGGGCTCCACTACCTTCCAGGTATTCTCCGGCGTCAGCCTGGCCTCAAAGCGGACTCTGTTGACGCCTGAAACAGCAAACCAGGAAATTCTGTCCCGCGCTCCCCGTATAATATACAGCGGCTTGAAAGCCGCAAGACCTGAATCCAGTTCCGCATAGAGTTCGGAGGGGATCCTGAGAATAGTGATGCTTCCGTACACATCAGCGTCAATATATCCGTATATCTGGTTTTTCCCCTTATTCTTCAGATTGAGCCTGTATATTTTCCTGTCCCCGCCCGCCCTGTCCCGGGCATAAAACGTTATGACCATGTCCGGGCTGTCAAGATCGAATACTTTGATCTTATCCTTTCCCTCCATTGTAAAATTCACCACATCCGTGTTAAGAAAATCCTCGATGAATTCATTCACCCGTGAGGTACCGACCTGTTCACCCTCAGGTTCAGTGCACTTCCACGGGGAGGTTATCTTATCCCGTTCAAGCACTATGCGCCAGGCTGGTTTATCCGACAGATCATCAACCGTTAATTTCGTTATCTGTGCATTGGAGAACACAGCGAGTTTCCGGCTCCTGAAAACCTTTAAATCAGCCTCGAAAAGGATATCTATCGGATACGCATCAGCAGAATAAACTGAATCGGAATCATTTGCGGTAAAATAATAGATCTCCTTCCCGTTCTCCATCTCCTTACGCCCGAGCCGTATGCTCTGAACAGTGCCGTCCCTCAGGACCACAGCAAGGGAGGGAGATGTTTCCATTATGCCGTATTCCTTGAAATCCTTGTCTTCAGCACTGTCCTTGGCAAACGCCGTGATCCTGAGCGCTTTCATCCGTTTCAGATAGTCGGCGATTATATCGGAAGCACAGGGCCACATAAACGGTTCCCTTATATGCCAGATCCCGCGGGGGGGTTTTGCCACAAGGAAATGCCTGGCTCCCTTCAGTTCAAGCCGTCTGACATTAGTGTCATTAAAACTGAATACGGTCGAAGGACGGTATTCGGATACGGGCCTGTTGAAATAGTTATAAAAATGGGGAGGCACAGCGTATACACGGTCTTCCTCGCCGTGCTTCCTGACAAACAGTTTTTCATCAAACACAGGGCTCACATCAAAACCATACCGTTTATCTTCAGCCGTGAACATCACAGTTACGGGAGGATCGTCCAGCCCGTATTTTTCAAAACTGAAATCAGGAACCCCTTCCTTTGTGACGACCAGGAGATATTTTCCGATGCTTATGAAATTCTGAACAGGAGCGAAAGCGAAGGCTGCCGCCCGGGTTTCTACCGGTTTCGTAAGAACCCAGTTCTCTTCATCGATCCGCGTACCCGAGATATGGGGTTTTCCGTTCTTGATAATGGTAACTTCTCTGATTGACTCGGGGTCAATATGATATATAAAACGCTGTTTGCGGACTTCCCGCTCCGGGGGTGTACGCAGATCCTGAAGCAGAATATAGAACAGCACAACGGCTGCAAGGATCAGGACCGCTGTTTTTCTGCTCACGACCTTCTCCTTATCAGGACAAGGATGCCGTACAGCATGATAAAGCCGGGCAGGCATACCACTACCAGATATCCGATATTACCCATCAGTTCGTCACTGACATCGATCTTGATATATTCATATTTTCTCGGTTCAATAATATCAACCTCTTTCTGTTTCAGTGTCCAGTTGATGCAGTTCAGGAGGAACCGCTTATTGTTCCCTTTTGCGAGAAGCCTGTTGGTAGCTATGTCAACGTCCCCGATCACGATGATACGGGGAGTCGTATAAGAATCACGCGGCCCTGCGAGCACGGCAAGGTCAAAAGGACTCGGATTGTCGTTCCGGTCGAACTGAAGTGATCGGGTCTTAAACCCCATCCTTGTTTCTCCCCATATAGAGTAATCCACTCCCGGTGCCACAGAAAACAGGCTTGTATTGCTCATTCTCGGTTCTTTGCAGATGCCTTCGTCCAGAGACCGGGCTGAAGTCAGATACACCTGTTCGTTTTTGAATGACTTTGTTATAGCATGGTATCCGTATGTATCTGTGGAAACCTCGGGCAGATGGGTCTTGAGCTTTTTTGCGTAGAGTATAACGTAATCGTTCCTGATATGTATGCCGTAATCAGCCATAATCCCTGCCAGGCCGGCTTCATACACCGACCTGTCTTTGAAAACAGGCTCGCATAGATAGATCAGGCTTCCGTTCTTTTCCTTGAGGAACCTCCTTATAAGCTCCAGCTCCCAGTCCAGGAATGATGTGCGGGGTGCACTTATAACAAGCGTATCGCATACGGGCAGCTCTCCCTGCCTGAGGGTTGTTGTCAGCACAACGTAATTCAGGTTTTTAAGTTCGTTCGAGAATTCAGAAATACTCGCAGGGGAATATTCGCTGATCGACCTTTCGCCGTGCCCCTCAACAAACAGTATCTGTTTCTTTTTCTCGGATGTGATCTCATTGACAGTGAGATAAAAAATATTCTCGCCCTTGTATGCCTCGATCTCGGGAACCCCCCTGTCCATGAACCGGTTCTCCCGATTATCTTCTTTCAGCACTGCAAGAGGAACGCCGGTCTCCTCTATCGGGACAGCCTTTGTCTTTTCCCCGCATTCAAAAACCAGGGCTTCATGGTGCTCTGTAATATTATATTTTCTCCGTATAGATTCGGCTTTCTGAGAAAAAGGAGGCACAAACTCAACATTTATATTGTCGGACGTATTCGTTATCTGACTGAAAAGTTTTTTAGTATAATCGTATATCATATTTTTCCGGGCGGGCAGGCTGTAGAGGATCGCATATACCTTGACCTTTTTATCCAGGCTCTTCAGAAGTTTTTTTGTGGTTGAGGAGAGTGAATAAAAGCGTGCCGCTGAAACATCGAAGATCACATCATGTCTGTGAGCGTATACATTAACGGTGAGGAATATCGTTATAAACATAACTATATTGACGCAGAGCTCAGACGCTCCCTTCAGTTTTTTCGGCAGGAACCGGAGCTGTAGAGCATACGCACTGCATACTGCTGCCCAGCCCAGAATTGATGCGGTCTGAATGGCTGTCCTGTTCTGTCTGAAAAACATGATGAATGCTATCACGATCACAGGAGTGAATACAAAAACCGCTTGTGTCATCTGATGCAGATTCGATTTGAATTCCTTCTTTAATATAAAAACGGCTGTAAATACAAATGCAACCCCTCCCAGGGAAATAAACGCCCATCCGGCCATAACGCCGGGTCCGATCAGAATCCTGTATATAAACGGATTATATGTTGAAAAAAGGGCTTTAAAAATGCTGAAATACCCTTTCCAGTCCACTGCGTCAACATACAGCATTACAGCATATCCTGTCCCGACAAGGAGCATTCCTGCATGAAGAAGCACAAAACCTGTCCGGTTTATATGCTTGGCAATCATCTGACCTTTTTTCATATCAGGCTACTTCCATTTCCGTATGCCCAGAACGCTTACGGTCAGAAACAGGAACAGAACGATTGCTGAAATAAAGAAGGTGAGATTGCCGAGGTGTATATTCCCGTCTGTGAACTGGGCAAGAAGGCGGATAAAGCTGTAATGATCCAGTATCGGCTTTAGCGGCTCCGCCGAAGGTATAACGGAGGGGATGAACTGGGTGAGAAAAAGTATCACAAGGAACGCGAACATCACAACAGCCGCATTGATCTGGTTTTTGAACAGCGAAGAAAAGAAAATACCGACTGCAATAAAGAATGCGCCTACGAGTAGGCCGCCTGTATAGCCTGAAAGCGTTATGCCTACATCAGGCTGAGAGACCGCTTTTTCAGCTATAAAGAAAGCCCAGAAGAGCCGGAATACAAGGAACAGGAATATGGACACGGCTGCAGCGTTGAGCCTGGACCTGCTTAACAGGGCAAGCCGTGAAAGGGTGCATGTCACAGCAGCAAAGAACGGAACAAACCCCCAGAACAGGAATAATGAATATATCCTGCCCGTTTTCACGGACGAAGGAAGAAAGATGAATACGCACGCGATAACAGCGGTCAGTACAATACAGCTTACACCCCCGTATTTCAGAAGGTATGATATCCTGTCCTCCTGCCTTGCGGAATACCCGTATGAAATAAATACAAACAGGCCCGCTGCAAGTATGTATGAGGCTATGTGAAGGAACCATGCTTTTGACTCTGGCAGGGAAGGCCTGCTTTCAGAAAGGGTCGGGTCGGTCCTGTAATGATACTCCTCAATATTGGAATATCCGTCACTGTCCTCATCAATGCCGCCGTCATCTTCAGAACTGCTCAGGCCGTAGCTTTCCTCCCATCTGTCAGGCATGCCGTCATTATCTTTGTCTCTGAAATCCTTTTTTACGATATGCTTTATAGGAAGATGACCTCTGAATTTTGACTCAAGGTTCTTTGCGGCATCCGTGAGATCAGTGTTATACCGCCATTCAAGCAGATTGCTGTCCCCGTCACCGTCATTGTCAGCCAGAGCGTCTGACCCGTCCTCGGCTGAAAGACCCAGCCATTTTTCATATTTATCCGGGATACCGTCCTTGTCCCGGTCCTCGTCACCTTTCCGGAGAACGTTCTCGGGCTGAACTGTCTTAACAATCAGTGTCGTCAGATTGGATCCCGGATCAACGGGACTGCTGCCATAGACGAATTCCTTGAAATTGTAGTCTCCGTCACCGTCCGGGTCCTCTCTGGCATTTTTGCGGGCCGGATCAAGACCGTACATATCCTCCCACACATCCGACATGCCGTCATTATCGGAATCTATCTGGTCATCCGGAATAAAAGCGATCCTTTGCGTGATCCTGTCAAAATGAAAACCCCGCAAAAGTACAACAAACACAAAAATGCCCGCGAGCACAGCGGCAAGAACGGGCCACGTGCGTTTTGGGGATACCCAGCTGATCACCACTATAATAAGGGGCAGGAAAACGAGTGTCGGAAGTATGATCGTCTTCATCAGATTATGCGCGATCTCAGGTCTAAACAGTACAAGTGAATTTATCAGGGAGGGTGATATACATACCGCGTAAAAAGCGACTGTGGCAAAATATTTACCCAGAACCACCTCCCAGTCCGTCACAGGCACGGTGAGAAGCATTTCAATAGTACCGGTCTCCTTTTCCTTGGCAAAAAGCCTCATAGAGAGGATCGAGGCAAAGAACATAAAAATAAACAGGATCAGGTAATCCTTGTAAAATATCGAAAGCGGACGCTGTGTGGGAGGGATTGAGCTTACCTCGCTGAGTATCTTGAGGATCAGAAGAAAGAAAAGGCTGGTCGTCAGCACGTATCCCAGTATGACTGTATATCCCACTGAGGTGGTGAAGAATGACGAGAGTTCTTTCGCGAAAATAGTCCATATTGCCCGGATGGACGAAGGCATCCGGGACACGAAACTCTTATTATGTTCCGACAATGCTGTTGACATCCGTCCCGTCCTCTTCTTCTATGATATTCTGGAATACGTCCTCAAGGGACGCGAATGTTGATTTGAGCTCTAAAATGCGCCAGCCCTTTTCACGCGCCTTCAGGGAAAGGGCATTCCGTGCGTCTTTCACCCCTTTGCAGGAAATCTCAAAACGGTATTCCCCCTCCTCCTCACTCTTTTTAAGCTCAGCAACCTGAACAAGGGACTGGATCGCGGTTGATATCTCCTCAAGTGTGGACCCTTCAGGTTTTTCAATGGCCATGATCACTTCTTTTTCCTCGGTCAGGTCTTTGATCGACTCCTCAGCCACGATTTTACCCTTATTAATGATAAGAGCTCTGTCACAGGTCATTTCCACTTCCGAAAGGATATGGGTTGAAATGACTATCGTGGATTTTTGCCTGAGGTCTTGAAACATCTTCCTGGTCTCCTTGACCTGAAGCGGATCAAGTCCCACAGTTGGCTCATCAAGAATAAGCACCCGGGGTTCGTGCAGCATACAATCCGCTATCCCCACTCTCTGCCTGTATCCTTTAGAAAGGTGGCCGTTTATCTTGTTCCGAATATCGGTTATATTACACATATCCATCACTGCTTCGATACGCTCATTAATCCGTGATTCCGGTACCCCCTTCAGTCCCGCCCTGAATGCAAGATACTGATACACACGCATTTCAGGATAAAGAGGTGCATTTTCTGGAAGATACCCGATAATCTGGCGGACATTCCGGGAATGTGAGAATATATCATACGGGCCCACCGAAACCGTGCCTGACGTCGGCGGAATAAAGCAGGTAATAATGCGCATGGTTGTTGACTTGCCGGCGCCGTTGGGGCCGAGAAACCCGAGTATTTCCCCTTCCCTCACATGAAAAGAGATATTGTCAACCGCTTTGACTGGCCCGAAGTTTTTACTGAGGTTCTTTACGCGTATCATAATATAATTATAACGGTTTCCTCACCGATTCGTTTGTGAAAAATACAATTATACCCGATCTGGCCAAAAATCAAGGAAAAAAGGTTATTAATGAGAAACACCAGTTGACATTTGTCAACTGGAAATCCTAAATCCTACTAATGTTTAAAATACAAACATTCAAATTTGAATATTGGCTTTTCTTATTTATTTGGGATTTAGTGCTTGTGATTTGTGATTTCCCGGTTTAGCCGGGATGTCCCCCGTCCCTGGGTACTCGGATACCTCGTACCCGTTCCTCAGGCTCCCGAGCAGTTATAATAACTCTCGGGATAAACTTCAGCAAAGCAGTTTGCTTGCTATCGCTTTGCAATACCCTCCTCACCCCGTAAATATTCTCCACTTTTCCCGTTCAGAACCGGTTTCCATGGGCATATGGGCCCCGGACGGGCTGTATAGACGTTCGAGATACGCATCCCGTGCGATGTAGTATTTTTCTTTCTTCTTTATATCATTCACACAGATTCCTATTATTCTGCATGAATGTTTCCTGAACCGTTCAAGACCCCGCATGACAACCGGTCTTGAGATAATCCCGAGGCCCACGGTATAGATAATCCCACCGCAGTATTTTCCGATCCGGATACTGTCATCAACAAGAAGCACGGGTGGAGAATCAACAACAATAAAATCATACTGTTTATGCATCTGTCCCATAAACTCTGCTACTGCATTCACAGCAAGGACCTGATCCTTCTGCGGTATCATATGGCCTGAAGAGATAATATGGAGTTTTGGTATTCCGCATTCGCGTATCGATTCACTAAGCTTCACAGAACCGTTAATAATCTCTGAAAAGCCCGGTTTTCTGTCAAAACCGAACATCTCATGCTGTATGCCCTTTTTCGTATCTGCATCCACGAGTATGGTATTATGGCCGAAATTGGCTGCAGCAATAGCAAGGTTGACAGCCGCGGTTGACTTTCCTTCTCCCTGTGATGAACTGGAAACTTCTACAGAACGCATCCCGTTATAGAATTCCTCGAATTCAACTGCTGTTGCAAGCATCTTGAACGCTTCCGCAGCCGATGAATTATGATCCATGTACTTTACCGGCTTATCATCCCTGCTTTGGGACAGCTTCCTCTTTTTAACAAAAGGAATAACGCCTATTACCTTCTCACCGGTTTCTTCTTCAATCTCTTCAAGGACAAAATCCATATCCTTTATCCGCAACCTCACCGAATCATCTTCTGCGGGAACGGAAAATGAAAGGGTAAGGGATACAGGACCGTTTTTCACTGTACCCCCCGATTCCGCTCTGCCCAGCTCATATCCTGAATCATTAAGCAGATGGAACTCATTTCCCCTGAATAAAACCGTATAGTCGCTGTAGGGCTTTGGCAACATTATTCAAAAGCTTTTTCCCTGTGAGCTTCTGAAACACCGTTTCCACGGACATGTGGGCGGTAATGCTGTTGTCCGCTCCGTTTACCTGCATCTGCTGAGGCGTAAGCACTTCGAGCATAAGGGTTGACTCATATACGGGAGACTGAATAAACGTATAAACCGCAGCTGCTGAAAATACAGGTATGAACAGCATAAAAAAAAGCGGCACATGCCGTTTAAGCACTTCAATATAATCCCGAAGGTGGATTTCCGTCTCCTCTACCCCGTTTTGGCTCATCCGTTATTCCTAACAGTTTCTTTAATATTTCTTTATATTATATTAACATTATCATTATATTGTATCAACAACATAATTTTGTCAAGGATAAAAATACGATATTATATCACTGTTACCTTCACATTTTCATGCAGCTTGTTGGCGAATATCTTATTTGCGTTAAATCCAGATGAATAAAAATATTTTTATCTTGTATTTACCCTATTTTACGGTACACTTACCGCGCTTTTTGCATTTTCAAGGATATATCTTATGAATTCACGCGAACGCTTTGTGAACTGCTTTTCATTCAAACCAGTGGACAGGATACCTGACTGGGAATTCGGTGCGTGGGACGAAAACTTCACTGTGTGGCAGGAGCAGGGAATGCCTGAATGGGTTACGTCAAATAACGAATTTGACGAATACTTCAGCCTTGAAACATATGAAAAGCCCATCCCCATGTGGATCGGCCTCTTTCCCGGTTTTGAATATAAGGTCATCAAAGAAGATGAACGGACACAGATCGTACGGGACGAGTCGGGTGCAACAGCGCAGATAAGCAAAGTAGGCTCGACCATACCCCATTTCATCGATTTCCCTGTCAAGACAGAGGAGGACTGGGAACAGATCAAGGATGAGCGTTACAATCTGGATACTCCCGGACGCTGGGACACAACCGAGGATGAATGGAAAGAGATCGGCAGACAGACAGAAAATAGCGATAAGCCTGTAGCTGTTTCGTGCGGCGGATTTTACGGATTTGTGCGTTCACTTATGGGTGTTGAGAACACATCCATCGCGTTCGCTCTCCAGCCCGGCATGATAGACGATATTATCGAAACCCGGTGCTGCATGATCGAAAAAGCCCTTGATCAGGCCCTGCCCCACTGTACTGTTGACGCTGGAACATGGTGGGAGGATATGTGCTACAATCACGGTCCCCTCATCAGTCCGGCCATGTTCAGGGAATTCATGGTGCCGCGGTACAAGCGGATCACGGACAAGCTCAAAACGTACGGGATCACCGTCAACATACTTGACTCGGACGGAAATATCCATGAACTTGTCGAACCCTGGCTTGAAGCAGGGATCAACTGCATGTTCCCGCTTGAGATCAGGGGAGGCACAGACCCCTATTTCCTCAGAGAAAAATACGGCAAGGAACTGCTCCTTAAAGGAGGAGTCGACAAAACCATGCTTGAGACACAGGACAAGATAGAGGAAGAGCTCGACCGGATCACACCCCTTGTGGAACAGGGAGGATACATCCCCCATGTGGACCACAGAGTACCTCCCAATATCACGCTGGAGAATTACAGATACTACCTCAAACGCAAAAGGGAGCGGTTCGGGATACCGATACCTGAAAAACAGTCTTAGGTAAGATGGGTTATGGTCAGGATGCCGGTTTGGGTAATGTTGTTGGGTTAACCCGCAGGCACAGATGTATCTGCATTAACAGGGACCTGGCGATCTGTAAACGTAACCGCGTAGTCATCGTGAGTGGCCATGAGAACGGATCCTCCCCGACCAGCGAAATCCTTAAGGAAATCCAGGAGTATATTCGCATTCGGCCTGTCAAGGTTGCCGGTAGGTTCATCCACGAGGAGAAGCCGAGGGCCGTGTATGACAGCACGCGCGAATGCCGTCCGCTGCCGTTCCCCCACACTGAGTTCGCCCGGAACATGACCCATCCTGTGATCGATCCCGAGACGTTTCATAAGGTCCCCCGTCTTACCTTCAGCACCGTCAATGGGTCCCCTCATGCGGGGTATCATGATATTGTCGGCAACGCTCAGGTAGGGAAGAAGGTGATACTGCTGGAACACGAACCCGATATGCTCCCCCCTGAACTGCGCCCGCGCGTCCGGAGAAAGCGAATACATGTCCTTGCCCATGCAGGTGGCCGTGCCCGAGTCGGGTCTGAGAAGACCGCCTGCAATCAGAAGCAGCGTGGTCTTTCCCGAACCGCTCGGTCCCTGCACAGCGATGAATTCCCCCTTCTGCATCGAAAGACTGAAATCGCTGACAACCTCTATATCCCCCTCAGGCCGGGAGAATGTCTTGGCTATTCCGGACATCTCAAGCAGCATTTCGTTCGTATTTTCTTCATTCATAAATCCCCATCCTTACAACAAAACCTTCAAGGGAAGAGTCTGGGGAAATCCTAAATCCTAAACTCTAAACCCTAAACAAATTCAAATAATCAAAATCTAAAAACTTGTCAAAGAATCCTTGGGAACTGTCTTTTTCTTTTAAACAATATCTTGCAAATCATGTGATCCTGTCTATATTCATTCTTTTCTTGTCTTTTTTAACCTAAACCTTTTCCTTCGTGTCTTAGTGCCTTGGTGGTTCCCAATTATTCTTCCCGAAGGATATCAGCGGGATCCTGGTTCGCGCCTATAAGCGCCGGTATCCATGACGCAGCGCACGAAAGGAAAAAAGCGGCCCCGATCATCGTAACTACCGAAAGAAATGACCAGAATGTTTCTCCTTTGATCAGATGTAAGCCGGCTGTTGCGGCAATATAACCTGTAACAGCTCCTGTCACCCCCGTCAGCCCCGCCCGGGCAAGAAAGACCAGCATGATCGTTCGGGACCGTACGCCGATAGCGCGCAGAACGCCTATTTCAGACTGACGGTCCTTTACATTACTGAAGGCAAGTACAGCTATCCAGATTCCGGATCCCAGGATAATAAGAGGTATAAGGACTGCAGCGAGTTTCTCCCGTTCAGCTCTGAGCTCAGCCCGTTCCGCTTTCTTTGTCTCGATCTCCTGTTCTCCGTGCTCCTTGGTCTGCCAGCGGAACTCAGCCCTGGCAAGGGCCATAGTCTTATATTCCACTACGCGTGTATCCGGCAGGATTTTTTCCACCTCCTTCCGCACCTTCGGAAGGTCAGCCCACGCGCAATGGCACTCCAGAGCCCATATGGCATTGATACGTCCCTTCAGTTCGAGCATCTCCTGCACAGTATCCAGATCAACCCATATGGAAATGTCGTCCTTGCCGCCTCTCTCTGAAAGGACCTCGCCAACGGTGAATCCTCTTCCCATCAGCGACACTGTATCACCCTTCTTCAGGGAAAGATCGGTTGCCACCAAATGGCCGAGGACCGCGGTCCCCGGCTTTATCGGCCTTAAAATCGGTTTCCGCGCTGCTCTGTGCATCAAAGGGATCTCACCCTGTATGCCTATAAGAATAACCTCCTTTTTCAGCGTGTCCCAGTATATCTTTTTCTGAAGAACGGGCATAAGATGGCGTACGGTCATTACTTTCGAATCGGCGAGTTTGCGCGCATATTCCTGAGGCATTGTTGCTGAAGAAAAATCCTGAGCCCACATTTCGGTCAAATCCTGCCTGGCCGGAAGGATTATCAGGTTAAATCCCATTTTCTTGGTTATCTTGCGCACCTCGTCAGTAAACTCATCGAGCCTCTGCTGAAGCTTCTTCTCCTGCTCCCCGATCAAAGCTTCTGTTTCAAGGTCAAAGCTTTTCAGCAGGCCCATACCGCCCGTAAGGCAGGCAACAGCGATAAAAACGGAAAAAACCCCGAGAATGAAATTCAGGAACCGATGGTGTATCTCTCTGAATACGATCCGAAAAAACATAATGTATCCTTACTGAATATTTAGAAAACAATATACCATTATATATACGTCAAAAAAACCTTTTTGGGGACACAAAACCTGTTTGCATCTGCAAACCGGTAAATCCCAAATCTCAAGCACCAAATCCCAGTTTTACCCCGCATTCCGCGTTCCGCATTATGTAAGCTTGCAACTTACTCCCTTTCTTCTTCTATCTTCTCCTGGTATCCCGATGCAGCATACGCTTCAACCGGATCGGCCTCACCCCCATTCTCCATACGTGCGGACGCAACCAGGGGCCGGACATCCGTGAGGAACGCGTCAAGGAGAGTCCGGTTCGCCCGTATTATATCATGGTCCGCCTGAAACTCATAGAGTTTTTCCGCATCAACGATCAGGGCTTTTGCCAGAGATACCTGAAGCGAATCAATTGAATGGAGCACAGCGTGCATCCTGTTTTCAAGGCCGGAGCACTGATCGATCATGTATGCCCAGTTCTGCTCCTCGTCTTCTTTGGAAACTGCTTCCCCCTGTACCAGTTCCCAGAATATTTCAAACATCCTCAGTCCCGGTTCCACAGAATGGTCATCATCAGCTGCGTAACGCGAATTGAAATGGATTCCGCCCCTCACACCCCTGAAAATAAGCCTGGCTACTATCTGCGCGATATTCACGCCGAACGCATGGTGCCCCATATCCACGAGCACACCCGCCCTGTCACCCATTTCTTTTGCAAGGTCACGGGCAATGCCCGCATCCTGGATTACTGTTGAGTAGGTGCCCGGTTCGAACAGTTTATATTCAATGAGATGCACACACGACTTCGGTGCCTTTTGGTAAATCTCGATCAGAGATTCACGCATCCTGGCTTCTGCTGCTTTAAGGTCGATCTGACCCGGATAATTTGAACCGTCAGGAAGCCAGTACGTGACCAGATCGTGTCCGTGTTCAGCTGCAACGTCGCATGAAGTAAGAGCATGCTCTATAAACCGTTTGCGTGTACTTTCCTCCCGTGCCGAAAGGGTTCCGTAATGGGTTCCTTCCAGGAAAAAGGTGGGATTTACAGCGCCTATTCCAAGGCCTTTATCCTCACAGTATTGTGCCAGCTGTTCAAAGTCACCTGCAGTGATACTGTCAAACGCAGCATCCTCGGGTGCATCCCATCCTGTATGTATTGCAACATTCCTGACCGCACCTGTTAATGCAGCAGCACATTCAGCGTCATCTACTTTTTCAAACACATTCCGTGCAGCACCGGGCGGGGTATATGCACCGAAGCGCCCTCCCCCGAACGGGCCGAATATCCATGTAGGGACTTCAACTGTAAACCTCTTCACCTGCTCCTTTATACTGTCAATGTCAAGGCCCTTTGCCTCAAGCATACCCCCGAGGACCTTATACTGTTCCTTTGGTGTAACATTCTTTCCCATCTGACAGTCCTTTCAACAATCTATAATCACCCCCACCTAACCTCCCCCGTCAAGAGGGAGGAATCCCCTCTCCCCTGGCGGGAGAGGGATAGGGTGAGGGGGATATTTTTTTTATATCCTCTTACTTCTGACCTCCGACCTCTGGCCTCTGACTTACTTATGCAGATCCGGATTAAGCTGCGTTGCCCCGTCCGGCAGTTCCTCAAGCGCTTCCACATTCGGACATGAATCCTTCTGTGTTATACGCGGAGCAGCCCATCGTACCGCATTGGTGATAACCTTCAGCACATTTTCGTCCTTAAATATGGGAAACGATTCATGCCCGGGTCTGAAATAGAAAACCCGGCCGTGGCCCCGTTCCCACACGCATCCGCTTCTGAAAACCTCACCGCCCTGGAACCATGAGATGAATATAAGCCGGTCAGGCGTCGGGATATCGAATCTTTCGCCATACATCTCTGCGTGGGGAAGCTCGAAATATTCCCCTATGCCTTGTGTTATGGGATGACCGGGCGCAACGTTCCACAGCCTCTCCTTTTCACCTGCCTCCCTCCATTTCAGGGAACAGTTCGTGCCCATGAGGGACTTGAATATCTTTGAGAAATGGGCTGAATGAAGACAGATAATGCCCATACCTTCAAGCACCCTTTCCTTTACCCTTCCAACCGCTTCATCGGATACTTTTCCATGAGCTTTATGGCCCCACCATATGACAACGTCCGTGTCCGCAAGGGCCGATTCCGAAAGGCCGTGTTCCGGCTCCTCCAGGGTTGCTGTAACAGCTTCGATCCCCTGTTCTGTATTCAGATGTTCCGCCAATACCGCATGGATCCCTTCCGGATATAAAGCGGCAATTTTCTCGTTCTCCTGTTCATGGACAAATTCATTCCAGACCAGAACCTTTATGCTGTCGGTCATTTATATTTCCTTAAAAATTTAATTTTATCGGAAGTGAAATATTATATCCTAATCCTCAGCAATGCAAGGAAAATCTGTAATGTTAAATTCAGGTTTTTCTTGACTTTTTCAGCCTGATGTTATAATACCATTTTTGCTTTCGACTTTTGACCTTTGACTTTTAACCGGGCGAACCAGCGGTTCGCCCACACCAGGAGAAACATCATGGCAATGAAAGGAAACGCGGTTTATGCTCAGTCAGGGGGAGTAACAAGTGTTATCAACTGTTCCGCATACGGAGTGATCAAACAGGCAATGAAATCCGACTTCATTGAAAATATCTATACTGGTCTGTACGGTATAAACGGAGTGATCGAAGACAAACTGATCGATATTGCCCAGGAGTCAAAGGAAAACATCGAAGGGCTCAGATATACCCCTTCCGCTGCGTTCGGAACATGCAGAAAAAAACTTCCCAGCCTTGAGGAGAACAGAGAGGAATTCGAACGGATCGTGGAGGTTTTCAAGGCCCACAATGTACGTTACTTCTTCTACAACGGGGGCAACGACTCCATGGATACAGCATATAAAGTGAGTCAGATCGCCGAAGAGCTCGGATACGATCTTATTGTCATCGGCATTCCCAAAACCGTTGACAATGACCTGCCCGTTACGGACAACTGCCCCGGATTCGGGTCAGTCGCAAAATACAACGCGGTCTCCATCAAGGAAGGTTCATACGATGTTGAATCGATGCACAGGGATTCAACCAAGGTATTCGTTCTCGAGTCCATGGGACGCCATGCAGGATGGATCGTGGGCTCATGCGGGCTCAACCATACATCCCCGAAGGACGGACCCCATCTGATTCTTTTTCCTGAACGCACATTCAATCAGGATGAATTTCTGGGAAAGGTCGAGGAAACAGTCAGCAAAATCGGGTTCTGCGTAGTCGCTGTTTCAGAAGGAGTTAAGACCCCTAGCGGGAAATTCCTTGCAGAGGGAGGCACAACAGACAGTTTCGGTCACGCCCAGCTCGGAGGTGCGGGTGATGTTGTGGCCAACCTGATCCAGTCGGAACTGAAGCTTAAAAAACATAACGCGCTTCTTGACTACTGCCAGAGGTCTGGACGCCATATCGCTTCACTGACCGATGTGAATCAGGCCGTAGCGTGCGGGGAAAAAGCGGTACAGCTTGCGGGTGAAGGGAAAAATGGCCTCATGACCATAATAGTGCGTGAAAGCAACGATCCCTACCAGTGGTCGATAGGTTCCACTGAGATGACCAATATTGCGAACAAGGAGAAAAAGGTGCCTGATGAATATATCTCAGATGACGGATATATGATCACTGATGATTTCAGGACATACTGCCTGCCTCTTATCGAGGGTGAGGATTTCCCGCCATTCCAGCACGGCCTGCCCGACTATACACGGCTGAATAAAAACCTGGTGCCGCCTAAGACATAGTTGAAATGGGTCAAGGTAAGGGTTAGGAGGTCAGTTAAGCCAGTGTTATTTCTCCAGTACGGGTTCGGCCCACACGCAGGATCCGTTGAGCCATGAACGTCCCCCATACACCGAGAGGGTGATCGTCTTCTCACGCGAAATGTCAATATCCACGCTGAAAGGGTCATCACAGTACCGCACGTTATCCCTGTAGAAGAGCTCACCACTCTGATCCCCGGTCACTTTAAATACCGCGCGTTCTGTACGCTTGCGGTCCTCGCACGGTTCAGTGATTCCGTTCCACTCTATACCTGCCGTCACCCTGAATCTCGAAAACCCTGATACGGGAAAGGTTGCCTTTCCCGGAAATCTGAACGTGATGCCCCGTTTGAACTGTTTCCCCTTTATCTGAAGTACGGCGCCGTCGAGCGAACGGTTCCGTTCTATGTATTCCTTATAAAGAATGACTTTAGCCGGTTTGATATATTCAAGCCCGACCATGTCAGCGTCTTTCGGGGGCACGGTGAATTCGGGAAGGACACGGGGCAGGACACGGGAACGGTATCCGGTGACCCCGTCGAACCGCAAGCCTGCATCGACCTCCCAATTCTCATCGAAGAAACCCCACACCAGGAATGTCTCTGGAGACCGTCCTGTTGTCATGTCATCAAACACCGCATAATCGAAATGCCACCGGTAATCGTACGGCACCCAGTCGAACCAGTTGCCGAACCTTCTGTTCACATCAGTATAGCTTTCGGGTGCTGTGCCCGCGACAAGAACCACATAACGGGCCGGGTTCAGCGGATTGGGATAGCACAGTTTTATACCGCAGTTGTTTCCTTCAAAACGTTTGCCCCCGAATTCTATTCCTCCGGCTTTGATGCAGACGGGAAGCTTATCGATCACCTTCGCTGTAACAGTGTTTTCCTCAGGGCTGCCGAAAAGTATGAGATTGCCGCTCGATACCTCTTTTTCCGTAATTTCAGAATCATCAAGAACGAGCGGCTCTTCACCGAACCGGTACTTCCATAATACACATAACCGGTTCGCTGCATTCCGGGCGGCTTCAGTACAGGATGTTTCACGTGTCGGGCATACGATATAAAAACGCGACATGAAGGCATGCTCTGCCGGCCCCTCTATGGAAGCCGTTTTCCGCGGAGGAAACCTTACTGTTTCCCCTTTGCTGTATCCAGCCTGGCGCCATCCCGTTCCGGTGATCTTTTCGAAGACCAGAGGGATACCCGTTTCAAAGGATACGGAAGAGCCGTCAAGCACAACGTTCTTCAACGGCCCGTCAACAGGGCTTTTTCCAGGTATAAGCTCTACAGCGTTCACATTCTCAGTAGAGACTGCCAGACGTCCTCTGCGGGGATCGGCTTTAGCTTCGATCGAAGCAAAGCGCATTCTGTTCCCCATACCCCTGATCTTGACCCACCACGGGCCGGGGTACTTAAGCCATGCCGTCCTGTACCGGATGTATGCGGGTCGGGCTTTCCGTGTATACGGCATCAGTGCTTTGCCGAAATCAATTCCGATTCGGTGCATCACATACGGCAGCGAAAAGAACACCACTGAATCGTGGCCAGCCTTCTGCAGCATGCTTATCATCCGTTCCGTATGCAGTCTGTTTACAACAGGATCATCTTCACCCTGAACGGTCAGGATGTGGGTATTCAGCAGGTTCTCTGCGTATACAACGCTTCCCGTATCATCGCGCAGGAAATCACGCACCCAAGCCTGCGGAGAGCCGCTCGGGGTCCTCCAGCCCCACTGTTGCTCCCATACCCGGATGTCGGTATTGCCGCATACGGGAAATATTGCGGCAAAATGCTCGGGAAACCGGGTTGCAATGTGCCATGCGCCTGTGCCCCCCATTGAATGTCCCGCAAGATAGATGCGGTCCTCATCAACTGAAAAAAGCCGTTTTACCTGTTCAAGCACGGCTATTACATCAATTTCTCCAACGAACTTGTAGTCCATGCCCCCCCTGCCGTGGGGTGCCACGGTGATCATACCGTCCGTACGGGAAGCCCTTCCCTGAAACCTTCTGAACATCCCCTGGCCGTGAAGCCGGAACATGACAGGCCACTTGCGCGAAACCGAATAACCTTCCGGCAGGGCGATCCTGAACGGCTGGACCGTACCGTCGATCTCCGAAAGATAGCCGCACATAAAGGATCTATCCTTCTCGGAAAAAATGTCAAAACCCGCTTCATGCGCTTCAATATCTTTACGTATTTTTCCGAGCCATCTCCGGTTGGAAGGAGTATCCGCCCCCTCCGTACTGTACATAAAATAATCAAGCCGGGCGTGGAAGCACGCGATCAAGGGGTCTTTGTCGTCATCCGGAATTCCAGCTCTCTTCAGGAGTTCATCAACAGTTTTTTCCAGAACTGCCCCGGCCGCCTCACTACCATCTCCGGAATCCCGTGTACGCCGAAGAAACACCGCCATAACAACAACCGTGCTTAAGAGGACAATGCAGATGCCCCCCATACAAAGGATGACATATAACTCTCTTCCCCTGATAAACGAAGCAAACCGATCCATTATATCCTTTTTATTTTGCATATTGTTAAAATTATATCTCTATATTCTTCCCTGTCAAACAATTTTTAAAGAACTGAGATTGGGGACAGAAGCCTATTTTTATAAATCTAATCTTACTTTCCTTCCTCGGTAGTCTATATTCAAAATCCCTTCTGCCCGCATTTTTCCTTTCTTTATGCTATGTTTTACAGACTGTTTATATATAGTTAAACACCACAAGCCGCACTTCTCCCGTTTGTTTTTCTTAAACAGCTATTTTATTACTGATATACTGCCAAGCCCTGTTTCCAGCTACGGGCTTCCCCCTGTCTGCAGCTTGTGCTTGAGACTGAACAGGCTTGTCTGGCTCAATCCTCCCTCGTGTATCCATTTCTCCTTGTGATGCTCTTTCTCAGCTCCTGTATACCCGGGGTTTATGTGCTCTTCG
>Ga0272441_10000493_pt1 | contig 89893 bp, 78 predicted proteins | sample SSMProp6N_FD_193582 | JGI IMG/M metagenome (GOLD analysis project Ga0272441, IMG submission 193582) | Marine sediment archaeal communities from Little Sippewissett salt marsh, Falmouth, MA, United States - SSM-Prop-6N | ecosystem: Environmental > Aquatic > Marine > Wetlands > Sediment ... | reverse complement strand
GTAACGCCCTGCCCGAATGCAAAGGAAGCAGACAGTACAGTCATTAAGGTTAGCAATAATTTTCTCATAATAGTGTTCTTTAGCTTTGAAACGCTGCAAAAGTGATGCATATCACCCACTTTTATATTAACAGAAGGTTAAATAATTTTAAGTCAAAATTAACAATAAAAAGGGGGCAGCTTTAGCAAACTGCCCCTAAAATCACAAGAAGTTATAAACTTATTTAGGACCTACTGTTTTCGGTAGGTGGCCATTAACCGGGATGTCGAAGAATCGTGGTCTCCCGGTATTCCATCCTCTAATTCCGTGAGGATGGTCTTAGCCAGTTGTTTACCCAACTCCACACCCCACTGATCGTAACTGAAGATGTTCCAAATAACGCCCTGTACAAAGATCTTGTGCTCATACATGGCGATAAGCGCCCCAAGGCGTTCGGGTGTCAGGGAATCGATGAGAAGTGTATTTGTAGGCTTGTTGCCCTCAAATATTTTAAAGGGAAGGAGTTCCTGAACTGCTGCTTCTGAAAGTCCCTGGGCTTTGAGTTCTGCGGCTACCTCTTCCGCATCCTTGCCATTCATCAGGGCCTCGGTCTGGGCGAAAAAATTAGCCATCAATTTGTCGTGATGATCCATGTCTCCATGGAGTGGTCGTTTAAACCCGATGAAATCGGCCGGGATCAATTTAGTGCCCTGGTGGATAAGCTGAAAAAAAGCGTGTTGTGAATTCGTGCCCGGGGCTCCCCAGATAATCGTTCCGGTCTGGTATCCCACGGGCTCACCTTTGCGGTCTGCCCGCTTTCCATTGCTCTCCATCACCCCTTGCTGAAGATAGGCGGGAAGAGACTTCAGGTATTGCGAATAGGGAATAACCGCTTCGGTCTCTGCGCCAAAAAAATTATTGTACCAAATACTAAGCAGGGCCAGTACCACGGGAATATTCCGGTCAAATGGAGTCGTTTGGAAATGCCTGTCCATTTTTCGCGCGCCTTCGAGCAACTCCGAAAAATGAGCGTACCCGATTCCCAGGCAGATAGAGAGGCCTACAGCGCTCCAAAGCGAAAACCGCCCCCCTACCCAATCCCACATGGGAAAGACGTTCTCGGGTACAATTCCGAAATCCGAAATCTGTTTTGTATTGGTCGAAACGGCTGCAAAATGGAGTGCCACATCCGTTGGAGACGCCTGTTTGAGAAACCACTTTTTAATCGTCAGGGCATTACTGAGTGTTTCCTGGGTGGTAAATGACTTGGAGACCACTATAAACAATGTGGTTTCCGGATCCAGGCCTTTGAGGGACTCGTACACGTGATCCCCGTCCACGTTGCTTACAAAATGTAGCTTGAGGTGGTTTCCGTAGAATTTCAGTGCTTCCGTAACCATGACGGGGCCCAGGTCTGAGCCGCCTATTCCAATGTTTACCACATCGGTAAAAGCTTTTCCGGTATACCCTTTTCGCGTTCCTCCGATTATAGCTTCACTAAAATCCTTTAACTGCTCACGGACATCCTGGACTTCCCCGATAATATCGGTTCCCTCCAGGATCAAAGAATCTTCCGGCGCCGCCCTCAGGGCGGTATGCAGCACGGCACGATCCTCAGTCTCATTGATCCGGTCTCCTCTATAGTAGGCCGATATGGAATCTTTGAGGCCGCATTCAACAGCCAGGTCCTGAAGCAGAGCCATCGTTTTTTCAGTAACCCTGTTTTTTGAATAATCCACCCAAAAACCATCCCACTCCAGAGTGAATTGGGATGCGCGTTCCGGATGCCCGGTAAAAAGAGTTCTGAGGTGTTGGGGTTGTATTTCGGAGTAATGGGCCCGGAGCTTCTTCCAGCTTTCCGTTTGGGTGGGATCAATTTTGGGTAAGGGCATTCAGAATGTTAATTAAGGGTGACCAGATCTTCCATGGATGTTTTAGGCGTGTATTCTATGCATTCCAGCTGCTCCTTTAGCGGATTGATGAATCCAAAGTATTCCGGTCTGAGCACTTCTGCAAGTGGCTCCGCAGCCGGGAGCTCTTCCCGAAGCGGGTCTACCTGTCTGCCATTCTTCCAGAACCGGTAACACACATGGGGGCCCCCGGTGTTTCCCGTCATCCCAATCCATCCAATGACATCTCCCTGTCGTACAAACTCCCCCTGTTTCACTTTTTGCGCCTTCATATGTAAATACTGGGTACTGTAAGTGCCGTTATGCCGGATCTTGACGTATTTCCCGTTCCCGCCACGACGCGTGGACTCAGTAACGACACCGTCCGCAGTCGCAAGTATTGGAGTACCTATCGGGGCCGCATAATCCGTTCCTTTGTGTGGACGGACCTTATATCCGTAATAGCGAATTCTACGCTTCAGGTTATATCGGGAAGAAAGCCGTCCGAATTTTAATGGGGCCCTGAGGAACGTCCTTCGCAAATTATTGGCCTCTTCATCGTAGTATTCCTGGACATCCAGGGAGTCATTCATATATGAAAAGGCATAAAACGGTTGTCCGTTATGCTCAAAATAAGCCGCCTCAATCGGGCCCACTCCCGCATAAATACTGTCGTTAATGTATTTCTCCTGATATATTATTTTAAACTTGTCACCCGGGTTAAGTTTAAAGAAGTCAATCGTCCAGGCATAGATCTGAGACAAGTCGTAGGTGAGGTAATAGTCCAGACCCTGTTCCACAATAACATTGGAAAGGGATCCTCCATCCGGAATGACTCCTGAGGCCTCTTTTTGGACAAAAGTGACCTGCCGCTGCTTCTTATAGGCGACGACGGAATCGCGGAAATCCACTACGGTATAGTTTATGGGATCCTGTTCATAGATAAAAACCTGAGCGCCCTGGGTGGTGTCTTTGGACTTCAGGATCATATAGGGTTTTCCAACCCGGATACGCCTCACGTCAAAGGTGTCCTTATACTGCTGGGTCAATTCGTAAATCTTAGGATAATCCACCTTATTTTCCAGCATCAATTCCCCAAAACTGTCGCCAGACCTTATAGTGTCTGCGATAACCTCAAATTCATCGAGGTTAAACCCATAGGCCATGGCAGGTTTGGCAACCTGTTTCTCTACGGTGGGAGTGTCCGTATTCAATGTTGTTTTTTCGGAAGTAGAATCCCCGCAGGATAAAAACCCAAGAGAAATCAAAACTATGCCCCAATACAATCGCATTCGTCAATGTTTTTTTTCCGGATTGAGCCCGTGCTCAACCCATTGTTTGCCCCAATTTTCAATGGTTTCAGGATTGTGGACTTCCGGGAAAAAAACTATTTTCTGAAATCCGGGTGGAAGATATTTCTTCCAGTTAGTCCCTCCTGTGGCCTCAATTTGCTGTGCTTCCCGATTTAGATAACGATATGCAGAACCGAGATGCATGAGAGGCCAATTGACATTGGCATTGAGGTCCATCAGTTGTAACGCTTTACGCAGCGCTTTATTATCCTTGCCTTCCTCCCGCAAATTTAAGTATTTATCATAGATGGTGCTACCCTTCACCTGATGTGCTATTCGAAGGAACCTCGGGGTGTATCTTTTTTCAAACTGCTTTAAGGTCAGGGTCTTTTCCCCGGTGCTCTTCTCGGTGGCTCCCTTTTTCCAGTAAATATGCTTATAGAGCTCCTCGATGGTATGCCCAGATAAAAATTTATCACGCTCTGAAGCGTGCACCAGCAGCTCCATTCGCGTAGCATAGATCTCGATCATCCGGTATTGGGCCGACTGGAAGCCGCTGGCAGGGAGCAAAGCCATCCGGTAACGCATAAATTGTTGGGGTTCCATTCCGCGGACCATAATGCTGAAAGAGGAGATCAGTGCTTTGTAGTAATTGTTGATCCTGTTGACTTTTTCCGTAAAACTTATTGGGTTTCCGGAAACATCCTCCACCAGTTGCTTCTGCTCGTGTAAAATAAGCTTGAAGTACAACTCGGTAATCTGGTGGTACATAATAAAGATTTCCTCGTCGGGAAAATGGGTCCGCGGTACCTGTAGGCTCAAGAGGGTGTCCAGATGGATATAATCCCAATAGGTGAGGTAGCGCTGGTATAAAAGCCCGTCGAGGTAAGCGCTTAAATTTTGGCCGGAATCACTGAATTTTTCTCCCAGCAGCTGAATTTGTTTTTCGATTTGCGCTTTGTCCTCCATTGGACTGGTCAGTCTAAAATTATTTTGAATTGATTCTTCAGGCTGTTATAGGCCTCCAAATCTGCTTTGATAGACCCTACCAGAAGGTCCGCCTGTATGCGTATCGGAATCTTATTCCTGTCATTTGACACCCACAAAGATAGGCTTTCCTCTTCTTTAAAAACCCTGCCGGACTGAACGAAAGGCCTAAATTTCAGACATTCCACATGCCCGAATTTGGTCTTGAGCGTTTCCAGACCTAAATACTTCAGGCGGAAGGTAAAAATTCCGTCGTCATCAAAGAGTACTTTCAGTTCCAGACTTTCGCCCACGACCAGATCACTGACCTCATAGGCATTCCTCAAATAGTAAAAAGCAGAAATCAGGTCCTGTATAGAGTTTTGAATATCGAACTGCTTTTTCTCTTCTTTCTTCCTATCGTGATAAAGGGCCTTTTTTTGAGAATAATCAAAATTGATTTCCACATCCCGGGTATACCCCCCCTCGTCAATTTTACGGATAAACCGGTAGGGCCTGCCATCCATTTTCCCGAAATAGCTCTCATAACGGTCATCCACTTTAAAGAAAATACTGGCTAGGCCGGTTGTTTTTCCAGTACCCACTACATGGTAGACAGGAGTACCCCCAAGCGTTTCAGAGGTCAGGTGCAGGGTCGCATAACTGGCATTGAAGATACCGTAGTGCACCCTGAATTTCAACCATTCCCCCGGTTTGAATGCGGAATTTTCCAGAGCTGTATCCGGGTTGGGGCGATACTGGGCGTTCAGAGCGCTTACGCTCAGACATAAAAAAATCACGGCAGACAGAAGACGGGATGCCATCATAATTATCACAAATTTGGTGAAAATATGATTGCCGGGGACGACCCGGGTGTATTTTCCAATAAGATAACCTTTGATTTCCCCATTCTATTGCAACTTTTGCCGGATTTTCCGAATTCCGAAAAAATTCTCCAACAAAAAAAGCCCCGATCAGGCGACCGGGGCTTTTCCTAAATAACCAACCAAACTTTAAATTATGAAAAACCAATACTTAAAGTTTCAAGGGAACCACCCCTTGTTGAGATCAAAAATAATATATCAAGTCAGGGATAGTCTCCATTTTAACGGACTTTAACTCCGGTCTTAACACACTTTTATCGGTTTGGGTGCGGAATTTCAGAATTCGTTAAGAACTTGCAGGTCAGAGTGTGCCCCTGGATTCCTGTTCACGCTCAATGGCTTCAAAAAGTGCTTTAAAGTTCCCTTTGCCAAAGGATTTGGCCCCTTTTCGCTGAATAATTTCAATAAAAAGCGTCGGGCGGTCTAAAATGGGCTTTGTGAAAATTTGTAAGAGGTAGCCTTCATCGTCCCGGTCGATTAAAATACCGAGTTCTTTAAGAGGTTCCAGCTTCTCGTCAATTTCCCCCACCCGGTCAAGGACGGTCTCATAATAGGTGCCGGGAACGGTCAGAAATTCAACTCCCCTGTTCTTTAAAGAAGAAACCGTCTCTATGATGTTGTCAGTGGCCATGGCCATATGTTGTACGCCCGCTCCATTGTAAAATTCGATATACTCCTCAATCTGAGACTTCTTACGACCTTCTGCAGGTTCGTTGATCGGAAATTTAATCCGTCCATTCCCATTACTCATAACCTTGCTCATCAAAGCGGTATAGTCTGTGGAAATATCTTTGTCGTCAAAGGAGATCAATTGGGCAAAGCCCATCACTTTAGCGTAAAAGTCAACCCATTTGTTCATCTCATTCCACCCTACATTTCCCACCATATGATCGATGAACTTCAGCCCGGTAGACTCCGGTTTATAATAGGGATCCCAGGCGCGATAACCGGGTAAAAAAGTGCCTGAGTAATTAGACCGTTCCACAAAAACATGCACCGTCTCTCCATAGGTGTGGATTCCGGACAACACCACTTCTCCGAACTCGTCTTTCAGGGTTTTTGGCTCAAAATAACTCTCGGCTCCCCTTTTCACTGTTTCCTCATAACTCCTGCTGGCATCGTCCACCCAAAGGGCAATAGCCTTTACCCCGTCACCGTGCTGATCGATATGCCTGTTGATGTCCCCTCCGGGCTTCAGGGGGGAAGTGAGCACTAACCGGATTTTGTCCTGTTGTAAGACATAGGAAACACGGTCCTTCATTCCGGTTTCCAAACCCGCATAGGCCAGCGGTTGAAATCCCCAGGCAGACATATAGTAATGGGCAGCCTGTTTGGCATTTCCGACGTATAATTCAACGTGATCTGTTCCAAGAAGGGGAAGAAAATCCTGGGCATCAGGGTTTTCTTTAGGTAATTTTAATGAAGTGTTATCTACTAATGACATGATACTATTTTTTAATCGGTTAGAAAACTACAGTTTAGACAATGTAAGATTCCGCGGACGCGGTAAGGAAAGCTGCTTACCACATTGCCCGTAAGTGGGGGGTAATATCCGATCTCAGTACAATCACGGGTAAAACTTTTCACAAATATCGGAAAAAACGACGAGTCCCTGAAGTAATGTTCGACCTCTAATAAAGCCAGGGGAATACCGTAAGCGGGCCCCGTTTCAACGAAGGGTCAAAATAGTGCAGTCTGCGAAATGTCCTCCCTGTTAAAACCAGTACCCTACACTGAAGAATAAGACATTGTTGTCAATTTCGGGAGACCAGGAGTAGAGCAGTTGTACCGGCCCGAAAAACGAAGCCCAGCCGTAGCCGATACCATAGCCGGAATAGTCCGGGGCGGTAAACCATTCGCCGGTTCTGAACAGGTCATCCTCTGCATTGGCGTAATTCAATGAAAACATAAGGTGATGGTTCCGCGCGAATTTCCAGTCGAGCCGCCCATAGGCTTTGACATAGCTATTCCCCGGAATGCTGAGAAAATCATAGCCGAGAAAGGGTACAAAATTATTGATCATCTCGGCTCCAAAACCCCCTAGCACAAAATCCAGGGATGTGATGCTTGAAACCCCCAACTTGAATCCCCCTTCGGTTTCGAGATTCAGGCTCAGGTTGGACCAAAGTGGAAAGGCCGCGCCCATTCGGGCTTTTCCAATGGAGAATTCAGAAAAATTATCGTTAAAGTCGGATGAAAACAGGTAGAGGTGAAAGTCCCCGTCAAAATACAGGCCGCGTGTAGGAAAATACTTATCGTCATAGGTGTCCAGGGTCAGCTGACCAAAGGCGCTGAAGTAGTTGCTGTTTTCAAAATAGGTGCGTTCGTCCGAATTTTGAAAGACTGGATCCTCTTCCCCACCGGGGAACTCATTCAGGGTTCGGGTACTGTACTTTAGCAGTTTGTGTTCTATACCCAGGCTAAATGCAAATTCTTCCCTGAGCGTTGTTTGAAAATAAATCTGATTGGTCAGATCGGTCACATCCAGGTTGATGACATTGATGTCCGGGTTCTGTCGGGTGCTGAAGTTCTGTTGAATCAGGCTGTAGTCAACCTCTTCATCGAAACTGTTGTATCTTGAATTTATCCCAAAACTCCAATAACTCCCTTTATCCACAAAGTATTCGGCGTTGTAGCGAATGTGATCTCCCAGAATCAAATCCAGGGACGCCAGATCGTCATCCGCCAGTAATTTTTTCTTGGTGTAATTCAGAAGGCCCGCTGTTTTGTAAAGGTCATCATAGTGCAGGCCAAACCGAATGAAAGATTGTACGGGATCCTCCTGGAGGTAAAGGATCAGGTCTTCGCCTATACCGTTGGAAATGAGTTCATATCTGATGGTGGCAAAATTATTTGTTGCGGCCAGGTTGACAATGCCCTCCTGCAACTCTTTAAAGGCAATTTTTTCAGAGAGATCAAACCTCAGCTTACCCTTGACAAAACCTCTGGAGTAACTGCTGTTTCCCCGTATGATGAGGCGGTTTATCACCAGCGAATCCACAGCTTTTGTAATCGGAGGACTCTGCCTTACCCCGGTTTGTTTACCCGCAACACCCCTTAAGGCATCCCACTGCTTTCTCGCAGCCCGGGTTCCTTCCGCCACTATACTGTCCTGAGCTTCGAAGTCAATCACGGAATACTGCTGCATATCTGGTTTGATGTAAACATCCGTTTTCAGGCGTTTCTCCTCCATTTGTCCGACCGTGCGGTAATTGTTAATCTGCAACAGTACTTCTGTGGCCGAATTGAGTTCTTCCCTCCCCCTCAGACCGTGCTGTACATCCACACCAATAATGATATCCGCTCCCAGGGCCCGGACGCGATCAACAGGATAGTTATTCAGCACCCCCCCATCAATCAGTATCCGTCCATCTACTTCGGCAGGCATAAAGAGGGAGGGAAAGGTCCCGCTGGCCATAATCGCCTCGGGAAGGTACCCCTTGTTAAGCAAAACTTCTTCACCGGTCTCCACATCGGTAGCGATACAAAAAAAGGGAATGGGCAACTCGTTAAAATCTGAAATATCTTTTACGTGGTATAAGGCCTCCACCAGTTCATTGTAGATATTCTGACCCCCTGAAAGGGCCGCGGGAATACTGACCTTAAACTTTTGGAAGGGTAAGGTCAGGGCATAGCGCTCCTCGGCCTCTTTTTCGTAAAACGGTTTGGCTGTTCGGGGCAATTCATCCTGGATCAATACACTGAAATCATTACTCTTGAAAAGGGAGTCGAGTTGGGTAGCGGTATATCCGGAAGAATACAAAGCACCCACAATGGCGCCCATACTCGTGCCCCCGATAAAATCGATACGCACCCCTGCTTCTTCTATGACTTTGAGTGCGCCGATATGGGCCATTCCCTTCGCGCCTCCACCACTCAGAACCAGGCCTACCTTAATATCCTGCCCAGAGGCCGGTGCAGACTGCTGAGCAAATGCCAAAAACGGCGTAAAAAGGAGGATAATCAAAATGCTGCGCATGGAGTGAAGGTACTTTATTCGCGTAAACTTTCATAAACTTTAAGGGCTTTTGAAGGCCCCACCACCGCGCTGAGTTCCTCGAGGGAACTCTCACGAATCCGTTTGACAGATTTAAATTTTCGCAGGAGTTCCCGGGCGGTTTTTGCCCCGATTCCCTCTATATTTTCCAGGGCTGAATTAATGGCGGCTTTGCTCCGTTTTTTCCTGTGGAATGTAATCCCAAAACGGTGGGCTTCATTGCGGAGTTGCTGTACAACCCTGAGACTTTCTGACTTCTTATCCAGATAGAGGGGAATCGGATCCTGAGGAAAATAAATCTCTTCCAGCCTTTTGGCGATGCCAATAATCGCCACCTTTCCCCTTAATCCCAACCGTTCCAGACTCTCAAGTGCAGCGGAAAGTTGCCCTTTTCCCCCGTCGATCACAACCAACTGGGGCAGGCTTTCCCCTTCGTCGAGCAGGCGTCTGTACCTCCGGTGCACGACCTCGCCCATAGAAGCGAAGTCATCGGGGCCCGTGACCGTCTTAATGTTGTAGTGCCGATATTCTTTTTTGGAAGGTTTGCCGTCCCTGAAAACGACGCAGGCCGCCACCGGATGGCTCCCCTGTATATTGGAATTATCAAAACACTCAATATGCCGGGGTTCCTCGGAAAGCCGCAAATCCCGTTTCATCTGCTCCATCAGCCGGGTGGTATGCCGGTCCGGGTCTGTTATTTTTATCTGTTTAAAGCGCTCCTGTCGGAAGAATCGCGCATTGCGTTCAGAGAGCGCTACAATTTTGCGTTTATCCCCCATTTTGGGAACCCTGATTTTTATATCCGCGGTAAGCGGCACTTCAAAAGGAAGGTAAACCTCCTTGCAATCCGACTCAAAGCGCGCTCTCAGGTCGACAATCGCCAGGGCGAGTAGGTCTTCATCGGATTCCTGGAGTTTCTTGCGTATCTCCAGGGTATGGGAGCGCACGATGAGCCCATGGCTGATTTGCATGTAATTTACGTAGGCATGTGTGGGATCGGAGACGATAGAAAACACGTCTACATTGGATATTTTCGGATGAACGACTGTGGATTTTACCTGATAATTTTCCAGGACCTCTATCTTCTCCTTCATCACCTGGGCAGCCTCAAATTGCATTTCAGAAGCCAGATGGTTCATGCGGTTCCGGAAATAATGCAGGGAGGTCCGAAAATTCCCCTTAATGATTTCACGGATATCATCTACCTGTCTCTGGTAAGCTGCTTCGTCCTGAAAACCTTCACACGGACCCAGGCAGTTTCCCAAATGATATTCCAGGCACACTTTATACTTTCCGGCCTGGATTTTTTCCTCGGAGAGATCGAAATTACAGGTTCGGAGTGGGTATACACTTTTAATCAGGTCCAGTAAAGCACGGACTGTTCTCATCTGAGTATAAGGGCCGAAGTATTCAGATCCGTCATTTATCCTTTTCCGGGTGGGAAAGATTCGCGGGAATCGTTCATTTTTAATGCAAAGCCACGGATAGGATTTATCATCCCGGAGCAACACATTATATCTGGGCTGATGCTCCTTGATGAGATTATTTTCCAGTAAAAGTGCATCGGACTCCGTTGGAACGACAATGTGTTTCAGGGACCTGATTTTTCGCACCATAACCCGGGTTTTTCCGTTCTGGTGCGTTTTAGTGAAGTAAGAACTAACCCTTTTTTTAAGGTTTACCGCCTTCCCCACATAGAGTATTTTATCCTCTGAATCGAAGAACTGATAAACGCCCGGGCTTTCCGGCAGGGTTTTTAGTTGTATGTCCAGTGCCAATTCGTCCATTGAAGTCAGTATCCTTCTTCAAAGATACGGCCCCTTCTGATTCCGGCAGATTCTAAAGTATTTTTAGATCCTTCTGACGCAAAAATCAGTATTTAACAGTCCATGAAGGGGTTTTGCAGGCTGTGATCGGAAATTTGTATCAAACAACGCCAATAACTTATACCTAGAAACCTAAATATAAGGAGGTTAGCCATACTAAAGTGGTGTTAAGATCGTTTTAAAAATAGTTGGAATCCGTTAAAACTTTGTCAAATTTGTGTATTTCAACGATTAATTCGTACCGTTTATAGTAAATTCTGCGTTATTATTTTATATTTAGAGAATTCAAAGCACACACTTATGGACAACTATCTCATAACACTGGGAATGTACCTGATACTGATGCTTTTTTTCAAAGTGTACGTCGCCATTTCGGCCAAAGAGTAGCACTTGAAAAAAACGTTCCCTCGGGCAAAGGTTTAATCTAAAGCGATGCGAAAGGACCAGCTTCGGTTAACCTGCCTTCAAAACAGAAATACCCTTTCCCAATCCCAGGTGGAGGCGGAAAGTTTAAAAATTGCCAATCGCTGTCTCGGATTACCTATCTGGGACGGCTTTTTTTATCACCTGTTTCTGAGTATCCCTGAGAAAAAAGAAGTGGACACCTCTTTTTTACTCACTGTACTCCAGGGAAAAGATAAAAACATTGTACTGCCAAGTGTCAAGGGTAAACGGAGCCTGGACCACACCCTGCTCACAGATTCTACCGAGATAAAAATGAGTTCCCTTGGAATTCCCGAGCCCGTTTCAGGCCTTTCAGTCGCACCTGAAGTACTCGACGTAATTTTTGTCCCCTTGCTCGGATTTGATTTTGGCGGGAATCGCCTGGGGTATGGTGGCGGATACTACGACCGCTTCCTGGCCCAATGCAGGCCGGATGCCAAAAAGATAGGTTTGAGTTTTTTCGGCCCTCTCACACAGATTCCCAATATAGAAGAAACGGACATCCCCCTCGACGGGTGTGTTACCCCGGACCGGTATTATACGTTCTAAGCGATCCTTTTTTCAAAGGCACTTTTGTTGAAAACCAGGAGTATCCCTACCCCTGTGCTGATCGCGGTATCGGCAATGTTGAAAACCGGCTCAAAAAAGCGGAAGGCTTTACCACCCAAATAAGGAACCCAGTCCGGCCAAAGGGTATCGATCATTGGAAAATAGAGCATATCTACTACTTTTCCATAAAACAAGCTGGCATACGGCTCGTCTGAACCAAAAGTCGCAACCTGCCCAAAGCTGTGGTTAAAGAGTTGTCCGTAAAAAACCGAGTCAATGATATTGCCAATGGCCCCGGCAAAAATCAGACTCACAGCTACGATCAGGATGGTATTGGCTTTTTTACGAAGGATATCCCACAACCAGTATCCGATACCTGCGATTGCGAACAATCGGAAAACGGTGAGAATCAATTTTCCAGTCTTCTCGGACACCGGAAGGAGATCGCTGAGTTTAGTCCCCCAGGCAGCGCCTTCATTTTCTATAAAGAGGATTTTAAACCAGGAAAAGACCTCCACGGATTCTCCGAGTTCAAAGTGTGTTTTTATATAAATCTTGCTGATTTGATCTGCCAGCAATACAAGACCTACCAGCAGGAGGGATTTTTTAAGACTCATCCTATTCCTTTGAATCTGCCAAAAATAGGGATTATATGCCAATCTCGGGGCATCCGCATTAGGGATCCGGTTTTAAAGGGACCTTATCACAATATCACCCCGGGTACTGTAGAGTTTCAGGTGATGATTCCCTGCAGGTATAGGCTCCAGAAGGACAGTACCGTATTTGGATTGGGCATCTACTACACCAGACCGAAGATGGGCCGTAATGGGCGCCGAACCCGTAGTGACTTCAGTGTTTTGGGCCCGGTGGGACAGATCACAGCCCCCATCGTTAAAAACGATTCCCAGATCCCTGAACACCCCGGAGGTAATAACCTGGCAGCTCACCCCACTTAAGAAAACGTTCTCGTTCTCCGGAAGGGTTATTTTCAATCTGACGGAGACTACCTTATGGGCACCGAGTTTATCGTTGGGCATTTTAAAGTTAGGTCCAAACCGCGTTTCGATAAACAACGTCGTCCCGGATTCCCTGAAAAGTACCATAAGATCCGAACCGTATTCCCCTTCCATACGCGCCTCAACGCTAACCTCCTGGGAGTCTTCTGTGAGCAACTCAACCTCATAGGCGAGCGAGCCGTCAATATTGATAGACTGTATTTCGGGGTTCAGGAGTGTTTTGGTGACTTGTTTCTGTCCAAAAAGACACCCCCCCGTAAGGACTAAAAACAGAAAGGTTACCGGAAAATCCAGGCCCAAAAAAAGCCCCGAAGGGCCTTTTTGTCTATTTCTGCATGTTCTTGGCTTCAATACTGAGGGTGGCATGAGGAACCAGTTTTAAACGTTCCTTGTTGATGAGTTTTCCGGTGACACGACAAATACCGTAGGTCTTGTTCTCTATCCTGAGCAGGGCATTTTTAAGATCCCGGATGAATTTTTCCTGCCGGATGGCCAACTGGGTATTCGCCTCTTTACTCATTGTCTCTGAACCCTCCTCAAACGCCTTGAATGTTGGAGAGGTATCATCTGTCCCATTATTCCCATCATTCATATAAGAGCTTCTGAGCAGGTCCAGATGTGATTTGGCTTTCTCGATCTTCTCTTCTATGATCGTCCTGAACTCTTCGAGGTCTTTATCCGAATACCGTGCTTTTAAATCTTGTCCCATAATATCAATGTTTTTGGATCAGCAATTTAGTAGTAACTTCATCAAATTCAATGGCCGTCCCCTCCTTTAATTCCTGCTGGAATTCCAGATCAGCCGTAAGGGTCTCTGACTTAATATACTGCAAATTGCTCATAACGGCAGCTTCGACCGTTTCGTTTTTCAAAAATTTAACGTCTATTTTGTCTGTCACTTCAAAACCTGATTGTTTCCTCAGGTTCTGGATTCGGTTGACCAGTTCCCTGGCGATCCCCTCTTTGCGCAGACCATCATCAATGGTTACATCCAGTGCAACCGTCAGCGGACCGGAAGATGCCACTAACCAACCCTCGATATCCTGAGAGCTGATCTCCACATCTTCTAGTTGTAATTTAATACTTTTATCTTCAAGGTCAAGCACTAATTCGCCTTCCCGTTCGATTTTCTGGATATCATCCTGGTTTAAATTCCCCACGGCAGCAGCAATATGTTTCATATCCCTGCCATAGCGCGGCCCCAGGGTTTTAAAATTTGGTTTTATCCGCTTTACAAGGATGTCAGAGGCGTCGTCAAGCAATTCAATCTCCTTGACATTAACCTCCGATTTGATGAGTTCAGCTACAGCTTCTATTGCCTTTCGCTCCCGGGCATCCAATGCAGGAATCATAATCTTTTGCAAGGGCTGGCGGACTTTTATCTTCTCTTTCTGACGAATAGACAACACCAGGGAAGAGATGGTCTGGGCCATAGCCATCTTTTGCTCCAGATCCTTGTTTATAAATTCAGGGTTGGGCGTTGGGAAGTGCGACAGGTGTACGCTCTCGGATGTCTCCTGTACGGCCACCTCAGTCAGATCCCTGTAGAGCTGCTCCATGAAAAATGGCGCAATCGGAGCGGCTAATTGAGAAATACACTTCAGGCAGGTAAACAGGGTCTGGTAGGCCGAAACCTTGTCCTGTCCGTAATCTCCTTTCCAGAAACGTCGCCGACAAAGGCGCACGTACCAGTTACTGAGGTGCTCCTGAACAAAATTTGAAATCATTCGGGCCGCCCGAGTCGCTTCGTAGGTTTCGTAAGCATTTTCTGCCTCCTGAATCAGGGTGTGGAGTTCCGAAAGAATCCAGCGGTCGATTTCCGGGCGGTCTTCAATGGGGATCTCCGCTTCCCGATAACAAAAGCCATCTATATTTGCATAGAGGGCAAAGAAAGAATAGGTATTGTAAAGCGTCCCAAAGAACTTGCGCTTGACCTCTACAATCCCTTCCATGTCGAATTTGAGGTTATCCCACGGATTGGCGTTTGAGATCAGGTACCACCGGGTCGCATCAGGGCCATGGACATCAATCGTATCAAAAGGGTCCACGGCATTTCCCAGGCGTTTGGACATCTTCTTCCCATCCCGGTCCAGTACCAGGCCATTTGAAACGACATTTCGATAAGCCACAGAGTCGAATACCATAGTCGCTATCGCGTGAAGCGTATAAAACCAACCCCGCGTCTGGTCTACGCCTTCAGCGATAAAGTCTGCCGGGAAATATTCCCCGGAATCTATATACTCCCGGTTCTCAAAGGGGTAATGCCACTGGGCGTAAGGCATGGACCCACTGTCAAACCAAACATCGATCAGGTCGCTCTCACGCTTCATTGGCTTTCCTGATGGCGCCACGAGGACAATAGCGTCCACAAAGTTTTTATGGAGGTCGATCCGATTGTAGTTCTCATCAGACATATCCCCGGGAACAAATGATTCCAGCGGGTCTTTCTCCATAAACCCTATCTCGATGGATTTGGAAATTTCAGCCTTGAGTTCCGATACAGATCCGATCATGACCATCTCCTTGCCGTCCTCTGTTCTCCATATCGGAAGGGGTATCCCCCAATACCGGGATCGCGAAAGATTCCAGTCGTTGGCCGAAGCGAGCCAGTTTCCAAAGCGTCCTGTCCCCGTAGCTTTCGGCTTCCAGTTGATCTGACCGTTGAGTTCGTACATACGCTCCCGCACCTCGGTTACTTTTATAAACCAGGAATCGAGAGGGTAATATAAAATCGGCTTGTCCGTCCTCCAGCAATTCGGATAACTGTGAAGGTACTTCTCCACCTTGAAAGCCTTATTCTCTTCCTTGAGGCGAATCGCCAGCTCGACATCCACGGATCGCTCAGGTGCCCTACCCTCATCGTAGTATTCATTTTTGACGTACTTCCCGCCAAGAGGCCCCATTTCCGGTCGGAACCTTCCCTGAAGATCTACAAGGGGCACAGGATTTCCCGATTCATCCAGGACGAGCATAGGGGGAACGGGAGGATTGGCTTCCTGGGCCACCTGCATATCGTCCGCCCCAAAGGTGGGAGCCGTATGAACTATTCCCGTCCCATCGTCTGTGGTTACAAAATTACCCCCAATCACCCTAAAGGCGTCCTCAGCACCTTCATAAGGAAGGGTGTAATCCAACAATTGCCTGTATCGTATCCCGATAAGTTCAGAACCTTTAAAGCTCTGAAGGACCCTATATGGGATTTTCTTAGCCTTCTCAACGTCCTCCGGCCATGTTTCTCCGGCATCTACAGGGTAGAATTTTCCTGAAAACACAGTACTTATCAAGGCTTTTGCCAGAATGACTTTTAAAGGTTGAAACGTATACTGGTTAAAGGTTTCGACCAGGACGTACTCGATTTTCGGGCCCACGGTAAGAGCCGTATTTGACGGGAGCGTCCACGGTGTCGTCGTCCAGGCCAGGAAATACAGTGATCCGGATTCCCGGGCCAGGAACCCGGGCAGGGTATCTGTAACTGCTTCAAACTGCGCGGTGACCGTCGTATCCGTGACGTCTTGATAGGTTCCGGGCTGGTTCAACTCATGTGAACTCAGTCCGGTTCCGGCCTTAGGGGAATACGGTTGAATGGTGTAACCTTTATAAATTAGGCCTTTATCGTAAATTTCCTTCAGGAGCCACCAGACAGTCTCCATGTATTTTGGTTTATAGGTGACATACGGATTTTCCATATCCACCCAATACCCAATTTTTTCGGTCATCTCATTCCAGACATCCGTATAGCGCATTACGGCCTTTTTACAAGCCTCATTATAGTCTTCAACGGAAATCTTTGACCCTATATCTTCTTTGGTAATCCCCAATTCTTTCTCTACACCTAATTCTATAGGAAGTCCATGGGTATCCCAGCCGGCTTTACGCCTGACCTGAAAACCCTTCATGGTTTTATAACGGGGAAAAATATCCTTGATAGTCCGGGCCATGACATGGTGGATTCCCGGCATTCCATTCGCCGACGGGGGACCTTCATAAAATACAAAAGGAGTTCCTCCTTCACGGGTACTGATGCTTTTTTCGAATATATTTCCGGCTTTCCAGAAATCCAAAACAGCCTCAGCTACATGGGGGAGATCCAACTTTTCGTATTCCTTGAATTTCATCTGGTTCCGGAATTGAGTCCTCGTTTTTGTAAAGAGGGCAAAATTAATGAATTTTAAGGATACCCTAAAGGCTTTTAAAAGGGAATTGGCGCAGTGAAATCCTTAAAAATTAGGGCGAAATAGTCCAATAGTCAAGTTTTTACGTATATGACTACTGAATATCAAAACCTAAACACTCTGTATTATGAAAAAAAGACTCTTTTCTGCTATTTTACTTTCAATGGCCCTTTTATTATCTCTGGGGTCTTGCCGGGAAACTGCCGATAAAACCAAAGAAGCTGCGGCTGAAACCCAGGAAGCACTTGAAGATGCGGCAGACGATGTAAAAGACGCGGCTGAAGAGGCTGCCGAAGACGTCAAAGATGCTGGTGAAGAAGCTATGGATAAAGTTGAAGAAGCTGCTGAAGAAGCCGGTGACACGCTGCAAGAAATGGGTGAAGATGCCAAGAAAGCAGCCAAAGAGGTTAAAGAAGACGTTGAAAAAGCGGTTGATCACTAATTTTAGTGAAAATTCCTTTATAGTAAAAACCCGTGCCAAAAGCACGGGTTTTTTTAATGTCAAATCCTCACGTTAAAGCCCGCAATCACATTAAACCCGGCCGCGGCTATACCTGAAGAATAGGTGCGGTATCTCTGGTTGGTCAGGTTTTCAACCGCAAAAGTGAATTGATACCGATCCCATAGTGTGTAGGAGGCCCGAAAGTTCAGGGTATACCAGGATGGGGAAAACGGATTCCCGTTGGCATCCTCGGCATAGATAAACGGCTTGGCCCGCTCAGACAAAGCCAGGTCTTCAAAAGGGATCTCCCCATTGTAATTTAAAAATACCCCTGCCTGCCATGGATATTTATCCCATGATAACTCCAGGTTGCCGAAGGTTGGAGCTACATGTCGTGCGGCAGTAGAACTCCCATCGGTTTCTTCTTCTTCCCCCTCAGCCAGGGTCAGGTTACCTCTAAGTCCCCAAAACTCATGAAGGGACGCATCAAAGCCCAATTCCACACCATAAACAAATGCTTTGGAGGCGTTTTGAATCGCCTGCACCCTGCTTGGTACGCCGTTATACACAATGGTGTCCCTTTCATTGAATGTGTAATCGCGTCGTACCAGCGCATTGGACAGGTAGGTATAATAAGCCGACCCCCTGACAACCAGTTTATCCCCAAAGTTCTGGCGGACACCGATTTCAAAATTATACGCGTACTCAGGTTCCAGGTCCGGGTTGGGCACCACCACAGCGCCAGGCTCTGAATCGAATACTTTTCCGATATCATCGATATTCGGCGCCCTGAATCCGGTAGAAAAGTTTGTGGTTATCTGCGTATCCTCATAGGGAAACCAACTCACCCCAAGACTTCCCGTAAAAGCCCCATTGTTTAAACGGGCATCCTCAAAAGGAAAGGGATAAAAGTCCTGCACGAAATCAGCATCTATCCAGAAATGGCTATATCTCAACCCAGCGAGCAGGGTGAGGTTCGGTTTCAGACGATAGGTACTATTGATATAGGCAGCAAGGCTCATCCAAAGGGAGTCATCCGGATAGCGGGAAGGCCCGGCAGATTGCTCCCCTGTGCGGACATTTTCTTCTAAGCCCTCAGAATTCACCTGATTCAGTACGTACTCTGCCCCGTAGAACAGGTTAAAATTACCAATTTTACCATTTTCAAAATCGAGATTCAGGGAATAGGCATCTACCTGTTCCTCTGTAATAAACCGTATCGGGTCCTGAAAATTCCGATCCCTCCGGCTTTCTTCAAAAAACTGATAGGCCACACTCAGCTTAACCCGGTCATAGAAAGCCTCTTTGCCTTTATGCGACACCAGAAGGTTGCCCATCCCCCATATCTGTGGCCCGTATTCCCATTCGGCGGATCGAAGCCCCGCCTCGTTTTCCGCAGGGCGGATCAGCCGATCATACCTGGGCACATCCGAAGTTTTGGAGTAGTGTAATCCCAGGTCAAATGACCAACTGTTGTCGGGCCTATACCCCACTTTTTGCATCAAACTCCATTGATCATATCCCGTAGGCACCTGAGTCCTGGGATCTTCATTGACCTTAAACTCGTCCTGCCCGTTGCGGGTGACCACATAACCAGGCCTCAAATAAGACTCGGGTCCATGAAGTCCCATCTTCAAATCCCCGAAGGAGTTATAGGTCAGGCTTGTGAGCATGGCCCATTTTTCGCTGGAAAGGGCAACATCCCCATGTAGGGTTTGTTCATTGGAAGCACTGGAGGTTCTATAGCCGGCATTCGCCTCAATCTCTAAAGAGTCTGATCTGGAAAACCGGGGAGATTTCGTATAAAAATTCATGACCCCGCCTATAGCATCACTGCCGTAAATCACAGACCCCGGGCCAAAAAGCACTTCTACATTCTTTACGGCAAACGGATCGATGGAAATAATGTTCTGGATATTCCCCCCCCTGAAAATAGCGTTGTTCATCCGAACCCCATCTACAGCAAGCAGGACCCGGTTTGTGGCAAAACCCCGAATCATCGGACTACCCCCTCCATACTGGCTTTTCTGGACAAAAACCTTTCCGGACTGCTGCAGCAGATCAGCAGAGGTCTGTGGATTTCCCAAAGCCACTGCCTCCGCATTAATAGTCTCAATTTTTTGGGGGATGTCCCTTTTTTGTTGCTCCCATTTGGAAATAGAAACGACGATCTCCTGTAGTTGTTCCGGTTTGGAAACGAGCAAAATCCGCCCACCCATCTGTCGAATACCCTCAGGATATAAAATTCGGGTCTGATAAGCGAGGTGCCTTATCTCAATCCGCACCTTTTCCGGAAAGTCCCCGAGATCGAATTGCCCGTCAAAATCAGTTAGGGCCGTGACAGAACGATCCTGGGTAAAGACGGCCACATCGGAGATTGGTTCACCGGTATCCCTGTCGTAAATCCCAACCTGTTGAGCATTCAGACCACAGGTTACCCAAAAAAACTCAAGAAAAACAAAGGTAAAAACCTTAAGAAAAAACTTCATCCAGAACTTCTAAAGACTTGGGTTTTTTAAATCCGTGCAAATGTATCTCAAAATAGCGAATCATGTTTTCAAGGAGGATTTTTCGCTGATGATGATTGAGTCTTACTGAATGAATTGCATCAAATTTCATGCCCAAAAGCACTTTAAAGTGTTCGAGTTCAGGGCCGTCAAAACAGGGGTTCCAGGAAGGAGTCAGGCAAAAAGCCCCTTCAACCAGGTCAAAATACGGTCCTTCGATCGAGCTCAGATCTGGGAAAAACCCGAGGTGACGGGTAAGGCCGATAAGAAATCGAATATGAAAATTAGCCATCTCCTCTTGCTGATCCAGCCATTGCAAGGTCGTTTCTACATATTGGAAGAGCCGCGGATCTGCTTCTGCTTCCTTGAAACACTGGGAGAGTACTTCAGCCAAAAACAAAGCGACTGCTCCCTTTCGAACCTCTGTGTGCAGGGATTGGTACCCATAACTAATTGAAGCTTCCCGTATATAGCCCAGGGAACCCGATGCGTTTGTTTTCGCGACTATTTCGAGTTGCGTAAGCGGTTGGAAAAATGCTATTTTAAGCCGTCCTTTCCGGGTTTTCAGAATTCCCCTCAACATAAAAGACTGCACGCCTTCCTTCTCGGTCAATACCTTGGATATCAAGCTATTATCTCCGTATTTTAGAGAAGTAAGCACTATGGCCTTAGTCGTTACGGGCACGGATCGGTTTGTTTGGGTTTAAAGATACGGCTATTGCAAAAAAAAATCTCCCGAACAGGCAGTTGCCCTTCGGGAGATTATATACCCACACACTTCTGTTTTTAGATAACGCCCTGAGCCAGCATGGCATCGGCCACCTTTACAAAACCGGCAATATTCGCACCTTTAACATAATTACAATACCCATCGGATTCCATACCGTACTCGATACATGAATCGTGAATATCTTCCATGATAGCGCGAAGCCTTTGGTCGACTTCCTCCCGCGTCCAACTAATTCTCAATGAATTTTGGGACATTTCCAGACCCGAGGTTGCAACACCCCCGGCGTTTGAAGCTTTACCAGGAGCAAACAATATCCTGGCATCGCCAAAGGCGTGAATGGCCTCCGGGGTGGACGGCATATTCGCGCCTTCAGCCACACAGAGACAGCCATTGTCGATCAGATTTTTTGCATCTGTACCGTCGAGCTCATTCTGGGTAGCGCAAGGCAATGCCATATCACAAGGCACATTCCAGGGCGTTTCTCCTCTGTGATAGGTGGCGCTGGAAAACTTCTCCGCATATTCCGAAATACGACCTCTACGTTCATTTTTGAGATCCATGATCCATTTGAGCTTTTCTTCATCAATTCCTTCCTTGTCGTATACATATCCTCCCGAATCGGACATCGTCAGTACCTTGCCTCCAAGGTGCAGGACTTTCTCAGCGGCAAACTGAGCGACATTTCCGGATCCTGAGATAACGACATTCTTCCCTTCAATGCTTTCATTGCGGGTTTTTAACATGTTTTCGGCAAAATAGACCGTGCCATACCCCGTAGCTTCAGGCCGTATTTTTGAACCTCCCCAGGAAAGTCCTTTTCCGGTCAGCACCCCGGTGAATTCATTACGGATTTTCTTATACATCCCAAAGAGGAAGCCAATCTCCCGGGCACCTACCCCAATATCCCCTGCAGGAACATCGGTGTTTGGTCCTATATGCCTGCATAATTCAGTCATAAAAGAATGGCAAAAGCGCATAACCTCATCATCCGATTTTCCTTTCGGATCAAAATCAGAACCTCCTTTTCCACCTCCCATAGGCAGGGTAGTCAGACTATTTTTAAAGACCTGCTCAAAAGCCAGGAACTTAAGGATACTGGCATTTACAGATGGGTGAAAACGCAATCCCCCTTTATAAGGCCCGATTGCCGAATTCATCTGGATACGATACCCCCTGTTCACGTGGATTTCTCCTTTATCATCTACCCAGGCCACTCTGAACGAGATAAGCCGCTCTGGCTCCACCATTCTCAGCAGGATATTCTTGCCATTGTAAATTTTGTTTTTGGAGATGTAGGGAATAGTAGTCTCTGCTACTTCCTGTACGGCTTGAAGAAATTCGGGCTCATGGCCGTTTCGGCTTCGGATTTCCTCCATAAAAGCCTCAATCTTTGCTTGTATTTCAGACATAGAGATTGGATTGATAATTGTCAGGTTGAAATTATTAAGGCTAAATTATGTCTTTCCCGTAATTCTTCACCTCTTTTAATGAAAATTTGACAATTTTTTTGAGTGTGCCTTCTAAGTCACTACCCCAGGGAAGAGAGCGCCTGTTCCAGATCCTCGATAAGATCCCGGGCGTCTTCGATTCCCACACTCAGGCGTACCAGGGCGTCCGTAACCCCACTTTTCTCCCTTTCTTCCCTGGGGATGCTCGCGTGGGTCATGCTGGCCGGGTGTCCTGCAAGACTCTCCACACCCCCCAGGGACTCGGCCAGGGTGAATACTTTCAGGGATTCGACTATTTTCACCGCGTCGGCGTAATTGGCACCTTTGGGCACAAAAGAAATCATTCCCCCAAAGTCATTCATTTGTTCTTTGGCTACTTCATGGTTGGGGTGGTCCTCAAAACCGGGCCAGTATACCTTCTCCATCGCCGGATGACTTCGAAGGTACAGGGCTATTGCGGCTCCGTTTTCGCAATGACGCTGCATACGCACGTGCAATGTTTTAATTCCCCGTAGTACCAGGTAACTATCCATAGGGCCACAAACTGCTCCACTTGCATTTTGAATAAAGTACAATCGGTCCGCCAGGTCGGAATCCCTGACGACAAGGGCTCCGGCAACAACGTCACTGTGACCGCCCAGGTATTTGGTTGCCGAATGCATGACAATATCAGCACCGAGGTCCAGGGGTTGTTGTATATAAGGAGTTGCAAACGTATTGTCTACGGCCAGCAGGACGTTGTGTTTTTGGGCCAGTTCCGCCACGGCCTTGATATCGATGACATTCATCATCGGGTTTGTGGGTGTTTCCACCCAAATGAGTTTTGTCTTTTCTGAAATAGCCGCTTCTATACGCCCGGTATCTTTCATGTCCACAAAATGAAAGCGCAACCCAAAAGGTTCAAATACTTTACGAAACAAGCGATAACTCCCCCCGTAGAGATCATTTGTGGATATGATTTCGTCTCCGGGACTCAAGAGCTTAATTACGGCATCCATCGCAGCCAGACCACTGGCAAATGCGAGGCCATAACTGCCGTTTTCAATACTGGCCAATCCTTTTTCCAGGGCGTGGCGGGTTGGGTTGCCACTTCTGGAATATTCAAACCCCTTATGCCCTCCGGGTGTGGTTTGGGCAAACGTAGAAGTTTGGTAGATCGGAGGCATCACTGCGCCGTAGGCTTTATCCGGTTCCTGTCCTCCGTGAATTGTATTCGTGTTGAATCTTAAGGGCTTTTTCATGCGTAGAAATTGTTCCGGCAAAGGTATTCGGATTCCAGCCCGATTACAACCCTATGGGTAAAAATGACTTTGTCGTATCGTCGTAGATTGTACCTTTACACTGTTAAACCTCTTTGTGCTCTGAACTACCCGGTCCATGAAAAGCTTTCTTTCCATTTGTTTTCTGTTTGCGATGATCTCCTGCACTTCGGATTCCGTCACAGCCTTGAAAATCCGGGAATTCGAGGGAGCGGTTTGCGTGGATTGTCCGAAAGTTCGGATTTCCATCCCTGAAGCCGGGGAAAATACAGTTTTGGGTAAGTCCATCAATACAGGTGTTCGGGAGGAAATCATTGAATTATTCAATTTTGATCAGAATAAAAATGCCGTGGATATACCAGGGGCCATTGATGCCTTCACTGCCGGATTCCGCAATTTACAGGAGGAATTTCCAGAGGAATTGACCGGATGGGAAGCCAGTGTAACAGGCACAAAGTCCTATGAAGACCCATTTTTGCTAACCATAAAACTCGAAACATACCTTTTTACAGGTGGGGCACACGGATACGGAGCCACACGCTATCTGAACTTCGATAAAAAAACCGGCGCTGAACTGTTGGGGAGCGAACTCCTGAATGATCCGGAAGCATTTTCAGAATTTGCCGAGAGGGCATTCCGGAAAAAATACGATATCCCGGCAGGAGCCCCGATAAACAGCACCGGGTTTATGTTCGAAGAAAACCAGTTCACCCTCCCTGAGAACATCGGCCTTTCCGCTGATGCCATTGTACTGCACTATAACCCCTATGAAGTCGCCTCCTATGCCGATGGATCACTCATCCTGGAAATCCCCCTTGAAAAAGGACGCGTGTTTCTCGAACAGCCCCGGGACTAAAAGCGCTTACTGAACTATTTTTAAAAGGGAAAGCACCGTTCCCAGATGAATTCCCTCGTGATAAAGGTTGAATTGTAAAGCTTCATCAATGGAACGGAGCGTAAACCCGGCACTGGTTTTATACGTTGTGTAGTTTTTAAAAATACCGTTGTCGTAATCCTGCTCCAGCCTTCCAACAGTGTCCACCAGAAGGCGAGCCACTTCCCCCCGCTTTTCCGGATTGGGTAATTCCCCAGGGAAGGTACCTTTGGAATACGCCATGACAAAGTCATCAGTGATATTCAGGGGAAGGCCACTCAGTTTATAACACAGTAGCTGCTGTACGACCAAAATATGACTGATGTTCCACCAAATGTTGTTTCGAAAACCTTCCGGGATATGCCCAAGGGCTGATTCCGGGGTATTATCGAGGATTTTCACCAGGTTCTCCCGGTGGCGCTGCATCGTCTGAAAAATGAATTCCGCCTTCATTTGGAATTGGGTTTACATGCGTTTTGCTTCTAAATTAAACCTTACTTTTGAATACGAGAAAAAATCGGGCATTGATCTTGGTCTTATGAAAAAATTCTTCTACCTCAGCACCTGTGACACCTGCAAACGCATTCTCTCCGAATTGGATCTCCCCGGGGACTTCGCCAAACAAGATATCAAAACCGAACCGATGACTGAATCGGATTTGGAGGCCTTGCGGGAACTCTCCGGTAGTTACGAGGCACTGTTCAGCAAACGGGCCCGCCTTTATAAAGAACGCAATCTTAAAAATCAGACCCTCAGCGAGGCAGATTATAAGGATTTAATCCTGGAACATTACACATTTCTGAAAAGGCCGGTAACGGTTATCGGAAACCGTATTTTTATAGGGAATGCTGCCAAAACTGTTGCAGCGGCTAAAGAAGCCCTCCACTCTTGAGCAAAAGGACGCTGGCCATCCTGGCCGCCATCGGGGCCACCACAATTTACGGCCTGAACCACACAATCGCCAAAGGTGTAATGCCGCATCACGTAGGGGCATTTGGCTTTATTTTCCTTCGGGTGAGTGGAGCGGCAATCCTGTTCTGGATCATTTCAATTTTCGGTCCTAAAGAACGTATTGAAAAACGCGATTGGGGCCGGCTTCTGCTTTGTTCCCTTTTTGGAATGGTCATCAATATGCTGGCTTTTTTCAAGGGTTTGGAGCTCTCCACCCCAATTAACAGCTCGGTCCTCGTCACAATTACACCTATTATCGTTACGGTGCTTTCTGTCTTTTTGATTGCCGAAAAAGTTACCCGGGTTAAGGTATTGGGCATAGGCATGGGGCTTGCAGGGGCCCTTGCACTTATATTTATGAATGAAGGGGAGCAGGTGAATGCCCCGAATATCCCCCTGGGAAACGCCCTTTTTATCGTAAATGCCACAAGCTACGGCCTGTACCTGATCCTGGCTAAAAAGCTCATCGAGAAATATCACCCCTTTACACTGATGAAGTGGCTTTTCTCACTGGCGTTTGTGATCAATTTTCCCATCACAGTAACACAATTTATGGAAATTAACTGGATGGAAATCCCCCCGGAAGGTCTTGGGGCTATCGCGTTCGTAATCATTGGAACTACATTCTTGACCTACCTCTTCAACGTTTTTGCATTAACCGAGTTAAAGGCCTCTACGGTAAGTGCTTTCGTCTATGCACAACCCGTTATTGGTATCCTCTTTGCCCTGATGATGGGGAAGGACAGGCTTTCCCTGCTGACATTCGGAGCCACACTTTTGGTGCTCATGGGCGTTTATCTGGTCAGCAAACGCCCTAAGGCAGGTCTTTCCGCGGAATCCTGACGGGTCGTGTGTCCTTTTGGGTAAGAACCCTGAAGGTTTCACCCTTTTTTATAGCATAGAATTTTTGGTTCATCTCTGGGGTAGGGCATGTCAGTTTACGGGTTGTGAGATTCATCCAACCCCCCATAAGTTGCGCGTGCGCCACTTGAACCCCCTTGTGGTTGTACATATTGTGGTAAAATTCAAAGAACCTCCCGTCGGCGCTCAAACCATTGATCTCCAAAGAAACCTGAACCGGGTTTCCGGGTAAAACCTCTTTTAAATAATAGACGTGTTCGTAGAAAACTACAGGACCAATGTCATTGGTATTCAGGTATTCCAGGGTAAAGCCCAGGTCGTGGAAAAAAGCCATTCGGGTATGGCTCATAAAACTGATAAATGCTGTATTCCCCAAATGGCGGTTGGCATCCAGATCATTCCATCGAATTTCTACAGGCTTTAAATACATAATGGGACTTTAAAAGTAAAAAGCTCAAAAATAAGGGGAATTTAAAATTGCTTTTCCAGTTGGGCCTTAATTTATCCTTATTTTTAGCCCAATAACTTATTTCCATGAGCGAAAAACCCGCCTTTATCAAGACCCTGAAGCTGCCCGTGATCGCAGCCCCGTTATTTTTGATTTCCAACCCGGAACTCGTTATCTCTTGTTGTAAAAATGGAATTGTAGGCACTTTCCCCGCCCTGAATCAAAGGAGTAGTGAGGGCTTTGAAGCCTGGTTGATTCAGATAAAAGAAGCGCTTTCGACATACGAAAAAGAAACAGGAAAAACTCCGGCACCTTTCGGGGTTAACCTCATTGTACACCCCTCTAACCCCAGGCTGGAGGCAGACCTCAGACTATGCGTCAAACATCAGGTGCCCCTTATCATCACCTCCCTTGGTGCCGTCTCTCAAGTAGTGGACGCAGTGCATAGCTATGGGGGCCTGGTCTTTCACGACATCATTAAAAAGAGACACGCTGAAAAGGCCGCTGAAGCAGGAGTGGACGGGCTTATCCTGGTATCGGCTGGTGCAGGCGGACACGGGGGGATCATGAACCCCATGTCCCTTATCGCAGAAGTGCAAAGCTTTTATGATAAAACCCTCATTCTTTCCGGTTGTATCAGTACCGGACGCGATGTAGCATCCGCCTTACAGATGGGGGCAGATCTCGCTTATATGGGTACTCGTTTTATCAACACCCAGGAGAGCGCAGCCCCTCCGGAATATCGGGAAATGATCATCGAAGCCGGAGCGAGTGATATTGTTTACACGGCGGCAATATCAGGAGTACATGCGAACTTTTTAGGACCGAGCCTCCGGGCAGCCGGTCTTACGGAAGAAGACCTGAAAAAGGATACAAAGATCGATTTTGGCAAGGAACTCGACACCGAAGCCAAGGCCTGGAAAACCATTTGGTCGGCCGGGCAGGGAGTGGCTACCATTCACGATGTTCTGCCGGTGGACAAACTGGTTGCACGCCTTCGGGAGGAATTCCTGGAGGCCCTGAAGGCACAGGCCTCGGTATTAGACCACTACCGTTAATCCCCAGGCGATATGTTTGTAAAAAGGAACATGGGATTGATACCCATTATAATGGGTACCTGGAAAAACCTCGTATTCTTTACAATCTGGACCTCTTTAGTTTTTTTCCTGTATTATTATCAGGGATGGACCTTCATCTCACTTGCTTTTGAACCCCTTACTGTAATCGGAATTGCAGTATCCTTCTATCTCGGTTTTAAGAACAGTCAGAGCTATGACCGCTTCTGGGAGGCGCGCAAGATTTGGGGGAGCATCGTAAATTACTCCAGAACATGGACCGCCCAGGTCCTGAGCCTGGTCCAGGAAGGTGAGTCGGATCAGCGCGTTCTTATTTACAGGCATTTGGCCTGGATCAATGCCCTGAGAATCCAGTTGAGGCAACCCAGTTCTTTTTCCATGAAGCCCAGCCGGTCCCTCAAGCGACTTATCGAAGGGTATGAAGAAGAATCCTCACTAAAAGTGGTGCTAAAGCCCTTTGTTTCCCAGGATGAATTGAAGTCCCTGGAAAAACGGAAGAATGTGGCCACCCACCTTATAAAAAATCAGGCGCTTCACCTTGAAAAGCTGGTCAGCCTGGAACGAATAACCGAAATTGACAAATTACTCCTCCATCATCTGCTGGAGGAGATGTACAATCAGCAGGGAGCTTGTGAGCGTATCAAAAACACCCCTTTCCCAAGACAATACTCTTATTTTGGAACCATTTTTGCCTGGATATTTGTGTTATTATTACCCTTTGGGTTGTTGAACGCTTTTGATGAAGAATTCAATCTATTATCGGGTTCAGCACGGATATGGATGGAATTGGCCGCTATTTCACTTTCCGTTCTCCTGTCGTGGATATTTATCACCATGGACAAAGTTGGTAGTAGCAGCGAGGACCCGTTTGAGGGACGGTTTAACGATGTCCCCATGACAGCTATTTGTCGTACAATCGAAATTGATCTAAAAGATATGCTCAATGAGGATTCACTCCCTGAGTACATTACCCCCAAAAACAATATCCTGTACTGATGCCGCTGATATCCTCTGATTTCAGGCCTCCAATTCCCTTTCGAAATGGCCATGCCTCAACCCTTTACTCTGCGCTCCTGCGCAAACCCAAAGGGCCAGATCAGCAAAGGGAGCGCATCTATCTGGAAGACGGAGATTTCCTGGATCTCGACTGGACGCGTCAACCAAAGGGTGCCAATAGGGTTATCGTCCTGTTGCACGGACTTGAAGGAAATGCCCAGCGCCCCTATATACTGGGTGCCGCCAGGCTCTTCAGCGAAAACGGCTACGATATTTGCGCCGTGAACTTCAGAGGTTGCAGCGGCGAGTCCAATCTTACATTCCGTTCCTATCATTCCGGAGCCACTGAAGATCTCAGTGCCGTCCTCAGTCACATCCTCAAGACCGGCTCGTACCAACAGATTTACCTCAAAGGCTTTAGCCTTGGAGGCAATCTGATTCTTAAATTCCTTGGAGAACAATCCGCGCTGACCAGGCATGTTCAGGGTGCAGCCGTGATTTCCGTCCCCTGCGACCTTCACGACTCCCTTAGACAACTCAACCGACCGGGAAACTGGGTCTACGCCCAGCGCTTCCTGAAATCCCTGAGGGAAAAAGTTGCGGAGAAACAAAGGCGATTTCCCAGTGCATTTCCCCAGGGAGGCGTGGAACGCATTGGTAGTCTACAGGACTTCGACGACATCTATACCAGTAAGGCCCACGGGTTTAAGGACGCCCTTGATTATTACAAACAATGCAGTAGTCTGCAGTTTCTAAGCAGCGTCACTGTCCCTACGCTTTTGTTAAATGCACAGAACGACTCTTTTCTCGGGGATAAATGTTACCCTTTCGACCAATGCCGGGAGCACCCTTATGTTCATTTTGAAAACCCCCGTTACGGCGGGCATGTGGGCTTTGTAGATAGCGGCTCCAGTTACTACAGTGAAAAAAGAAGCCTGGAGTTTCTAAATGCCCTGAATTAAAGAGCTATTTAGTATCTTAGGGGCTGCATTTAGAATAGATAACCTATGAAACGAATCCTGACTGGTATTGCACTTACAGCCCTGCTTTTTGGTTGTGGTGAAAAAAAAGAAACGAAAAAAGACGGTTTTGAAATGAACCGTAATAAAAAGGAAGAAGCGAAATCTGCAACGGCCTCCCAGGGTGTACCTGTAGACCTTAATAATAAGGGAATCGGCCCCATAACATCTGTGAGTTTTGAGGAAGCTATCGATATGGAACTGGCCAAGGCCGGGGAAACTAAATATCAAATGATCTGTACGGCCTGCCACATGATTGGCCAGCGAATGATCGGACCGGACCTTACCGGGGTTTATGAAAGGCGAAGTCCGGAATGGGTCATGAATATGATCCTCAACCCGGACGGCATGCTCAAAGAAGACCCTATAGCCAAGGCTTTACTCGAAGAGTACAACGGGGCGATCATGCTCAACCAGAATCTCTCCGAAGAAGATGCCAGGGCCCTGGCCGAATATTTGAGAACGCTTTAAATCTTTCGGGAATCGAATTAGAACCGGATCTGGCCCAGGCCTTATCCGGTTTTTTTATGCTGTTTAGAAGGAGCTCCTTTTATTCCACTCCATAAAAATAATCTCATGGAAGCCAAAGCGAAAAAAAAGCACTATTTCATTGCCCTTGTGCCGGAATCCCCCCTTAGGGATGAGGTAGATGATCTTAAAAGGGAAATAAAGGACCGTTTCGGGGCCGCTCACGCCCTGAAATCCCCGGCTCATATCACGCTTCAGATGCCCTTTCACTGGCTGGAATCCGAGGAACACCTGTTGGAGAAATGCCTGCGGGAATTCGCTGCCCGCCAGGGTAGCCTCAGGGTACGTCTGAAGGATTTTGACTGCTTTGCCCCCGGAGTTCTCTTTGTAAAGGTCGAGGACCACCTCCCGCTTCAACAACTGCATTACGCCTTAAAAAAAGAGCTGGTATACCGACTGGGGTTTCCCCAGTCACATCGGACTGCGAAGTTCCATCCGCATATGACAATCGCGACAAGGGACCTGAAGGAATCTGATTTTAAGGCCGCCTGGGAAGCATTCAAGGAACGTAGGTTTAGCGCTGCCTTTAAAGCCGGGAGCCTGTTTTTACTTAAACACAACGGCAAAAACTGGGATCTTTTTATGGAGTTTCCCTTTTACGATCTCCCTGGTGAATAGTACCTTCCCACAAAAGGGACCCAGGAGAATTCTTTCTATCTTTAAACCTGAATATCCCTTGCAGTCCTTCTGAAAGCTTAAAACCAAAATATTTACAATTATATAAGCGAACTCTCAAGGGAAGTGCGCTACTAAGACAAAGTCCTATGAACCAATCCATCCTGACCGGTTTTTTTATCCTCCTGCTATTCACCCTGAGTGGTTGCCAAAATGCATCAGAGCAAGATGCGCTTACCTTAAATTCTCCTCAGCAAACACATCGGATCGACGTCTATCTGGATGGGGCGGGGCGTCCCGGATATCGCGTACTGCGCAACGGAAATACGGTAATCGACAGTTCCGGCCTGGGTTTTGAATTTAAAAACCAGCCCGCCCTGCTCAATGGGATGAAGTGGGTGGAAAGCGAGATGTTTTCGGAAGATGAAACCTGGGAAATGCCCTGGGGGGAACAACGGGAAGTGCGAAACCACTACAACGGTGCACGCGTTGTTTTGGAGGAAGAGGAGTCACTTGGTCGGAGGTTGATCCTGAATTTCAGGGCCTATGAAGATGGGATCGCATTCAGATACGAATTCCCGCAGCAGGAAGGATCAGACAGTCTTCTGATCACTTCGGAAAGAACAGAATTCAAACTTACCGGGGATCATATGAGCTGGTGGATTCCCGGGGACTGGGACATTTATGAGCACCTTTACAACACGACCCGTGTTTCTGAAATCAACGCTATTTCCAAGCGGGATCATCCAAACCTGGCTTCTACCTATATCCCGGAAAATGCAGTGAATACTCCTGTAACCATGCGCACTGACGAAGGCGTTCACCTTAGTTTTCACGAGGCAGACCTGACAGACTATGCCGGGATGACCTTAAAGGTTGATCCCGAAAATCTGAAGCTCAGCAGTGCCCTGGTTGGTTCGGAACTCCGGGATTACAAAGTCGGGCGCGCCCTGCCTTTCCACACCCCCTGGCGGACCGTACAAATCGCCGACCGAGCCGGAGACCTGATTGAATCCAGGTTGATTGAAAACCTGAATGAGCCCAATAAACTGGGAGATGTTTCCTGGTTTACCCCCATGAAATACGTAGGGATCTGGTGGGAAATGCACCTGGCGGTCGCCACCTGGGATTACGGGATGACTTTGGATGAATCCGGCCGGTGGGTGGATACCGGGAAGGCCCACGGTAAACACGGGGCCACCACTGAAAACACCCGCCGGTATATCGACTTTGCCGCTGAAAACAACATCAAAGGAGTGCTTGTGGAAGGATGGAATACCGGTTGGGAACGCTGGATTGGTTTTGAAGACCGGGAAGGGGTATTTGATTTTGTCACCCCCTATCCCGATTATGATATCGAGGCTTTGGCTGCATATGGGCGGGAAAAAGGAGTAGAGATCATAATGCACCATGAAACTTCGGCTGCACCCAGGACCTATGAACAACAATTGGATACCGCCTATGCCCTGATGAAGGATTTGGGAATTCATTCCGTGAAGACGGGGTATGTAGGAAAAATTATCCCGAAGGGAGAATACCATCACGGGCAGTGGATGGTCAACCACTATCGCCATGTGCTGGAAACAGCTGCCAAATACGAAGTAGCGATCAATGCCCACGAGCCAATCAAGGCCACAGGTTTACGAAGGACTTATCCGAACGCCATTTCCCGGGAAGGGTTGCGGGGGCAGGAATTCAACGCCTGGTCTGTGGAAGGGGGGAACCCCCCTGAGCACCTTCCCATAGTAGCTTTTACACGGATGCTCGCAGGACCTATCGATTTTACCCCGGGGATATTTGACATCGGTTTGGCGCAGAAACCCGGAAGCCAGATCAACACCACCCTGGCCCAGCAACTGGCCTTATACGTCGTGATATACAGCCCCATCCAGATGGCCTGTGACTTACCCCAAAATTATGAAGGCCAACCTGCATTTGAATTTATCAGGGATGTCGGAGTGGATTGGGAACAATCCAAAGTCCTCAGTGGGGAAGTGGGGGATTTTGTGGCCATTGCCCGGGAGGAAAGGGAAACGGGGAACTGGTTTGTTGGGGCCATCACAGATGAGGCCGCCAGGGATCTTGAGATCGATTTCAGTTTTCTGCCCGAAGGAGCGCGTTTTAGCGCGACGGTATATCGGGATGGGGCCCAGGCCCATTACAAGGACAACCCGACGGATATAAAAATTGAGAAAACTGCGATTGACCGCAACTCCAAAATGAATTACCGCCTGGCAGCGGGAGGCGGGCTGGCCATCAGCCTGATCCGCGAGTAAGGTTTACCAGGGTTCCAGACCGAGTAACTTCTTTCCCAGCGGCGAGAGGTGGGCGGTTTTGTAGCGCTCCTCTTCCCACTTTCTCGGATCCCCGGGGAATGCATATCCTTCAGGGGCGACGCGGTTCTTCCAGGAATGAATTCGCCAGTTTCTGAGGGCTTCGTTTTCGGGTTCCGCGGGCATCATTGAAATATACTGGGCAATGCGTACTTTGTCGCGGGAGCGGTTTGGGCGAATCCCATGGGGTAAAAGGCTATTGAAAATCAGCAAGTCACCCGCCTCGAGTTTTACTTTGACCAATTTCTCTTCCAATCCCGTAATATCTGGTTGAAAAGGATCCCGGCCTGCCGGTTGGTATTGCTTCCATTGATCGTAGTTTCTGTATAGCCAGGGAATACACTGAAATCCCCCCATTTCAGGGTCGGTCTGATCGGAGAGCGCCAAAACACCCTGAACATTCTGCGGACGCGTTTCCGGATCGTAATCCCAGTGGATAAAACCCTTTTGTTCATGTCCCGGGCGGGAGGGGAAATTCAGGTTTGCCCGGTCAATAGTTACCCAGAGCTCCTCAGTCCCCCAAAGATCAGAGAAGGCTTTGTGAATCCGCTCCTCCTGGCGGTTATCCCATAAGTACTGATGGTTGTAAAGCTCGACCATTCCGGTCCCGGCCAATTCCTTCATCTGCATTTCCGCCCTGGGAGGCGCATACCAGGTCGTCGGATCTGAAGGGTCTTTCTCTTCAAACTCCCAAATAAAGGCAGCCGTTTTGCGAGCACGGGATACGGGAATAGCCCCTTTTACTATCACGTAACCCTCCTCGATCCAATGCTTCCAATCCGTTTCGCTGAAGAACACCAGGGACTGGCGGTTTGAGCGATCATTGAGCTTCTTTTTACTGCTGGTGGCTGTTGAAGGGTTTCCCGGGATAGCCTCATGGGCCTTGTTGCCCATTTCCCTTTTTTTTCCAGCGTCTTCCATGGCCGTGGTTTTGCGGAAGGATCAGCTTAAGGGGGTGTCCCCTCCATATCACATTCCGGTTATTCCATCAAGTTAACGCATTTCAGGGCCATTTACAATATTCCTGCCCTCAGGGATGTCGAATTCAGAATACTGAGATGCCCCGTGCCCCAAACAGTTGCAAAGCCCCGGGAAACGAATAAAAAATGAAACAGTAAATCCCTTAAAGGGTATCGGTAATCACCTTGTAGGTAGGGTCTTCCAGAACATTGACCTCTATGATTTCATCAGCATTTTTAAGCAGTTTCAGGCAATCTGAACTCAGGTGTTTCAGATGTACTTTTTTTCCAACCTTCAGGTAGCGTTCAGTTATCTTGTTTAAAGCCTCTATAGCTGACATATCTACGATGCGGCTCTCCTGGAAGTCGATAATCACTTCCTCAGGATCACCCTGCACGTCGAACTTCTCGTTAAACAAACCAATGGAGCCGAAGAAGAGGGGTCCGTAAATCTCGTAGTGCTTCACTCCCGCCTCATCGATATATTTCCGGGCCCGGATCCGCTTCGCATTGTCCCATGCAAAAACCAGGGCGGAAATGATCACCCCGACCAGTACAGCCAGGGCCAGATTGTGAAGGAACACTGTCACCAGGGTCACCAGGATCATGACAAGGACATCCGATTTGGGCATCCTGCGGAAGGTGCGTAAACTGGCCCATTCAAAGGTTCCGAGGGCTACCATAATCATGAGGCCGGTAAGCGCAGCCATAGGCACCCTTTCGATCAGGGGGGCCCCAAACATGATAAATGCGAGTAACATAAGGGCAGCCACAATTCCGGAGAGCCGTGCACGGGCCCCATTGGAAGTATTGATAAGGCTTTGGCCGATCATGGCGCACCCACCCATACCCGAGAAAAAGCCGGATAAAATATTGGCAGTTCCCTGAGCCACGGCCTCCTTATTGCTTCTTCCACGTGTTTCTGTGATTTCATCAACGATGTTGAGCGTCAGCAGGCTTTCAATCAACCCCACTCCAGCCACGATTGCGGCATACGGAAAAATAATGCCCAGGGTTTCCAGGTTCAACGGGAGGACCGGGATGTGAAAAGGGGGGAAACTCCCTTTAATAGAAGCGATGTCACCGATACTCCGGGTGGGGATTCCAAAGGCCAGAACCAGGCCAAATACCACCAGGATTGCTACCAAAGAGGCCGGAACCACCCGACTCACTTTGGGAAGGAGCCAGATGATTGCCATGGTAAGGGCGACAAGCCCTATAAAGGTCCACAATAGCGTTCCTTGCATCCACTCCCCGTCCGCTGTTTTGAACTGGTCCATTTGTGAGAGGAAGATTATAATGGCCAACCCGTTGACAAAGCCGAATATGACAGGTTGGGGTACCAGACGCATAAATTTACCCAACCGGAGAATCCCCGCAATAACCTGAAGTATTCCCGCCAGGATAACTGTGGCAAAAACATATTCCACTCCATGGGAGGCGGCCAGCGAAACAATAACCACCGCAACGGCCCCTGTGGCTCCTGAAATCATCCCGGGGCGCCCGCCGAATATGGAGGTGATCAGGCCCATGACAAAGGCCGCATATAATCCGGTCAGGGGCGAAAGACCCGCGATCAGGGCAAAGGCAATGGCCTCAGGCACCAATGCCAGGGCTACCGTTAAACCCGAAAGCACTTCGGTTCGGTAATTGACTTTCTGGGAAAAGTCGAACAGGTTTAAATATTTCTTCAAAATGCGCTTTTAAGGGCGCAAAAATAGCATTATAAACCGGGCCGACCCGAATAAGGCCCCAAAATCTCGGGCTGGCACCGATTGGCAGGATTGATCCTCAGACCTTCCCGTCCTATTACCCCTGTATTCCCAAGCCATTACTACATTAAATTTTAAGTACTTTTAACCGCAAATCAGATCAGGGGTCATGGAGTATCAAAAATATGCCGTTCTCGGTGGAGGAAGTTGGGCTACTGCCATTGTTAAAATGCTTTGCGAGAACCTCGATGAAGTCTTCTGGTACATGCGGAATTCGGACGCCATTGATTATATCCATGAACACGGACATAACCCAAATTATCTGACCTCCGTTACACTTGACACCTCCAAACTCCATTTAACCGACCAGATAGACGAAGTGATTACCCGGGCGGATATCCTGATATTCGCCATACCTTCTGCTTTTTTGGAAGAAGAGTTATCCAAAATGCAGGATACCTTAAAGGGAAAGACCATTTTTTCGGCTATCAAGGGAATCGTCCCGGAGAGCGGTAAAATTGTCGGAGAACATTTTCATACGGAATACGGCATCCCTTTTACGGATATCGGGGTGATTACCGGACCCTGCCATGCCGAGGAGGTAGCCCTGGAACGGCTTTCCTACCTTACTATTGCCTGTGCCGACCCAAAGAAAGCCCGGCAGGTGGCCGCAGTCCTTAGCAGCTCTTATATCAAAACCAAAGTCAGTAAGGATATCATAGGAACCGAGTATGCGGCAATGCTTAAGAATATCTACGCCATTGCTGCCGGCATTGCCCATGGACTCGGATATGGTGACAACTTTCAGGCTGTTTTGATGAGTAATGCCATCCGGGAAATGAAGCGATACACCAAACGCCTTTACAACATCGACCGGAATATCAACCAGTCTGCGTACCTCGGCGATCTCCTGGTAACGGGCTACTCTGTATTCAGCCGGAACAGGATGTTCGGGAACATGATCGGAAAAGGGTATACCGTCAAAAGCGCTATGATGGAAATGAATATGGTGGCCGAAGGGTATTATGCAGTTAAAAGTGCCTATACCATCAAGGAAGATTTTAGCAAAAAAGTAAAAACACCTATTATTGATGCGGTATACCAGGTACTTTACAAGGGCCAGAACCCAAAACAGGTGTTTGCCAAACTCACCGATAAAATAAGCTAATACAGGAAACTAGAGCGTAAAAGAGCTGTGTTGCCTGAGAATTTCCTCCATCTCGCTCACCCACCCCTTCCGCGTTTGGGCATCTGCCTTCAATTCTTGCGCACATACATCTGCCACCTGCTCCAGGTGCTCCCGCACACTTTCAATGTCGAAGTAAAGGCGGCCTGTACGCCGGATCAGGAAATCCATGGGGTTATGGACCATTTCGTGTTCCAGTGCAAATAACAACTCTGCCTTAAGCATGCGCCAAAAAGGGTCGGCGTCCGAAAGCCCCCGGAAGTTTTCCAGTATCAATTCTGTTTGCTTACCATAATTCGTAACCAGATACCAGGCATCATAGGCTCCAAACCCATCACCTTCCAACTTGCTCTCTACCCGGGCCATATACTTCTGTACCTGTTTGAACTTCTTGAAATCACTCCCGCACAGCGGTATTTCTTCCGTCTTACAATCCGATACTTCCCGACCTTCCTCCTCCTCTTCGATCTGACTTACAATGCGATCTACAACCCGCTCCGCCATCTTCCGATACCCGGTCAGTTTTCCGCCGGCGATACTGATCAGGCCTGAATCCGAGGTAAAGATTTCATCCTTTCGGGAAAGCTCAGAAGCGGATTTGCCCTCCTCGTGAATCAGGGGTCTCAGACCAGCCCAGGATGAAATGATATCGGACATTTCGAGTTCAATATCGGGAAACATATTGTTTACCGCAGAGATCAGGTAAATGGCATCTGCAAAATCCGTGTGTACCTCGTCCTTGTCCGAATTATAGTTGGTATCCGTGGTGCCGACATAAGTGATTTTTCCCCGGGGTATCGCAAAAATCATCCTCCCGTCCGGGACATCGAAATACACCGACTGCTTCACGGGCAGTTTCTCATGGGGAAAAACCAGGTGCACTCCTTTGGTCAGGTGTAAGCGCTTCCCCTTTTTACTGCGGTTGATACTCCGGAGTTCATCTACCCAGGGGCCCGCTGCACTGATGACATAACTGGAACGGATTTCAAAAGTTTCCCCACTAATCTGATCCTGAACCACAACCCCACAGACCTTGCCCTCGGGGGTATATACAAAATCGGTGACCTCGGCATAGTTTAATGCCCTGGCACCGTACTGGAGGGCCGTCTTGAGGTTCTCAATGGTCAATCTGGAATCGTCAGTGCGGTATTCGGCATAATATCCAGCTCCCTTTAAACCCTTTTTCGGGAGAAGCGGCTCCAATTCCATCGCTTCTTTTTTCTCGAGCATTCTCCGCTTGTCATCCCCTCCAACCTGGGCCAAAATATCGTATACTTTCAGGCCGATTGAAGTGAGCCACTTTCCATAAGAACCTCCTTCTATGAGCGGCAGCAACATTTTTTCCGGCAATACCAGATGAGGGGCAAGTTTATGAACAATGGCGCGTTCAGACCCCACTTCCTTGACGAGCCAGAAATCGAATTGCTTGAGATAGCGGAGTCCCCCGTGGATAAGTTTGGTCGATTTGCTACTCGTACCCGAAGCAAAGTCTCCCTTCTCGAGAAGTACTACCTTCAGCCCCCTGGAAGCGGCATCCAAAGCAATGCCGGCTCCCGTGATGCCCCCTCCAATAACAATGAGGTCTGTGTTTCCTGTTTGAAGTTTGGCGATGTCTGCTGCGCGGTTACGGGCCGAAAAAGAAAGTGGTTCTTGCATTCGAGATTGAGGTTTGCTCAAAAATAAGACTTTCGGGAGTCCGTTCCAACGCTTGTGTTGTTATGGAATTGCTATCAATTAGAGTCCCTGGGTACGGGAATCTTATTTGTGGAACTCATATTCCCGTTCCACCTTACATATCCGAATACGATAGGATTCATACCATCGCATTCGTCCCTGACGTTGGGCAAAAAGATGATCTGTCTGAGCTTTCCACTGAGCAATACTCTGAAGGGATTCCCAGTAACTCACCGTAATTCCAATGGCCTCCCGGGCGTGTTCCACGGCGATAAATCCCGGTTGTTGTGCAGCCAGGTCGTACATGAGCTGGGCCATATCCGCATACCCGGCCTCATCCTCCGGCGTGCGTTTGGAAGTAAAAATCACTGCGTAATACCCTCCTTTCATTCCAGATAGCTTTTTTCCATGAAGTAGGAAACAATGGCTTCTTTCATCAGCACCGACTGTTCCCCGGCCTTTAACGTCGGAAGGGCTTCCACAAGGGTGTAGTGCGGCCAGCCGTCGGGATCAAAATGGTCGAATTCATAATAGCCATAGGGCTCGAGGAGGCGACAGATGGCAATGTGCATCAAATTTATTTTCTCATCCTTTTTGAAGGTGCGATGCACCTGTCCGAGTTCCTGTACACCGATCAGGTATATAATGGCATCCAGCTCCAGAGGGGCCCCCTCTGCGAACTGTTCAGAAAGCTTTCCCGATAGTATTTCCCATCTTTCCTTTAGGAGTGGATCACGCGACATACGCTCTATTTAAATTCAACTCTGGACGGCGGCCAAAGATACGAATCAATGGCTATATTTGTTAAAATCACGCTATGGAGACCCTGGATATTATTCTTGCTGCCCTTTTGGCCTACGGGTTTTACAGGGGCTGGAGAAATGGTATTTTTGTTGAGGTCGCCTCAATCCTGGCACTTATAGTGGCATTCTACGGGGCCATCCACTTTTCCTATCTCATCTCCGATTATCTAAGCCAGCAATTGGATTGGAATGAAACTGCCGTTAAAATTTCCGCTTTTATCCTCACCTTCCTGGCCATGCTCTTTGGAGTGCATATACTCGCAAAACTCCTTACCAAAGTCGCAAATTTTGCCATGCTCGGCCTGCTAAACCGGATTGCCGGAGCTATTTTTGGACTTGTCAAAGTAGCCATCATCCTGGGCGCACTACTGAGTTTTCTCGAACGCGCCAACCAACCGCTTGATCTTATCGCTCCGGATTTTTTTTACAACTCCGTGCTCTATGAGCCGATTAAGGAAGCGGGTTCCCTGGTATTTTCAGGCGTTCTGGAGCCTGAATCAATTCTCGATTACACCCCATTTCAGTAGCTTTTTCTTACATAACTCGTTGTTTTTTCGTGTATTATGGGTGTTATTCTGACCCTGATAATGTGCATTTCATCCGTTCCCGGACAGATTTGGCATTTAATCGAAATTTTGTGGGCCAATTTGCTATGGTGTTGATGTTTTAAGTAATATTAGGATCCCCATATGAGAGGAAACCCGAGAACTTTCCTCTTCTTACCCTTCGTAGCTAGCCTACAAGGAGAGAACACTATATGAAAACGAAATTACAGTATGCCGTTGTGGCATTATGTCTGGTTGTAGTCGTTTCCTGTTCAAAGGAATCTGACGTGAGCCCTGAGTACCCTGTTGCCCAGAATGTAACCGCTATGGAACGCGAATTATTGGATCTGGTAAATGCGCATCGGGAGACTTTAGGACAAGAATCCCTCCTTTTTAGTGAGGTCGCTTACGAATATGCCAATACGCACACAGACTACATGATTGCGACGGGCTCCCTGAATCACGATAATTTCAGTGCCAGGGCTTCCGGAATTTCCTCCAAAGTCGCTGCCAAAGCGGTTTCGGAAAACGTGGCGCGCAATTACGATACGGCCTCCAAAGCCATGCAAGGATGGCTGCAGAGTGAATCGCATAAAAAGACCATGGAGGGGAACTATACGCACACTGCAATTAGCATTAAAGAAGATCCCCAGGGCAACCTGTATTATACCCAATTGTTTTATTTACAATAGTCAGCAGGCCTCCCTTTTATTTCTCTGCGCTTTGCATTTTCCTTTTCAAAATAACTCCGTTTCGGTTTTTGGTTATCTTTAATAACCCAAAAAACGAACGTTATGGATATACTCCCTCCTTTTAACCTCACCCAGTGGATCGAGGATCACCGGGATGAATTAAAGCCCCCGGTGGGCAATAAAAACCTGTACAAAGAGGCTACAGATTATATTGTTATGGTCGTCGGCGGCCCCAATGCCCGTAAAGATTATCACTACAATGAAACTGAAGAGCTCTTTTATCAGATCGAAGGTGAGATAGAGGTACATGTACAGCAAAATGGGAAGAAGAAAACCCTGAAACTCGGCCCGGGAGACATGTACCTCCACCCCGCCAAAATCCCCCATTCCCCGGTAAGGCACGCAGGTTCTATAGGCCTGGTGGTCGAGAGGAAAAGAGAGCAATTAAAACTCCGGGATGGCTTGCTTTGGTATTGCGAGGCTTGCAATCATAAACTGCACGAGGTCTATTTTACACTGGAAAATATCGAAACGGATTTTCTTCCTTATTTTAAGGAGTTTTACAGTTCACGAGAGTTAAGGACCTGTGAAAACTGCGGCACCCTCATGGAGGCTGATTCGCGCTTCACACAAAGCACCTGACATAACTATAAAGGAACAATTACCTGCTCCGGATTTCGTCATAAGTATTTCCAAACCTTAAAAAAGTTTTAGAGCGCTCCTGCGGCTACCCCCAAGAGATTTTGTAATTTTGCAGCAATTTCACAATACATTATAAACACACCGAATTATGGCAGAAGTGGCAATTGATTTTGGAATGGACCAGGCTTTAAAAATACTTGGAATTGAAGGCTTGAACCCGGGAACCTCCACTGGGAAATCCCAGTTCGCAAATGGGGAAATCCTGGAATCGTACTCTCCTGTGGACAACACGCTGATTGGAAAAGTGCAATCCACAACCAGGGAAGATTACGAAAAGGTCATGAACACCGCCACTGAAGCCTTTAAAATATGGCGTACCGTCACAGCTCCGAAACGAGGAGAAATCGTTAGGCAGTTCGGAGAGCGACTTCGGGAGCTCAAAGAACCCCTGGGCAAACTAGTTTCCTATGAAATGGGAAAATCCTATCAGGAGGGACTGGGCGAAGTACAGGAGATGATCGATATCTGTGATTTTGCAGTAGGGCTCTCACGGCAGCTACACGGGTTGACCATGCACTCTGAGCGGCCTGAGCATCGTATGTACGAGCAATACCATCCGCTTGGGGTTGTCGGGATAATTTCTGCATTTAATTTCCCGGTTGCCGTTTGGAGTTGGAATACGGCCCTTGCATGGGTATGCGGGGATGTCTGCGTTTGGAAACCCTCTGAAAAAGCTCCTTTATGCGGTATCGCCTGTCAGAAAATTGCTGCAGAAGTATTTGAAGCCAACGGAATGCCGGAAGGAATTTCGTGCCTTATCAATGGGGATTACAGGGTCGGGGAATTCATGTCCCACGATACCCGAATCCCACTTGTTTCTGCTACAGGTTCTATCCGAATGGGTAAAATAGTGGCTCAGGCCGTTGCGGCACGCCTTGGGAAAAGCCTTTTGGAACTCGGGGGAAACAACGCCATTATTGTAACACCTGAAGCGGATATCAAAATGACGATTATCGGAGCGGTCTTCGGAGCTGTAGGGACTTGTGGCCAACGCTGCACCTCTACAAGAAGACTTATAATTCACGAATCCATTTACGATCAGGTGCGGGATGCCCTGGTAGCAGCGTACAAACAGTTGAAAATTGGCAACCCCCTGGATGAAAACAACCATGTAGGCCCCCTGATCGACAAAGACGCAGTGGAGATGTATACTAAAGCCCTGGAGAAAGTAGTCGCTGAAGGCGGGAAACTCCTCGTGCCCGGAGGGGTTCTGGAAGGTGAGGGCTACGAGAGTGGTTGCTATGTAAAACCAGCTATAGCCGAGGCTGAAAATCACTTTGAGATTGTACAGGATGAAACTTTTGCACCCATCTTATACCTTCTAAAATACAAGGGGGAAGTCCAAAATGCCATTGCCCAGCAAAATGGAGTGAAGCAAGGGCTCTCCTCAGCCATTATGACCAATAGCCTCCGGGAGGCAGAGACCTTTTTGTCAGCTGCCGGAAGCGATTGTGGAATCGCCAATGTGAATATCGGGACATCAGGAGCTGAGATAGGTGGAGCTTTCGGAGGTGAAAAAGAAACCGGAGGCGGACGGGAGTCGGGTTCAGATGCCTGGAAAATCTATATGCGCAGGCAGACCAATACAATCAATTACAGTACAGGCCTTCCACTTGCACAGGGTATTAAATTCGACCTGTAACAAGATCGTTCCCAAGGGGGCAATGTAAAGTCCTGGTTTTGTCGAAGTTGAAGTCATTTCCAAGATGTCTTATGAAACCGACGGGCCACAGCAAAAAAAATCCGTTCTGACTGCTTAGCGGGTCAAAACGGATTTTCAAAAACTAACCAAACTAATCCAAAAAAAATCCCCTTTGATGGAAAGCCCTCTGTAGTAGGAGTACGAATCTTTTCCGCTAAAAAAGAAAAATCGGGCCCTCAAAGCGGTTTTGGGGAAAATTCCTAATTTTTTAGACCACCGCATAACGGATTTGTATAAGCGGCATACATCCTTGTATGACTGGCGAAATTGAGAGGTGGCCCAGAATTCATTTTGCAGTAAGTCCCCCGGATTTATACGAATCTCTGCGCAAAATTCCTTTGGGTTAAAGTTCAGTTCCGTCCAACTTCTCCAGGATAGAGAAGGTGCACGGGCTCCGACTGCCAGAACTTTTTGGTTTCTACTTCCAGGACGGAAAGTGGGCCCCTATGTGCCGCTCCGGTATCTATATTCCAAACATTTCCAGCCTTGTGTGGTGTTGTAATCCCAATTTTTGTCAAGGCGGTATGTCCTATAAAAATCTCTTTATACTGCTTCAGTCGGTTGGGATAGAATCTATCCTCTGTCGAAAGTCCGGGATCCAAAGACAGTGCCATTTCCCAGAGCGTTCGATCCCAATAAAAATTTTTGGAAAAGTGCTCGTGCCTGACCCCCCTGGGATTCGTGAATCCCGCGTGGACATACAAACGGTTGCCCTCGTCCCAATGGTAATCTTCAAGGGATTCCAGAAAACGAATGTGCTGCTTTCGCGTAGCCGTCCCAACTCCCATATAGGATTTTTGGGTCATAAGCCCGCCAGCCTGCAGCCAGAGGGGGTTTTCTGCTCCGGAGGTTAACCATTGGAGACACAGCTGATCGTGGTTTCCCCTAAGGAACAGGCATCTCCGTTCTGCCTTCAGTTCCATTAGAAAATCCAGGGTTTCCGCGGCCTCACTCCAACCGTCTACATAATCTCCGAGAAAAACCAACAGGTCTTCCGGGGTGGGATTCGTTTTTCCCAACACGTCTTTCAATGCGCGCAAGCCTCCATGGATATCCCCAAAAACCAGTGTTCTCATTTTCTCTCTATTAATCTGCTCTAAAACCTGTTGCTTCCATATAGTCCTTTATCCGAAAGGTACAACGGCTCATCGATTTGGGAAAAACACAAGGGAGATTTATCCCGCTTTTTTTGGCTTAAAACCGTTTTCTGACTACTTTTCATTGACGGTAACTGAGGTGCTCTGTAATTTCCGCATTCACAACGAGGCGAACCTTTCAAACCGCATTTTTCCGCATACAGAGCGTGTTCTCCATACCGGAATTAAACAACCTCTTATGAAGTCTTTTGTTTTATTTATCCTACTCCTGATTTCTCAGGGATTCTGTATGCAGGCCCAGGAAGACATCCAGGACTATCCAGGGGACAACGAACTTAAAATTAACGCAGCGTATTTACTGGGGGGGTTTGGTGAAATCACCTATGAGCGTATCCTGGGAGACGATTCTGCATTTGGAATAGCCCTGGGGTTTGCCCTGGATAATTCCATCGATTATCGCTTTGGCACCATCCCGTATTACCGATTATATTTTGGCAATAAGCGTGCTTCAGGTTTTTTTGTGGAAGGCAATGCCGGCTTTTTTTCAGAGCGCACCTTTGAGTCAGATACGGAATTCGGCGCGGGGTTGGGTCTGGCGGTTGGGAGTAAGTTTATCACGAAAAGAAATTGGATTGCAGAGGTATTTTTCGGGCTTGGCAGAAATTTTAGCAACTCAGACGGCCAAAGCGACGTCTATCCACGTGTTGGTATTCTCATAGGAAAGCGATACTAAGCAGTCGTTTCCTTGTGAAAAAAGAACTTTTCGGGGGACTTCGGGGAATATCCAAAGAAAAAATACTATGAAGAAAATCTTTTGCATAGGGGAACTGCTCATCGACTTTGTAGCAGAAAATCAGGGAAGCGACCTCAGGAAAGCTTCTGTTTTTACTAAAAAAGCAGGGGGAGCACCGGCCAATGTAGCCTGTGCTATTTCTAAACTAGGGGGAAGCAGTACTTTTATTGGCTGTATTGGAGATGACCCCTTTGGAAATTTCCTGGAACAGATCCTTATCGAGAATTCGGTAGATACCCGGCACCTTCAGAAAACAGATACCTTCACTACCCTGGCCTTTGTTTCCATTGCTGAAAATGGGGAGCGGGATTTTGTCTTCAGCCGGGGGGCCGATCGGGAACTAAAGTACCTCCCAAAAATCAAATCTGAATTCAAAGGGAATATGCTGCATCTCGGCGCCGCTACGGCCCTTCTTGGCGGCCCTTTGGAATCTGCATACGGACATTACTTCTTCGACGGCCTGACCGAACGCGCCTTTATCAGTTTTGACCCGAATTTCAGGCAGGATTTATGGAAGCGGAGGGAAGCAGGATTTATCAAAAAGTGTATTCCATTTATCGAAAAATCACATCTGTGTAAATTTTCACTGGAAGAGGCTCAGCTTCTCAGCGGGAAAGAAGACCTTACCGAAGCGTGCACTGTCCTTCACGAACTCGGTACGGAAGCGATTGTCATAACACTGGGCAGGGAAGGAACCTATCTCAGCACCGGGACCCGCCATGGGATCATCCCGAGTATTGCCGTTGAAGCGGTGGATACTACAGGGGCCGGTGACGCGTTTATCGGCTGCCTCCTCTATCTGCTCTCAGCTCTGGAGGATCCGTCGGAGGTTATGGGGAATTTTGAATTTCTTATGGAAATGGTACGGACAGCGAATGCTGCAGGCGCCCTGACGACTACCCAATTCGGGGCGATTCCCGCCTTGCCCAATCAGCAAGATCTTAAGGCCGCCCTGAAATGAATCAGGCAGCGATTCACAAAACCCTTGCCGGAAAGCCCGGAAGGAAACCTGCTCCCGGGAAGCTCGAAGCGCTATTTGAGTTGAGAAGGGCCGCCAATTACACCTTGATTCAGGATTTGTTCTTTTCCCTCTATCCCGAGGCGCGGTACGCGGCTTCTTTTCAAAATCTTCAAAAAATCCTGTCAGCACAGTATAAAAAACGGCCGGCAGCTCTTAAACTTCAGGACATACAAAGGCAGGGGGAAGGAAGCTGGTATCAGTCCGGGGCCTGGATAGGAATGCAGCTTTATGTAGACCGGTTTTGTGGGGACCTGAAAAAACTCCGGGAAAAACTACCCTATTTCGAAGCCCTTGGAATCAATTTCCTGCACCTGATGCCGATCACCAAAAGACCTTCAGGCCCGAATGATGGAGGGTATGCGGTAAACAGTTATACAGAAATTGATCCGGTATACGGTACGGAACAGGACTTTATTGAGCTTACGACTGCACTGCGTGAAAAAGGTATTTGCCTGATGCTCGATTTTGTGGTTAACCACACCTCAGATGAGTTCCCCTGGGCCCTTGAAGCCAGAGCCGGCAATCTCAAATATCAGGAGTATTACTACACTTTTCCGGACAGAAACCTGCCCGACCTTTTCGAAGCGCATTTACCGGAAGTGTTTCCCGAAACATCTCCCGGGAATTTTACCTACAGTCCGGAAATGGAGCGCTGGGTAATGACCGTCTTTAATACCTATCAGTGGGATTTGAACTATACCAACCCGGCCGTATTCCTCTCCATGTTGGAAAACCTGCTGGAGCTTTCCAATAAAGGAGTTGATGTAGTTCGGTTTGATGCGCTGGCGTTCTTGTGGAAAAAAATTGGAACAACCTCACAGAACCTCCCCGAAGCACATCAGCTGGTCGCCTTGTTCCGGCTCTGTCTTCAGGTCGTGGCGCCCGGGGTGATTATTCTGGCAGAGGCTATCGTGGCCCCTGAGGAAATCGTGGCTTATTTCGGAAAGGGTATCCTTGAGGGAAATGAATGTGAGATCGCCTACAACGCTACCTTTATGGCCTGTTTATGGAACTCGGCAGCCACCAAAAAGACAAATCTACTGCGGCGTAGTCTTAGGAGTCTCCCACCTAAACCCGATGCATCCACCTGGATCAACTATATACGGTGTCATGATGATATCGGCCTGGGATTTGATGACTCACATATCTCCGCCCTGGGCTGGGACCCGCAAACACATCGCAGGTTCCTGCTCGACTATTTCTGCCAGCGCCTGGACTGGAGTCCGGCCAAAGGAGCCGTTTTTATGTACAACCCCTTTACGGGAGATGGTCGGATTACAGGGAGTACTGCCTCCCTTTTGGGCCTGGAGCAGGCCATCGAAGAGAAAGATGTGCTCAAAATTACCTCAGCCGTTGACAAAATTCTGATGATGTATGGAATCATCCTCGCAGCTCCCGGCATCCCCCTGATCTATGCGGGGGATGAAATAGGTATGTTAAACGACTATTCCTATATGGGGGAAGCCGACAAAGTAATGGACAGCCGGTGGATCAATAGGCCCATACACGACTGGGAAACCGTCTCCGGGCTGGGGGCCGTAGAAAATCACGCCTCCAGGATCTACTATGGGCTGCAGCACCTGATTGCCCTGCGCAAAGAACTCCCCGCCCTGGCAGATGCCCGAAGTGTGGTGTACCACGATGCAGGAAACGACCACCTTCTCATCTTTGAAAGGGGTGGAGAAACGGAAAATGGCGTGCTGATCCTCGCAAATTTTGATGAAAACCCACAGGTGGTGCGCACGTCTCTCCTTTCAGCCCTGGGTTATATGCACAAAGGTCAGTTTCAAAACCTCATTGATGGAAAAAAGCAAAAAGTACGGAGCGGGTTGCTTGAACTACCCCCTTCAGAACTTTTGTGGCTGCCAAAATGTCAAACTAATTATAACGCACTTTTCGAAGTATCCTGAGGGCTTCCTTAAGGGACTGGTAAATTTCCAAATCGATATTTTTCAGAACTCCGCGGGATGCCTGTAAAAGCTCTTCGGCCTCTTCAAAACCGTTGAGATAGCAGATAAGCGATGTCGCCGGAAAGCGCTGGAGATCCTTCAATTCCCGAGGTTTCAGGGCAACTCCTTTCCCGAGTTTCGACAGGAGTGCTTTGTTTGTATTCAAAATATGGTGCAGTGTTTTCCGTTCGTATTGGGGCGGATCAAAAATAAGTTCTCCAAACATCTGATACGTTCCATTGTCGGCAAATTCAATCGTGACTTTTTCCAAAGGGTAATATCGCTTCTGATCGTCCAGACCCAGGTAGATATATTCGGTGATATAAAAGGAATCCGCATCCCAGGCAATAGCAACCTCATCCAATGAAGAGTAAAATAGTTTCACCTGTTCGTTTATAAGTTCGATATCGACACGGGAGAAGTACACCGTATCCCGTACTTCTTTCCTGTTGCCGGCCCAACATACCACAAACTGCTCCTTAAAGACTTTGTAATGACTGCTCAGATCCTTATGGCGGTAGTTGATGAAATCGATAACGCCGTCAAGTGTCAGTTCTATATTGTTTCTGGCGTGACGTTCAATTTGTGTTACGGTGGCCGAATTTATGTCTCGCAGGGAAATGTCAAAGTGCTTCGGCATACTGATGCTTCCTTCCCGAAAAAAAACAGCTCCGCCATAGTACTTCCAGATATTTCGCCTGAGGGAACAGATTTTGCCGGATGAGCTTATAGTTACCAGTCCTACCACCCTTCCCTCGGGCAAATTGGGAAAAAGGACGTTTTCATAGGAAATCAGGGGTGGGTTATCCAGATAGGCGTTGACCAGATTCTGGATCTTGCTGTCGTCAAAAAAATCAACCCCGAGAATTTCGTTATCCTCATCCTCAACGCCGATGACGATATACGAACGGCTACTGGGATTGCTGTTTGCCAAAGCGCAAACATGTTTCAGAAACTTGGCTTTTCCTTCCTTTCGGCTGATATCAATTACCCGCTTTTTATCATAAAAACTGTTCTCGTCATTATGGGCAAGCAGATTTTTAATCAGCAGTCGTTTGTTGATCATTTGGTTTTACGAACAATGGTACTACTCGCCTGATCGGTTGGCATGACCACCAAATCGGCGATATTTACATGTGGAGGCCGGCTTACTATAAATAAGATGATTTCGGCAATATCTTCAGGGGTGAGCGGGCGGTAGCCCTGATAAACGGAAGAAGCCCTGGGAGAATCCCCTTTAAAGCGGACTTCGCTGAATTCCGTTTGAACAAGCCCGGGATTTACGGCCCCCACGCGTACTCCATGTTCATTCAAATCAATCCGAAGGGCCTGGTTGATGGCGTCCACCGCAAATTTACTCGCGCAATACACATTCCCTTTGGGGTAAACTTCTTTCCCAGCCGTAGACCCAATGTTGATAATGTGGGGGTTTCCAGATCTTAATAGCACAGGAAGGATGGCTTTGGTTACATATAGCAATCCTTTGACGTTTATATCGATCATGGCATCCCAGTCTTCCAGGCTCCCCTGGTCTATGGTATCCATCCCATGGGCATTGCCCGCATTGTTAACCAGGACATCTATCCCTTTGAATGCCCCTGGCAATGATGCCACAGCATCAAACACCTCCTGCTTATCCCGGACGTCAAAACACAGGGTATGTACTGCGTCTCCCCATTTCTCTTTTAACGCTTTAAGGCGGGCTTCCCGCCGACCACAGGCAATGATCCGAAACCCCTGTTCCGCAAGTATTTCTGCAGTAGCCCTTCCTATACCGCTACTGGCACCTGTTATAAAAACCGTACGACTCATATTTCTATTGATTTATGGTACTTTTTCTCCACGGCTCGCCACAAGCATGGCAAACCAGTCCTGCAACTCCAGGTCCAGGCCCAGGGCTTCCATCGATTCTTTAAGGCGCGTGGTCCGGGTTGTTCCGACTACCGGATGGATCCCGGCCGGATGGCGAAGGAGCCAGGCCAGTAATAGCTGGCTTTCGGTCACCTGGTATTTCTCACATAGCGACTCCAGGGATTGTGATATCCTTGAGTTTTGTTCATTCTGTTCCCGGAAATAACTACCCAAAGGACTCCAGGACATGGCCGTGCGACCATTAATGATGCAATCATCCAAAATACCGTTCCACAGGGAGATGTCTTCGGTCAGAGAACATTCAAACTGGTGGGCCTCAACCGGGACAGCCGATTCTATAAGCGCTATTTGGGAGGGTGTAAAATTTGAGACCCCGAAAGAACGGACTTTGCCGGAGTCCCGCAAAGCAGAAAAAGCAGCCGCTACCTCTTCAGGGTCCATAAGCGGGCTCGGACGATGCAATAAAAGCAGGTCGAGATACTCCGTTTTTAGATTTTCAAGAGAGGTAATCGCAGAATGGATAATATAATCCGTTCCGTATTCGTAGTGTTTGACCCCCACCGGACGTTTATCGGTAGGGTATTGGATCCCGCATTTGCTGATAAACTGCAGGTTTTCCCGTTTGACACCACAATTTTGGAAAGCCTTCCCAAATTCCGCTTCAGTAGTATATCCTCCATAGATGTCGGCGTGATCAAAGGTGGTGACACCCATCTCAACGCATTGATTTATAAGGGTGGCCATTTGCGATGTGGAAAATTTCCTACCCCATTGCCCCCAGGTCATGGTTCCTGCTATAATTCTCGAGTAAGTTCCTTTGGTTTTCATACCCGTGAAAGTAATGAGAAAATCCCTTAAAAGGGTCATAAAAATGGGGGTTTTCCGCTATTTTTAACCAATCGTTAACAGGGGATCAGTAAATAAATTTTCAATTTGCGAGTTGCAATAAATCAGTGTGTTGACGCTCGAAATTTAAATTCTTTTTAATGGAAGAAACCAAAACTGTGGATATCAGTGCAGTGAATGAAAAAATCGCTGAGGAAAGTGCTTTTATCGACTTACTGATTCGTGAAATGGACAAGGCCATCATAGGTCAGCGCCATATGATTGAGCGGCTGCTGATCGGCCTGCTCGGAAGAGGCCATATCCTGCTTGAGGGGGTTCCGGGCCTGGCAAAGACCCTTGCGATCAACAGCCTTGCTAAAACAGTTAAAGGAAGTTTTTCAAGGATTCAGTTCACCCCCGACCTACTCCCTGCTGACGTGGTTGGGACCATGATTTACAACATTAAGGAGAACGATTTCACCATCAAAAAGGGGCCCATCTTCGCCAACTTCGTTTTGGCAGATGAGATTAACCGTGCCCCGGCAAAAGTGCAGTCCGCACTGCTTGAGGCCATGCAGGAACGGCAGGTAACCATAGGAGACGAGACCTTTCCACTGGATGAGCCTTTCCTGGTTATGGCGACTCAGAACCCGGTGGAACAGGAGGGTACCTATCCCCTGCCTGAAGCCCAGGTGGATCGTTTTATGATCAAGGCCGTAATCGATTACCCCAAAATGAATGAGGAACAACTGATTATGCGTCAGAACTTGTTGGGGAATGCTTCTGATATTCGCCCCGTGGTTAGCCTGAAACAGATTCTCTCCGGCCAAAAGGCCGTCCGGGAGGTCTATATGGATGAAAAAATTGAAAAGTATATTCTGGACATCGTTTTCGCCACGCGATATCCTGAAAAGTACAACCTGAAGGATTTGAAACCCCTGATCAGTTTCGGCGCCTCACCCAGGGGAAGTATCAATATGGCAAATGCCGCCAAGTGCTACGCCTTTATCAAGCGCCGGGGATATGTCATACCAGAGGATGTCAGGGCCATTGTCCACGATGTGCTTCGCCACCGGATCGGAATCACATATGAAGCTGAAGCCGAAAATGTTGCGCCTGAAGAAATCATCAACCGTATTGTAAACGAGATTGAAGTACCATAGGGGATTCCCAAGGGTTACTGAACGACATCCCGTATCCTTTCAGACGAACCCCCGTGAACGAGTATGGATACTAAAGAGCTCTTAAAGAAAGTCCGTAAGATCGAGATAAAGACCCGGCGTCTTTCCGATGACATCTTTGGAGGTGAATACCATTCTACCTTCAAAGGGCGGGGCATGACCTTTAGCGAGGTCCGCCAATATCAATACGGAGACGATGTGCGGAGCATTGACTGGAACGTTACCGCCCGTTATAACGAGCCATTTGTAAAAGTGTTTGAAGAAGAACGGGAACTCACTATGATGCTGATGGTGGATGTGAGTGGTTCCGAATTCTTCGGTACCGTCAACCAGTTTAAGCGGGTTGTTTTAACAGAAATCTCTGCCACCCTCGCGTTTTCAGCCCTGCAGAACAACGATAAAGTTGGGCTCATCCTTTTTTCAGAAGAAGTGGAACTGTTTATCCCTCCCAAAAAAGGAAAGAGCCACGTCCTGAGGATCATCCGGGAATTGCTGGAGTTTGAGCCCAAAAGCCATGGTACAGATATTTCAGGAGCCCTGAAGTTCCTGTCCAATGTGCTGAAGAAAAAATCCATTGTATTTGTTTTGTCAGATTTCATGTGTTCGGACTACCAGCACAACCTGAGGATAACAGGGAAAAAACACGACCTGACGGGTATCCGGGTTTACGATCCCATGGAGCGCGAGTTGCCGAACCTCGGCGTCGTCTCTATGCAGGATGCCGAAACTGGTGCTATTCAATGGGTCAATACCAGTTCCCGAAACGTGCGCAACGCTTATACGGCGCATTACCGGGACCAACTCACTTATTTTCAGGACACTTTTAAACGCGCGGGCTGCGGGGTATTGGATTGTCAGGTAGACGAGAGTTATGTAAAAAAATTATTGGGGTATTTTAAGCGAAGAAGTTGATGAAGAGGGACAAAACACGTGTCTTGAAGTGCCGGGCAGGGTATTACACCCTAATCCTGACGATGCTCTTCGCCTTTTCCGCTGTGGGGTTCGCCCAACAACCCCCGCGTATTGCATCCTCCACGGATACGGCCTCCATAAGGATTGGCGAGCAAATACAATGGACAGTTGAAGTGGAGGTAGATTCCACCGCACAGGTAATCTTCCCGGAAGGCCAGACTTTTTCACCCCTGGAAACAGTGGAGGCCTTTAAGACCGATACCACCCGAAAGAACGGTCGGATGCTGCTGCAGAAGACCTATGCACTTACACAGTTTGACTCCGGGGGCTATCTGCTGCCTACACAGCGGATAGATATCGATGGGAAAGGATATTTCACAGATTCCCTATTTGTAATGGTCGCTACTGTTCCTGTAGACACGGTGAATCAGAAAATGTACGATATAAAACCCATGATGGAAGTGGAAACCAGTCCGTGGGGTTGGCTGGGCTGGGTTGCCCTGGGACTGCTGATCCTCCTTCTGGGAGGTTTCGCCTATTATTGGTTCTTTATCCGCAAAAAACCGCTGACAGAGGAAGAAAAAGAAGCGTTGCTCCCTCCCTATGAACGCGCCCTTAAAGAGTTAAAGCGCCTGGAGGAATCCAGGTACCTGATTCAGGATGAATTCAAACAGTACTACACCGAACTCACGGGTATCGTGAGGGCCTATCTGGAGGAAGAAGTACATATCAGTGCCCTGGAGAGTACTACCGCACAACTTTTGGAAAAACTCGAACTCCTGAGGGATGCCGGGAAACTTGGGCTTGAAGATAATACGCTGCGACAGTTTCGGGGTATCCTGGAAACGGCCGACCTGGTCAAATTTGCCAAAAATAAACCGGAGTTGCACAGGGCAGAGGCGGATCGAAGTCAGGTAGAAGAAATCGTCCGAAAAACAAAAGAGTCCCTGCCGGAGCCCACTGAAGAAGAGCTTTTGCAACAGGAAACGTACCGCCTGGCCCTGGCCGAGCAGGAACGGAAGAAAAAGTTGCGGTTTGCACTTGCAGGAGTGGCCGGCCTGTTTTTGATTGGTATGATCGCGGCTGTTGGCTATTTCGGATTTACCAATGTAAAGGATTACCTCATCGGGACCCCAAGCAAATCCCTCCTCGAAGGGGAATGGGTTGCCAGCTCCTATGGGTATCCTCCCGTGATTTTGGAGACCCCAGAGGTCCTTTACCGAAAAGAAATTGATTTGCCTCCTGAGGCGATGGCCTCCATAAAGGATATGGATGCCTTTGCTTATGACGATACCCGGGCAAACCTTTCTATTGCGGCCCTGTCCACGGTATTCACCAAAGCCGATGAAGAACCGGATTATGAAGGAGCTGTAGAGCAAATCCTCTCGGGCTTTGAGAAGAACGGTGCGCGCAACATTATTACAAAACAAGAGGAATTTACCACAATTTCCGGGGTTCCCGGAATCAGGGTTTTTGGGAGGGGAGAATTCAAACTCCCCGACTCCGACAGGTTTTTAAAAGGGAAATACACCATTCTCCTTTTCGGAGGGAATGGCTTTATGCAGCAGGTGATCCTCTCCTGGGAGGAAGAAGATCAATATGCCGAAGAAATTGTAGCCCGGATTTTAAAAACCATTGAAGTGAAAACGGTTATATGATAGGAGGAGATATCCAGTTTGCGAATCCGGAGTTTTTCTGGCTGCTACTCGTGCTGCCAGTGGCTGCCCTCTGGTATTATATCAAACGCTGGAAGCAAGCTCCCACTCTGAAAATCTCGAGCCTTCAGGGATTTAAAAAACAATCCCTGCTGAGCAAAATAAAACCCATGACCTTTATACTGCGCCTGCTGGCCATCAGTGCGGTAATCGTGGCAATGGCCCGGCCCCAAACCGAAGATATCTCCACCCGGACCAAAACCACCAAGGGCATCGATATCGTTATGGCCATTGATGTTTCATCCAGTATGCTCGCCAGGGATTTAAAACCCAATCGGCTGGCGGCTCTAAAGCAGGTCGCTTCTGAATTCATCCGCAAAAGGCCGAGCGATCGGATCGGGCTGGTCGTATATGCCGGGGAAAGCTATACTAAAACGCCGATCACCAGCGACAAGAGTATAGTCCTCAGCGCGCTCAAGGACATTACATATGGTCAATTAAACGATGGAACGGCTATAGGAATGGGGCTTGCCACTTCCGTAAACCGCCTCAAGGAGAGCAAAGCCATCAGCAAGGTTATCATCCTTTTGACAGACGGAGTGAACAACGCCGGGTTTATCGAGCCACAAACTGCAGCCGACCTCGCACTGGAATACAATATAAAAACCTATACCATAGGTCTCGGGACCAATGGAAATGCCTTGTCACCGGTAGGTTACAACGCAGACGGGACCTTTCGCTATGGTATGCGGCAGGTAGAAATCGACGAAGCCCTCCTGGAAGAAATAGCTGAAGCTACCGGGGGCAAGTTTTTCCGGGCGACCGATAATGAAAAACTAGAAGCCATTTACGAGGAGATCAACAAATTGGAAAAAACGGAAATAGAAGAATTTAAATACTATCGATACGAAGAAAAATTCCGGCCGTGGGTATTGTTGGCAGGAGCCTTGCTCTTGCTGGAATGGCTTTTGCGAATCACAGTTTTCAGAAGTTTTATTTAAGCAGAAATGATTCAATTAGATGAAAAAGTATACTTGTACCTGCTGGGAGTAATCCCGGTGCTGCTCGTATTGTTTCTGCTTCATCAACTCTGGAAGCGGAGGGTACAGCGCAGGTTTGCCGACCCAAAACTCCTGAAAGACCTCGCCCCGGACCGGTCGATGTTCAAGCCGCAAATCAAATTGATCCTGTTGCTGATGGCGCTGACCTTTCTCACTATGGGCCTGGTCAACCCAAAAATGGGTACGAAACTGGAAACGGTGAAGCGGGAAGGTGTGGATGTCGTCTTTGCTGTTGACGTCTCCAAAAGTATGCTGGCTGAAGACATAGCCCCTAACCGCCTTGAAAAAGCGAAACGGCTCGTTTCTGAAATTATCAACGAACTTGCCAGCGACCGCGTAGGTATTATAGCCTATGCGGGACAGGCTTATCCCCAACTCCCGATCACCACAGATTACGGAGCAGCCAAGATGTTCCTGCAGAGTATGAATACGGACATGCTTTCCTCCCAGGGGACGGCGATCAATGAAGCCATTGAACTGGCTGCGACGTATTATGACGATGAAGAACAAACCAATCGGGTATTGTTTGTAATTTCCGATGGGGAGGACCACTCCGAGGGGGCGGTACTGGATGCCGTAGAACTCGCTACGGACCAGGGGATACAAGTCTATACCATCGGTGTTGGGGGAACCAAAGGTGCGCCAATCCCGATCAAACGAAATGGCATTGTGGAATCCCTGAAAAAAGACATCGAAGGGGAAGTAGTCATTACCCGGCTCAATGAAGAGATTCTCATCGAGATCGCCGAGGAGGGCAATGGCGCCTATATCGACGGAGAGAACACGGCAGCAGCTGTGGAAGCAATTCAGGAAATCCTTTCCCAGATGGACAAAAAGGAGTTTGAAGCCAAGCAATTTGCAGAATTTCAGGACCAGTTCCAGTGGTTTCTGGGCGGAGCGCTGATTTTACTCCTTTTGGATATTTTTGTTTTGGAACGCAAGACGGCCTGGCTCCGGAAACTGGATCTTTTCAACGAAAAAAAAGCCTCCTGAATGAAAAATTACGCATTGATATTTAGCTTTTTTTACGCCTGGTTCTGTTTTGGGCAGGAAGATACCCAACCGGATTACGAGGCCCTGAAGGAATCCAAAAAACTCACCTGGGAAGCGGGTAAAGAACTGGCATCCGACGATTTCATTTCTGCCGAAGCCACCCTGAGAAAGGCCATCTCAAAGAGCGCAGACAATCCTGCTGCACCTTATAATCTCGGGAATGCCTATTACGAAAAAGAGAGTTTTGGCGAAGCTTTTGGCCGGTTTAAGGAAGCCGGGGAGCGCGCAGGTGAAAAGCCCGACAAACACAGGGCATATCACAATATGGGGAATGTCTACATGCAGCAGGAGGTCTATGAGAAAGCCGTTGAAGCCTATAAGGAAGCCCTGAGGAATAATCCGGGCGATGAAGAAACCCGCTATAACCTGGCCCTGGCGAAAGAGCTGTTAAAAAAAGATCAGGACCAAAACCAGGACGACCAAAACCAGGACGACCAAAACGAACAGCCGGACCAGGACGAACAGGAAAAGGAAAATCAGGACCAGAACGAAGATCAGAATCAAGGTGGTGAGGACGAACAGGAGGAGAACCAGGATCCGAATGAGCAGGAAGGTGATTCTGAAAAAGAAGAGAATAAAGAAGGTGACGGCCCGGAAAAAGAAGAGAAGGAACAAAAACCAAACCCTTCTCAACCCGATGAGCAGAAAAGCCCGCCAAGGCCCAACCAGCTATCTCCCCAACAAATAGAAAATTTGCTTGAGGCCATGGAGAACGAAGAGAAAAAAGTGAAGGAAAAAATTGACGCCCAAAAAATCAAGGGGCCTAAAGTTAAAAAAGAAAAGGACTGGTAAGTGTATACGATTTGGAGACATATCGCTTTTTGCCTGTTCCTTTGTGCTGCAGGGGCAACTCTCTGGGGTCAGGAATCCGAGGAAGTTACCTTTGAACTCAAGGTCAGCAAAGACCGCCTGGGGGTCAACGAGCGGCTCAGGGCAGATTTTGTCATGAATCGGGATGGGGATAATTTTGTGCCCCCGGATTTCGAGGGCTTCAGAATCCTTATGGGTCCCTCCCAGGCCATCAGTTCCTCCTGGATCAACGGGGTGCGTTCCTATTCCAAAACCTACTCTTATACACTGGCCCCGCTTTCAAAAGGGACCTATTCTATCGGTCAGGCCAGTATTATTATCAAGGGAGAAACCTACAAGACCATTCCAAAAAAAATTGAAGTTACCGATGCAGTAGCCGACCCCAATGGCACGCCGTCGGCAGATGAAATCGCCGATGACAACCTGCATCTGATCGCAGAAATATCCAAGACAAACCCCTATATGAACGAGCCTGTAAGTGTGGTTTATAAGCTCTTCGTAAGCCCTTCCATCGTGGTGTCCAACTTTCGTCCCCTGGATAATCCGAAATACAATAATTTCTGGAGTCAGGATATTCCGCTTTCCAGATATAACATAGAGGAGGGAATCTATCAGGGGAAACCCTATCGGTATGTGATCCTGAAGCGGGTGGTGCTATATCCCCAAAAAAGCGGGAATCTAGAAATTGAGCCCCTGGCCCTTGATGTATCCCTGGAAGTACCCACAGAAAAGCGGGATTTTTTTGGAGGCCGGGTGTATACGAAAACCAATAAGGTAGTGTCGGCCGGAAACCGGACCATACAGGTAAAACCCCTGCCCAGCGAAGGACGGCCTGCAGATTTCAGCGGGGCTGTGGGAAATTACAACTTTGAAGTGACCACCTCCAAAGACGCACTAAACGCCTCTGAATCCCTGCAGGCTAAAGTTGTGGTCAGCGGGAGCGGCAACCTGAAACTATTCCAGTTGCCCAAACTGAGCCTGCCCAGTGCCCTTGAGGTTTACGAACCGGAATTCAAAGAGGATGTGAACACAAACCTCTCCGGAATGAAAGGAAGCGTCTCCGAGGAATACACCGTAGTGCCCAGCTACCAGGGCAAGTATCCCATACCATCCATTTCGTTTTCTTTCTTTAATCCGGAAACCGAAAAATACGTGAAAATCGATTCGAGAGAAATCACTATTAACGTAATGGAAGGCCCGAAGGCTACTTCAGAAACCGCGGATGCCATAGTAACCCCCAAATCCAGTGTTCAGGGAGGAGATCAGTTTTACTTCATCAAACTCACCCCCCAACTCATTCCAAAGAAATGGACACCTTTCGTGGGTTCCCGAACCCATTTGGCCCTATTGCTGGGGCCCTTACTTGCTATTCCGCTCTTTATCCTGTTTCGAAGGAAGAAAGAAGCCCGGGCACTGGATGTGGAAGGCGGCCGTGTTCGGAAGGCAAACCGCCTGGCGCGCAAATATCTTTCCACCGCTAAAAAAGCGTTGGGAAATAAAGATGCCTTTTATGTGGCCCTGGAAAAAGCTTTGCACAACTACCTAAAAGCGAAGTTTAAAATAGAGACCTCAGAGTTTACAAAAGATAAAATACGGACACTGCTGGCCGAAAGAAACGTCGAGCCCGGTGCTCAGGATGGTTTTATTTCGCTTTTGGAAAATTGTGAACGAGCGCGGTACAGTCCTTTTTCTCAAGTTCAGATGGAACAGGACTATCAAAAAGCCAGTGAAGTCATTTCAGCCCTTGACAAAGCACTTTAAAATGAATCTCAGCTTCAGGACATATATCATATGTATGGCACTCCTCTTTTCAGGCCTCCCGGGTATGGCCCAGAACGAGGCGCTTTTCGAAAAAGCAACCGCCGCTTACAATGAAGGGAATTATGAGGAGTCGGTTTCGATTTACTCACAGATCCTGGAGTCGGGGGAACATTCGGCGGCCCTTTATTTTAATATGGGCAACGCCTACTACAAACAAAATGAAATTGCCCCCAGTATCTACTATTATGAAAAGGCCCTGTTGCTCGAGCCGGGTGATCCCGAAATCCTGAACAACCTTGCCTTTGCCAGGAATATGACCCTGGACGATATTACCCCCATCCCTGAGCCCGATCTGGAGCGCATCTATAAAGGGGTCCTCTTTTCCTTTTCGATGAATACCTGGGCCTATGCCGGCATCTTCTTTATGCTGGTCTTTGTAATCACCTACATGTATTTCTTGGGCAGCAGCAGGCCCAACAGGAAACGTGCGGGGTTGATCACAAGTGGAATCGCCCTCGCCCTCGCACTCTTTTGTTCGGGGTTTTCCTATTTGAGGTACCGGAACTACGTAGAAACCCAACCTGCGGTCGTCTTTAAAAGGGAAATCACAATTCGCTCGGAGCCGAACCAGGAGAGCAGTCCTGTATTCCTGCTTCACGAAGGCACAAAGGTGCAGGTAAAGGATTCCCTGGACATTTGGTTGAAAATTCAGTTGGCCGATGGTCAAACGGGCTGGACGGAGGGAGATGCACTCCGTTTACTAAAGGATTTTTAACATTCTTTAACAGTTTGAGCCGGCTACTCTCCTATCTTTGTTACTGAACCTGTTTATACGCTGGCGGAATTTGTGAAAATCCTCCAATCAACGGTGCAGGTTCCGGTGTACTTGTAGTCCGGGAAACCATCGCTGAGATCAGACATTCCTGCTTCTTCGTATTGGTTTGTTCTAAAAGGCAGGGACCTCCATACCTGGGAGAGCCAGGTATCGCGGATCTTGTTTCCGAAACCGTTAGACCTGAATCTGAAATCAAATAAAAGCCTATATGTTTAAAACCCTGAGACAAGACCTCCCTGCAAGTATCGTTGTCTTTTTTGTCGCACTCCCTTTGTGCCTGGGTATTGCTTTGGCTAGTGGTGCACCCCTTTTTTCAGGGGTTATCGCGGGTATCGTCGGTGGGGTTGTTGTGGGGATGCTGAGCGGATCCCAGGTTGGGGTGAGCGGCCCGGCCGCCGGATTGGCCGCAATTGTTTTAACAGCCATTGGAACCCTTGGGGGCTATGAGAACTTCCTGCTGGCCGTGGTCCTGGGAGGTGCCATCCAAATGGTTTTTGGGCTCTTGAAAGCGGGGGTTATCGGGTATTACTTTCCTTCTTCTGTTATTAAAGGAATGCTTACCGGAATTGGGATCATCATTATCCTGAAACAGATTCCGCATTTCTTTGGTTATGACGCCGACCCTGAGGGGGATTGGGCATTCTTTCAGGTAGATGGAGAGAACACCTTCTCAGAAATTTTAAGGACTTTTCAGAATATTTCACCCGGCTCTACCCTGATAGCGCTTATCGGCCTGGGAATTCTAATCCTTTGGGACCAGGTCCTGACCAGGAAGCATAAATTTTTTCAATTGGTACAGGGGCCTCTTGTGGCGGTAGTCAGTGGAATCCTGTTTTTTCTAGTGACCCGGGATAACCCCTTTTGGGGAATCTCATCCGAGCACCTCGTCAATGTTCCGGTTCCCGTAGATGCCTCTTCTTTCCTCTCCCAATTCAGTTTCCCTAATTTCGGACTTATCGCTCAGCCTGAAATCTGGATTACGGCATTTACCATAGCCCTTGTTGCGAGCCTTGAAACCTTACTTTGTGTAGAGGCCACCGATAAACTCGATCCGATGAAGCGGGTGACACCCACGAACCGGGAGCTGCTTTCGCAAGGGGTGGGGAATATGATCTCAGGCCTTATCGGAGGACTACCGGTTACTCAGGTAATCGTCCGGAGTTCCGCCAATATACAGTCGGGTGGGCGCACAAAACTCTCTGCGGTCATCCACGGGTTTTTACTGCTTATTTCCGTAATCCTGATCCCCGGGCTTCTCAATAAAATCCCTCTCTCTGTTCTGGCCGCTGTACTCTTTTTAGTCGGCTATAAACTGGCTAAACCCGCCCTCTTCAAACATATGTATTCCCTGGGCTGGAAGCAGTTCATTCCCTTTATCGTTACCGTTCTGGGAATCATTTTTACCGATCTGCTGGTAGGTATCGGACTGGGTCTTGGAGTTGGCATTGTGGTCATCCTATTCAAAAGCTACCAAAACAGCCACTTTTTGCACATAGTAGACAGAAGTAATGACAAACACAGGATTCGGATGACCCTGGCAGAAGAGGTCACCTTCTTCAATAAAGGTGCCATTCTCAAAGAATTAGATGGCCTCCCTGAAGGGACCTTCCTGGAACTTGACCTAAAGAAAACACGGTATCTGGATAATGACATCGTTGAGATCCTTGATGACTTTGCTTTTAAGGCCCGGGATCGGAATATCGATATACTACTAATCTCCGAGAAGGGGGAAATCCATAACCCCGTCAATTATTCTGAACATATAAACCTTCAGGCCCAAAATGCCTGAAAATACCGTCCATTATGAATGCACTTACTAAAGAAGATCAGGCCGCGATAACACCCGCCGGAGCACTGACCCTGCTTCGGAGTGGCAATGAACGTTTTGTTGCAAACCGCCAGGCCCAAAGGGATCTCCTGGAACAAGTACAAGCGACCTCAACGGGCCAATACCCCTTCGCCACCATCCTGAGTTGTATCGACTCCAGAGTTTCAGCTGAACTCGTTTTTGATCAGGGCGTAGGGGATATTTTCAGTGTTCGTGTTGCCGGGAACATAGTCAATGACGATTTGTTGGGGAGTATGGAATTCGCCTGTAAACTGGCCGGAACAAAACTCATTTTAGTTCTCGGACATACTTCATGCGGGGCTGTCAAAGGAGCTTGCGATGATGCGCGAATGGGAAACCTCACCACCCTGTTGTCTAAAATCAAACCCGCTGTCCAGGCGGTTATAACACCTGAAAACCCCGAAGAGCGCACCTCCCAAAACCTATCATTTGTAGATCAGGTCGCTGAGACCAACGTTCGGTTGACCATAGAGAATGTTCGAAAACTCAGTCCGGTCCTGCGTATGATGGAAGAAGATGGGGAAATCCAGATTTCCGGGGCCATGTACGATATCGCCTCTGGAAAGGTTCGCTTCCTGTAAGGATAATTATAGCTCCCCCGGACGCATTGGGATTTGCCTCCGGGAGATTGACCCGCAGCCAACCTCTTCTCTCAAATCCGAACATCATTGAAGGACCTGTTCTCAAATATAAAAGGAAATCTTTTCGGGGGCGTAACAGCTGGGATCGTCGCCCTGCCCCTGGCCCTTGCCTTCGGCGTTAGTTCGGGATTGGGACCCAGCGCAGGACTATACGGCGCCATTTTTATCAGTTTTTTTGCAGCCCTCTTTGGGGGTACCCAAACTCAGATTTCGGGGCCTACCGCACCTATGACCGCAGTGAGCATGGTCGTGGTTGCAGGGATCGTGGCCACTTACAATGGTGTTCTTGACCAGGCCCTGCCGGCAATCCTTATGGTTTTCCTTTTGGCCGGGTTGATGCAGGTTCTCCTGGGTGTGCTCAAACTGGGCATATATATCCGTTATATCCCCTATCCTGTTATTTCGGGTTTTATGACGGCCATTGGCCTGATCATTATTATTACACAACTCCTGCCTGCCCTCGGCTATTATCCCAAAGAAGATGCGGATTTTATAGATATTTTTAAACCACAGGCTGAAGAATTACTCCTGGAAAACATTCTGGAAGAAGAAGCTGGAGAAGGCATCCTGGTCCTTGAAGACTTTAAGGAAACCATCAAAAGGTCTGGAGAAATCACCTCAGAGGCCATTCGTAAGGAGGCCCAAACCCTGGCCGGGTCTCAGGCCTCCGGAGTGGTTGGAGCCATCCGTGTCCTGCCAAGAGCCCTGGAGGGATTGAATTGGATTGAATTGATTCTAACCCTGGCTACCATACTCATCATCTATGGTTTTAAAAAAATCACCCGGGTAATTCCCAGTACACTTGTCGCCCTTTTAGCAGTATCCGGGGTGGCCTATTTTTTCAATATCGAATACCGTCCAATCGAAACCATCCCACAGGGATTGCCCTTACCTGAATTGCGGATGTTTACAGAATTCGACCTTCGGACCATTACCCCCTATTTTTTCACTGCATTTACCCTGGCGCTCCTGGGCGCCATAGATTCACTCCTGACCTCTGTTATAGCCGACAATATGACTAAAACCCGACACGAGCCCAACCGGGAACTCATTGGTCAGGGAATCGGCAATAGCATTGCGGCCCTTTTCGGGGGACTCCCGGGAGCCGGGGCTACCATACGTACGGTCGTAAACATCAATGCCGGGGGAACTTCAAGATTATCGGGAATGATTTCAGGAGTCCTGCTGCTCCTTATTCTACTCGCCCTGGGTCCGGTAGCTTCCCAAATACCGGCTGCGGTACTGGCCGGTATCCTGATCACCGTTGGGATTAGCGTTATGGATTACCGGGGGTTAAAGGCAATTCCCAGCCTACCCAGGAATATGCGCTTAGGCCCCATACGAATTAGTGCCGACGTAGTCGTTATGCTCGTGGTAATGGTTCTGGCTACGGTTTGGAATTTGGTATATGCCGTTGGGATTGGCCTGATTATCGCATCCCTTATTTTTATGAAAACCATTGGTGACCTGACTTCAAAACGCTCAACGATCCTCGCCCTGGAAAAGGAAAAGGCCTGGCCCGATGAAAAGCATTTCCCTGAATCCCTTGACGATAAAGTCTTTATAAAGCACCTTAATGGCCCCCTTTTCTTTGGAAACACCAGTGGCTTTCAACAACTATCCCTGCAAATACCGCCTTCCGCACATACTGTCATTCTGCGTTTAGGCCGTATGCAGTATATGGACCAGTCGGGGCTTTACGCCATGGAAGAAGTGCTGCAGGGCCTGGTTCAAAAAGGAGTGACTATTCTTTTTGTGAATCTGCTTGAGCAACCCAGGTATTTGATGGAAGGCATTGACATCATTCCGGAACTCGTGCCCGAGGACCAGATCTTTCAGTCTTACAAATCCTGTATGCATTGGATCCGTGAAAACAATCCTATTCCCAAAAGCTGAAAAATAGTACATTTGTGCCCTGCCAAAGCCTCATTAGGGGCCTACCGGGAAAAACCGTTATCTGCATGATTGACCAACTGAAAAAACACATAGCAGAAGTCCAGGACTTTAATACTGAAGACGTGGAGGCCGTGGAGGCCTTCCGAATTAAATATCTTGGAAAAAAAGGACTCCTCAACGATTTTTTCAAAGCGTTAAAAGACATCCCAAAAGAAGAGAAACGTGCATTTGGCCAACAGGTCAATGAACTAAAAATCGCCGCTACGGACAAAATCAATGAGTTGCGCGAACGTATTGAGGGCAGCGATCTGAGTGAAAACCACTACGGGGACCTCACCCGTCCCGGAGAACCCATAGAGCTGGGTGCTCGACACCCAATCTCCATTGTCCGAAATCGGATTATCGATATTTTTTCAAGCATTGGTTTCACTGTTTCTGAAGGCCCTGAAATTGAGGATGACTGGCATAATTTCACGGCGCTCAATCTTCCGGAATACCATCCTGCCCGAGATATGCAGGACACCTTTTTTATTCAGACGAATCCCGACATCCTCCTGCGGACCCATACCTCATCGGTCCAGGTGCGTTATATGGAAAATAACCAACCTCCCATACGTACGATTTCTCCGGGACGCGTCTACAGAAACGAAGCGATATCGGCCCGGTCGCATTGCTTTTTCCACCAGGTAGAAGGATTGTATATAGACAAAAACGTATCCTTTGCCGATCTGAAACAAACCCTGCAGTATTTTACAACCGCCCTTTTCGGAAAATCAAAAATAAGACTGAGACCCTCCTATTTCCCATTCACAGAACCCAGTGCAGAAGTAGACGTCTATTGGGGACTGGAGACAGAGACCGACTACCGAATGACAAAGGGAACAGGCTGGCTGGAAATTATGGGATGTGGCATGGTGGATCCCAATGTTCTCGATAACTGCGGTATTGACTCCTCGGAATACTCTGGTTTTGCCTTTGGGATGGGAATAGACCGAATCGCACTTTTGCTTTATCAAATCTCAGACATACGACTGCTCAGTGAAAACGACCTGCGTTTTTTAAAGCAATTCAAAAGTGTCTTCTGAAATTACCGCAAAGGAAATCCTTTAGCCGCCCACCACGGATGTACTTCAATGACCAGGCGTCCTGCCCTTACCATTGCGTAAAGGGATTAAGGCTGAGTTGGGAGTTATAATATCTGTTGTCCCCGGTGACCTCCTTTCCCAACCAGGAGGGTTTTTCATAAGACTCCGAGGCTGCGGCGAGTTCTACTTCCGCCAGAATCAACCCATCGTTGAGTCCCTTAAATTCGTCCACTTCAAAAACGTGGGGCCCCACCTCTACCTGGTACCGTATTTTTTCAACAGGGTGGGTTTCGCAGAGTAAGAGCAACTCCTCTGCCTCTTTGAGTGGAATTTCATACTCCCATTCCAGCCTGGAAGTACCTGCATCGTAAGTTCTTCCTTTAATGGTTAAAAAACCCTGAGGGCCTATGCAGCGAACCCGGATAGTCCGATCGGGATCTGTCGAGAGAAAACCCTGGAGAATCCGCAATTGTGACCTGGATTCCTCCCGATAGTGAGGTGCCGTAACGAGGAATTTCCTTTCAATCTCTATCATTTCTTTTGAACTTTATCCCCCTTATCCGAACGTCTGGCCTGAGCCAACTGAATAATCTCATCTGAGGGAATCCGGGGTGCTTTTAGCGGGTGATCTGCCAAAAATATCATCGCATCAGCAATATCCGCCGGATCGATCATCCGGTACTTTTTCATTGGCCCTAGCAACAGGGGTTGCAAAAACCCCATTAACTTCTGGGCGATCTGTTCCCCTTTCCGGGTATCCTGTCGGTTTCCGCCAATTAGCGAAGGCTGCAATAGTTGAATATGGGCCACCCCGCTTTGGAGTACCTCAGCTTCCATTTCCCCTTTGGTTCGGTTATAAAAAATACGACTCTCCGGATTCGCCCCCAGAGCAGAAACCACAATCAGCGTAGGGATTCCGTTCTCCCTGCACAGCCGTGAGGCCTCCACGGGAATACCGTAGTCAATTGCCCTGTAGTCTTTCTCATCCGGGGTTTTTGCCTTTGTCGTTCCCACACAACAAAAGACTACATTTCCTTGAAATGCTTCTTTGTAATCCTTAAGCGCGAGCAAATTTGCCCGTGTTTCCAAAAGCTTGGTATGGGTGAGTCCAAAAGGGTTCCTTGTGAATATCCGAACCTCTGAATACCTTTTATCCTTTAGCAAACTCCTGGTCAGCAAACGCCCCACAAGGCCTGTGGCTCCCAATACTACAGCCTTTTTATAACCCCTTTCCATCGCTTAAATATATAGTAAATTTGAGACTATGGATCCGGAAGTGCCCCTGCGCAAAATAATTCATGTAGACATGGATGCTTTTTATGCCTCTGTCGAACAAAAAGACAATCCTTCCCTCCGGGGAAAGCCTGTAGCTGTTGGCGGAGGGTCTAAAAGGGGGGTTGTGGCGGCGGCGAGTTATGAAGCCAGGGTCTTCGGAGTACGCTCAGCGATGAGCGGGTATCTGGCCCGACAAAAGTGCCCCGATTTGGTGTTTGTAAAACCCAGGTTTGAACGCTACCGGGAGATTTCGCACCAGATCCGGGAAATCTTTATAACATACACAGATTTGGTAGAACCCCTTTCCCTTGATGAAGCATACCTGGACGTTACAGAAAATAAAACAGGAATCCCTTCAGCCACTATAATCGCCAGTGAAATACGACACCGCATCTTTGAAATCACCGGATTGACAGCCTCCGCAGGTATCTCCATCAACAAATTTATTGCGAAAATCGCCAGTGACATCAATAAACCCAACGGGCAGAAAACCATTCCCCCGGAAGGGGTCACAGATTTTCTGATGGAGCTGGAGATTCGAAAGTTTTTTGGCGTGGGGAAGGTGACCGCTGAAAAAATGCACAACCTCGGCATTTTTAATGGGGCGGATTTAAAAACGAAATCCCGGGAATTTTTAGTGCAGCACTTCGGGAAAAGCGGGAACCATTATTATCAGGTGGTCAGAGGGATACATCAGAGTGCTGTTCAACCCGAGCGCGTGCCAAAATCTGTAGGGGCAGAACGAACTTTTTCCGAAAACCTGAGTAGCGAAGTCTTTATGCTGGAGCGGTTGGAGGCCATAGCCGTTGAACTGGAATCCCGCCTTAAACCCAAAAAGCGGGCCGGTAAAACCATAACGCTAAAAATCAAATACAGTGATTTTCGCCTGCAAACCCGAAGCAAGACTTTACCGTATTATATTTCCAGTTCCTCCATGGTATTAGAGAACGCCAAAGAACTCCTCTATCAGGAATCCCTCGAGAACTCTGTGCGCTTGCTGGGGATTTCCCTTTCCAATCTGAATACGGAAACAAAACAATCAGAACCCCATGAGGATACCATACAGGTCCAGTTGAAGTTTGATTTTTAGGACCTCTTACCTATTCGGTTTTATTGAATATCATAGCGGGAAATGCTGTTTCCCAGAGTTTTATCTCCGAGAATTTGGCTCCCCCCCGTGGTGGCTCCTCAAGGTCCTGCGTCTCTTCATCCCAGTTGTAGAACTCAAACTCATGGGGCATTTTAAGCCCCCCGACCTCTTGAAAATCTTTATAGACGATCACGTGGGGCTCCAGCTCTGAAACGGCCTTCCCCTGGCGAAAAGCCGGGAAAGAAACGATATAGGTCATCATCCGAACCATGAAGGATTCAGGATCCAAATACAGCTTGTAATAATCCTCCGGGGTATCCCCAGTACCCGATTCATACGTCACCTTTATGCAATAGTAATTCTGATCTCCAACCCTGACGATCCCCAAATCCTCAAATCGCGTCCCCGGATCTGCGAAAACAAATGGGACAAGACTGAAATAATAGGGCGTGGCATAATAGAACTCCCCCGGGGTTCCCAGGGCCTTTGGATTTTCCACCCAAACTTCATCCCCGTTATACCCGAGGCGATAATCCTTCCCTTCGATAAGCACTTTACGGGTTTTAAGATCTACCCTTTGAAGGTCGGTCAAAGGACTCTTCTGACTAAAAGGCCAGTTCTCCAATCTATATTCCAGTGATCTGAATTGCTTAAACCGCTCCAGTCCACCATGGGCCGCAAGTGATTTTTCAAAAGCTTCAGGGAAGCGACTTTTTACTTTGGGGACACCTGCGGATTTAGTGGCCTCTGAGGATTCAGTGGCCGCTTCGGATTGTACGTCCGGAGCCGGAGCCTCCCTGCAGGCCCAGAAGACCAGAGACAGGAAGACTACGATCCCAACACGTATATTTTTGATCCTCTTCATACTTCAGTTTTTCTCCTCCTTGACACGTGAGTACCAACGGTGCCGCTTTACAAGTTGCAAGTCTCGATCTCAGTCACCCTAAGGGTGTTTACCATCCCTTTATCCTTAATGGGCATGGCGGCCAGACTGATAAGCATGTCCCCAACATCCAGGAAACCTTTCTGGCAAGCGATACGGTTGACATCTTCTATGGTCTCATCGGTGGATACAAAACGGTCGTAATAAAAAGCCTTTACGCCCCACAGGAGGTTGAGCTGTGAGAGGATCCGCAAGTTTGAAGTGAACACCAAAATATGGGCGCTGGGTCTCCACGCTGAAATTTGAAAGGCCGTATATCCACTATTGGTAAGGGTGGAAATGGCTTTGGCCTCGATTTCGTTGGCCATAGAGGCAGCGTGATAACAAACAGCCTTGGTGATGTAGCGTTTTGTTCGCACATGAGGAGGTTCCTGAGGAACCCGGATAAGGTCTGAACTCTCCACACTTTTGAGGATACTGGTCATTTTTTCAATGACCTGTATGGGGTAGTTACCCACAGAAGTCTCCCCTGAGAGCATGACGGCGTCCGCCCCGTCCATTACCGAATTGGCTACGTCGTTCACTTCCGCCCGGGTGGGTACCAAACTAGTAATCATGGTCTCCATCATCTGGGTGGCAATAATCACCGGAATACGTGCTTTCTTAGCCCGCAAAACCAGTTTTTTCTGAATGAGCGGGACTTCCTGGGCAGGGACTTCCACACCTAAATCCCCCCGGGCCACCATAAGTCCGTCGCAATAGGCGACAATCTTATCGATGTTCTTTACCGCTTCGGGCTTCTCGATCTTAGCGATAATGGGGATCTTGTACTTGGAGTGTTTCTCAATTATTTGTTGCAGGTCGATAAGGTCCTGGCTGTGGCGGACAAAGGAAAGCGCCATCCAGTCTACCTCCTGAGAAATCGCAAACATGGCATCTTTTACATCCTTCTCCGTAAGCGCTGGCAGGGAAATATTCGTATTTGGGAGGTTTACCCCCTTCTTCGATTTAAGCGGGCCTCCCTGGATAACCTTCGCCCGTACCGCATTTTTGCGATTGGTCTCAACCACTTCAAACATGAGTTTTCCATCGTCAAGGAGAATGCGCTCCCCCGGATTGACATCCCTGGGAAACTCCTTGTAGTTCATATAGACCTCCTCTGCGGTCCCCTCAAAAGGTTTCCCGGTTTTAAAAACAATTTCATCGCCAGGCACCACAATGACTTCCCCGGACATAACCCCCACGCGAAGTTTTGGCCCCTGAAGGTCGGCAAGGATAGCCGTGTAGACCTGGAGTTCCTCGCTCAATTCACGGATCATTTTAACGCGCTTCTTCACATCCTCGTAATCCGCATGGGAAAAATTAATTCGAAACACATCTACTCCTGCCTCCATCATCCCTTTAAGCACTTCCCGTTTACTGGTGGCCGGTCCAAGAGTGGCAACAATTTTAGTCTTCTTTTTATTGGGCATTTCCTCTAATAGATTAGATTGTAACTGGATTTTAGTTTCGCGGTTTCAAGCCTGTAAGCAGTACTCACTTTGGGGATGGATAAAAGCCCTGGGAGCAGCTTGAGATTTTTTTCATCTCCTTCGAGCTTCAGAAAGAAATCTACTTCCCGCTTCTCGGGTATCAAACTCCGGCGCTTCACTTCAGGTTCATTCTTAAACAACCCCACTGCCGACCCTCCGCTATACTCGGTTCCTGAATTCTTAAAGAGGGTCCATTCCCTGTAGGAGGTTTGATCTTTCCATTCAAAAACCACAAAAAAGCCGTCCCGGTCGAGCTCAAGATCTTCTGTGGTCCGTCTCAAATTCAGCCCGAAGACGCTATTCAGTGCATAGGCCAGGGCATAGTCCTCCAAATTACTGTGAATGGCAAAGAGACTGAATACTGTTTCCTCCAGAAGGTCCTCCCACAATTCCTCCATTGCTCCCATCGCAAAACACTTAAAGTAAATATACACGTTCTACAGGAATCCACCTAGAACGGCCTGCTTTAAGGGCTTTCCGCATATCAGCGAAAACGTTGTAGAACAAATTATCCCGCTATTTCTTTTTCCCCTGAAGGGCGTAAAATGCCCTTTTCGAAGCTTTTTCTTCCGCTTTCTTTTTAGAAGTTGCCCGGGCCTTGGCCATAAGGCGGTCATCAATCCAGAGTTTTACGCCAAAGTGTTTGACCGGATCGTTCCCTGTATCCTCATACACTTCATAGCGAAAGTCCTTCTTCTGTTTCTGGCACCCCTCAATAACAAGGCTTTTGTAACTGATGACCTGGCCTTCCAACTGCTCGATATCCACATAAGGGTCGATCACCCGGGACTGTATAAATTTCTCGCAATAGTTATAACCCCGGTCCAGATAAATGGCCCCGACAAGGGCTTCGAAAACATTTCCATAAATATTTTCACCGAAGTGTTCCCTGGGAATACGGCTTTCCACATATTCGAGCAGGCCCAGGTCCTTCCCCAGTTCATTGAGGTGTTTCCGGCTTACGATTTTCGACCTCATTTTGGTCAGGTACCCCTCATCCCCGGCAGGGACTTCCTTGTAGAGATAATGAGAAATGATGGTCCCCAACATGGAATCCCCCAGGAATTCCATCCTTTCGTAATTCAGGGGATTGCCTTTTTTATCCTTCCGATTCAGGGAACGGTGCAGGAAGGCATTTTTATAAAGGTCCAGTTTCCGGGGTTTAAAACCCAGGATCTCCGTGATTCCCAAAAAAAAATCCCCATCCTCTTTGGGATGGGAATTAAAGATGTTTCCAGGAAATGTCATGGGCCCTCTAACTAATTTTTCTGAATAATACACAGGCGTTATGCCCTCCGAAGCCAAACGTATTGCTCATGGCGACATTTACTTCCCGCTCCTGCGCTTTATTCAACGTGAGGTTAAGGCTCGGATCGATTTGATCGTCCACAGTAGTGTGATTGATGGTAGGAGGTACAATGCTGTGTTTCATGGCGAGGATGGAAGCTATGGCCTCTATGGCCCCGGCTGCTCCGAGGAGATGCCCCGTCATGGATTTGGTCGAATTGATATTGATTTTAGAAGCGTGCGCTCCGAATACCTGGGTAATGGCTTTCAGCTCAGCGACATCACCGAGCGGAGTAGCCGTTCCATGTGTATTAATGGCATCTACTTCCTCAGGGGTAACCCCGGAATCCTGCAGGCAGTTCTCCATGACCCTGATAACACCAATACCTTCCGGGTGAGGTGCCGTCATATGGTATGCATCACTGGAGAGACCTCCCCCCAGGACCTCAGCGTAAATTTTAGCACCCCGTGCTTTGGCGTGCTCATATTCTTCAAGAATCAGGGATCCTGCACCCTCCCCGAGTACAAAACCGTCTCGCGTGGCATCGAACGGGCGGGAAGCGGTCCTGGGACTGTCGTTTCGTGTTGAGAGGGCATGCATGGCATTAAACCCCCCCACTCCGGCAATGGTTACCGCTGCTTCACTTCCACCGGTTACCACCACATCGCAATAGCCCATGCGTATGTAGTTCAGGGAATCAATCAGCGCATTGGCCGAAGATGCGCAGGCCGAGACCGTGGTATAATTCGGCCCCATAAAGCCGTGTTTGATAGATATATTTCCCGGAGCGATGTCCGCAATCATCTTTGGAATAAAAAATGGATTGAATCTCGGGGTTCCATCCCCCTGCGCAAAATTCAGTACCTCGGTCTGGAAAGTCTCCAGGCCTCCGATACCCGCGCCCCAGATAACCCCTACCCGGAATTTATCAATGGTATCGAGATCCAGGCCGGAATCGACAATGGCTTCATCGGAAGAAACCAGGGCGTATTGTGTAAACCGATCGAGCTTACGGGCTTCTTTCCGATCAAAGAAGTCCATGGGGTCGAATCCTTTAAGCTCACAGGCAAATTTCGTCTTGAATTTTTCAGCGTCAAAATAGGTGATAAAATCACTGCCGCTTTTACCGCTTATAAGTCCTTCCCAATAAGCGTCTAAGGTGTTCCCAATGGGCGTTAAAGCCCCTAATCCGGTAACTACTACTCGCTTTTTATCCATGGAACGAATCTCTAAAACTGCTCTATACCCAAGCGTAAATTAAAAAAAATTATCCATGCAGCGCATTTACCACATGGATAATTTAAATACTAATGAAAACAATATCATTAATTCTTGGCCTCCTCGATATAACTGATAGCCTGACCTACTGTTGCAATATTTTCTGCTTGATCGTCAGGGATTTGAATATCGAATTCTTTTTCGAATTCCATAATGAGTTCCACAGTGTCCAGTGAATCTGCCCCCAGGTCGTTGGTAAAGCTGGCCTCGGTAACCACTTCATTTTCGTCAACACCCAGCTTATCAACAATAATAGCCTTTACTCTTGATGCAATATCTGACATATTGTAAGATTTAAAATTAAGATGATGGCAAAAATATAAAACTTTGGAATAAAACTCCCTTTTACCAGCAAAATGTGACCCAATATACACAATTTAGAACTGACAATAGTACATTTGCCCTGAAATTCAACGCTATTCTTCTTTTGTGAAAACTATCAAACGAATTGTGTTATTCGCCTCAGGATCAGGCTCCAATGTGGAAAACATTGCCCAATACTTTGAGGGAGATGACCGGGTGGAGATCGTCGGAGTCCTTTGTAACAATCCCGGCGCAGGTGTTGTAGATCGCTGCAAGAGGCTCCGGCTGCCATTGTATTGCTTCAACCGCCCGGCTTATATGGAGGGTGATGGAATCCTCGCCTTGTTAAAGGGTTTGGATCCCGACCTGATAGTCCTTGCGGGGTTCCTTTGGAAAATTCCGGAATCGACCGTCGCCGCCTTTCCGGACAAAATAATTAACATCCACCCGGCACTATTGCCCAGGTTCGGGGGGAAGGGAATGTACGGAATACACGTCCACCGGGCAGTTATCGAGGCAGGCGAAACAGAATCGGGGATTACCATACACAGGGTAAATGAGGCGTATGACAAGGGCAGTATCCTTTTGCAGGAAAAAACCCCAATTGAGCCCGGGGACACCCCGGAAGCCCTTGCCAAAAAAATTCACGCCCTGGAATACGCACATTACCCCCCGGCCATTGCTTCCCTTTTATTCGAGTAGATCATGGCTCAGAAGAAACAGTATTACGCCGTCTGGAAGGGAAAGAATCCCGGAGTCTACAAAGGCTGGCAGGCCTGTAAAAAAGAAGTAGATGGAATTGAAGGGGCGAGATACATGGGGTTTATTTCACGGGAAGACGCACAAAAAGCCTTTGATTCCTCCTATGAAGAAAGTCTGAAAGCGAACACGCGAAAAAAGAAGCCCTCCGAAGACTTGTTAAAAAAAATCGGACCCCCCAATTACCGCTCCATTTCCGTAGATGCAGCTTCGAGCGGAAATCCTGGTGTCATGGAATACCAGGGTGTGGATACCAAATCGGGGAAAAAACTCTTTCGGCAGGGACCTTTTGAAGAGGGGACCAATAATATTGGGGAATTTCTCGCTATCGTTCACGGGTTGGCCTATCTGAAAAAGAACAAAAGCAAACGTATCCTTTATACGGATTCCAGAACTGCCATGAGTTGGGTACGGAAGAAGAAATGCAATACCCGACTGAAACCTTCTGAAAAAAACGCAGGGCTTTTCCAAATGGTCCGAAGGGCAGAAGAATGGCTCCGCTCCAATTCCTATGAAACTCCAGTGGTAAAATGGGAAACCCGTGCCTGGGGTGAAATCCCTGCAGATTTCGGAAGAAAATAGGGGCTAACTTCGGTTCTTATTGCTGAAGCTATCGCAAATCAAAACCGTATATTTGCAAAAATCTTTCTAAGCTTTGGGCAAATTACTCATCGTGGGAACTGTTGCATTCGATGCTATTGAGACCCCCTTTGGCAAAACCGACAAAATCCTCGGAGGAGCCGCAACATTCATAGGCCTGGCCGCCTCAAACTACAATGTTAAACCCGCTATCGTATCTGTGGTCGGAGACGATTTTCCACCTGCTTATCTCGATCTGCTTACCAGCAAATCCGTCGACCTCGAGGGTTTGGAAGTGGTCAAAGGTGGCAAAACCTTTTTCTGGAGTGGAAAGTATCAGCACGACCTGAACAAACGGGATACCCTTGCGACGGAACTCAACGTACTTGCCGACTTTAAGCCCAGGGTTCCCCGGGAATTCAGGAATCCAGATGTGGTGATGTTGGGCAACCTGCATCCCGAGATCCAAATGCAGGTACTGAATCAACTGGAAAGCCGTCCAAAATTAGTTGTCCTGGACACTATGAATTACTGGATGGAACACACATGGGATGCCTTGATTGACGTCATTGGCAAAGTTGATGTGATCACCATTAATGACGAGGAAGCCCGACAATTGAGCGGGGAGTATTCCCTGGTCAGGGCGGCCCGGAAAATAAGTGCTATGGGGCCTGAATATGTACTGATTAAGAAAGGGGAAAACGGGGCACTTCTCTTTCACGATAAACGCATATTCTTTGCACCCGCTCTTCCCCTGGAAGATATTTTTGACCCGACAGGAGCCGGAGACACTTTTGCCGGAGGGTTTACAGGCTATCTGGCAGACACCGAAAACATCTCTTTTGACAATCTTAAAAACGCTGTAATACACGGTGCGAATCTGGCCTCTTTCACTGTTGAGCGATTTGGCACAGAACGCCTTCAGGAATTAAAGCCTTTGGAAATAGAGGCGCGGTTACAAGAGTTTAAAGATCTGACCCAGTTTGATTTTGAAATAAAATAACGGGGCAGATCCTATTCGTTTTTTAATTCTATCTCCATGAGTGACGCGATTAAACATGAATGCGGTATTTCTCTGATCAGGCTTCTGAAGCCCCTAGAGTATTATCAGGAAAAATACGGGACGGCCTTTTACGGGGTCAATAAGATGTATCTGATGATGGAGAAGCAGCATAACCGTGGGCAGGATGGGGCCGGTTATGCCAGTATCAAGCTCGATATGGAAGCCGGAGAGCGTTATATGAGTCGTATCCGGTCGATAGAATCTCAACCGATCCAGGATATTTTTGACCGAATCAACCTGCGCATCAATACCTCTCTCGAAGAAGCCCCTGAATTTGCCAAAGACATCCATTGGCTCAAGCGGAATATTCCGTATATCGGAGAATTGATCCTCGGACATGTTCGTTACGGAACCTTCGGGAAGAACAGCATAGAAAGTGTACACCCGTTTTTAAGACAGAATAACTGGATGCACCGGAACCTAATTGTCGCCGGCAACTTCAATATGACGAACGTCAGGGAATTATTCGACAATCTGATTCAGCTGGGGCAGCATCCAAAAGAAATGGCAGACACCATTACGGTCATGGAAAAAATTGGCCATTTCCTGGATGACGCTGTCGCTAAATTATATAAAGACATAAAAAAAGAAGGCTTCTCTAAAATGGAGGCTTCACCCCACATTGCAGAGCGACTAAAAGTGTCGAAAATTCTTCGGAAATCTTCCAAGAACTGGGATGGGGGATACACCATGGCCGGTTTGTTGGGCCACGGCGATGCTTTCGTCCTCAGGGACCCCTCGGGGATTCGGCCCGCCTACTACTACCAGGATGATGAAGTGGTGGTTGTCGCCTCGGAACGCCCTGCAATTCAGACCGTTTTTAACGTCTCCTACGACGCGGTTAAAGAGCTGCCGCCGGGCAATGCGATTATCGTTAAAAAAAGTGGTCGGGTATCCATAGATCAGATTTTAAAACCCAAAGACCGAAAAGCCTGTTCTTTTGAACGGATCTATTTCTCCCGGGGTAATGACCGCGAGATCTACGAGGAGCGCAAGGAACTCGGTCGTCTTTTGTTCCCCCAACTCCTGAAAAGCATAAACGGGGATATCCGAAGAACCGTGTTTTCATATATTCCCAATACTGCAGAAACTTCTTTTCTGGGGATGGTTCGGGAGGCACAGTCATACCTGAATAAGAAAAAGGAAGCTCAGATTCTCGAAATGGGATCTGATCTGAATCCGGAAGCCCTTCATGAAATTCTCGATGTGCGCCCCCGAATTGAAAAAGTGGCTATTAAAGACGCTAAACTGAGGACCTTTATTACCCAGGACAGCAGTCGTGACGATCTGGTCGCACACGTATACGACATCACCTATGGCTCCGTGGAAAAAGGAGACTATCTGGCTATTATAGACGACAGTATTGTAAGGGGAACTACCCTGAAGAAGAGTATTTTGAAAATCCTGGACCGACTGAACCCGGAAAAAATCATCGTGATCTCGTCAGCTCCACAAATACGCTACCCCGATTGCTACGGGATAGACATGGCCAAACTCGAGGACTTTATAGCCTTTAAAGCTGCCCTGGCACTTCATAAAGATCGGGGTACAGAAGATGTTATAGAGAATATTTACCAGGCCTGTAAGGCCTCGGTAACCCGTCAGGACTCTGAGGATGTCAATTACGTAAAAGGCTTTTACGCCCCTTTCACCGCACAGGAGATTTCGACCAAAATAGCCGAAATCCTGAGTCCGCCGGATATCCGGGCTGAGGTAACCATCATCTACCAGACCATAGAAAACCTGCATAAGGCGTGTCCGAAGAATCTCGGGGACTGGTACTTTACAGGTGAATATCCCACACCGGGCGGTAACCGGGTTGTAAACCGGGCGTTCATCAATTTTTACGAAGGTAAAAATCAGCGTGCGTATTAATATTTCCGATGAAATACACTCTTATAGGTGTTTCGTCGATGTTTTGGGTATTTCATCGTGGAATTAGCACCACAGGACGGTTCGGAGCTTACATTGTCAAGGCCATAGCATAAGTAGGTTTAAGTTCATGGTAAGATTTGGGGAAAAAAGGTGGAGACTTCTCCGCCTTTTTTGTTGTCCTGCTGCGACGCTTCCATTTTTTCACACCTATTGAAGATGCTCCTTTCAGCAGGCGTACTAATTCTCCCACACGTATTTAGCGCACGGGTATTTCAACGGTTATAACGGGTATTCATCCGAGAGCTTTTCAACAGCTGACTCCTTGCTCTAGTTTTGGAGGACCATAGCATAAGTAGGTTAAGTTCATGGTAAGATTTGGGGAAAAGGCAAGGGTAAAACCTTGCCTTTTTATTTGCACATAATCCTCCTGATTTCCACGGTATTGTTTCCCAATTATGAAGTTCAAGATGTAGTCCTTTTCGGACTTTCGCTGTTTTTTCTGGGAGATTTCCTTTGTTATTTCTCTTAATACCAGTATTTTAGTAGTGCCATAGCATAAGTAGGTTAAGTTTATGGTAAGATTTGGGATGAAAAGGACAGAGTTTTCTCTGTCCTTTTCTGATTTACAGACACAAAAAAATCCCGGCATTAACCGGGATTCTTTTAAAACTTGTACTACACCCTGGCTTAACTACCCTTAGTGTATTCCTCAGCTACCTTTTCCCAGTTTATAACATTGAAAAAGGCATTGATATAATCCGGACGCCTATTTTGGTAATTCAGGTAATATGCGTGCTCCCAAACATCCAGGCAGAGAATGGGATGGCCTCCACAACCCGTGCCGGGCATCAGTGGATTGTCCTGGTTTGGCGTAGAACAAATCTCAACTTTTCCGCCTTTATGCACACATAACCAGGCCCACCCTGATCCAAACCGGCCGGCCGCTGCCTTGCTGAAGGCATCTTTAAAACTCTCAAAGGAGCCAAAAGCCTCCGTTATTGCCGTACCCAGAGCTCCCTGCGGATTTCCACCTCCATTTGGTGACATAACCTCCCAGAAGAGGCAGTGGTTATAGAAGCCGCCGCCGTTATTCCTAACGGCTGCATTAGACATGTCCAATTGCCCTAAAATAGATTCGATGGACTTATTGGCGAGGTCTGTTCCTTCAATAGCTGCATTGAGTTTAGTAGTATACCCATTGTGGTGCTTGGTATGGTGAATTTCCATAGTCCTGGCGTCGATATACGGCTCCAGTGCATCGTATTCATAAGGTAAATTTGGTAGTTGGAATGACATAAGATCGTGTTTTTTGTTATCAAAAGTGTCCATCAAAAATACCGATTTTAACAAACACTTTGCGCTAATTTAATGTTAAGAAGCTCTGTAGATTCCTTAATTTGCAAAGAATGGACCAGCATGTAAAAGCCTTTCGAATCTTTGATGCCTCAGCGGGCTCCGGTAAGACTTTTACCCTGGCCCGGGAATATCTCAGCCTGATATTACGGCCGGGCCCCGGGGGATTATACCGAAGGATTCTGGCGATTACCTTTACCAACAAGGCTGTAGCGGAGTTAAAAAACCGCATTCTCGACAGTCTTATGGAATTCGCCGCCCTGAGTGCTGAAAATTCGGATACCACGCCCATGTTTGAAGCTGTGCGGTCAGAGCTGCAAACAGATCGGGCTCCCTTAATTCAAAGAAGTCGGGCAGCACTCCAGCAAATACTACATAATTATGCATTTTTCGATGTTTCCACCATCGACAAATTCAATCAAAGGGTACTCAGGACCTTTGCCCGTGATCTGGACATACCCGCGAATTTTGAGGTCGTACTGGAGACAGACCTCCTCCTGGAGGAGGCCATTAATGAGCTTATAGCCAAGGCGGGAACGGATAAACAACTGACGGATATACTTGTCGATTTTGCCCTTGAAAAAGCCGAAGACGAAAGGAGCTGGGACGTCAGTGATGATTTACTCAAAATGGGGAGACTCCTCTTTGACGAAACCCATTACCAGGCATTGGATGTGTTTTCAGAGAAGAAAACAGAAGACTTTCTTCAGCTCAAAAAAACCCTGCGGGGTTATGGGAATGAAACGGAGAAAATGCTCCGAAATACCGCGAAAGACATCCTGGAACACATCGAGTCCAATGGATTGGAGTTTTCCGATTTCTCGGGAAAGTACTTTCCCAATTTTATCCTCAAAATCTCAGAAGGCCAATTCGATCTCAATACGGATTCCAAATGGGTTGAGGAATTTGGATCTAAACCGCTATATCCGGGAAGGGTTTCACCTTCTAAACAGCAAATTCTGGATGAGGAGGCACCTGCTTTCGCTATTCTTTTTCAAAAAATCCTGCAGGGGTTGTACCATCGGGACTTTCTGGCCAATGCCTACAAAAATATCGCTCCTTTCGCGGTTTTGGGGTTACTGCAACAAGAGCTCAAAAATCTTCGGATGGAGCAAGGGTACCTCCCCATAGCCGCATTTAATACGATTATCGCCAAAGGAATAGCGGACGAACCCGCACCGTATATCTATGAGCGCCTGGGGGAGCGGTACCAACATTATTTTATCGACGAATTTCAGGACACTTCCCAGCTTCAGTGGAATAATCTGAAACCCCTTGTCAGCAATGCGATCGAAGGGGAATTCGACCAGGGGGCAAAAGGGTCAGTTGTCCTTGTGGGGGATGCTAAACAAGCTATTTACAGGTGGCGAGGTGGAAAGGCAGAGCAATTTTTGAATCTGATAAATGGAATCGAGAATCCTTTTCCGGTTCTGCCCGAAAACCAGCCCCTCCCTAAAAACTTCCGCAGCCACAAACCCCTCGTTCAATTCAACAATGAATTTTTCAGTCACATCAGTGCCTTCATGAACCGAAAGGCCTATTCCGACCTTTTCCTCAAAGGTAACAGGCAGGAGTACCATCGCGATTCTCAGGGGTTGGTGCACCTGGAGTTTATCCCCTCGGATGCCGAAAATCAGAATGAACTCTATACTACCCGTACCCACGCGATTATTCAGGATCTCATTAACAAGGGGTATACGTACCGGGATATCTGCATTCTCACACGCCGTGGCAAAGACGGCGTACTCATCTCTCAGCATTTGATGCAGGAGGGAATTCCCGTCAGCTCTTCGGAGACCCTATTGCTCAGGAACCATCCTGGGGTACAGTTTGTGATTACCCTGTTGAAACATTTGCTGATTCCGGAAGATAAAAACCACATTTTTGACCTGCTCTTATACCTCAGTGTAGCGCAAGAGGATCGGCACAACTGGATACATAGGCACCTGGATGCGATTGACGAAGTTTTGTCCTCCTACCATTTTTATTCAGGCCAAAACCGTTTAAGGCCTGTTTATGAGGTGGTGGAAACAGCGATTCGCCAGTTCGATCTGGGCGGTCAGAAAGATGCCTATCTTATTTTTTTGATGGACCTCATTCATGAAATCGGTCAAAGCCGGGATCCCTCGATACAAACCTTTCTGGAGTACTGGACCATCAAAGAAGAGAAACTGAGTATAAGTGCACCGGAGGGGTTTGACGCCGTAACCCTGATGACTGTTCACAAATCCAAAGGGTTGGAGTTTCCGGTAGTCGTCTTCCCTTTTGCGAATTCGGATATCTACTATGAAAAGGATCCGAAATTATGGTTGCCCGTAACCCCGGAGCGATACAACGGTTTTAATGCTGTCCTGGTAAGTAAAAAGAAAACACTTTTAAATTATGACCCCCCTGCTCCTGAGCGTTATTCAGAAGAGCAGGAAAAGCTGGAGCTGGATGCCTACAACCTCCTTTACGTAGCCCATACCCGGGCGATTAAGGCCTTGTACATCATCAGCAAAGACCCCGGGAAAAAGCCGGGCAGTTCAGAACCCAGGACTTATGGAGACATCTACACCCGTTACTTGTCCGATAAAGGACTTTGGGAGGATTCCAAATCGGTCTACACCTTTGGGGCCCCGGATCCGAATCACGTGCCCGGGCAAAGTCCGGTGAAAATCCCTGTGTCTTATCGTTATACCGCCCGGGATCGAATCTCTCTTAAACTGGTAAGCTATCCGGAAAAGTACCGGGACACAGAACAGGCACAGGCGATGGAGTACGGGAACATCCTGCACTATGCGCTGAGTCTGGTAATTCAGGCTTCCGATGTCGAAAATGCTATCGCACGGCTTATTGAAGAAGGGATGATTCGCACTGAGGAATCCGCCATCCTTAAACAACGTCTGGAAAGCGTCGTAAAGCATCCCCGTTTATCTCCTTATTTTGAACCCGGCATCAGGGTTTTGAATGAACAGGAGATCTTTTTAAAAAATGGGGTAATTTTACGCCCTGATCGTGTGGTTTTCTCAAATGAGAAAGCCGTAATTATGGATTATAAAACGGGCCGGCCGGATAGACAACACCGGAACCAGGTACAGGAGTACCGGGACGCCCTTCAGGCGATGGGTTATATTGCCGAAACCGCCATCGTCGTCTATATCAGTGAAAATTTAATAACCCCGGAATTTATATAACCTATGTACGGAAAGATCAAAGCACACCTGGAGCAGGAACTCGAAGAAATAAAAAAGGCTGGTTTATTTAAAGAAGAACGCATCATCACCTCTCCCCAGGGCCCGGTCATCCGGATTTCTACCGGGGAAGAAGTATTGAACTTCTGTGCGAACAACTATTTGGGCCTCTCGGCTCATCCCGAAGTGATTCAGGCGGCCAAGGACACCCTGGACAGTCACGGTTTTGGGATGTCCTCAGTGCGTTTTATTTGCGGGACCCAGGATATTCATAAAAAATTGGAACAGCATATTGCAGAATTTTACGGCACAGAAGATACGATTCTTTACGCCGCGGCTTTTGATGCCAACGGAGGGGTTTTTGAACCCCTGCTCGGCCCTGAAGATGCCATTATCTCAGACGCCCTGAACCACGCCTCCATCATAGACGGAGTCCGTTTGTGTAAAGCCAAAAGGTACCGGTATGCCAATGGGGACATGCAGGATCTGGAAGCCCAGTTAAAACAAGCAGGGGAAGATGGAGCCCGATTTAAACTCATTGTAACGGACGGTGTCTTTTCGATGGATGGCCTTGTGGCTCCCCTGGACAAAATCTGCGACCTGGCCGAAGAGTATGATGCCCTGGTGATGATCGATGAATGCCATGCCACGGGATTTATAGGGGAAACCGGAATTGGGACCCTGGAGGAAAAAGGAGTGCTGGGGCGTGTCGATATCATTACAGGAACCCTCGGAAAAGCAATGGGTGGCGCAATGGGCGGGTATACGACCGGGAACAAAGAAATCATCGAAATGCTCAGACAGCGTTCCCGCCCGTATCTGTTTTCAAACTCCCTGGCTCCGGCCATCGTAGGAGCTTCCATAAAGGTTTTTGAATTATTGAAGCAAGACAACAGCCTGAAAAAACAACTGGATGAGAATACCGCGTATTTTAAAAGGGGAATTAAGGCAGCAGGCTTTGATATCATCGATGGTGAGTCGGCTATTGTACCTGTTATGCTTTACGACGCAAAACTCTCTCAGGACATGGCCAATTTGCTTTTAGAAAAAGGGATTTACGTCATTGGTTTTTTCTATCCCGTAGTGCCTAAAGGGAAAGCGCGCATCCGCGTTCAACTCTCTGCAGCCCACACCCGGGAGCATCTGGATAAGGCCATATCCGCATTTACGGAGGTCGGCAAAGAACTTAAGGTAATTTAAAGGAATACCTATATATTAAGGTATACAGACGTGGAATATTGCAACAAAAAATAGGAAATTGATTTTGTTAATAATTCTTAACAACTTACATTTGCGTCTGATAAACACTTAAACTTAAAAATTTGAACATGAAACAGCTTTGCAGATTATTAGTTGTTGCTCTTATCCTCTTAGGAGTTAACAACATTCAAGCTCAGGATGAGGATAATCCGTGGCAGTTCACAATTGGAATTAACGCTATTGATGTTTTTCCTACAAATTCTGATCCTGCTTCTTTCCTTCCTGGCTACGAAACAGGGGGTTTGTTTGATGAGTATTTTAATGCAAACGACCACTGGAACATCCTGCCATCCGTTTCCTATCTGGGAGTATCTCGTTATGTAGGTGATGGGTTCTCCTTTGGTGTTCGAGGTTCCCTGAACCGAATCGACAAATTAGGAGACACCAGGATAGACGACGTTTCGCACTATGCTGTTGATGGAACTCTTAAATATGCCTTCCTGAGAGGAAAGCGTTTCGATCCGTTTATCGAGGTCGGTGGGGGTTACACCTGGGTAGATGAAATCGGAGCCGGAACCGTAAATGGAGGTCTTGGATTCAACTACTGGTTCACTGACTGGTTAGGTGCTACTGTGCAGTCCATGTACAAACACACCTTTGAAGATTACGGGGTAACACACTTCCAGCACATGGCTGGTCTTTCTATCCGATTCGGAGGAACTGATACTGATGGTGACGGCATCTACGACAAAGATGATGCATGTCCTGAAGTACCAGGTTTGGAAGCTTTCAACGGTTGTCCTGATTCTGACGGAGATGGTATCGAAGATTCTAAAGATGCCTGTCCTAACACTCCTGGTCCAGCCGAATACAACGGATGTCCAGATTCTGACGGAGATACTGTTATAGACAAAGACGATGCTTGTCCTAACACTCCAGGGCTTGTAGAACTCGCCGGATGTCCTGATGCTGACGGAGATGGTGTAGCCGATAAAGATGACGAATGTCCTAACGAGGCAGGTCCTGTTGAAAACAATGGATGCCCTTGGCCAGACCGCGACGGTGACGGTGTTCCGGACAAAGATGATCTTTGCCCAGACCTCGTAGGAACTGTTGCCAACAACGGATGTCCTGAAGTAACCGAGGCTGTTCGCAAGACACTTCTGGATTACGCTAAGACCATCTTGTTTGACACTGGTAAAGCTACAATCAAGCCACAATCTGCTGATGTCCTGAACAACATCGCTGACATCCTTGATGACTATCCTAACGTAAACTTCCGGGTTGAAGGTCACACAGATAGCACAGGTAGTGATGCGCTCAATAAGAGATTATCCGGAGAGCGGGCCCAGGCTGTAGTGAACTACCTGATTGAAAAAGGTATTCCTTCAGAAAGGATGACATCTATCGGATACGGAGAAGAACGTCCAATTGCTGACAACAATACCCGCGAGGGAAGAAGGACTAACCGTAGGGTTGAAATCCACGGAGAGACTCCGAACAACTAAGAAGTAAACCTTCTGATATTTGAAAAGCCCTGGCAGTAATGCCGGGGCTTTTTTTATATTTTTAGCCTGTGATCACTTTTCTGGAATCGGTATTGGCGGAATGCGATGGCTGGCGGAAAACTCCGGAGCAATGCCTTTTTGTCCTTCCGAGTAAAAGGGCCGGGTTCTTTCTCAAAAACCTCATCGCCCAAAAAACAACAGAACCTTCCTTTGCACCCCGTATACTCAGTATAGAATCCTTTGTCGAAGAACTCTCTGAACTCCGGTACGCGCCTGCCACCCGGTTGATATTCGACCTGTATGCGGCGTATTTAGGGGAAGAAGGCCTGCAAAAGGAATCCTTTTACGATTTCAGTCGCTGGGGCCAAATGCTCTTGCAGGATTTCAATGAAATCGACAGGTACCTGGTCAATACCGCTGAATTCTTTGATTACCTCGGATCTTTACAGGAAATCCGGCACTGGACGCCGGAGGGCACAACCACTCCCCTTATTGAGAAACAGGTAAAATTCTGGAAATCCCTTTTACCCATTTATAACAGATTCCGGGATCGCCTCGAAAAAGAAGGCCTTGGGTATCAGGGGCAGGTTTACCGGCAGGCCACGACAAAGGTTGGGAACTATCTCGAGCACAATGCCTCCTGTTACCATATCTTCGCAGGATTCAACGCCCTGAATGCCTCAGAGGAATTCATTATCCGCGAAATCCTCAAAGACGGTAGAGCAGAAATATTCTGGGATGCAGATCCCTACTACCTCGAAAATCCGGTCCATGATGCCGGATACTTCCTAAGGTCGCATTTTAAAACCTGGGACTATCTGAAAACCAATGCTCCTAAAGGTGTCCATTATTTCTTTGAAACCGCCAAAAACATTCAAATAACGGGTTTGCCTAAAAATATTGCCCAGGCCAAATACGCCGGCGGCCTGATTGGGGATATTATTGAAAAAGAAAAAGCACTTGATAAAACCGCCCTGATCCTTGGGGATGAAACCCTCCTAAACCCTATACTTCACAGCCTCCCTGAATCTTTAAAGGGTGTAAACATTACCATGGGCTATCCGTTAAAAGATAGTTCCCTCGCACATCTTTTCAGCGTCCTTTTTCAAATCTTCAAAGAAAAAGGTCGAAAAGGGATCTCTACGAAGAAGGTTTTAGCCCTTTTCTCAAATCCTTTTCTGCAGGAGTGGTTCTTAAACCTGGAGTTTGACCATTCCACCGCCTCCGGACGTATGGTACGGGAGAATAAACCGTATCTCGGCGATGCTGATTTTAAAAAGCTCGGGCTTCCCCCGACGCTCCGCCAGTTATTGTCTGTGCAACCCAGCCCTGATCCCGGAGCGTTAATTTCCCGTTTTATCACTCTTTTGGAGTCGCTTCAGAGCCTTTACCTGGATTCACAGGATTCCGTCAGTCTGGAATTCCTCAGACACTTTCTCCTTTTGTTCAACCAGCTCTCCGAGCTACATCAGACGTACCCCTTTCTCACAGATACCGCCTCGCTTTTCATGTTGTATGAACAACTCCTGGAAGAAGACACCCTCGACTTTGAGGGAAAACCGCTGGAAGGATTACAAATTATGGGCATGTTGGAATCTCGTTGCCTCGACTTTGAGACTGTGATCATCACTTCGGTAAATGAAGGTGTACTCCCCGCAGGTAAGTCAAATAACTCTTTTATTCCTTTTGAGGTCAAGCGAGAATTCGACCTTCCCACCTATAAAGAAAAGGATGCCGTATACACTTACCACTTTTACCGACTCCTGCAAAGGGCAAAAAATATTTACCTCTGTTACAATACAGAACCGGATGTTTTGAATGGAGGTGAACCCAGCCGGTTCATACACCAACTGCGAAACGATCCTGTCACGTCCGGATCCGTCCGGAGTAATCTGGCGGCCCCGGAATCGGGAATTGCCCCGGCACCTTCCAAAATCGTTCATAAGAGCCCGTCCCTTATGGCACTTCTCAGCCTGAAAGCCTCCAATGCCTTCTCCCCGACTTCGCTGAGCCGCTATATACAGGATCCGCTTGAATTTTACAGGAAAAACATCCTTGGCATTCGCGATACCCTGGAACTTGAAGAAACCATCGCCCCTAATACTTTTGGAAACGTCATACATGAGACCCTTGAAAACCTCTACCTCCCCTGTTTAGGAGAAATCCTCGTGCCGCATCATATCGCCCAAATGAAAAATACGGTCCGGGAAGTACTCCGGGAAGCCTTTGATAAACACTACCTTAAAGGGAGCAAACTCCTGGGGAAAAACCTGATGGCACTAAGGGTGATGGAAAAATACCTCGATTTATTCCTGGAATTGGAAGTGAAACGCATCGCCCGGCAGGAAGTTCGGATACTGGGATTAGAGAAAAAACTGATTCGGGAACTGGGTGACATTCCGGGTTGTCCGGGCCCGGTTCGTATTAAAGGCACGGTAGACAGGATTGAAACCGTGGATGGAGAACTGCGGATCATCGATTACAAAACAGGACGTGTGGAGCCTTCTAATCTGAGGATCGCAGACTGGGTCACCCTTTCTGAAGATCCCGGGAAATCCAAGGCCTTTCAGGTATTGTGTTACGCCTGGCTGTTACAGGAGGAAATGCCCCTTCCCACTTCCGGATTTAAGGCAGGTGTATTTTCTTTTAAGCGTATGGGGGCAGGGTTTCAATGGTTTGGATTCAAGACAGCCCGCAACAAGCAGGACGAAATAATTACCCCCGAAGTACTGAACCGGTTTGAGGAAGTACTCAAATCCCTTGTGGCAGAACTCTTCAACCCTGAGATTCCCATTATGCCTCCGGAAAACAATACATGATTATTTTAAATCAGGTCGGGTGGGCCTTACCTCAATTTTGCTGGGCAGGGTCCTGGGATGCATCTGAAGCAGGTCCCTCACCAGATGGCCAATATCCTCCGGTTGAATTTTCCAGGCGTCTTTCGGAGACGGGGAATGGTTGTTGAAGTGTGTGGAAACGGACCCCGGCATGATTGTGGAAACCTTGATCCCATAGGGTCTGAGATCGAGCATTGCGGCTTGTGTAAAACCGACTACCCCAAATTTTGTCGCATTATACCCCGCGCCCTGGGCAAAAAAATTGGTCCCGGCGAGGCTGGCAATCGTAATATAATATCCCTTGGAGGCTTTCAGCGCATCCATAGACGCCATCAGCGTGTGATACACTCCATTTAGGTTAGTGTTGATCATCTGGTGCCACGCTTCGGTTTTAAGCGTATCTATGGGCGCAAAATGCCCTACTCCGGCATTCGCGACTACGACGTCGATCTGTCCCCAGCGCTTTAGTATTTTTTTTACCGCTGATTGTTCATCTTCAAGACGCGTCACATCAGAGATAATTCCCATGGCCTTGTCAGCGCCCAGTTCTGCTACGGCATTTTCGAGATCCGACGCTCCGCGTCCACTCACAGCTACGTGCATTCCTTGCTTTACGAGTTCTTTTGCCACCCCGAGGCCAATCCCCTTAGATCCCCCGGTGATATACGCCACTTTGCCATTTAAAGCTTCCATCGTACTTAAATTTTAAGGTTTCAGTCCTCTAAAATAGCCCGAAAATAACAATCCGTGATTTCAGGTACATAAAATAAGGCCTGTATTTTGAAACCTCCCTAAAAAGTCTTTTTTTTGCGGTCTAGTTCGGGGGATTAGCTCAGCTGGCTAGAGCGCTTGCATGGCATGCAAGAGGTCACCGGTTCGACTCCGGTATTCTCCACGATCACTCGCAATTTTCATTACGCGATTCAGAAGTAAAAAAACCGCCGAGCATGCTCGAGCGGTTTTTTTGATTTCTGAGCGCCAATACCGTCAGGTATTAATATGGTAATGAAAATTGCATTTGCAGGACTGGAGGAACTCTGGAGCAGCGAAGCTACTCCGGTCTAGATATTACTCTGAAACCTATTTTAAAAACATTTCCTTCTTTTAAAAACACCTGAGCCGCCAGGCGAAGGAAATTGCATTTGCAGGACTGGAGGAACTCTGGAGCAGCGAAGCTACTCCGGCCCATAACCTTTTTCAACCACTCTGGCAAAGCAAACTGTATTTGCAGGACTGATTGCCAGCGCACCATCTGGCTCCTCACTAAAACAGATTCACTGGATCTGTTTTAACTGTTCGGCCCTGGAGCAGCGAAGCTACTCCGGTCCATAACTCTGGTGCTTTTAACTCTATTCCAGTAGATTTTTGCCCGCAAGAAGGCTTAGCCGCTCAGTGAACCGAGATCTATTTGGCGTGCTGAGAACCCCCTCTTTACAGGGAAAATGTGTACTTTTATAGCCTCGGCCGAAGAAAAGCATAGGACCGTCATCCTGTCAGTCATTCTACAATGAAAGTTATTAAGGAACTCCCTATTTCGATCGGCATGTCCCTTCGGTTGCTCAGTATTCCTGCAAAGCGACTGAAAGCTCGCAGGGCAAAGGAGATCCCCGTGATTATCTCACTGACCGCCATCCCTTCCCGCCTGAAGACCCTGCACCTGGTGATCCGGAATTTGATGACGCAGGATGTTTTGCCTGAAAAAATTCTTCTTTGGCTCGAGGCCGGCCTGGAAGGTCACGTGCCTACCTCGTTGACAAAGCTGATGGGAGACCGTTTTGAAATTCGGTTTTCAGACCTGTGCAGCTCTTCGCACAGCAAGTTGATCCATACCCTTGAGGCGTATCCGGATACCGTTATCATCACCTGTGATGATGACTTTTTATACCGCAGCAACTGGCTTTCGCTCCTGTATTCGGAACACCTGGATAATCCTCGGTGTATCATAGCCCACAATACCCTGCACATCAACTACAATGACCGCGGAAATCCATTGCCCTATAGAGAATGGAGATACCCTGCTGACGGTGAAATCAACGAAAGGGCTGTATATCCCCGGGGGGCCTGGGGGGTGTTGTATCCTCCTGGGGCCCTTCACGAGGACGTCCTGGACCGGAAGCGGTTTATGGGCCTGGCCCCAAAGGCCGACGACCACTGGTTCAAGGCGATGTCTCTTTTGAAAGGCACACGATCCATCCAGTCAACTCTGAAGCCGAAGGAGCCGATTCCCATTATAAACACCCAGGAAGTCGCCCTGAAAAAGGAGAACCTGGGGGAAGATAGGAACACCGTCCAATGGCAGGCCCTGGAAGACCAGTATCACCTTTCCGGTTTCATCTTGAAAACAAAAGCCTGAAAGAGATCGCGCCTTGTCAGGATACTTTTGGCCTGGGATGCGGCAAAGTGCTTCCGGACTGTTTTTCGGGCTCCAAAATAAAGCCCACGTCTTATCCATGGGAATAAAACCCCCTCCCCCCCGCCAACAACGAGATACCCTTACTTCCTGCAATTTTCCGGCATAAATTCAG
>Ga0272441_10000492_pt1 | contig 90051 bp, 117 predicted proteins | sample SSMProp6N_FD_193582 | JGI IMG/M metagenome (GOLD analysis project Ga0272441, IMG submission 193582) | Marine sediment archaeal communities from Little Sippewissett salt marsh, Falmouth, MA, United States - SSM-Prop-6N | ecosystem: Environmental > Aquatic > Marine > Wetlands > Sediment ... | reverse complement strand
CCAATGTTTACTAAATTATTCTCTCCGAATCTTTTCTTGAGCCATTCTATTATTTCATCTCTTCTGGTATCTTCAAAATCCATATCGATGTCTGGCAATGTAACTTTATATTTAGAAATAAATCTCTCAAACATTAGATCATATACAAGCGGATCAATGGAGGTGATACCAAGCAAATAACAAATCACCGATGCCGCCGCCGATCCTCTTCCAGGCCCTACAGCTATATTATTTTTTCGAGCAAAATTCACAACCTCTCTAACGATTAGAAAATAATTGGGAAATCCTAATTCATCAATCAAATTCCATTCGTGTTTGATACGATCTTTATACATTTGTACAGCTTCTTTGTGACTTATTCCTAATTTTTCAGAAAGCAGCACAGCTTGCTTACTTTCGATTTTACGAATGCTCCAACCTTTCCTCAACAACTTAAAAAAGTATTTTTTCTTAGTCATTCCATCTGGTACAAGTGGTTCAGGCAACATCTCTTTTCTTTTTGGTATATCGATATAAACCTTTCCGTGTATCTCCATAGTGGAATCAAGAGCTTCTTTAATTTTATTTTTACCCATGTAGGAATGATATTTCATAAATGCTCGAAACATTTCTTTTCTTGTTTTCGGATACAATTCGTGTACACCAAAAGTCCACCTATTAGGATCGTCCCATTTATCATGCACTTGAATCGCCAACAACACTTCGTGTGTTATCTCATCTTCTTTTCGAGCATAATGTGTATCGTTGGTTGCTACTAACTTTACATCAAACTTCTTTGACAATTTTATTAATGCCTTATTAAGTATCACTTGTTGATCGTATTTGTGTGGCATGACTTCAAAATAAAAATCATCTCCCCAATTTATTATAAAAAACTCTGTGAGCTTACACATCTTGGCCCACTTATCTTGCTTTGATAAATTTTCATTATTCAAAATATTTAAATATGGGCTATCTCCGCCGCAACCGGAAAGAAGAATTGTATCGCCTTTGCAATTGATCATAGATTCATAATCAACCTTTGGTTTACGATAAAATCCCTTTGTCCAAGCGATTTTATTCAACTTAAATAGATTAAGCAATCCATCATAAGACTTCGCAAACATAGTCATGTGCATAGAAAACTTACTATCCACATTAAACAAATTTTTTAAATCTGGAATTACATATAATTCGATACCAATGATAGGATTTATATTGTGAGATACTGCTTCGGTATGAAAGCGAAAAAATCCCCCTAATGTGCCATGATCTGATAATCCTACACCAGGTTGCTTATTATAATCCGCCTTTCTTACAAGAGTTACTTGTGTATCATAAAGGCGATCCATGTCAAGAGAAAGCACTCCACGCTCTATCCTTGACATTCCATCAAGCAAGCTATATTCACTATGATTATGTAAATTTACAAATCTGTCACAACCTTTCGGTTCCTTTTCTTTAGGTGGCGAATGATAATCGAATACAAAACCAACTCTTGATACCTTTGATTCATCCACTTTCTCTTTCGGATTGTACGTCATGTCGCCTCTTTTCCGTTATTTTAATTGTCCTTACAATTTCTGAACGAGCCATTTGCAAAACATTAACGTAATCTGCATTATTATCATTACGATATATGTATAACTTTATTCCCATATTAGAAAGATGGTTGCCATAATAGCTCCAAAATCTTTTATATTGTACAGAAGTATCGAGAAACAATCTATCCGGTCTATTATTTTCATCAAATCTCTTTTGAGCAATATTTACTTTTGTATTGAGATAAAATATTACTAATGGACCATTTACTCCGTTGTGAAATTTTTCAAGACAAAATTGGAAATAATCTTTGTGTATTGTTTTATCTCCGCCTGTCTTGGTTTTTTCCTTTTCGAATTTATCATACACAAAACCTGAAAAGATTGATCTATCAAATATGATAAAATCGGCGTCAATTGGAACCTTGTTAAGAAAATCAGCAAAAACTACGTCTTGAAAAGCCTTTCTACAAAGGCCATTATTATAAAATGATGGTTTACTTTCAAATGAATGATAATATACGCCTTTTAAATTGAATCTAAATTTACTTTCTGATACCAATGCTCTTGCAATACTGGTTTTACCACTTCCCTGGATTCCTTCCATTACAATAATCATGAGTACACCTCCTCCATTACGTCTTGTAAAGTATTCATTGACAACTCTATTTCTTCTGCTTTTATTGTTAATGCCGGAGCCATTTTTAAAACATCACTTCTGAATGTTGGTAAGAATACTCCCTTTTCTAACAATTTTCTTGAAACCAATTTCGCGGTATCATCTTTTACTTTTACAGCGATCATCAATCCCACTTGCCTTATTTCGTCTATTTCTTTTATTACTTCCAATTTTATTTTGAACAAATGTGCTTTGTTTTCAATATCTTGATAATTTAAATCACCATTTCTCCACTTTGATATATATTCGAATACTCCTAACAACCCATATATTCCGCCACCAAATGTAGAAAAATGTGAACCTGGAGTAAGTGTGTTAGCATATCTGCCTCTTGCTAAACAAGCACCCAACGTATTTCCACAAGCAATTCCTTTTGCAAGACAAAGAATATCCGGTACAATTGCATATCGATCAAAAGCATTAAACGTTCCACATCTTCCTGCTCCGCATTGTATTTCGTCCAAACAAAGTGGTATTCTATGCCTATCACACATTGATCTTAAATATTTAAGTTCCGCTATGCCGTGATCCATTACATCATGATTACCGAATACTGTAGACATGAGAATACCGGAACAAACGTCCCAATCAATTTGATGAGGATATTTGAAATGTTTAAATCCTTGTAAATGTGGACCAAATCCTTCGTAATGATAAGATGGCCCATCACTTGCCGCCAATGCTCCATATGTTCTCCCGTGGAAGTCATTCGCATATGTATAAATATATCTTTTCTTTGTATCTGTAGAAGCCTTTCTCATTATTTTAATAGCCGACTCAATCGCTTCTGTACCACTGTTACAAAAAAATACTTTATTCATTTTTGTCATGTCACATAATTCTTCGGCTACATTTTCTCTGAATTTAAAACTGACTATATTGGGCATATGAGGTGTTAAAGCTCTTTTAAGATGATATTTAATATGATTATCGTATCCCAATGAGCAAACACCACTATCGTTAAAAAGATCGATCCATTTCATTACTTCTCCGTTAAGTGTACCATAAAGATAACTGTCTTCGGCATGCTCTATTTCCAAACCGGGAATGGTTTTTATTGTATTCATTAAATAACTCATAATACCCTCCATACTCATGTTTCAAATGCGAGAGAAAGCAAATATGATTGGGATTATTGTACTAATTAAAGCAAAATATCAGTTATCTCACCGCCCCAAATTTCTGAATATAGGCTCAACCGTCTTTTAAAATCTTTAACAAAAGTTTTTATGTCTGAACCCTCTGGTGGAGTCTCTGGATAACATCTGTGAGCCATCTCTATGCTGTTCCCATATTTTATTTTGTAACAAGCAAGATATACCCATATGGGACATGGTGGCAGATTATCTTTCCCAGACCATCTTCTTTCATTTTCCAAATTGAAAATACAATCGGCGATCTTACCCTCTTTTGGATCGTAACAAGGCGGCTTTCCCATTCCGTACAATAACTGCTCGCTTCCATAAAAGTTAAGAAGTGATAACATCATTTCTTTTATGATAGGAACCCACAATCCGGCTTGAAGTATCCAACACGATCTTTTATTTACAATGTAAAGCATTGCTTTATGACTTAAATCCCAACTTATATCGTGTGTGGCTCCAAGAGGGATAAGATTGCGAGCATCTTCCATTGGAATTCCGAAATTCACCAAAGTTGTGTAAGCATTTCCAATAGATTCCAAAACGTGAGTATACACGTCTTGTAATTCTTTATTTCCTCTTATCGATTCAGGAATGTAAAAATCGCCTCGATGGTAAAATCCGCCTACATTCTTGATCCTCATCGATTGACTCCACCAAGATGATCCTGGAAAATCTGGTATAATGTCTATACCATAATTTTCTCCTGCTTTTACACCGATGCGATGCCTCACTGCCTGTTCACGCCAAGACACTGGAACATTTTGAAAAAGAAACTGATAATGAAGATTTTCAAGCACCGGTACATCTTGTAACACTAACTGAGGCCACAACTCCTTGGATTCTTCTTCAGTTACATCAGTAAAATCCTCTCCCTTTGATGCTTTCCAAATCTTTATAGCCGTAACTACCGGCTGTTGTGTTCCAGAAAGCATCTTGACTTCCATTTCTTTCATCTTACACCTCCGAACATGCTCGTTCAATTACTTCGCTCCATCGTGTAATCCGTTGTACTTTATCGTGGATTACGGTTTGATTATAGGGTTTATCAAATAACAATACATCAACTCCGCTGTTTGCAACTTCCACAGCATGTTTATCTCGATCTTCCACATGAAATAAAACGAAAGCAGGATGTAATGCTTTAATAGCATCCGCTTTATCTTTATCCCACAAAATGGCGTCATAATTTACTTTATGCTTTTCCATCCACCAAGTTGTGTCACGAAAAATTCTTCTGTATTTATTATATGGCCTTGCTGTTAAGAATACAATATGAAATCCCACAGATTTTAATACATCGATAGAATCTTTTGCGCCTGGATAGATTTTTGGTCTGCAAAAACCACCATCCCTAATAAATTCATCCATCAATCTTTCTTCTTCTGTGGCAGTAAGTCCCTCAACATTCATATAATAATGAAAGTATTTTCTATCAGTTACAAGAGGCTTTCCAGTTTTATTTTCAATAAAACTGGTAAAAGACTCACTAAAATTAGCTATTACACCATCTATATCAATAGTAATGATCGAATCTGTATCGCTGAGACGATCTCTTTTTCTTTCCCAATCCCATTTCTTTTGAACCGCATCCGTTTTTTCATCGAATTTTTTAGTAAAGTCTACCGGTGACACTCCGAATATCAACAATGTGTTAATGACGTATTTTAAAATATCTACACAGTGTTCGGTAATATTATCGGTGTTAATTTGTTTTCGAGACAATATATTAGATTTCCAATTTACTTCATCTAACACACGACTCGAATTGGTCATAATTGATAAAATATATTCCTGTAAAAGCTCAAGCTGTTCCTTATCTGAAAGACTATCATAATCTTCCACCCACAGCTTTTGTTGTTCCTCTTGTGCTTCCCACATTTTCTCTATCATTATAGCTCCTTTTCAAGTTGCTCTATGGTATGATGAATCAACCCCCTCGTATTCATTCTCGAATATCTACCATACAAATGAATTCCGAAACATTTAAATGCTTCCAATATTTCTTCGGTTATAATATTGTCTACGATATGTGGCAACACGATTTTACAATCTTTGTGTACAAAATCTACCATTTTGCCATCGATAGAAACTTCATTATTAAAAAGAGATGTAATCCATCCTCTACATTGAGTTGGAGAGCTAAATGAACTATTAGTGACACTACCTACGATTTCAATGAACATATAATTACCATCTTCCGAAAATGAAATTCTCCTTATTGGAGTTATTGAGTGTGGATGCGACGCAACATAAATGTAATCATAATCTTTTGTTTTCCCACCACCTTGATATTGTGGGAAACCGACATCGCTTGTATCAACGATACAACTTGCTTTTGTAGCCTTGTTAGCATCATTGTATACTTTTTTTACTTCACTATATAGATTTTGAATAATTCCCAATTGAGAATCTTTTGAAAATTTTTGAACTCCGGCAGTATAATGATTGACCAACAATGAATATAATGGAATTGTACTAAATAATTTATCGTATTTAATACAAAATGCCTTGTTATCTCCTTCCTCGATTATAATTTTTCTTCCATAAGTGTCAATGCAATAATCTGTTGTATTATAAATTACTTCCACATTTGCCCTTGAATACAATTTATTTACTAATTGTTGATAATTAAAAGAACACACCATAAAATTATTATGACCGAAATCTGACATTCCTCTGTAAGTTTTCGGATCATATCCATCATTTGTTAAATTACATTTGTAATAATAAGATTTAAGATACTCCATTCTATCCATAACAAATTCTGGAAACTTTTTAATTGATGATACATTATTACCAGACACCAATCCTATCTTCAATCTCCTTGTACGAAAATCGAGTAAATCTTTTAACAATTCATGTGTAGCAACCGACCAATATAAATATATTGGTACACCATATTGATGATCGAGAAATGACTTACAATATGGCCCTTTGCTGATTACGATAATTTTACAAGTGGGATACTTTTTTCTAAGATAAAAGCAAGTCAATAGGCCATTAATGCCTAATCCGAGTACAACGAATTGTGGCGGATTCATTTTATCACCTCTTAATAAAAGGATCAACTACTCCAATAATTTCGTTTTCTCTTTTACTAATGGGCCTACACATAATATAAGCATTTTGCCGGATTGCATCCCCAATTGTTTTCGTTGTACTTCTTCCGCCACCCGCCTCAAGAATTTGATTTTTATTTAACACAATCGAAACATGAGAAATTTCGTTTAGAGCTGTTCCATAAAATATCAACATGCCTGGTTTAAATGGCTTAGTCATATCTACAATGTAATTGCTATGATAATGAAATAAATCTTGCGCTGTCATATCGCTATAAAGCGGAAAAAGTCCCACGCTTTTAAGCATTTCGATGGCAAGACCGCTACAATCAAATCCTGCCATTGGATCATCGCCGCCATAGATATAAGGCAATCCAATAAAATGCTTTATGTAAGCAATCGCTTGACGGGCTTTTAACCAATGTCTCATGATACACCTCGCAAAATCTTCATGTCAAATTTTTCATTTACAGACTTAAATGTTAAATTGCTGTATTTCCCTTTTTTAAATATTAACAAAGCCACAGTTTTACCTTTTGGAATTATAACTTTAATGAGACTAAATCCGTACAACTTATAAAATTTCTTTTGAATTAAAGAATAAAAATGTTTATAATCTTTGGCGTGTCCATCTAAATATAAATCGTAACTTGTAATATTTTTTGGGAATCTGTATATTCCGAAAAATGTAGAATCGCTTATTTTAACGTATTTGTTAGATGATCGAAACATCCCTTTTACGGCTTCCTTAATGTTTCTATCTTGCTCCATTTTACGAAATGTAAATGCGTTAAAATCTGCTACAATTAAATCAAAATGTTTTTTTAGAATACTACAAAAGTAATAACTATCCACTTGCATAACACTTGTAGGATTGCAATTCTCTTCAATCGATTTGCACCCTTGTTCATACATTTCTAATACGTAATGTTTTTCTGGTTTTATTACTCTACCAATAAGATGAGATTCCCAACCTGAACCGCCAAAAACTTCTAATACACTGTTAATTTTATTAGATTTTTTAGCCAATCCTCTATAAAACAAATAAGAAGCAAATTCGTAACTTGCTGCGACAGAAAGGTCGCCGTGTATTACGTAATCCGAGTGACAACCATCTGGAACAATCGTCATATGTTCCATTTCTCTTCTGCTGTAAGATATTACGCGAAATGGGCCCATTTTAAAACTATTTTTTACATAATTCACGATACGCCTCACTTGTAAGTATTGTTACTCAATTCCAATCTAAGACCACTATGATTTCTCTTTAAATCTACAAGCTTGTAATAAAACATCACCTTTTTACGTTTAAGGCGAGCTTTAAATGCCCACTTGCTGATTTTTATTTTATCATTGGGAGCTACGGAATTGATCCATTTTTTCAATGGCCCGTATGTTTTTATTATTTCAACAGCCCTTACTGGGCCAATTCCTTCAATACCAGGAATATTATCTGATGTATCACCACTAAGTGCTCTCACATCAGACCATAATGCTGGTCTGATTTCGTATTCTTCTTCGAAATCTTCACGAGTTAATACACGTTGTTTGTTTCTACCTACACGGAGAATATTCACGGTGGGACGATAAGAATGTAGCAATTGATAGAAGTCTTTGTCGTTGGATACTATTGTTATATTAACATCAATCTTTTTCTTGATTCTATTTCTAACATAAAGAGCTATTATATCATCTGCTTCGAATCGATTTATATGGGTTTGTCTTATTGATGTTCGAGTGTATAAAAATTGTCTTAATTTTATTCTCCAGTGGTAAAATTTCTTTGCTTCACTATCACATTCGAACAAAGACATAGTCCTTGTGCCTTTGTAAGATGGATAAGCAATATTGCGCCACGATCCGAAAGCACTATCCCAAATCACCACAAGATCGTGTATTCCTGATGAAGCAAGCGAATGAAGATGTCTAATGAAAAAATCTTTTAATTGTTTGTAATCCGCGCCCTTGTAGGAGAAATAATCTTTATACAAAAGATTATTTCCATCAATAAGTACCATTGTCTTTCTCCGCAAACTAAATAGAAAGGGCGGCCCACAAAGGAGCCGCCCAATCCGGTTGGAATCAGTCAGTCAGGCCAGGGATCATTCCGCATCATCGAATTCAAGCAGCTTGATCAATTTGGAGTCACTCATCTTTTTGGCTTCGGCTTTCGGCTTCAGCTTTCGCTTCACCACTTCCTTGGCCAGTTCGATGTGAGACTTATCGGCATAAGGTGAAGCTGCCTTGGTAGTGGTCTTGGCGGCTTTGGTCTTTTCCTTCTGTTTCGAGCGGAAACCGGCGACCTTTTTATCAAGGAGCTTGTACACCTTTTTGGCGATGGGATCTTTTTGATTCTTGGCCTTGAGAAGCTGTTTCTTCTCATCACGGGACAGAAACTGTGCGTTCTTGACCCACAGATTCTTTTTCTTGAGCTTGGCGTTCAGATCGATCTGTTCGTTGATGAAGGGACGCAGACGCTCACCACCCTCTTTTCGAGCCTTGGATGCTTTCTTTGAGGGCTTTTTCTTGGGCTTCTCTTCCACCACCTCTTCATCCTCATCATCCTCATCCTCATCTTCCTCATCCTCATCTTCCTCATCTTCCTCATCCTCGTCTTCATCCTCATCTTCCTCCCAATCATCATCATCCTCATCGTCCTCGTCTTCATCGTCCCCTTCTTCATCATCCTCATCATCTTCCCAATCCTCATCCTCATCTTCCACTTCCTCGTCCACTTCAGCCTCTTCTGCTTCCTCATCCACTGACTCCAACACGGCTATGAGATCGGATTTCTTCATGTCTTCATAGCCTTCGATGCCTTCCTTTTTGCACAACTTTTGAAGCTGTGCCACTGTCATCTTCTTGAGATTTGCCACAGTACTTTCCTCCTGTTAAGGTGAAGTTAAAAACAACACAAAACTTACAAGTCTTTAACGTCTCATTTTGGCCCTCCAATGTTGGTTTTCATTAAGTTTTATCTTACATCCGCGTAATATAATATAAGGATTTTTTTTCAAAAAGTAAAGGAAAATTTCTACATAGATTAAGATATAGAAATGCGGCGAGTGCGCTTTAGTTGATATTTAAATTCATCCCGCGTCAAAGAAGCCGGATCGCGACCATCCGGCATAGGAATAATGTAATAATTCGATCCTGTCTCCAATTCTCTGGATCTTCGTATAGAGGCGGCGGCATTTCGCCCAGGGCCATCTCCATCGAAACAAAAATGTACTTTCTCAAATGAAGAAAGCAATATCAACTGATCGATATTATAATTTGTTCCAAAAACGCATACAGAGGGATAGCCCCAAGAATGAAGAACAATAGCATCCATTATTCCCTCTGTAACAATGACTGAATCTTTATCGTGTACTCTATGATAATTAAATACTGTACTTTTCTTTGGACTTCCCTTTGGTCGGAAATAGGGCGGCATCATCGTTTTTTTAATTGCCCTACCTTCAAACCAAATAATTTCTTTTCCTGTAATATCGTATACAGGTATGGCTACACGCCCTATATAAGGGCCATAATTGATATAGCCTATTTCAAAATCTACGATAGTGGTAAGACCAACTCCCCTATTGTGTAGATAATCGATTATATCCTCTCCACATTCGGTGTTACGATTTCTTCTGCTATTTAATGATTTGAAATGTTTTTCATACAATTTTAATTTTTTAGGTGTATTATTGTTGCTTCGTAACTTAGAAATTTTCGCATTAAAATCGGCTTCGCTTGGCCCCTCTACCTCATTCAATTCTGGAGTTATGTTTAATTTTTTACACAGATCGGCAAAGTTTCCTCTTTTCCCACATCCAAAACAATTAAATCCTCCATTTAGTGTATGAATCCCGCAACTTGGAACTTCTTCTTCGTGAAAGGGACAATTAATCATAATCCAATGTCCCGTTCTTGTAAAATCTATCCCTGACCTTTCAAACACCGACTCAATTTCGCCTGTACGGAATTTGAAATTAGACATGATCCCTCCAAAATGTTAACAAGTTATCTATCATCCTATCGATTTCTGCGAATTCCTCCAATTGGTGTGCGAAAAATTCTGTGCTATTTACTCCGAATCTCCAACCCAACCTCGCCCCAAGCATACAACCGAAACAATTACTATCGTTTCCATAATGATAGTATACACCTGAACTTGTAAAATTTACCATGGCATCATAAAAATTCTCAGCCTTTTCCTCTATCTCTGATATATCACTTAATATTCGACTGATTTTACTTGATATAGAGAACAAATGCATTACTGATTCCCCAATCATATAATCAGGAATCATATACAATTCTCTTTTATCTCGACCCTCTGGTATATTAAACATGTAACTAATTTTGCTTTTTAACATTCTAATGGCATTCATATAAGGTGGAGCGAATATTAATGATGTAAGCATTATTTTAGGCAAAAAGGAATCCATAGCAGTGTGATAAAATTCAAAACTTGGTATATCCTCTCCACTATCTAACATTTTTGATCCCAACATAACATAAGTTGAATCGGTTCCAAGAAAAGAATCCTCTTTTGTGTGTTTTTCATATCGAATGGAAAATCCACCCATAACTGCCGATGCTACATCCAAATCGGTATAGCCGGAATTCCAATTATCACCAACTCCTATAATTGATCTTATGAACATCTTCATTACCTGAAAGGGCCAGCTATATTGGCCTTTTACGAGAAAGGCATTTTTACCATGTGGTCTTTTAAAATGTTTTATTGGCCATTCTCCATACAATTCGGTATTGTTATATTCATTTATGCTGGAAATCATTGAGCCGAACACATCCCCTATGGCGGCTCCGAATATTGCTCCCGCTATTCTGCTCATCTTGCTTGCTTTATTTTCCATCATTGGTCAAGCCCTCAAAGTTTTCTACACTGCCCTCTTCAAGTCTCTCTTTTGCTTTGGCGTAAGCATAAGTGGTACATATCCGGCATCTTGACAGATCAGGTACACTTACTACGCCAAGTGTAGTCTCTCCGTCTCGATGCTTGATAACTTGAGAATTAAGAATGTCCCATATACCATTATCAACTTTTTTACTTAACAACAAACCAATTATTGTTGTAGAGTGATGAGAGGGCAATGGGCTAAAAGCGGCATCATTCCACATCATTCTCCGAAATTTGGGCACTCCGCTTTCACTGACTTTGAACTTGGACAATATCGAGCTTGACTTTCCTTGATTGGCGGTGACTACAGGTATCTTAAATAAACCCGCCATTTGCTTTAAATCCCAAGAAATTTCTCCTTGTGCCTTCCAATCCTTATCTGTTTCATATCTTCCATTAGGTTTTATATCATTAAGATAATCAACCACAACGAGATCAACTTTGTTTCCGCTTTGTTGTTGCCTTTCTTTAATTTTGGCCTCTATGGTTGCTACCGTACACTGCTGAGGAAATCCGACCACATAGATCGATCCCTTTCCAACCTTTTCCTTCCAAGCCTTCATTTTTCTTTCCCATCTCTCCCAATCCTTTTCTGTCAATGTAGCAGTACGAAATTTTCGAAAAGGGATGCCTGTAATGCGACTGTCAAGGCGGGTTTGCATCTTCCATCGACTCATCTCTATTGTGAATAACATTACATTCTTGCCCGCTATTGCGGCATTATGAGCAAACTCTAATAATGTATTGCTTTTACCACCTCCACTATCCCCTACCACGATCTCTAATTCTCCATCGTAATGACCGCCATCGAGAAATACATCGAAATCAATAGTGTTACTGTCTTTAAATGGATCGTAAGGATTCCAACCATAAATCCCTGTAGGTATTGCCTTGAACAATTCCGGATGCTTTTCTTTTTTCTTTACAAGTTTCCATCTCTCTGTCCAATCCGATATGTAGTCCCCTTCATCCGATAAATCAGCAGCACTCATCATATCGCTTTTAAAATTGTAAAATACATTCGATGCCCCGTCTATATCTCCATCATCTAACATATCGGCACTTTTCATTATAGCCATTCTTAAATCTCGCCCTTTCGCGTAAGTTAATAATTGGTTTCTTATTTCGGGCAAGTTGGCCAATTCCTTATTGGTTGATTCTCTTGATAATAATTTTTCTATGATTAATCCATATTTTTCGGCTTGTTGTCCACGACTATACAGAGAAGATTTCTCCACATACCTCATAACAATTCTTTTAAGTACATCTGCTGTAGGCAATGCACTATATTTCCGGTGATGTCGCACTATTGCTTTATAAATGTTCTGATTAACTTTGTCATTGAAAGCTCTATACCCAAAAGTTGTGTCCTCGCTGGTTTCTTTGGTCACTTTATCATCGGATAACATAGCCCTAAGAAAAGATCGCTCCATCCTTAAATCATCGTACTTGGTCTTTGTCATTTCTCATCCTGTAGGTGGTGTACCGTTTCACTCCAATTTTCCATCTCTGTGTCTTCATCCAACTCGTGATTCTTTCTCCGCTCGATGTTATATTTATCGATCCAATCGTTACAAGACAATAGTGACATGGTAGGAGTAATGCTTTGGGTATCCCAAGCCCAACGTATGTAATCTTTGATTTCTCTTTGATTTAATTGTAAGGCTGCGAATTTATCTTTGATAAAACGACCATTCAACCAAGCTTTCGATCTTTCCTTAGCATTTTTCGTGTATCCGTGATCATTCCATCTTAGTGACAAAGGCAATTGACCCAAGTTTGTTATATACAAATATTTTAAATACTGAACTATATGCTTTGGTTTCCATTCGGCGGGATTAACTCTATTGTAATTTACATTGGCGTTGCTTCTATCTCTATTGGCTCTATTGTAGCGAGGCATCTTAGGCTTTGCTTGTTCACCGACATCTTCAAATGATCCTTTGGTTTCTCTTTCAGTCATTTTTCTTACAATGATAAATTTTATCCGGCTTCCGTGTTTCACAGTATCGAAAGTGTAGCCCTCTGGTATCCTAATAACAGCTCCGTGTTTTAATTTTATCATAATCCCAACTCCATATACAACTCTCTACGCAAACGTTTGTTTACAGATTTTATTCGATCACTTTTAAATCCCTCTTCAATCAATTGATCGATTAATTCTTTTCTCTCTTCCAATATGTTATACATCCGATGTTCTATAGTATCAGACGTAACTAAGTACACAATCGCTATTTTATTGGCTTTTTGACCAATCCGATCAATCCGACCGCTTCTTTGCTCCATAACAGCTGGATTCCATAGCAAATCATAATGGATTAGTACGCTTGCCCCAACAAGATCAACACCTTGTTTAAATATATCGGATGTAAGTAATATTTTAGTGAAGCCTTCGCTATCATTAAAATCATCAATAAGCTCTTGTCGTTTCTTTTGGGGCATATTCTTTCCGTGTGCCGTCACCACTCCATCATACTTCTTTTCCAATTCCCTTTTTAATATTTCTAACATTTTAGTGTATCGGCAGAAAATAACGTATTTTTTCTCACCCATATCTTCCATGACTTGTTTCAACAATTCTACTTTGGAAGATATAGATTCTTTGTAATCCAATAGCTCAGTATGAAGACAAGCTTGTATTAAATATTGTACCTTACTTAGTACATCTGCTGTAGAAATTCCTGTTTTGCGATGATCACTTTTAATGTCTTTCGCAATATTATCAATCACATTTTCGTACAATTTTCTTTGAGGCGGAGCCAGTTCGCACCAATAAGTCATTTCCACTCTTTCAGGCAATTGATCGAACACTTGTTCCTTATGTCGCCTTAATCGATAAGGGAATGTTATTTCCTCAACATACTTGGTATCTTTAAAAAATTTAACGTTTCCGAAATAATCTTGTTCAGTGTGACGATTGTAGAATCTGCCCCCCTGAGTACCCAATAGAGTATCATTAACAACCAATAAGATGTTAAATATATCCATTATAGTGGTTTCCACTAATGTTGCCGATAAACCAAATATTGACTTACAATATTTGGCCATTTCTAAACAAGCTTCGTGTCTCTTTGTTTGATAATTCTTTAAGTATTGTATCTCATCGAACACAATAACGTATTTCTTCTTTTTGTTTTCCTCCAATAATGGGATTATTACATCTTCAATGTCCCTATGGGCTATGTCATAATTTAAAACCAAGTAATTTCCTACACTAAAAAGACTTATACCCCTACTATCTTTTAAATTAATATTAATATTTTTAATTTTATTTTTTTTAGTATTTTTTTCTAACGAATCGGACACCTTGAGATTTTCCACATTTTTTAGATTTAACAATCCAAAAAACTTACCATACTGTTCGATGCGCTCCTTTTTAGATCCTTCAATAAGGGTGACTCTTGTTTGAACCCCAAGGAATTTATAGATGTCTTTTCTCCATTTTCTTTTTAAAGAGGCGGGAACTACAACAATAACTCCATCGTAATTTTCTTCTATGAGAAGTTTTTGTGAGGCTATGATACTTTGAGGAGTTTTCCCCAATCCTACTACATCTGCCAGTAGAACTTTTCTTCCAGTGTATAGGAAATGTGATCCTATGGTTTGAAAAGGGAAAAGTTTAAACTCTGTTCCTACATGCTCATTATAGCCAGGAATTTCTACATCTACAGGAATTTCATTCTTTATGGACATCAATTCTTTTCGTTCCCCAAGCCATTGTAAATAATGATAATAAAAATCATCATTGTAAATTATAGGTGTATTTATTTTCTTCTTCTTTAAATTTCTTACAAGTTCCTTAACACTGGAAAAGCCGATGGCATATTTTCTCATCGGCCTTATGTACTCTCTCACTTCCAAATCTTTTACAACATCCAAGATTTGGTTGAAATTTCTGTCTCTTATGTTTACTATAGCATAGTAATCACCATCCAATAACACTGGTCTGAGAAGTATCATTGTAATGTATTGGTTTCCATGAAGTTAAATTTCCGGTTTTAGAAAGATAAGGAAAAATTTTTTAAAAGTAAAGGAAAATTTTTCCTACATTTAGATGTCGTCCCCTATATCGGGAGCCGGAATAAATGGCGGAGACCATTCACCTATACAAACAGCATCTGAGTAATTGTTTACTTTTACCCATATGTAGTACTTTCTTGATACCGTCACATCACAATAATATACTCCGGTTAAACCATCTTCTCCGGTTATTTCAATAAGAGTGTAATAAGTTACCGTCCCGGCGTCATTTCGGAGCGTTATTGTAGCACCTACGAGAGGTGCTCCCATACCATCATAAAATGGTCTGCAAAATCTTACACTCGATGGATCAGCCATATCCGTACCTTTCTGACATTGCTTTTACTTTTCTGTATATGTTCATATCCAAATTACTTAAATCTCTCCAACTAATGTTATGAATTCCCTTTTTTTCACGGCGATGCTTTCTTGTATTAACGTTAGTTGGAGGAAATTTAAAATTCTTTGGAGGCTCTATGCCAAGAAGCCTACATATTGTATTAAATACATCAGGCTTTTCAATGTCTTCAATTCGAAATGTATATATCGGCTCTTTTGATTCAATCAATTCGTTCCAAAGAAGCCAAGTCACACTTGCTCTACTGATACGATCTAACTTGGTTAAGTCAGGTCTGTTCAAATGTTTCATAAACCAATTGATTGATGAAGGCAATAAGCCCCATGAAGAAATGATTGTATCAAGTGGGCTTCTTACGTGGTGAATGATAAAATCCCACTTTAAATCTGATCGGGCAATATGCTTCCATGACGAAATCCCATCTTTACCAATCTTCACTTCATGTGGTATATCGAACCCAAGCCTTTTGTAGAATTCGCTCATATATCCCGTACCGCTTCTTGGGTGTGCTGTAGATAAAATTTTCATGGCCTGTCTCCTATTCTACAACATCGTCTGTTTCTATTCCGGCACTATCAATTTCGGCATCATCTTCATCGTCAACCATTAATTGATGAACACCACTTTTCTTAAAACCAGCTACATAATTTCCTCTATTATCCACTCGAATAGCATTTACTTCTTTACCATCCTCGTCTTTCCATTTCACAATTTTATCTTCATCTATTGGAGCACCAGTATCTTGATATAACTTAATGGCTTTCTTAACATCTCCTGAGATAAGAGTTTGATTGTTTCCGCTTCCGCCTGGACCATCAGAATCATTATTATTTTTCGGCGGAGTGGGCGGCTGTGGAGGTTCAAAATCATGTATATCTGGATCACTGTCTTCAGGCGGATCATCCATATCATCATATTCGCTGGGTGGATTATCGGGCCTCCAATCATCATAATTCTCACCTTTATTTACATTAAACATGAAAACATCTCTTGCTAATTGACCCATTGTAGAACAGAACACTATCTTGGTTCCTTGACGATTGATGTTAAAGTCAGGCTGAGCTGCTTTCCCTGTTAAATAATTCGAGCCATCATATTTAACAAATTGTCTTGCTCTTGTATGGCATAATCTTCGAGCTGTATTGGTATGTTCTCCAAAAGCCGATCCACTGGTAGGTGTTTCAATAATTTCCCCGTAAAGAGGCCACCACCATCCTTCGTTAAAGTGATTGCTATTCCAACCTCTTGCATCCATCTTCCAAGTGCCGATATAAATACAAGTTGGATCATTCAAGCAATGGCAACATCCATATGTTTTATTGGGATAAGTACCATTACCGAACCATTTCAGCAATCCTTGAAACCGATCTCGTATCAAGCTGGTATTATTCCAGGATTCCGTAGAATTGCTATCAACCTTACATTTGAAAAAATCAGCAGGTTGTATTAATGGACTGGTGTATCCGAAAAGAATGTCATGGTGCGTAAATACAGCATTAGAAATTACCCAATCTACTCCATCGGCATCCATATACATGTCCCAATGATTAATGCCTGGACAAGCAGATCGGATTCGATTCATAGTGGAGGCTTCATATATTTCCATTCCCTTTTCAGTTCCCATATCGTTACGATCATTGTAATTGGTATTCCAAGCAATTATAACATAATCTCCGCTTGGAGAAACACGAGCATAATCAAGATAGGTGGATAAATCTCTTGATGTATGACTATCGCTACTTTTCGCCCCTGTAATAAGATTAATTCGAAAAATTACATATTTTGAATCCGATGCTCTTGTGGCTCCAATTACCATATATTGACCATCATAGGAGATGTCGCCCTCTTTCCCTGCTGTATCATAACTATTGTAACCAGCCCAACTCCATTTCTTTAGCAGGGTATATCCTGATGCGGTAGCATCTAATGTATAGATATAAACTCCATCTCCTTTTACATAATAAAATGTATCATCGGGATCAAAAGATTGGTTCCCACCGTCAACATAATAATTGGCTAAAGCCCAACGCCAATTACTTTGTTGCCAAGCTACATTCGCTCCTGGATTATTTACAGTAACTTTTCGATCTCTTTTACCATTTCCGTCAAAAAGCCAAGTGGATTGCTTATTGGCTATTCCTACATCTGGATCCCAGTCTTTTAAAATTAATCGTGTACCATTTTTATTCCAATAGCAAACTTCGCTATTAAATGTCCAAGCTCCACGATATTCTGGATGATCATAACCATCTCGCGTAAGACGCCAAATTCTTGTGTTAAATGCTACACCATTCGGATTTGGATTTAAACTTGGCTTATTGTTAATAATTTCTCCGCCAGATGGAATTTGTGGATAGGGTAGATCCAAATAACTATCTACAATAGAATTACCAGGCACAAGATCACAGGGTGGAATAAATGTATCATAACCCTCTGGAAAGACGAAATCGTGACGTGAACCGCCTGTTCTCCAACCATTGCCTGTTTCTGTATCGAAATATCCCAAAGCCATTTGTTTAACTCCTGTATTTTGGATATTTATCGGATGGAACCAAGGCAATTGGACCAAAATAGGTTGCCTCGACTCCATCCACGAATACATCTACAAATCTTACGAATTGAGTATGAAATGATCCATAATACAATCCAGGATAAGTGCTATGCTCAGTCATTGTTACTACAGTACTTCCAGTAGCATGATCCTTCAATACTACTGTCTTACCTGTTAGTGGCCTTCTTGTAGTTTTATCAATTAGATTTTTATAAATTAATATAGCAGGGCCAGCAGGAGTATCATCTTCTGAATAATATGGATTACCATATGGCCATAAATAATTAAATACCAATGGTTGGTGATCATCCATAGATAAATTATTATCACTATTTTTTATTTGTAGGAAATCATATCCTGGTATAAAACTTTCGCCCCAAAAGAATGATCCTTCACCACTATATTCAGGAAACCAACCGTCCCATTGAAATCTTGCTCCATCCGCAAGATCCCCAATCATAACTTGGTATCCCCAAAATGTCCACACACTTTCTGACCAAGCCATTCCAAATCTTGGTTGGCCCATCCCTACATATACTGCGGTTTGATTATGAGATAATCCTGTCCAAGACCAACTATCGCTATAATCTAACATCCACACTTCGAACCAATATTGGTTATCATGCAAGCCGTACATATGTCCAATATAAATATCTCCATTATTTTGATCAATAGCAATATCAACTAATTTTACCATATTTCTCTTTTTCTTTTCTACATTATGCCAATAATTATCAACAAAACTATAATACAATACGTCAAGATAATCTTCACCAGGAGCATCATTACCAAATACTCCATATATAGCATTAGCAGGCTCGTTCCAACAATGTACAAAAGAATTTCCTGCATAACTTCTTGTACTTTCTTCTGGTGGCTTTTCAGTACTACTCATATTTTTTTCAGCAGACCAAGTTGATCCGCCGTCTGTAGAATATTTATATAATCTTCCAACGGAGTTATAAGTTACAACCATATTATTAGTGTTATTACGATCTATTGATAAACAAACATCAGTATCTGAATCATCGTGAACATGTAAAGTAGACACTTTCGCTTCTGTGGCTAAATTAAATTTTACAATATTTATTCCTCTTGTAGCAAGAGGTTCTGTATTCATCGTATTACAAGCAATGTATAGATATTGATTAGATATTTCAAAAGAATATGTACAACTACTATCATTATCCCAATCTGCTGACCATACTAATGACCAATCTTTTCGATTAGAAGATTTAAAAAGATGTAGAGTACTATCTGCTGTTTTTCTCCACATCGACCACCATGTATCACCGTCTTCATAATATATACATTCGTGACTCGCATGATAACCCATATGTTCTCTTGAATATCCTGCCAATCCTCCACACCCTGTTCCTGATCCTCCGAGTAAATGCCATTCACCATCTTCTTCTGCCATAGTTAAACTTGGCCAAACATATCCTGCTCCAGATTGATAAATATTATGAAATACTTCATCGTCAAGAAATCCAAATTTCAAATCACTTAATTGCTTCCAAGTTTTCGCTCTCCGATTCGATCCATAAGCAAAAACCATATTAGCGGTGTTCATTGTAGCACCAAGAGCTGCCCAAGTATTTGTAGAATATCTATAGATATATACATCATTGTGCCTATTTGCATCTACACTGGTATATCCACCGAAAAATTCGTAATATTCATCATTATTATATGGGGCATCTCCGGCGACTTCATTCTGTGTTATTCCACCACTATCCCTCTTGGCAGTCATATCTTGTTTGGTTGTAAAAGTAAGACTATCAACATCAACGTGTTCGAGACCATCGTCTGTACCGGTAGCAATTCGACCAGCGGTACAAAGTGGACCATCCGGCCCTGTTATCGCAGAATTTCTATATCCTGTATAATTTTTTGCTCCAATATATTTCTGTGTTCCATAATAAAGCTCTATATCATATAATTTATTACGAATTGATGCTGGATTGCCTGACCTTCCATAAAAAAGTAAAAATCTGCCTGTATTGTAATCCGTATCATAATAATATCTGCTATTGGTTCCTTCCTTAACCGCAGCATACAAACTATTAAATGTAATCCAACTATCCTGTAATAATCTGTATTCATATTGTTCATCCATCGTAGAAGCGTCAGCTTGCTGTCCACCAGATTGAAGTCCCGTTTTCCCCGTATGGGCCCCTTGAATATTGCCCATTCTTGTTGCTGATCCGTGTGGACTTGCTGCTTTGGAAGCACAAGTTTCTGTAGATGTATCAAATGCTTCAGTTTCATGATAATAAGTAGCAGGTGGACCACTCCAATAACCATCAGTCATAACTATTACAGATTGATCGCTCGATCCTTGTAATTCCATGGCTGTATTGAAATAGCCTTTTTGACGAACAATAGTTGTGGCTATTGCCGTCCACGTTTTATCATAAGTGTTAAAACGCTCCACAGCATTGGTCATTACATTGTTAGCTGGATTTCCCCCTAATATAAAATCTTTTTCGCCACTATCTGCCATTTTATTCCCTTCTTGTTTCTTTTAAAAATTCACGCCTCGTTGGTCTCATTGGTTTTACTACACCGTTATCCACACCGAGCAATCGCTTTTCACCATCGGTCATTTGATTTAATTCTCCAGCGACAGCTTCAAGTGTTTCTTTCCCGTCTTGATAGCCCGCAACAAGAGAGCGTCTCATTTGGTGTTTCTGAAACACAAAGCGCAGATACCAGCGAATCCTTTCAGCTTCATTGTCTCCATATGGCTTAATTTTACCACGCTTTTCTGCAGTTTTGCGGGCACTTTCAAACACTTTCATTTCTTCAATCTTGCTCTCTAACTCTCTCCTTTCAAACACAACACGCCTTCTGAGAATAGACGCCTTGTGAGCCAATAAATTTGCTCTGGCTTTAGATTTCCTGGATCCATCATCTATCAATTCTGAGGCTGTTGCTTCATAAACTTCCGCTTGTAACTCCATTGTCTTTACATGATCAAGAGAATCCATTACAGAAGTCAATCGAGTCCACAATTCGAGTACACATTGATGATAAACTGAATACCATGTTGGGAAATCCGATGAATTTAAAACAAATTGTTCGATTTGAAACTGCGTCATTCCTTTCGGTATATCAGGAAACAGCTCGAATGTTTTATCGAGTAAATCAAGTTGTTCTTTAGTCAATTCGCTATCATAAATCTTTTTTAATTTCATGGCCTGTCTCCTTATTCAGAGATGATAACATCGTCCATAGTAACTGTACCAGAACCGAACATATCGCCCGCTCCGGCTCCTGCTGGAATTTCAGGTGGATCGCTTTCAAGCAATTCCAATCCTTTCAATCGAATATATCCATGATGGCCTATGTATTTATCGTGGAAATAATCTCTTACATTATCTCCATCTTTCCTACAAAGTATAGCCCAATTATAATCAATATGAGGCATGAAAAGCAAGTATCGAGCCGCATATATCTTGTGTTTTACCAGTTCTTCTGGCGGTTCAAGATAATCCCAATACAACTCTGCGTGGTATCTTGATCCAGAGGGATATACTTTTAAATTTCTGCTTACAAGTTCATATTCGGCATCTACAGATTCTTTCCAATTTTGAGAAAATCTTGTAGCTTGTTTAAGCCAGAAATCAAAACTAATTTCCCAACACTGTATATTGTCTACATACATTGTTCCAAGACCAGCATTTCCTTCTGTACTTCCATACGGTTTTATACGAACATAAAGAGTTGTGCCATCTGCTCCAGCATTTGCTTTAGCGATAGCAATATAAGGCTTCCAATTTGTAGTCAAAGAAATATCGGTTGTACCCAACTCTTTATCATCAGCATCTGAAGAATCTGAATACAATTGGACATGAGCAGTATCGGCTGAATCACATCTTGCCCAAAAGTATACGGCAAATTTTCTATTATCGATAGACTCTGTAAGACTTACAGTGTAATCAGCATATTCTTCACTTCCGGCTTGATTATCTTGTACTTTCATACAATAATCGCCGAAATAAGTATCATCATCTTGTACCCTACTGATTACGCCGTTGCCACTATAACTCCAATCTCCAAGACCTGATTCGAATGATCTATTTACTACAGGAGTTATTAGTTGTCTTCCAGTTATAATAGAGAATCGATGCTTTCCAATTCCGCCAACTACAAGTTGGCTCATTTGATAGTTTGGCATTGTACTTTCCCTTTATGAAGTAGGCGTTTCTTCTGTCTTGTTCTCTAACAAAACGAATCGAATGTTTTTTCGCTTCCAAGATACAGTCATATGAATTAATTGCCACAAATCAGCTTCTTCTATGTTATAATTTTTTAAATTTTCGATCCATTCAGCTAATAATTGAACTGTATCAAACATTTGATGTTGATAAAGAAATGTTAATATTCCTTCAACTTCTCTCCGCCTCTTCACAAAAAATTTCCACAGCTCTTCTCCAACCAATATAGCTGTTTGAGGAAAGAAAATATGAGGATTGTTTATCTCTAACATTTCATTCCCAAGACCTGTTTCTCCAATTTTTATATCTCCGCTAAAATCTTCATGCTCCCATGAAACTATAACTCCATCCAACTGGCTTTTTGCTTCTCTTACAAATTCTACACTTTTAAGATGTGGAGTATCCCATTCTATATCTACAGTTGGATTTTCAGTCAATCTCTTTCTTACAATAGTTTTCCCTATTTCGTCTGTAAATGATACAAGATTAAGTAATTGGCCAACATCCTGAATTTCTTGTTTTATAGTTTTATTACCAAATTTTGCTATAGGAAGTCTTATATAAAATTGATCACTCCATTCCCAAAAATATCCGTAATTTGGACCAGTAAATCCGCACACTCTATTTTCACCTGTTACAATAAGTCTTACTGGACAATCCCATTCTCCGGCCATAATATCATCGAGTTTTTCAACAGTCCAAGCTCCGCCTGAATATTTAGCTCTCCATAATTGTGCTGATTTTCTTCTAAATCTTCGATCAGCGGCAACAAAATAACAATAATCAGTATCTTCATCTATGGCGAATCCAACAAGTTGCATATTTTGATCACCGTCATAATCGGATATTTGTACATGTTTCATAAATGTATTGCTATATTGATTACTATCTGTTAACCGAGTATTTTTTACATCAAGTAAAGCGAATACATAATATTCCATAGTCATTTGATCTAACATACATCCATATGTTATATCGTTTACAGAATCATAACACATTTCGAGCGGAACCATATCTTCTGTTCGTGACTCTCCAACTCCTCCATCGTTAGTATAATAACGATCATCATAATTCCACCAGATAGTTCTTCTTGTTGGAGCAACACGAGTAACAGTTAATGATCCTGTTCCTGTTTGAACTATTTTAAACATAAATGTATCGTTGAATTTTCCAGCTATATCATCTCTGAACCAACTTCCAGAAATGGGAAAATCTAATATTCCAGTTTGCGCTCCTGCTGGATAACCGGAAAATGGATCTTCTCTACAAGTTACCGCCTCCCAATCTCCATTTCCATCTGAAATATAACACTCAAGATTAACATTGCCAGCTATTGTTGCTTCCATCCATAATCGAGCGAAACTCATATCATCTGCTACGATAAGATAATCATTCTGGTCAAGTTGCGCGCTAATTGGCCAAACAGGTGGATTTCCTTTATTAGCCCAACTTCCACCAGAATGATCATAATGCTTTACATCGAGATTAGTAGTAGTTAACATGTTGTTACGATCTTTTCGAGCCGTTGTAACTTCGATTCGCTTTTGATTAATCATCTCATATGTATGATTGGTTTTATAAGTTAAATCAGCTCTATTATACCAATCACAATAAGTTGATTGTATGATCCAATCATTTATCTGGTCGGTTGCCGGTATTTGCAAAGCGTCAAGTAATTCTGTACGAGCAAAAAACTTAGCATTGTTGAGACTTCCATCTGCTGGTGCCCAAGCTGTTTGAGGATAATTTCCCATTCCAAGAAATCTTGTAGAATCTGTTAAAGTGCCATAATTAGCTCCCTTGCCATAATACAATGTTTGAAATAGAAAATATCTTGGTCTATTGCTCCAAGTTATTGGACTTACGTCTAAAGGTTTTTGGCCATATATTCCGTATTGTGGATTTGGTATACCAGGGAAATGAACTCCACAATATCCACCCTTTTGACCAAGCGAATATCTTACACCGAGATCGCCCCATTGACTATATTCTGCCGATCTCCACATCCAAATAACTGGTCCATATCCAGGATCCAGCCAAACAGGCGTCCAAGCACTTGTTTGACCAGTTTGCTCATTTATAAGTGTAGGTTCATCAAAATCAATATCTCCATCAGAAATAGCTTCTATAACCGGATCAGTAGAAATATTCAATCTTGCAACCAATTGATGATAAGGTACACAAATATGTTCTGAATCAAAATTAGCTGCACCAACAGCACCTGCTTCATTGACGTGACCACACGCAAGATAATAATAATTGGTAACACTAATTGTTATTTCTTTACTTAATCCTGATCTAAACAAATGAAGATTATCTATCAATCCATCTCCATCTGTATAACTGTCATGGTTGTAAATATCTCCGCCATCATCACAAGTATCGAATGTTGTAAAATAATCATCTCCTTCTACATCATCTATTCTCATCATTATTTGTGCTGGTTGTACATGATAATCATCTCCTGACATGGAACCAGGAGGTTGAATATCCTTATAACCAATACAAAGAATGAAATTCCTTTCGGCACCATCGATACTATCGAAATAAGCAATGGAGTGTATTGTATAATCGTAATTACATCTTGCTATTTCTTTCCATTCATCATCTGAACTTTTTAATCTAAATATTACATTTTTATAGGCTACAAAAATATATCCATCAGCATTGCCTGTTCCAACTGCTACAGCAGTTGGTTTATTTAATTCTGCACTAAATGGTTTGCCCCAAATATTCAATGATGGAGATGGTAAATCTATTAATGCTTCGTCAATTTCTTCATTTACTCCATATCCAGATTCTTCAATCAATTCATCAAGTATGTCAATTGCTCTTACATTTTGTTTCCAAGTAGCAAGAACATAATTTCCATCATCATCTTTACGAACAATCACTTCATCGTCTATACTTTCTTTTCCGAAATTTCTCCAATCAGAATTTAATGTAAATGTATCTTGTTTTGATCCAAGAACAGTCATATAAGGAACAATTTCATCGCATTCTCTTAAATCGTTTGCTCCACCGCAAGCTATCTTTAATCTTATCCAATACATATGAAAGTCACTCGAATCACCAATCTTAGATTTCTTTCCCCAATCGTCAGGTACTTCCCAAGAGATGATTCCGTCTTGACTAAAACCATTAGTCCCATCTGTAACAGTTAGACTTTGAAAACAGCTTGGATCTGTACCGTAAGACAACGAATATTCCCACTCCAATGTAGAGTCACTAATCGCATTTCCAAGTTGGCGCAATCCTTTTATTTCTATTGCACCAAATCTTTCTGTTAATCCGAAATATATTGCTACATTAGCATTAACATCCGGAATTACTTCTATGGGACTACTATTTGCTCTATCAGTCATATCGACTTGATCTGCGATCGTTCCAGCTGTATAACTCTCATCAACCCATATTCTAAATAATTTGGAATATAATGGTACAACTTCTCCATCATCGATTTTTATTCCAGCCGGCCCTTGATCAAGCACCTTTACATCCATTCTCGATTGTGCGTCAAAAAATATAATTTCTTCTGTATCTATTGGTGGATAATCTGATGGCCTTACGTCTACAGTTATGGTAGAACTATCAGATGCTGTAAGAGTTTGAGCATCTGCTTCAGATGCCTTTTGTGTCCAACTTCCACCATCCCATTGTAAATAATTTGGCCTTTTGAACCTTAACAATCTTGCTTTCGTTCCAACGTCAACAGAAGCCTCTTTAATACTTACCCCTGTAACACCTTGCAATGATCCATCTGGAAATTTATATTTCACTTTAACAAGTCTTTCTTCTCCATAAGATTTTAAATTGGTATCGTAAGAATATACTTTAATTCCAGGAATTTTAGCAAATCTATTGGTTTCACGTGATACTTGCCAAGCATATCTGGCTTCCCAATCTTTCACGAAACTATATGCTATTACATCAACTCTTCTATTCGCTCTTGTAATGGTTTTTGGATAAGCCATACCAAAAAATATGTTTAATCGATCTGATGGAAATCCTTTCATACCAAATCTAATTTTAAACATAAATTTATTTTGCATATTGATAGAGATACTATCACCTTCCTTGATAGTATCTCCAAAATTACCATATACCCAAATTCTCTTAAATATTGCAGACACTTTACATATTTTTGCTTTTTGATTACGAGCCTTACCATTCAATATCCTTATTTCATATTGTTTTAATAGATTTGTATTAAACAATTCATAAGTATGTTCGTTAAGATCGATTTGGGTAAAATTCCCGACATCAGTAGCACTAATTACAGTTGATGTATATACGTCTTTAAAAAAGAATTGTGGACTTAATCTCGTTCCAGTCAAAAGATAATCATATCCATCATCAATAAACTGAAGATTTACTTGCCAGGGTCTTAATGTACCAAATGTTTTTGATTCAAATTCTTTTCGAATATCACCTATTCCATCGTTGATTAAATATTCTGTTAAATCTTTTTTTAAATAAAAATAGTCACCATTCGGAATATTAACACCTAAATCTCCCAATCCATCACAAGTAATTGTAGTCTCACCTGTGGTCTCATTATAAGATACAGATTCAACTTCATAATCTATGTTAAGATTGGAACTACTTATTATAATTTCATCTCCTGTTGATACAAAACTGGTAGCATCACCGAGCACAGTTATTGATCCGGCAGCTGTATCCGTAATATATCCAACCCATTGCTTATAAGCGTAACAATCTGCGTGGTGAACAGGAGTTACTTGATTCTCTTGTTGGACTAATGATTCATCGCTTACTGTTTGCATTATTTCCTCAAAGTTTTTTAACTATAAGACTGTGAAAACTATCCAAATAACCAATAGGATCGCCGTGTTGAGAATTATCTTCCATTTCACCAATGGCTTCTTTAAATCTTTCTTCTGCTGGCTTTATTATTCTCTCATAAAAAGCATCTTGTTCATCCACATTAGCAGGAGTTATTATGGCACCATTGGCGTCTATTTCGAATTTAATATTAACAGTTCTTTCTTGTTGTTTTATAACTTCATTTGTTCCACCAACTGCTCCTGCATTAGCCATAGGATTAGAAGATATTGGTAAATTCAATCCTTCAGCCATAGTATTGCGATATTCATGCCATGGCTTTCTTGTTATATTTGCCCCCTTCAATTCATTTACAACACCTCTTGGAAATATCCATTCTCCAGGGTGTACCCAAGCCTCTCCACCACTTTCTATTTCTCCACCATAAGCTGCAGTTGGTCTTTGTCTTTTACCCAATAAAGCATAAGCAGCATGTTCAGCAGCAGTTACAGCGGCGTAAGCAGCTGTCCACTTAGCTACGCCAAACCAATTAAAAGAAGCAGTATCTTTGGCAAGTTTTAATATAATCTCACCTTTGAGTGATGCTGCCTGTAGGGCGATATATTCTTTTGCCGCTTCTCTCCAAGCATCCGCTTGACCAACAGAAGAAGCTACAGCCGCCTTTTCAATAAGCTCAAATGTCTTTGCGGCGTGTTTTTCGATTCTCTTTTCACGTCTTTTCCTTTGATCTTCCAAATCTTCTTCTGTGGCATTTAATTCCTCTTCCACTTCCTCTCTACCTTCACCGTAAGTTTTCATTTGTTCCAATTTATTTTCTAAAAATTCTTTATGTTGCTCCAATCTCTTTTTGTACATCCTATCGTCTTTATCCAATCCAGCAAGCTCGATCTCAAGCCGCCTTACTTCATATTCAACTTGCAAAGCTAATATGTTATCATTAAGTTCATCTTTGGCGGCTTCTCTTTCAGCATTGTGTTTCTTTTCAAGATCAATTATTGTTTCTTCGTCTCCAACATATTTCTCCATTAATTGAGCATAATATTGATCTACACTGTTAAGTTTTTCAATATTAGCGGCTCTTAACATTTCGATGTCTCTTTGGTAAAGAGAGCTTGTATCTGTTTTGGCTTGTATCTCTTTAATTCTCGCCGCCAAAGTAGCACGATCATTTTCCACTTGCATTGTATAATCATAATTCAATTGTCTCAATCTTTCCGTATGAGACGCTTCAGCCGCCTCCATCCTACTTCTATAATTCTGTTGGACTTGCTCTTTGGTTATTAATCCTTGTTCAACAGCTTTTGTTTCTTCATTGAGAGCATATTTAGCACTGGCTATTTCCTGATTATATTTTAACTGTTCCTCTGCTATAGCTCTCTCTTGTGTATTACGAATACTGTCAAGTCTTGCCTCTTGTAATTCGAGACTTACATCTTTTGACATTTTTTCGATTGCTTGATTAATATCTCTTTCAATTCTTAATTTTTCAGCAGCATAGGCTTTTTCAGCATTGATACGAGATTCCGCCTCGCTTAAACCAACTTCCCTTCCTCTTTCAACAGCTTGTTCCACCCATATATCTAATTCAGCTATCTTTGATTGAAATATATCTTTGCTGGTTTTCATCATTACCATTTTTTCGTATGTGGCTATATCAATAGCCGCTTCTCTTTCAATTTCTTTCTTTTTAATAGCCACCACTCTATTCAGTTCAGTTTCGTCCATTTGAAGCTCATGAAGACGATTCCTCATTGTATTTTCCCATTTTTTAAGCTCCTTTTCTCTGACTTCTCTCCTGTTCTTGGCTCCATAAGCAGCAATCTCCAATTCCAATGCTTCTCGTTGTCTCGCCAATTTTTCATCCTCTCCACCTTCACCATCAACTTCTTCAGTTGGTTTTGTTCCTTCTTCTATTTCTTTGTTTTCTTGTCTCAATTGCCTTATTGTATCGACTTTATTTACAGTTTCAGCAGTAACATCGTCCATCATTTTTAATATCGCATATTCTCTTTGTAGAAGCACAAGTTGCTCGGCTTCATAAGATGTCATGCTTTCGCTTCTATTGTTAAGTTTATCTTGGAGTTCAAAAAATTTCTGTTGAGCATCCAATCTTGTATCTGAAAGCCGATCTTGATACTCCAATAAATTAGTATAAGTTGTACCGTCATAAGCAATTTTTTCCATATTATCTCTGTATTTCGATACGTCTACACCAATACCTCTATTAAGTATAGATATAGATTTCGAATTTTCCAATATGTTCTTGAAAGCACCTTTGGATACGCCATTCATTGTTTTCTGTAAATGATCCCAATCCTTCGGAACCATAGAAGATTCTAACTTGAATTCTTTAGCATCATTTACCCAATCTTTCAACCCTGCACCAGTTCTTAAATCCTCTTCCAATTTCTTTATTTCTTCTCTGTTTTCAGAAAGTGTGCGCTTTAATTTAATACCCTCCACACGTTCCAATTGATCTCCCAATTCCTCAACTTCTTTTTCGGCTTCATTTGCTGCGTCTTTTAGCTTGTCCATTTGTTCCGCAAGACTTTTATTTTTATCTACAAGACCAGGTACGACACTGTTAAGCCTATTGATAGCTCTTTGTTGCTGTCCATAGAGCGTTTTATTATCCTCTTGTACATCTACCAATTTTTCTAACTGTTTTACAGAATTAACAATAGCTTTTTCTTCTTTTCTCCGCAAATTGATAGCATTCTTCATTTCCAAAATGTTCTCTTCAAACAGCCGCTTTTGCCTCTCTTGAGCAGAAGCCAAATATCCGAAAGCAGCCAACAATGCCATAATACCAACAGTTACCGCTGATATTTGCCATCCTAATCCTGCGGCCACAGCTCTCAATAAAGTCAACCCTTCAATTAATCTTGGTAAGTTACCAACAATCATAGTAACTGCCCCGCCCACAGCTAAAAATACAGCCGAAAGTGCTGTAAATCCTACAATTATCGTTTTAACAAAATCGGGTAAAGCACTGAACGAAAGATTCAATTGACGTATCGACTCCATTATGGCTTTAAGAGCCGGTTCCAAATTGGTTCCGATAATAATAGATGTTTCTTGTAATGCTGATGTCATCAGCCTCCAAGTACCTTTCAACGTATCAATCTGACGTTGCTGCATATCAGCGGCTTTGGTAGTATTTGTAATATTGTCTACCATTTCGGCAAGCGCAGAACTTCCAGTCCTTACAAGGATAGTCATTGCGTTCTTAGAACGAACACCGAAAATCTCTGACATGAGCCTTCCTTTTTCGGCGGCTCCGGCGTTGGCTTCTTCCAGTGCCCATATAATGTCAACAAGACTATTGGCGGCTGGATCCAAATCATTAAATTTTACACCAAGATCGGAAATGGCTTGACGGGCGGCTCTGGTAGGCTTTTGAAGCCTTGTCATGGCCATACGCAATTGTGTACCTGACATAGAGGCTTCGAGACCACTGTCATACAATTTAGATAAGGCAGCAACTGTAGATTCGATATTCCAATCTAAGCTGGCGAAAACTGGAGCCACGTATTTCATAGACTCCGACAATTTAAACATTGTCGCCTGAGATGAAGATATAGCGGCGGCAAATACGTTGGCCACCCTTGAGGCTTCTGAAGCCTCCATATTAAAAGCACGTAATGTAGAAACTACTGTGGCGGTCGTTTCGGCAAGATCGAATTGTGTAGCGGCGGCAAGAGCAAGGATGCCCTCTAAACCATCAAAAATCTGTTGAGCATTATAACCAGCAGAGGCAAGATAATACATAGCCTCGCCCGCTTGTGTAGCCGTATAAATAGTTGTACGGCCCATCTTACGAGCAAAGGCTTCAAGTTCCTTCAGACCTCTTGATGTATCGCCGGTAACTGAGGCAGTGTTCGCTATCGATTGTTCCAAATCAGCAAACACTTTAACAGCTGCGGCTCCGGCCCCGATAATAGCTCCGGCAGCAACTGTCATTCCCGCACCAACCTTAACCAAATCACGATTAACGCGGGTCATGTCTCCTGAAAATTTCTTTATATCGGAGACACCCTTGTCAAGTTCATTGACAAGGCTTGTTACATCGCCTTTGACTGTTACAACTAATTCGGCAACTGTGTATCGTTTCTTAGCCATTTTTCTTCTTCCTCATGTCACCGACCTTAAACATTCCCGATCTTAACATATCTTTCGTATCTGTTATATCAGGAGTTGGCGGTACAGCCATGGCCCGTGACTTCGGAAATGGTTTTTTAAATTTTCCACCAGAAGCCGACTGTAGTTGGTTGCTTAAATTAGATTTCCTTGTTTCTACTTCACCTTTGGACTTCTCCAACGATTCAAAATGATCTTTCCTTCCTTCCCAAAACAATCTTATTTGTTTAGATTTAAGACCTGCTATATAATCAATGGTCCAGCCACATTCGGTAGCCAGAACATAAAACAATCGTTTGTAACTTATTCTTTCACTGCTTGGTATCGCCTTTCTTACTTCACTTGCTCGATGTTGTGCTCTTAACACCTCATACTTTATCTGTTGGCGCTCTGTTAGATTTCTTATTTCTTCTTCTTTGAGTTCGCGCCACGGTTGGCCCTTGATTTTTCCATCGGCAACATTGATTCCAAACTTCCGCTTGGAGCGGCGAGATTCGCTCCGGCTTGGCCCAGATTCCTCACTTCCCGCATGCCTGATAAAAAATCATTCAGATCCAGCATAATGTTAAGAATTACTGGAAAAGCTCCTAATGTGAAATGATCCATTACCTTTTCTTTCTCAACTTCCTTGGAGTGTTCCTCTTTTATACCATGCCAAATGATTTCCGCCATTAGAACACGTCCCCTTTCCATAATGACTTCTTCATTGTTGAGACTTTCAAATTGCCGGATCAATTTCTGTAATGTCGGAATATCAGACAGTGGACATGCCGTGATCTTCCAAATTTTCCCTCTTACTTTGACTTTTTTGGTTTCGCCAACAATGGCTTCCAACTCTTCAAAATCATCTTTCTTTAACATAATGTCCCTCTCAACGTGGTCTGATTTGACGAGATAAAATAAGATGGGCGAATCCACAAGGCCAGACCATTAACCGAGCTTCATCGCCCATCCTCACCTTAGCAGGAGGCAATCATCACGAAACATCCTCAAGCGTGATGGTTCCAATGTTACCGGAGCCATCATCGAACGCTTGAAAATCGAAGTTGGGAATAATGTGAGCATCCCTTGCCCAAGCGAAACTCAACTTGGTACTCCTGCATTTCTCCAACACGATACGGAACGTCTTGTTATCCGTGGTCATGTGTAACAAACATTCCCACGTGCCGGGATATGAAGTGGATGTCAGAGTGATAACGCCATAGCTGGATCTTGTGCCGCCAATTAGCTTGTGAATTCCCAAGGCGTTCAAATCCGCAAATTCAGCATTACCAGCAATGCTTCCAGTGTGAACTCGAACGTCTACAGGGAAAATCTGAGACCCGCTATACAACAGTGCTTGCTCGAAATTAAAATCGAGCGACACACCCTGCATATAACCCAGAGTCACAGAATCCAAGCGCATGATGGCCAATCCGAATTGGACTGACATGTTATTCTCCTATGATCATGATTAAGAGAATGACCTTTCCATGACGACATCAAAGAGATTTTGGTACACGTAACACTCTTCTTCCTCACCCAAGTACTTACTTCCATCTATCCGATCAAGTAAATAGCAATGCAAAGCAGAATTGTATTGAAAAACCACTTGAGGCTTGTGATCCAACAATCCTCTTATTCTTGCTCCGCATCTTGAAACAGATAAAGAAGCACCAGCAGTGGTACGTGGATACCAAGCTTTGATGTCCATCATTGCGTGCTCTGCCGGTAAACCTTCTTCTACACCTGGTCCAACTGTAACAGATATAGAAATTTGCGGCAGATCGACATCTTGAAGCGGCACATCACCTTGGACGATTCTATCAGCAACAAATGAGTGTATACATAGCTCATTATTTGATGCGTCTGGATCAACATTATCGGCAACAAATAAAGCCTTAATCGCTTTGACTAATTCTAAATCGTATGATACACTCATCTTGCGAGCCTATTCGCTATTCCAATTCTTGGTGCTGATCCTTCGATAGCATCCTTTTGAATGCTTTTCTCCAGATGTTTTATTGCAAGATTTACTTTCCATAAATAGGCATAATGTAGATAAGGTCTTTTAGGCATTTTTCTTGTGCCTTCGTGTACATATATATGATAAGTCACATAAGCTGGATTTGTACCGCCCGTTGCTTGTTCACCCCAGTTTCCAGCAGAACCTTGTACAAATCCATCTTTTACAACTTCAATTTTATACTTTAAATCCTTGTAAAGATTGCCCTTGTCATAAGCTCTTAATTGAGGATTAGAAAGTACATTCGCTTGAGCTTGTTTAAGGAACATCTTCAGGGTCGCCTCTACACCTTTTTGTGTCCAGGATTTAGAGGCTTTATTGATTAATTTAAAAACTTTTTCTGCTTGTTTCGCTCCGTGTACAACTATTTGTATTTTCGGAGGTGTAAGTTTCTTTCCTCTGAAAGCCGCAGGTGCTCGACCAGGAGCTTTTACCAATGCCCCAGTGGCTCTCCGCCCTTTTGCTCCTGTTATCCTTACTGGTCTTGGCATTAATCTTTTACCTGCTTAGTACAATATATTTGTTGATGATGATCTTCAACTCCACCGGGAGCATCGTCTACAAATTGAACTATATAGATGTCAGATCCAGTAGATATTTGAAAACCAGTCTTTACAGTATTAGTAATGCTGTTATAAGTATGATTCATAAAAATCAAATGCGTTGATCGACTCAAAAATCCCGCTTCACTTCCCGCTTCTGCATTGTAATGTTTATTTCTTGTTATCCGACAAGGAACGCTCGAATTAATAACAGCCAGCGTTCCATCTGGATTACCATAAGCATCGAGTGAAGATGATGGTTCAGATATAGTCACCGATTGAGGCAGTTTTGATTCATCTATCGACATCAAACATAATTTCCGTATTTACTCTTTAACCGATATGAAGACAACTTTACAGATGCCATAAACTCGTTCTGTGCGTTCTTGTACATATCTCCCACTTCTTCTTCATAATCGCCCATCTGTAATCGCTTCAATCCAGCAGATTCTCCACTGGCTACCATTTTATCGTATTGTCTCAACAAAGCAGCAGCCATCAAATTAGCGAAAGCCTTTACATCGTTTGGAATTGAAGTAAATCCCCACACGTAACACAGATCCACTGTATTATAACCCTGTGTGAAGAACTCGATTTTCTTCATCAGGTTGCTGTCTTGTAACTCGCCTGTGAGCCTTATGAGTCCAGTTTCTTTTTCGATCTCGAAATTAGTATGTTCCGTTAGAGTTAATATGTTGTTGGAATTGCTTGCTTGAATATTATCTCGCAGGCGAGTTACACTTATGATAGGAAAATGCTTGGCTATAAGGGTATCCTGATCATCGCGCTCAATACTGTGAAGCTCTGGATCACTTGAGCTAACAGTATTTTCCTGAAATGCCGTAGAGATGTCTCTTCCAAGCTCCAACTCAATACCGAGCGTTTCAACCCATTGAATGATTGGATCCTTAATATTGTCTATGGCCGTAGGATCGGCCCCGACCATATAACAAGCATCTTCCCAATCGATATAAGAAGCTGTTAATTCTCCAGTTGCCATTTTTGTTCCTCAAGTTTACTCTAAGAATAATATAATAAATATTTTACAAATTTACTATATTATATCCAATATCCTTTTCTAATTAGAGGTGAGTTTCATCTTCAAAAGGACACGAATTGTACCATCAAGTCTCTTCAATTTCTTTTGATCTACTGTTTCAAAACCAAAAGATTGATATAACTTAATGGCTGGAAAATTATCATCGAATACTGTCAAAGATGGTGTTAAGCCTTTGATCTGAATATAGCCTTCATTGGCGTTGAGCAGAGCTTCAACGGCTTTCCGGCCAAGTCCAAGACCTTGATAATCCGGTAAAATCTTCCAACCGAATTCCATCTCATCACCGATTACTTTAGTATCACAATATCCAACCGAGATGAATTGATGAGTAATCGGATCCATCATTTCGATTTTATAGAGCACAACGTCATTGGAGAGAATGAGTTTACTCCAATACTGATTGTGTTTCGAGATTGGAATTTCACTTTCGTTGATGAGATTTTTCCGGATGGCCGGATGGTTCCTGACGTTGTAAATAAACTGAGAATCTCCAGCTACATCTTTGTTTACAGGAACCAGAACGATGTCGTATTTACAATTACTCATTTTGTTTCCTCCACATCAGGCGTATCGGTAAATTCGAAACCTTCGCACTCCCAAACAGGAGTTGTTACACTATTATCCACATCAAACTCATAAAGAGCTTGAGCTATTGGACAATTGTTCTCCTTGCCTGGATGAAATTTATCACAATGATAGCAACAACACACCAACCGATGCTTTCCTTTCAAGGCATTACGTACCCACATATTAATGCCGTGGTGTACATATTTTATGAAGCTCTCCGCCTTCGGCGGCTCCACCAACGAAAATCCTCTTATTGTAGACATATTTTCCTCCTGTATCCTACTATGAATTTAAGGTAATTTGCTCTTAGAGAGCAAATATGATTGGTTTCATTGTAGTGATTTTTCTAATATTCTATCTATCTCAGAGTTTACCGCCGTTATAACTCTTGCCACATCTTCATCGGTCATTTCGAGATGACAAGGCAAAGTCACAATCTGTTTATATACGTTCCAAGCCATTATAGTTCCGCCTGGATAATTAGAAAACGGCTCAAAATAATTATTTGGAGTATAATGTACTCCAGGATGAATATTCCAATTATCTTTCAATCGTTGGATAAGAGTATTTCGATCAATACCTTGTCTTAGTATTAATGTAGCCATATGATTAGCAGACTTTACATTAGTATCTGCCATTACCAACTTGGCATAATTTTTGTCTATTTTGTCATAATAAGCCTGTCGAATTTCTCCGCGCCGGTCATTATCTCTATTGATTGTATCGAGTCCAGCTAATCCAAATGCAGCAGTTATATCGTTCATGTGATATTTATATCCGAGCTTCCCAACATTATAATACCAGCTATATCCAACGTTGTGTAGATGGTGCGTTCTTGAAGCCGTATCTTTATCGATACCCATCCACCTCAACTTTTTTGCTTCTGCGGCAATAGATGCATCGTTAGTTACCAACATTCCGCCATCAGGTGATGGTAAATTTTTTACAGCATGGAACGAAAAGATGTTATAATCTCCAAAACTTCCTACCATCGATCCATCTTCAAATTTCGCCCCTGTAGCATGAGCGCAATCTTGTATAATAGCTGTATGGGGACAATTATTCTGAAGCTGTATAATTTTTTTCTTTTCAATAGGAATCCCGCCGAAATGTACTAACATTATAGCTTTAGCACTGTTTGGACTTATTTCGGGATTAAGTATATCATCGATTTTTATATGTAAATATTCACCAACATCTACAAAAAAGGGATTCGCGTCTACATAAAGAATAGCAGCATTGGTTGAAACAAAAGTCATTGGTGTAGTTATAACCTGCTGGTGTTTTTTTACTCCGGCTAAAATAAGAGCAAGATGGAGTCCAGCTGTGGCACTATTCAAACCAACCGCATACTTTGCTCCAACATATTCAGCAAATTCTCGCTCGAACGCTTCAGTTACCTTACCGAGTCCAATCCAACCTTTATCAATTGAATCAGATATTGTAGCCAATACTTTATCTTTTTCGATCTTAGTCTGAAATACAAAGATCGGCTTTCTGAACTGTTGGATGCTCGACATTTTTCTTCCTCCACATTCTTCTGCTTTTTACAACTCGCCAGCGATCTGCGATTGTAACCCCATAAACATTGAGCCCAACCGCTTCATGAAAACGCTCCAACAAATCCTGCCTTATGCTCCAGTGTACGTGTTCTTGATGCTTGCTTATTCCGTGAGGAACAGAAACTACAACCAATCCTGTATCGCTCACAAGTTCATAAGCATTTTTTAAAGCATTTATTGGATTGGTTAAATGTTCAAGCACTTCGCAACATATTACAAGATCAGCTTTGCTTTTCTCAAGCTGAGTAATAGGCTCATCAACTTTGGCGGGCAATACTTTCACTGAGGGACTGAATTTTTTAGCCCTATCAAGTCCAACGGTTGACTGATCCACGCATATGTATATTCTTTTATTAAAATCAAAACCCCGTTTTGATAGTAAAAATGGGACTGGACCAATTCCGGCCCCCAAGTCCACAATATAATCATGACGCACCTCGAATATTATGTCTACAACTTTTTCATAAAGAGGCTTGTGTGCACCTTTTACCAAATTATTGGGATTACTCCAATAATTTCTGGAATACTTTCCGTCCCAATAAGTTTCAGTGTTGATATTTTTGCGTTCTTTCATCATACACCTTTTTTAATTCTCTAAGTCTCATAGCTATATCTACAGGTACAACATCTTCCAATATAGCTTCTGTATATTGAAACATTTTACTTGGCTTCAATTTTTTAATTCTTGGCTTGTTATAATAATTAAATCCTGTAGTATAAACAGAATTATTGGGCAATGTGTTTATAAATCTTGTAATCTTTTTCTTCTTGACGACTTCTTGATACAATTTAAACAGAGTCATATCTGAATGACTTCTCCGCCTTGCATCGCCTGTTAAAATAATTCTTTTTAAAGCGTGTGGACGATAAGCCAATTCAATGTAAGGTCTGAAAATCCTATTGTTATAATGTCTGTAAGTTAAATTTCCTGTTGCAAAACTATAATCGAAATTGTTATCTCTTGTATACATATGATAAGGATAAGACATCATAGCATCATAAGTTTCTCTTATCCTTGTAGACACATAATAATCATCCTGTGCCCAAAGTAAAAACATTTTTGAAGTCTCTGCAGCGTTACTGGCTAAAAATACAAACTTATTTACCAATCCCATAGTTTTCGTAAGGGGATAATATTCAATTCTTTCACAACCAATTTCCCTTAATCGCTTGTGATATTTTAAGATTTCATCAGCTCCTGTTCTTCCAGAGCACTGTTCTTCTGCTATCAGCAATTCCCAAGAAGCAGGAATTGTAACTTGATTACATAAAGATTCCATACCAAGCCAGGAAATCTCTTTTCCCTTGAACAAGGCCAGTGCAACTGTAAGTTCTGCATTAGATTTCATCTGACCAGATACCTTTCCTGTATAATTCTGTATAATAAGGATACCAATCAGGATCATCCATTTTCTTCATCTGCTTCAACTTAGCACCACTTAACTTTTTTAAATTCACAGTAGTTTTACTATTCACAGTAGTTTTACTATTTACTACATCCCACTTTTTTCTAAAAAAATCAAAAGATTGACGATAATTCCATCTTACTGATTTATAATGTTTCCTTCTTGTATACTGATCGTGATGTATAAACTCTCTACAATCATACCTTTTCATTTCGATTCCACAGATTTTCATTCTGGAACCGTAATCTTTCCCATCGTATCCTGCTGACTCTAATCTTGGATCAAACCAACCAACTGTAGGAATAATTGCTTTATCTATTACAAAACAGCTCCAATTGCTCAAGATATGCAATCCTGCCCCGTTTAACTTAAACAAAAAAGGCATGATTCCATCTTTGAAATAAATATCGTCATTGCAAATCATTACATATCTTGTTCGAGAGAACAAGATAGCGTTATTGAGATTGATTGATAATGGTCTATTATGTGTAAATATTGCGGAATCGAAAGTAATACATCCATCACCTATCTCGCTCGAACCATCTATTACCAACACTGGCATATCGTCAAGATGCTTGCGAGCGGATTTTAAAAAATTGCCTACACAAAGTGGTCTGTTATAGGTAATAACGGCTGTTGTAATTTCTTCAAGATTCATTTGATTTTCCTAATAAAAGCAATAATATTCCTGCAATCATGTAAGCGATAAATGTCAATACCAGCAATATGCTTACAAAGATAAATCCTATTAACTTCCAAATTAGCCAAGTGACGAGATGTAACTTGTATCTTCTTTTTAATTCTGGCCCTTTCAAGTACACGTAATGTGGTATCTTGGTCATCTTTTATTATCCCAAATTTATTTTTTGGACCACCTGCCAAAGATGTATCCAAATCCTCTATTACATATATTCCGCCTGGCCTTAGCATTACAAACAATTTAGCCAGCGTTAGCTGTTGATCGTACATCTTGTGGCTACCATCATCAACAATCAGATCAACCTTTCCCATCATCCCTTGAGATTGATAAATAAACCGGCTCAAGTCTTTTGGATTTGATTGATCTGCTTTCCAAACAATCACTCTTGATTCAAATTCTGATTTAGCCCAAATAGATGGATCGTGTTTTACCATATTATCAATGCCTACGATAGTGGCTTTAGGGAAATAATCGTGCCACATCTTTAAAGAGGCACCATATTTTATTCCAATTTCAATTACAAATTTAGCCTTTTGACGGAATGACTTTAAATAACTGGAATAAATTGGTATAAATCCATGCCTGACTTTATCTGTTTTATACCTTTTTGCAAGATTTTTTAACTCTACAGCATCAGGCAGTGGGCAATCTTTTTTCTTTGGATCTCCACTCATTGTATTCCTCGTAATGATCTCTAAATCCTTTTTCGTGACCTATATTATCAGTATGTTCGCAACCGTTGTATAATTTTCCATTCACTTTATCGAGTCTAATCACCTTGTAACCATTTTGTCTTAACTGATTTGGCAAATGAAAAGCTGTATATCCCATCAATCGATTTGGCGGCAATTTAAACCCGCCCATTTTAAAAAGAGCCTTTTTATTAATAAGCCAAGCATTGGGTGGAGTTGTTCTAACTTCGTGTATTTCGAATTTATCAACATTTACTTTTTTAATAAATATTTCATCATCATATTTACTTCTTCTCCAAGGCATGTTCAAGCCAACAAAACCAATTTTAGATTTTCCAAACTTATTTTCATAGGCTTGTAACATTTCCCAATTATACTTCATACAATTAGTATCATACCACATATCATCATCACTAATAAATATCCAATTAGCATCTATTAAATCGATCATGACATTACGAGCATCTGCAACTCCCAAATTAACGGGACTGTTGAAAAGTAGTCCCCTATTTAGCAATTCCGAATGGTTAATTAACCATTCGGTAGTTTCATCTGTAGACCCATTATTCCACACATTAATCCTAATATCAACTGTTTGATCTACTACAGATCGAACACACTGGTTAAGATATTTTAATCGATTATAAGTAAGTACAAAAAAGTCAATCATTTTTTCCATTGTTCATATATCCTTAATAATTGTTCAGTTCTATGATCGTAAGTATGTTGGGTTTGAATCAATTTTCTTCCAGCCGCTCCAATCTGGTCAGCTTGCTTCTCATTCGCTTTTATCCAACTTACAATTTGCTTTAAATCATCTATATTCCTAAAAAACAATATGTTTTTCTTATCATCAAAAAAATGTTCAGCCCCTTGATAATAATGACAAACATATGGCCTTCCACAAGCCATACTATTCCAAGTTCGATTGCTTGTATAATGATTTACATTATCGAAAGCATTTACTCCAAGTATACATCGAGCTTGTGCAGCAATTTCTGAAAATTTTACATCATAATTGCGGCCAAGAAAATGAATACCAGGTACATTTCTCCAATTAGTTGTGCCGGAAATAGCAACTTTAAAATCCTTAGCCAACTCTCTTATACAATTTAATCTAAATTTACTTAGCGGAAACTTATCTCCATAATTTCCACCGACAAAAACTATATCGAATTTTTTATCGATTCCTCTTATTGGTTTAAACACAGAGGGATCAGAAGCTGTATGATATTCATATATCGCTCTAACCCCCATATCTTTATATTCTTTCCATTGAGGCTCGTGTTGGTTGTTTATAAGAATACCATCTGCAACCCTTCCCAATGCTGCGGTCATATTTGAAGCCTTTCCCCTTTGATCACCGTTAAAGGCTACAATAAAGGTATTGGGAAAATTCAATTTAATTCTATGTAAAGTATTCGGTATAATTTGTTCACCTTTGTTTACAAATAAAACATGAGGATTAAGGCTTCCTATAGATTGGTGTAAAATAGAACACATCTTTAGATTATCACCTTTGCCGACAGTGCGATAATCGAATTGAACAACTCTATCAAAATACTTCTTGAAAGAATTTGCTCTATGGTGATCTGAAACCCAAAAACCAGTAAATGTACCTGCGTATAAAATTCTCATATCATTTCTTTCTACTTTTGTATTTACTTCCATACTTCTGTCTCAATCTAAAATCTACATATCCTATATCCTTATAATATAACAAATGTGATCTTTTATTGCTAAGAGTATCCATATGCTCCACTTTCATCGGCTTTCCTTTGTATTTATAAATACCATAAAATTTCTTTCCCTCGCCATATATGCTTCTTACCAAAAATCTTGAAGAATAACCCATTAACTTTCCTTTGGGTAAAAAGAATCCTCCACAACTTAATATTAATTCTCTGTCACAAACCCAACATCCAGGTGGACAAGATTGTATCAAATCAATCATATATATATCAGCTTCGTGTGTTCTCATTTTAAGAAATTTTTTCTTATATCGAGCCTCTGTATGAGGATTGTAGGCGGTAACTACACCTGCATCGTCTTTTACTTCGAACACTCCATAAGCGGCTTCCATAAAATCTCTTGGATACCACATATCATCGTCTGTTAATAATACAATATCTGATTGAAGTCTCGAAAGACCAATATTTCTCGCGTCTGCTGTTCCAACATTTCTCCCATTATCAAAAAAATCTCCGCCATTCAATTTGGATATATTTTGTTTAATCCACTTTTTCGTTCCATCAGCGGAACCGTTATCCCACACATTTATCATCACTCTAACAGATTGTTTATTAAGAGATTCGATACATTGTGTTAGATATTTCAATCTGTTATAAGTGATTATCAAGGCTTCATATTTTACGTGCTTAATCGACATTTCCTACCCATTCTATTTTGCCTGTTCTTTTAACAGTACTTGTCTTCGAACTTCTAAATATCATTGCTCTCGAATCCCCTCTTAGAGCATCAGATTTTACTACATTATCTCGTATTGTATTCATAATAGTATTTACTCGATCTTTAAATGTATGTTGCAAAGCAATCTTTTGCCCCCTTTTAATGATTCTTAAACACTTCTCTTTATTGGAAAGAATTGTAATGCATTGATGTAAAGATTCCTCGTCACGATATTGAAGAACATAATCACCAAATATCTTTTTTATACCGGGATTTTTATGTATGATAGGTAATCCACCAGAAGCGAATATATCAAACAATTTCATAGGAACAAAGCCTTCACGTTCCATGTCAGTGTGACCGTCTATAAGAACAGCTTTGGCCCCTCTATAAAGCTCCGGCAACTGATTATAGTCCCAATATTGACCTTTATACCATTTAGATGGAAATTTATGATATTTCTTACTATCATTCCATTTATGCCCCCAAACACTTACTTTCAATCCTTTTAAATTAATGTTAGTTAACAATTTTACAATTTGACGCCCATAAGGAGCACCGGCTCCACGAGCATTAGCGACCATAACAATATCTCGATGTTCACCATATTTAATTACATCTGGCTGTTTAAAATCCGTACAAGAAAGCAGTGGTTCAGGGTGTACATTAAAGTGTTGTTTTTTTATTTTTTCGATATAAGGCTCCGAAAGACAAAACAAATAATCGTATTTAGCAGATTCTGTGACATTCATCTTGTCAGGATGGCTATAAAACCAAACTACATTGTAGGAAAGAGGATTGTATTGATAGGGTCTAACAGGTCGGTAATTAAAAGGGGATCCAAAAAGGTATATCGATACATCAGCTTCTTCAAGACCAACATTAAGTACACATCCCATTTTCTTTAAATGATTTTCCATTTGTTTCTTTACCCAATAATCTCCCCAACACATATATGTGCGGCTATCGACATCCGCCCAAGTCACCACATTTACTCTCCATCCCTGAAAGGGCATATCGGGATTATCATTTTCTTCCATTACTTGTCTCAAACTTTTTACTTTTGTTCCTATCATAACAGATTGAAATTTTTCAATTACATCCCTTGTAGAAGATGGAGAAACAACCCATTCGTTTTGAACAAAAATTTTGCTTTTAACTGGTTCGGCATTTTTATCCACAAAATTTTTGTCGCCATCCGGTTTCATTTCGTTGTAATATATCTTATCCTTCATCTTCCAGTTTCCTTATGTCGTCTATCTCGTAATAAGGATGCTCCTTCATTATTGGAGGCAACAATTCCTTATTAAATTTGACAGCCCAACTTCTAACATTTTGTGTAGGTTGGGTAGAATCTTTAAGTGTTCTCCAATTCTCGTATGTACCAGTTTTTACAACTTTTTCTATTTGCCTTCCGGCATAATATCTCAATTTTTGATTCACATAGTATAATTTTCTCGCATAACCAAAATGAAATATTACACCCTCTTCAGCCTCCCAAGTATGCTCAACAAAGAATGGTTCTGCTACCATTCTATTATCGTGAGCAGTATCTTGAAAAGCATTAAATGTTTTACGATGTCGGAAACTTCTGCGCCATCTCCATATTCGTGGGTGACAAGTTCCCCATTTACCACCAGCATCCACAGCGACTTTATCAAAAGATGTCCAAAAATGTAGAAAAGGCATTCGAATAATATCTACATTTTTATTCATAATCATATATTCTACAACAGACCTTATTGTTCTTGGATCCCAAACTTCATCGGAATCCATCTTGATATAAATATCTCCTGTTACTCGTTCCGCAATAGCGTTCTGCATTTCTATTTTATCATACCAAGCTCTTTTATCATTTCTTGCTATAATTCTAACTTTATTCTTTGGATCTTCAATTCCGAGACCAGTATCATCCGTGAGCCACTCCCAAGTACCATCGGAGCTGTGATATTCTTCTGTAGCACCATATTCGAATCCTTTTACTGGCCCTTCACAAATGACTATTTCATCCACTTCGTCATAACAAGATTTTATAACGTATGGCAAATAATCATTACAATTAAAAGCCAAAATTCCTACAGATACTTTTTGCATTTTTCGCTTGGGGATTATATTAAGCAATTTTCTCTTACAAGCATCCGGAGAAGAAAATGGAGGCTTCCAATTTGGAATGTATAATTGATAATTCTTTAATACTTCGAACACTCTTGATACAAAAGTTCGATAATTTCCGTCCACATAAACAAGGTGGTCTCCGTACACCTCTTCCAATACAGGCAATCGATAACAAATTACAGGTTTATTAAAATACAGTGCCTCCATTGGTGGCATACCAAAACCTTCGAATTTGCTTGGGAAAATCAATGCTTTGCAAGAAGCAATAATGCGAAACTTTTCATAATCATCCAATTGACCATGTATTTTTATCTTAACATTCTTGAAAGCATCGACTGGAATAGCATTATCTTGCCAAATCTTTCCAATGATATGTAAAGTTCCGCTGTAATTTCTTCGATCTAACTCTTTAATGATAGTCAATGGATTTTTAAAAGAAGTCATTCGAGAAACATACACAAGGTCTTTATCGTATTCTTTGATTGGTCTTTCGGCGGCTTTATCTGCCACGAGAGTATTCATACAAGGATATACGACATGAAAGCTATTATCATACAATTTGATCCAATCTTGTAAATATTTACTGCTTATTTCACTGGGAGAAAGACGAACATCTGCTTTCTCTATCACTTTTTTAAAATTAGCCCAAAAATCCTCTGTAGAATCAGGGCCAGATCGATATTCAGATACATAATTGGGACTTTCAAACATATAGCAGAAAAAAGGAATTTTCCATTTTTGACAATAAACATAAGCATATTGGGCAGCGTCTACGGGCAATCCAATTACAAGAAAATAAGGATTTTCAGGTTCATTCATTCTCCACTGAGAATCCACTACGACTTTTAAATTGTTATAGCCGGGATAGTTCCTAAAATCTTTTAAAAATGGGATTTCTCGATTGGCTACGATTGTTACTTCAAAATTTTCTGCGAGCAGCACCCCTTGATGTACCACACTATATCTTCCGCCAGTATAATGTGACAACATGTCCATAAAAATAGCAATTCCTTTGCCGGAAATTGGTTTTTTCTTTTCTTCATCAATATCTTTTTGAATAGCATCATCTTTTGGTAAGGAGAGAAACATAGGGGATAAGGCCATTTTTACTAAATTTAAAACATCTTCTCTGCTGGCTGACACAAGAAAATCTTTGGACAATTTAATCATAAAATGAGTGTCATCTTGTCCAATAGAAATATTAGATCCATCAATAGCAGATTCGTTCGGAACCACCAATGATTTTGTATCAATGATTCCTGATGGATACGCCTTTTTCTTTCCTTCCGGGCCTACATTGATAATGTTTTTACTGCCCGAAATAAAACCACCTTCTTCTGGTCTGTTCATGTCTTTCCTCAACAGTTAAAAGAAAGATGGGCCCCTTTACAGAGGCCCATCAGTTTCAGAATCACTACATCAGCACATTAACTCCATGTGCTCGGCTGATCCAGGTCGTGGATTTGGCACAATGCGTCTTGGTGTTCACATGCCATATCGGCACGCTGGGAAATGACGAAACGTCTTGCATCGTATTCAATCATTTCCTCGCTCTTGAGCTTGATCTTCCGGCGATCACCAAGAACCACATTAGATTTGTGCGTACCAACGGCATAGCCGTCAGTACACCAATCGCTGTTGATCATCGTGATCTTTCCGTACAGCTTCCCAAACTCACCGGTGAAAATGGTGGCTTTCGGGCCATACTTGTCAAGAGTCACCAGTTTCGAATCGTCCAACAGCTGGTTAACCGACCAGGGGTTGCAAAAGACCACTATATCGCTCATCCGGCGACCATACTTTCCGAGATTGTACAGAAGCTGACGAATGAGGGCAGTGGACATTCCAGCACCAGACGAATCAACACGATTGGCGGCGCGGTTTCCGGCAGAAAGTGTTCCGACAATGTCCCCAGCGAGGGTGAGGATTCCATTCCACGCGAGCCTATGGTCTTTAGTGTACCAATTGGCTTCAGTGGCTGCGGCTTCGGTTCCAGAAGCCGCAGTGTGGCTTCTGTCACCAACAAGGCAGGTTTCCTCTTCAGCTTCGGCCATGGCGCGGGCAAAATGCTCCCGAATGATAGCGTCCATGTTTTGCGAGGAATCTTCAAAGATTTCCTCAGACGCTTTCAATTGGGCCATGAACTTACGAGCCGTTAGCCTGACTGTACCTGTGGTCATTGTGGTTTCGATTGCCTCTTGAGTAAGCTCTGTGCTTTCGTAATACACAGACGGCCCACTCAAAATTTTCGGAAAGTCAAAAGTCTTTCCGGGCATCGGTATCACACGAAACACTTGACGGAAAACCGTCAAATCCCGAACAAGATCGATGTAGGTGGCCGCGAGTGGTGTTGGCAGAAAGTCACCACCACTACCAGCGGTTGTGGTCAATGCCTTCTGAATAGCATCTGTCAGAGTTCCGAGTTTCGGCATGACTACATCCTCCATCACAGTTCGAGTATATCCGTGCTGGCCGCAGCCAGATTATTTGGAACCAAACATTCGCTCTTTGAATTCACGAGCAACGATCTTGTTCCTCGTCTCTTCAGGCAGAGCGTTCCAATCTTCCATATCGATGTTATCAACATCGATTGTTACAGCATTTTCAGGCACTTCGCCGTCAACAGACTTCACCAACTTTCCATCGACAACGACATGGCTCTTGCGACCGGAAACGCCTTTTCCAAGTGCCTTGGTAAGAACTTTCTCCACAGCCTTTTCGATAGCTGTGTCTTCATCCTCATCATCCTCATCCTTGGACTTGTTCTTGTCCTTGGACTTCTTGATCTTCTTGGAGGACTTGTCCTTTTCATCCCAATCCTCATCATCCTCGTCTTCATCCTCATCTTCATCGTCTTCATCCTTGGACTTGTTCAGCTCCTTCTTGTCCTTGGACTTGGACTTCTTGGCTTTCTTGTTGATCTTCTCATCCTCTTCATCATCCTCTTCATCACCATCGGTTTGATCGGTCACGCTGTCCTTGATGGCTTTCAGAGTCTTTTCGATACCATCGAATTTCTCTTTTGTTCCATCAAGCACCTGTTTCAGCAGACCCTTGCCGAACTCTTCCAACTGATCCATGGTGACATATTCCTCATCGTCACCATCATCGGCACTCTTTCCCAAAGCCTCATCAGCGATACTTTCCAGCATCTTGTTGATGGCTTCGTCTGCTGTTTTGGTGATCTTCTTACCGGCAATCTTTTGCTTCGGCATTGTAATTACTCCTTAACAGATAGCGATTTCATGGCAACCACAACCTCTTGCGACATAGCGACCGACAATTCATCAATCTCATTCTTCAATTGATCCGCCAATCCATCAATATCCGATTTCTTTTCGGCTACAGATGCATCCGACCAAATGACTTGATAAACAGAACTGTTGAATTCGTCAAACACATCGTAAAGCCTCTGTCTTGCTTGACGAGCCTCAATGGCTTCTCCGATTGTGCCAACCAACAGTTTCCGAAAATCGATGAAATTGTAATATTTGTCCTTGATGCCGAGAGTCTTGCGGATACCATTTATTAACTCATAAGCCAGCTTGGCTTCTGAATCATGTTTGGCTTGATCGTGAGCTTCTTGGAAAGACTTGTCAAGCAATCCAAGATGTAACAGATTCTCCCCACTTTCATTGTCATTAAATTTGTAAGGGAATCTTTTGCTCTTCTGTAGTATGAAACACTCTTTTGACAAGGAATCTACATCAACATCCTCGACTTTGGGTTGATCCATACTTAGATCGGAAAAAGCGTCAACAGCCTTATCAAAATCAAGCCAAAAGTAATCATCTTCTTCCATTCTCCCAATGACAGGAACCTCCACATCTCCTTCGATCTTAGAGATGTCCACACCAGCACTCTTCATAAGTTGTTCGAATTCCTCGTCCAACTCATCTTTTTCGAACATTTCGTCAGTGAGATTTTTGGAAAACATGACTACATCGGAACCAGGAAGGGCGCCAACAGGAACAACACTTACTTCGTACAACTCTCCATCGTAAATTTGACGCACAAATTTTTTCAAATCTTCGCGCCAAACTTTTGCGGCTTTGGTTATTCTACCGCCAATGGAATAGGCAAATTTAATTCCCCTATCCATTCTTTTCAAGAGAGTGGATACTTGTATGTTGCCCTCTTGGTTTTCCTTATCGAAAGCATCTTCAAGTTCAGTGGTGGGAATGAACTTGTCATCATCACCATCTGACTTTACAACACTTCCGATTAAGTGATCCTGATCTCTTTTGTGATCTACAAAGACAGGCTTTCCAATAGCCACACTGTGCATTTTCTTGATAAAAGTGGGCATGATCTGATCGGATTCTCGATCAACCCAATTACCAGAAGCGATGCCCTTCAAGAATTTTTTCCCAGTGGGGTCAGTTTGTACACCCTTTTGGAAAGGAATGAACATTTTGAAGAGGCCATCTTTGGAATTTGACTGTTTAAAGATCAGCATCTTTGGAACCCTCTCTTTGTTCGTGTCATTAAAAAGTATTCGTTCGGCGGGTAACAGTTTTTTGAATTTCCAACTGCCATCCCTTGTTTGATACACATACTTTTTAATGCTTTCCCATACCTTCTGTCTCGCAAGGGGGACACTTACTTGTTTCTCAACCAGGCCATTAAACAATTTCATCCAGACAACGGGTAACTTACCAGGTAACTCCAAGATGTCATCTGTCAACTCGTCCAAGGTGACGATGTCATCAATCTGGATTGAAAAAGTTTTCTTCACCCATTTACCACCAGACTTTTTATAATCGCGCCTAACATTTGCCCAAGCGGCTATTCTTGCTTCTTCTTCTGTTCCATTGTCCCTTAAAACAGAATTAAAAGCAGAAATTGCCTTTTTCTGAGCACCTGTTGGCAGATTCTTAGCCCAAGATGGTATATTGTTGGGATAACTGTAAGGCATCCTTGTTCCCTTATGAGCAGTTAACTTATAACGATTATAATATAATTAAAATTTATAACATTTAAAAGAGCTAAGACAACTTTACAAACTTATTAGAGTTGTTTTATTCCAACTCCGTGAAATCAATGACTTTAGCCGATCTTATTTGTTGTCTATTTCGTTTGATTCGAGAAATGGCTTCTTTCAATTCACTCTTCTCCACTCGTTCCAAACCTGTTGGAATAAGCCCACCTTTCGTCAATCCGGCTCTTAACCATTTCTCCACATTGAGCTTTCCGTTCTCGTCAACATAAGTTGTTTCGGATAGCTCAGGCTTTTCACCAGGCTTACGTCCCGGCTCTGTTTCGCGCTTTTCTTCCGGATGCATTTCGATTGGGAGCATTTGATTAAGCAAGTATGGAACATCTCCCCAAGGAACAGATTCCATACCCAATTCTTTCAATACCATATTAATGGTAAACACTCCATATCGCAAATATATTTCGTGTATTTCGGCTTCCGCCAATCTATCCAGAGCATCTAATCCTTCCCAAGTCAAATAAATATCGTTATATCCTAAATTACTATTTGACCAGATGAGAAGAGTGTTAAATTGATTAGAATACATCTGTAACAATGGGCGCAAAGCATCTTTTTTGAATTGTTCCTCTTGATAAGATGCATTGATGCGACCTTGATTTATTTCGATTACTCCAAGAACGGCGGCTTGCATGTGATAAACGGCCATAATCTTTGAAAGAAGCCAACGAGAATATTCTTGGAATTGCATATCTTCATTGGTCAGACCAATTTTTTCGAATTTAATCTGACCATTTTCGGAACCAATAAGAATAGGTCGGTGGGGTTTACCTTTCAATTCTTGATCCCACCATTGACGTAATCTTTTGATAGCCGGTTCACCTTGTCCCATTCCAAGATTCTCGAACATCATTGCAAATCTTGGCGTGGCATCGTTGACGAATCGATTTTTATTGAATTCTGCGGCATACAATTCAGATGTTACAGTTTGACGCAGAGATTCAAGTGGAGAAAATCCGTACACCCGTTTTGCTCTTGGATATTGCATAAAGTAACACAATTCGTCAGCAGCAAAAGAAGCCACTGTTTTGCCCGTATAATTCTCTTTTTGGATATAGGCTCTGCTTTGGCTTCGAAAAATCCCCCTTTCATCCACATTCTTTCGAATTGTATCACCGCTTACAGCATATATCTCATCTATTTCGGAATTGTCTCCAACCAGCTCCAAACCAGCGGCATCCCAAATTAATACATCTGTAAAAATCTTCTTTAGGATGCTTTCGTGGGATTCCTGCATATCGTTTGGAACAGCCAATAGTTGTTCGATTTGATCCATTCTCTTTCTTTGTACACGATTAGGCTTTTCTGTAGGCTTTCTAAGAATGGGACGTAACATTGGCTTTACGGCGGTGGCTCTTCTCACTATTTTATCAATGCAAGCACGTACCCATACGTTTCCGTGATACATAGCTTCCATAGTGGGAAAATCAAGCTCAGTCACCATCACTTTGCTGGGAGTATCTCCACCTTCCAATCTTCTTCCACCACCATAAATACCTACTCCAGCACCACCCTGTAAAAACTCAGAGCTATCCAGTTTGCCCTTTCGAGTTGCAGGATCAGTAGAAACATCTATTGTAAACGCTTTGTTAAATCCTAAACTCATTATTTGATCCTCTCATTGATGATGCCTAACACAATCATAGTTACAGCATGAGCTAAACTGGTCTGGATTGTTGGATTAATAATCAATGTTACGAGCATACTTAAACCGGCGATCATAATTCCAGAAGCCGTAAAATAGACAAGAATGACATTCATAATATGAGAGAAATTGGCCAATTTATTGTTGCCTTCTCCTTCAATTGCCTTTTTATTGGCCAACTCCCTCTCTTTTTCGTCTGTTTCAAGGCTTTGTTTAAGCAGCTCTTGATTTTCATCCAAATCCCCATTACCGCCTTTGATGCGTTCAATGTTTCCAGTAAACATACTTTCAACGCACTCTGTACATTGACATCCGGGCGGATGCTTTTTTTCAGCATCAATCCTATCAACAATCCCGGATATTACATCTCCGGCAGTTGCTATTGCGCTTTCCCTCATTGTAATTTCCCCCTTAGAATTCATTTATGATGTCCTTGTCGCCTCTCAATTCGGCGAGATATTTCTTCCAAGCCGCCTCATCTTCTTTGTCCATAATCACTGGACGCAAGTGTTTTTCTTTCAAATAAAGAGACAACTTGTCTTCATCGATGGGCTCCAACAGCGATAACTTTACCCTTACATGCCACTTTCGGTTGTCTTTGGCGGCTGGATCTTTGAGATAACCAATATCTCTTGGACCAGGATCCACTCCGACAAGATGATACAACTTATCTTTGTACTTGTAACACTTTCCTGTTGAGAGTATCATAACATCCTCCTTAGAATACAATACCACTTGTTATTGGAATTTCTTTTATTGAAGTAAAACACGAACCAGCAACAGAATCTGAAACGTCTTTGGATCCAAGTTCATATCCTTCTTCTTCCAATCTTTGCCAAGACATTTCAGGGTGATCAATCTTACCATTTTCTAATTTCTCCAATTCTTTTAATTCACGAAAAAGAATTGGATGAAAATATCCACGAGCAAGCCCTAAATACAATAAATCTACTAAAGTATCATATGGGCCTGTATCTCTGTCAACGGATAGATTATCGGCTAAAATACCAAGATTGTTAATACGTTGAATTTCTCCGACACTTTGCCAACCATCATAAGTCACCTTAAATACATTTACACCTTTTGTTTTCAATCCGGCTATAAATGTAATAATATCAGCAAAAGGAATTTCTCCACCTTGTGGAGCCGTTAATTGAAGATAAAAATCAAACACAATTCCTTTTTTAAGTGCCTTAGTATCGGATTCAGATATTTCAAAACCCATAGATTCCAAAAAACTTGAAATCTTGGGATGAATACGTCTGTTTAATAGTACCGGATGGCTCATGGCAATCCCGGCACAATCTTGACCTTCTTCCACAGCACCTTTCGCTAAATCAACATGAATAGCGCAAGGTGTGGTTCCGATTTTATTCCAAAACCACTCTTTAAATTGTACCGAAAGAATAGAATTGGTAGTTATTGTTTCTCCAATAAAAGGATTTTGTTCGGTAGTTAAATTCCACGGAATAATATATGTTCGCTTTATATATCCACCTCCAGCATCAGCTGGATCTTCACACTCGAATGTCATCTTGGCTTTTTCTGGATTCCTCTCATAATGACGCTTGTAATTCTTTTTGTGCTTCTTAGGATTGACTTCCCAAGTTGCAGCTTTGGAGGAATACACTCTTTTATCTTTCAAGCCAAGTTTATACTCGATACTCATAGCACAGTTAAGCTCGTATTTAAAAGAAAGCAACATCAATTTCCCAACTTTTGGAAAACGAGAGTCAAGTGTTTCTCTGATACTTGTTAATTGACTCCGCACCTTTATCGTAGGAGATGCTCCAATCTCATCAGCAACTACAAGGAACAAAGTCAAACCCTCTCCGGCGTATTGTTTACTATTAAGGGAGTGACAAGCAATATTATGAGGGAACTGTACATTTGTAGTTTGTACATCGTGTCCCTCTCGAATATCCACACCTTGCTCTACAAAGAAATTTTTTCCTGTTTCTGGATTTCGTACATTTTTAAGTATTCCCTTAAAATTTTTGAAAAACACATCTTTAGCCTGTATCTGATCTTTAGATACATTAGCAATATCGATAGGACAGTCATGTCCCAATGTACCTTCACCAACATATTTTTCCAACCCCTTTTGTGGATTATGCATACAAAGTAATTTCACAATTACATATATTAACATTTTTGCAATCGTTCGATCTTTACCGCCACCTTTCCCCCAAAAGGCGTGACCTTCATCATATTTAATATTCCATACAAGAGGATTTTCTCCCATCATTTCTTCTACAAAATCCTGTTGTATTGGATATAAAGGCTCATAAAACCAAGCATCCTTTGGATCTGAATCAAATGTGCCGAAAAAAGTTGTGACAGATGGCGGCTTTACTTTCCAAATATCATCATAAGAATCAAGCCCAGCGTCCACAACACCAGCATGACTCGTGATAATATCACCATCAGCCGTTTTTCTGTAATCATTAGGCTGATTAAATGCTTTTGAAAGCCCTGTTAAATAGGCTACTTCGGCATTTTCATCATTGTCTTTTTTCGGCGGCATTTTACGGTTTATATTTGTAAATGATGATTGTGAGTGATCTTGGTGTATAATCTTCTGGTGTAGCCTTTACATTCATCCACACAGGATCACTCGGTGGACTTTCATTACCATCATGATCAATTGCTGTTAAATTGGCCATGAACTTATTTACATTCAGCTCGATTTCAATAATCTTGGCCCAATACAATTGGCTATTGTGAGACACACCAGTCTCCCAATCATACCAAGATTCTGAAAACTTTGGAGCAAATGTAAGAGAATCTCCGGCAACTAATGTGTCAGGTATTTCCGTAAAATACAAGGTGTAACTACCTATATCAGTCTCCATAGGTTGCAACCAAAGCACCTTGATGGTATCTTTGGTTGCTGGGAAAAACCATTGGCTCGAATCATTAAAAGCCGGAACTTGCCATTCAGAGCCGTAACAATAACAGCTACTGATTAGCAATAAAAGAATAAGAATCCCATATTTCATTGTAATCCTCCTACATTGACAGGCGAGTCTTGAATAGGTATGCCATTTAGTGCAAGTATAAGTTGAACGACAAGTGCTAACACTATTGCTACTGCTGTTATTGAACCAATAATTCGCCAAAATAGCAACTTGCTATTTTGCTCAATCAATTGACACATTATATCGCAATGTTCTTGTGTATGTTTTTTGAGAGCATTTACAATCTCTTTCTTAAAACCATTATCAAATTGAATTCTAATATCTCCTAACTTATTGTTAATGGCTTTAAGCTCTTGATTATTGCTTGCTTGAAGTTCACCGAATTCCACATAAGTATCTCGACTTTCTCTTAACACATCGAGAATTTCGGTGGAAAGAGTGACCCTTTGTCTACGTTTTTCCGTGTCCATTCTGGCAATCCCTTAGATTATCTGTAGAGAATCTTGGAGCCGTTTCAAATCCTCTGGCCAACCCCAATACCTCTTCTGTTTGATTGTAATTTGATAATCGAGAAATTCTTCTGCTTCTCTCAATGATCTCCAATTATCTGAAGAAATACCAAGAGCGATTCGAAAATCATTGTCGATAATGATTTTGCCATTGATCTCTTTCAATCCCCTTCTTAATATCCGCTTGGGATCATTGTCTTCAAGAAATTTGTTAACATCAATGGCTCTTCGAAATCGGCCTTGCTTGTCTTCTTTTTCGGCGGATGCTTTGAATTCCTGCAATGCCGCTTTGGCTTCCGATTGATTCGCGCCTGTCTCATTCATAAGTCTATCCCTTCCGATTGTTGGATGCTGCTGAATATACTCAATCAGCTTTAACAATCTTTCTGCTTTCTCTGGATTGTAATTATGCAGCTTCAGTCTGAATTGTGACATCCTGCGCCTCCCTCTCCATCAAATTAAATGCCAACCAATCAAACTCGCCGTGCTTGGGGTGTACCATCCAAGAAGTTTGAGAGGCTCCGGCATGACGCCCATCTTTATGATCATAAGCGTCTGTACCACTTACACTTCCACCAACCATATAAACAGGATGATTAAGGGGAGCATGATAATGACCTATCAACACTTTGTCAAACAGATAATCTTCCCATCTATACATTTGATGTCTTGATTTTATACGTTTAATGGCTTCACGGGCGGCTTTTCGTTCCAATCCATAATAAGGAAATCCAGCCCAACCTTTTATCTGATGGCCGTGCATCGACAGATATTTCCAGCCAACAACATCTATCACTTTTTGATACATTGGATAGATGTTAAATTCTACATTATCGTGATCACGCAAAGAAGATTTGGCAAATTCTCCTACAACATAATTCCAAGAGTTATAGCCTTCCTCACGAGATTGAGGTAGAGTGGTCAAGCGACCATGATTGTCAGCACAGATCCATTCCACTCTTATTTTTTTGAAATGGGGAGAAAGATTGGCCACATATTCACCGAAATAATGACCAGCCTGTACAGCTTGCACAGGAGAGGGGAAGGCATTGGTTACATACAATCTCTGGATGTCTCCAGAGATCATATCGCCTGTTGCGATGATTACACATTCATCAATGATGTAGGATTTTCTCTTGTTTTCGATCCAATCCACAAATTTCGGTACAAGAGTGCCAAAAATCCGCTCTTTAAAAATGTCAGGACTGTAATTGCCAAAAAACTCGATTTCTTCCGGCAATTGTACCGCTCCATAATGATCATCGGTACGATGTTGTACAACCATACACGGAGATTCAACTTTTCGGCCACCTTTGGGTGGTGTATAATATCTATCGGCGGCTTTGTGTACAGGCATTTCATAAGCGGCTTCTTGGATCAATTCTTTCACCCTACCATATTCGCTCCGCATTTGCGTCATTTTACCGCGCAAATCTTTTACATTCTTGCGAAGTGCCAGTATTTCTTCAGGTGGCTCTAACTCAGCACGCAACTGTTCAGGTGTCTTAGCATGCCGAAAGGCTTGATCTTTATTCCCGACAGTCATTTTATCACCTCATTAATTTGTAGTATTTCTATATTGTTCAATCCAATTACTATCATTAGAATCCCAGATAAGACAAATAACATGTCCATCTCCAAGTATACAACTGGCATCCCCTGCGAGAGCAGTATTACAATTATCTGCTATTGTAACTGTATTGCCATCTGCTGTTCCTTGGATAATTACCATTTGACCATCATATGCTCCATCATTGATAGCCGGAGCTGTATCAAGTAATGCATCAGCGTCGGCTCCAACAACTCTCATTAACTTAGCAGTAACTGTAATAGCGCCATCATCGGAAACAGAAGTTCCAGCATTGGAAGCTGCATTAGGAACGTATACTACTGGCCCAGTTGTATTAATAACACCATTTTCATCAGTCCAGCTATTTTTATCGAAATAATTGCGAAATACGACATTATTAGTACTGGCAGATTCTGTATAAACAAAATTTCCAAGTCCATTACACTCCATATTGAATGTTCCACCCGATTCATTGTAAATGTGAATATCAGATCCATTTTCCTGAAATTCACAATTACTCATATAATCATAAAAGGTGGTACTATAACTTGTTCGAGTGTAATAGGCTTGATTAACGCATCTATGAAAGGTACAATTATCTACAATAGAGCCGTATTGAATTGTAGGATTGTATCGTCTTATACCAATTTCCCAACCTTGAAAGTGGCAATCTTTGATAATCCACGGATTCTGTGGATCTCCTGTTACACCAATATAAACCGCCTCTCCTTCAGGATTAACTTCATCATCCCCTCTTAATTCACAATTCAATATTCGAAAATCAGTCATGGAACCAGTTTGACAAGAAACTATTTGACCATCCCAACTGGTATTATCATGGCGCAAATCACAATTAATAATCCAAGCACTGGTCACTCCAGCCCCATTGGTATCAAATATAGCTTGGTCATCACCATTTGCACCATCGTGGTAAATTGTCATATTAGAAATTGTAGTGTTGTTGGCAAGCCGGATCATTGGATCCAAAGCAGATGAAGTATAAATCCAAGTGGAAGAACGATCTTCACCTCTCAATGAAATATATTGAGCCATAACCAATTCGCTGGAAATAGTATGACGGCCATTCCTTAAAACTACAGTATATCTTTTATCAGTAGCTTCATCATCAATTGCCGCAATAGCGTTGGCAATAGATTGACCAGGTTGGACATAAATAGTGCAACTATCAGCAAGACTGGTTCCACGTAAACTATCTGTTACAGCTACATGGCCACCACTTACCGCTCCCCATTCGAGACTTGATCCGCCCGCAGCAACTTTCATTACTTGACCAACAGCACCATATGAAGATAGGCCACCAACATTAAAAGATGTTCCGACTAAATTTAATGGACTTGTGGCCATATAAACAGTATTGTCGTTGTCATCGTTGGCCCATTCTAATTGCGAGCCACCAGCTTTGACTTTCATTACTTGACCAACAGCACCATAAGCAGGCAATCCACCTGAACCCATAATACCAGAATACTGTGCAGCTGTTAATATACCGCTTACATTGAAATTCCCGTCCGAAAATGAAGATGCGTAATTACAACTACCATTACAAATTGAAGCGTCTGAAGTTTGGACCTCGTCTCCATGGCTATTTATAACATCCCCAACTGCAATAGAATAAAACCGACCTGTATCGAATCCTGACACAATCGCTCTATTGCTGGTAGAGTTAATTGTACCATTAGCTAAATCGTTGGAATAATAAATATAACCAGTATCCCCAGCACCACCATTAGAAGTCATGTGAAAATGATTAAATCCAATAGAATGTTCCGAACCTGTACCGTGAAGATAACAGACTGAAGCGGTTCCATCGTAACCGGCATGATTTAGATCAAGATGGATCTCATTACCACTGAAATGAATTTCTGATGCCGCTGTATTAGCTTCGTCAAATACAACTACATAATCATCTTCATCTCCAATATCGATGTCAATTAAATTATTATAAATATCCATTATTGTACTATTTTCAACATCAGCAAATCTTTGCCATTCTTGATTAGAATCAGTTGATCCTGTAAAATTATAAGTAATATCACAATTTATAATTTTAAAAGTTCCCGCATCGATATCAAACATAGTAGCTTGAACACCATTAGTGGTGGAATTAAGAACGACCACACAGTTATGAATGTAATGATCTTGACTTGGAGAGACAATAAGACCAGAAAGATCAGCTGAAACTGTCTCCTTAATTCCTAAATTAAATAAACCAGATTCATCTCCGGCGTCAGAAGCAAAAGTCACAGTTCCGTCTATAATTGCATTGGTTCTATTGCCTATACCATGAAGAGAAACAAAATCTTCCATGGCAATATTTTCAGTATAAGTGCCTGGATAAACAAGAACTGTGTATCTTTTATCTGTAGCATTATCTGTAATAGCATCAATTGCCCCTTGAATAGTATTGTAATCGACACCACCACTTTTCCCAACAGTTACAATATTAGCTGGCTGGGCAAAAGTTACGTCTGCTACAGTCAAATCAAGATAATCATCGCTAAAAGTATAAGTACTGTTGTCATCATTAGCCCATTCTAATTCTGTACCTCCAGCTTTTACTTTCATTACTTGTCCAACAGCTCCAAAAGATCCCAACCCGCCAATATTAACCACATCTGCCAGAGCTATGTATTGGAGAGGGGCATCAAATTGATTGGTAAAAACGGCTTGTTCCCATTCCATAGCGTTAGCTACAACATTCATCCTTGGAACTTCGTACTTCGTCCCGTAACCGCTTATTTCACCAATAGATACTGTTCCTCCAGTATCTTTCAATGGCAAATCATAAGATCCACCTCCACCACCTCCAGCACCTGTGACCGAACCTGTGAAAGTCCAATCTCCGGTGGGTTCAAAATCCATTTCCTCAATGACTCTCTGTATCCGCGCTCTTTCATCAGGCGGAACAAAGATATTGGTTTGGGCTGTAATAAATCCAACTAATCCAACAATAATGACTGCGAGTATTATTGTTGCGCCAAAAACTTTCATTGCTCTCATTTTACATTTCTCCTTTGCTGCAATTGTTGGGTATAATTTTTCAACTGAACTTGCCCCTCTTTAGTATCCGTACCGATACTATTTGAGGCAATTCCCGCATTTAATCCTGTATAAAAAATGACGATCCAACCGGTGATATTGATTGGCGCATTAGTTAACTGAGTCATAAGCACTTCGAGTGCTCCAAGTCCAATTACTGTGTTTACAACGAATGAAATCCAATTCTCCGCAAACCAGCACTTAAATGTTTTTTTATCTTCAAGATTGTTTTTCTTGATGATATGAAAAATTTGGCCCGTAACGAATGAAAGAGCAAGAACTAAAATCAGCTCAATTTCTGCTAACAAGCTCATTTCGATTTCCATCATTTCTCCCGATCATATTGCATCAATTCGATTCTTACCACATTAGTGGCTTTAGATCGAGTATATACCACCTTCCACCACGGCATGTGTACTAAGGTAGTATTCATGATCATAGAATTGGATGTAATAGTTGCCGACCCAGTAAAATAGGATGTCATATCAATCCATCCATAAGATCCAGGTGTGTCCCACAATGAAGCATAGATTTTCACCGTGATGTTTTTGATGTTGACTTGCATAAGCCAACGTAAGAATTCTGTACCGCGAAAAGCATACTGATGATTTCCAGCAGCCACATTGGTATCGTTTATCACGGTTGACTTGGGTACGAAAGTATCTTTCTGAGCCATTTTACACCTCCAACAAACAGTTAATTAACACAAAAAAAGTGAGAGACGGCAATGACCGGCAACATTACCGCCTCTCTGAGGGCGCGCAGCAGCGCAGGGATTCTATTTGGATGGATTTGGAAAGATCAATCCAACCATTGTCGGAATAATGATCCTTTCAATGATTCCACGAATGGCGGCGGAATCGAACTGTTCAATCACAGTGCCGATCATTGTGCCCAAGAATTTCCTGAAATCAACGAGATCATCAATCCGTTGGACCAAATTGTACTTTTTATCGTAATAGTCCCAAAGAGCCATTACAAGCAAGCTCTTTGCCTGGCCATTTCCATCTTCTGGAAAAGCATCCTCTGCGAGAGTGATGCCTGCGCGCAAGAAAGTAGTTAACTCTGTCCACTTGAAAGGGCCAGTAAACAGCTCGTTAACAGAAACTCCCATGTGACTGAGATTCTGTTCAAGCCGCTCCTTCCAATCATTAGGATCAAATCTTGGCATAGCCATTTTCCTTTCCTCCTGTTAAAGTGTGAAAATTTATTTTACAAACATATTGGTATCTTGGATCTTTCGAAATCATTCAATGTTTTATTATCCATAGTTAAATGTCGAATTCCGACTTTAAATTTTTTAGAATTTTTTTCCGCGCTTCTCTTAATAAAGCCGTAAGTAAACGCTCTATCAACATTCTTTGTGGAATACCATTGGCTCTTTGTACCTCGATGTATTCATCATAAACAAGATTTATCGCAACCAATGCCTTCCAACCCTTTTTGCAATCAAGACAAATATGTTTGACTTCGTAATAATCAAGCACACCTACAGGAGTGATTACTTCATTTATGACATTTTCACCTTTACAGAGGGGACAAAAATTGGATTTGGATTTAATAGAGGCGGCTTTGATTATTTCAACCGCTTGCTCCTCCAATTCCTTTTTACGCTTTTCATCCTCAAGAGCTTGAAAGTGCGTCATCATTGCTATTTGCTCCATTCTTTCGCTTGCTCTTGACCCGCCTTCTTGCCTTACCATCTCTGGAATGGCTTTTCTGTTTACTGACACGGGTATGAGTTGTCTTTCTATCAGGCTCATCTTCTTCCTCTGTAACATCCTCCACATCTTCAAAATATTCTGGAATAACTCGTTTTATAGCATCACCCAAACTTCTTTTATTATTTACAATGTGTCTTTGATTTTCCACTCTTCGTTGGAACTCTCTAATCAATTTTAATTTTTCTGTATCCTGTGTACCAGGCCTTCTTGTAAAGCCCTCATTTAGTATTTTTTGTTGGATAATGCTGATTCTTGGATCGTCTCCAAGAACATCCATAAGAATCTGACCCCAACGAGTCATAATCGATTCTATTTCGGATATTGTTACAAATCTTCTTTGCCTCTCTTCATGTTTAGATATTCTTTCAAAAGTTTTACCAATCGCTTCAATAGTGCTAAGAAGTTGTTTAAATCTTTCTTGTTCACCTCTCCAATTCCTGGGCAATAAAACTTTCCAACCTTTTTGTTTCTTCATCTTTTCGCCACATATTGGGCAGACTCTTCTGCCCCAAGATGCAGCAATATCAGCAGGTAACTTAAACAGGAAACCTTGTAACACTATCTTCAACAAAGCCAACTCTTCAAAAAGAGTTGTAAAAGTTGGATCTTGCTTTACTTCGGTTAATTCTATAGCAAGTGTGGTTGGTAAAAACTTACTATAGATGGCCTCTTTAAGAGCGTCATTGTCTTGTCCAGTAGTTGGACTTAACCCGCCGTGCAAATAACAGCGACCTTCTCCTGGATGCGTAGTATTAAATCCGGCCTTGTTCTTGCAATATCCGGTTGGTGTTCTTGCGTTGCATCTTGAATCCGCTGCTTTTAAGGGTAAATCCAATGGATTTCGATTCATAACTCCACCTTTTATAAGTAAAAGTACTAAAAATTATGGAATTTTAAAATAAAAAAACAATTCTGCGTTCCTATTTAGAGGTGTTTAATAGACAACACAATGGTCATAAATTGTTTGAATCTTTTTAGCTTGTTTTTTAGTAACACCGATACAATCGATGTTATTCATTCGATCCACGAATTCCAATTCATCCTCTTCCAAGACCAACTGATGATATTTCACAATTGTGTCAATCATCTCCTGTAGTCTTTCTGACTCTTTTCTTGGAACTCTTTTGACTTTTCTTTTCCCCATTGCCGTATTTCTCCCTCATTTTTTTAGCCAACATTTTTTTATCGTGCGCCGCTTTGCGCAAAGCATTTACTTGTGTTTCACGAAAAGTACTCAACTTTCTCTTCAACTTCTTCACAATAATTCTTACTTCAGGATCATCCATGTCATTCTTGTACAAAAGAACAACTTTTTGAATCTTAGTAAGATAATTAAAGCCATCTCCGTACAAGCCCTTTTTCTTGAGCAAATAATTTAGCTCGATGTTGCTACACTCAAGCAAATACTCAAGAGATTCTGATTTCTTCATTACTGTTTACTCCTTTTTTGTTTTTCTTCCTTAAACACTCTCATCAAATTATTATAAGCATCATACACTTTATTCGATCTTTTCCTCTCTTTCAATTCTATCCAAAATTTCCATCTCCACTCCCAATCTCTACACCCTAAGTGTTGAATATGCATAAACCCCATATAATATAATAACAATTTTATTCGATTTATATTCATTGTTACAAAATTTCTAAATACGTGTATGAAAAAGGATGTTAATGTCAACGGTCTCAATTCCATCATGTCATATTCTGTTAAATCTCTTGTAATAAAAAATGATTGTGGCCACGGTTGGAATGGAACATAAAATCCCCTTACATTCTTAAATATTACAACTTCTTTTTTTACTAACTCATCAGGATCATTGAAATGCCTTCCCCAAATCCTTATTTGAGGCTTCATCCACCATTTCATAACTTCTCCCTTTTTCTATATTCGATATAACCCGTTTTCGTACAATAATCTCTTTCATTAAGATTACATTTTGGTAAATCCATATTTGTAACAAGATAAGGAATATGATGATATATACCGTTACGCTTTCCATTTATTCTTGAAAAAGTATTACAAAATTTATTGGCAAAAAATCCCATCTTTTTATTGGTTCTCAATTTGAATCCGCCCGCTTTTTTAAAAGACGGTCGGTAACATAAGGCTGCACCGAGTCCAGTTGATCCCACTTTCAAATGACCATTTACCTGTTTAGAATTTTTTCCAATTTTTAAAGCTGTATAATTGTATAAACTAATCATTCCGCAATCGGAATGTTTCATAGCAAGTTGAATAGAAAGTAAATCCCACCAACGATGAAACCACATATCGTCATTGGCAAAAGCGAACCACGGTGTATTTGAAGAATTAATAACTTCATTAAGACTGTTGGCGCTACCTAACTTTATTGGTTTTTGTATAAGTTTGTGTATTAATCCCCTTCCTATCATTTCTTTAATCCAATCAACTGTACCATCAGTAGATTGATCATCATACACAAAGATACGAAATGGGATGGTCGTTGACGCCAGAATAGACCAGATGCATTTTTGAAGATAAGGAAACCGATTGTAAGTGTTAATACACACATCGATACTACTTTGTCCAAACTGCAGTTTCATCTTCTTTACAACATCTTTCTTGTCTATAACTGGAGCACTTGGCCATCCCATTTCTCACCTCTCATTCATCTTCTTCTGATACTTCGGGGATTTCCGGCCCTTTGATGTTGGATCTTTTTAGTCCCGCTTGAAACGAAACGTTCTGGATCAACGTCATTGAGCTGTTTCTTGCGCTTACAAGAACATTGATGATGTCTTTCAGATCCATAGCGGAGCCTTTGTTCTTATCCGCTATGGAATCCTTGATGAAAGAATCATTGTGCATGCGAACATTTAAGTGGGAAAGTATTTTACTTGTAGCGCAATTAACCTCTACAAGTAGAGCAATGATACAATCTGTACACAACTTTCCTACATCCTCCGCTGCCCATTCCTGCTCACCTTCCTTAAAGTGATGCCCGCATCCGAAACAAACTCGACTTTCTCTGAGTCTGCTGTCCATCTGGTCAACTGTTTTGTGTGGCATTGTTCCTCCTACCATACATAGTTTCTACCGCTGCTGTACAATTTACTCTTGAGCTTCTCACACTCCAAGCAGATATATGATCTATATCTGTTGGCTTTGTTTACTTTTGACTTTCGAAATTCTTTTTCGTGCTTCCATGTTTTACATTTAGAACAATGAAGAAAATCTTCCGGGATGTTAGGCGGTCTTGGACGCCTATTATACATCTTTCTATTGTTCTTCATGCCCATATCAGTCTCCGAAACAGTTGTATTCCCAATCTCCTTCCCTGTACAATCGAATACCGAAAAAATTACTAAGAAGTGAAAAAACAAGCCACCATATTAATTCTACAAATATGGTAAATGGAGAAGTAAATACCCAATGTCCCGCCAACATAAGGGTGAGTGGTACAAAAGCGAGCCAATAATCCACTATGCTGAACCCTCTTTTATCAAAAGCCCATCTTCCAAAAATACTCTCAACAAAAGGCGGGAAAAGATAACTTTCATATCTCCAAGCATCATCCATCAACTCCCACATAAATGAGATAGTGCAAGTTATCAAAGCGGAAAGAAAAAAAGAAACATTAATTTGAGTCAATACGGTAAATAGCAAAAGTGGCACCCATAAATGGAATAAAGACCACTTATCCAATTGTTCAGTCACCATCTGTTTAAAGCTACACTTATCCGACATGTTTCCTCCAATGATAATTGAGAGCGTATCCATGGATCAGACTATTTAACTCTGTTATTGGTCTCTCAGATAAAGGAAATGTTTCAGAAGCCAAAGAATGAGGCTCCACATAAATAGCCCTCCAATTGCCCTCATTCGTAATCCAAACCACCGGAGTTTGTGGGCCAGATAAGTTGGCCTCAACCTCTGGGCGCAAATGACCGGTACGAATGTTCTCTTTTCCAACCTCTTCAATGATGCCTGGTCGGAAATCATCGTCAAACACTATAGTAACCATAATTTTCTCCTGATTTTATTAAGTAAGCTGTCACCGGGTGGGAAAATAACAGTGAGCCATTTGGATGGAATTTCCACCCCGACATTAAGGGCAGAAACGAAAGAAAGTAATTCAGCAACATTGGTAAAACTCTTGGTCTCGATGTCTCCGTTGTCCATAAGCATAACAACTTTGAACTTTACCTGATCAACTTTTGGTTCTTCTACACTTTTAGACACTTTTCGAGACTTTCTTACACCTTTCTTGGACTTTTTAACACTTTTCATTGTGTTTTATCCTCCTGCTTTTGTTATAAAGGGAAAGGGCCAACACTCACACCTTTTTACGCCCTGGGTGCTTGCCTGAGCACACCGACCGTTATTTTAGAGTGTTGGCCCTTTTTAAGGGGAAAGAAATGGAAACCGTTATAAATATAATAAACTTTTTTCAAAAAGTAAAGGAAAATTTTTCGATTAACGTATAAAGTTATACGATTATTCATCGCGCCACCGTCCATGAGTCTTAACCCAATAGTTAGCAAGTATCTTCATAAAAACCAAGCTGGTAAGAGGCAATATAGCTCCGATAGCAAAAGAGAGCAATCTAATTACTTCCATTCCAGCTTCCATTCCAATAAATTCAGATACTACAGTTACAATCTCTTGCTTTGTTGTAATTCTAAGATAAACAGAATATACATTACCGGCCACCTGGAGAAAAATCAATAATATGATTAATATCCAAGTAAACATTCTTGTAAAGAATGACAACACTCCGAAATGTCTCAAAGATATAAGTGCCGCTATAATAAGCCATTCATATGCTACGCCTAAAGCATACGACAAATATTGATTGTTTCCGATAAGAAACCAATCGAACATGTGTATAATGCTCACGGCACTAATAGCAAGTGGAGCTACAAATAAAGATACAATAGTAAATCTTCTCCATTTGCGTTCCGCTTGATTATAGTCTCTGCGCTTTTGACGCTTTGCTCTTGCTTGTGCCTCTCGCCTCTTTTCATCATCGAGTTCAAAATCTGCTTGTCTTACGGATGTAGGCTTTGCTTTAGCAAGCAATTCCTTGGCATCACGAGCTTTTCTCTTTCGTTTTTCAATAGATTTATTCATTTCATCATCCTCATCCAATGTTCCATATTTTCCGATTGGTTTACTCATCTGTATCACCTGTATCGCCTGTTATTTTTCTATAAACATTTATTCCGTATTGAAACAGCTCGATTCTCTCTTGATCAGTCAATTCATCTTTTCCCAATTCCCTTTTACAAAGATCACCAAGATAATCAAAAACAACATCTCTCGTTGCGCCATCCTGCAACCAGCCTTCTACTCGATGGCGAACATCCCAAAAATACTTTTCAATACTCATGTTTCAATCCCCATTTTATTACCAGCTTCTGTAACTTACGTATTAGAGTATCATCTTTTCTAACATTCAATATTGCATCCTCCCACCACCTATCTCCATTCTCAATATCATCTTCAAAGGCGGCCAATACAAAGTGCATACATTCTGAACAAATACTCTCAAGTGTTGGGATTTCTAAAAGCCTATTGTTTTTACGTAACAATATGTTGATAGGCGAATAATGATCTTTAGGGGATGTCCCAAGTAAAATATCCTTTCTATCCTCAATTTTCAACATATTTTTAGAAATCATTTTACTGCCACGCAGATACCTCTGTATAGTATTATGATGAATGCCTGTTATCCTTTCAATAGCGTATGTTGACAATCCCCTTTCTTTGGCTGCTTGTAATATACCCAAAGCATTCATTATACACCCGCTTCCTTCAATGTTGGTAGCCAACGTTGTATTACTGCAATCAGATTATTAACTGTGTTATAACTTAAATCTCCAATTCTTGTTGGATCATTGCTTTTTTTTGATGCTGCCTTTTTCTCCATTTGATCACGGAGCTGAACATAACAATCGAGCATATGCTGGGCACGCCGATAATAAGTCCAATTGGCTGGAAATGGAGTATGACCTTTTAACTTCTCCTTCATGCTGTCTTCCCAAGCATCAATTCTTGACTTGATCGACTCCGCCATCGCTGGTTCTATCAGGTTGTTCATCATAAGCCTCCAATTCTAATTTTGGAATGAGACGAGCTTTTCCAACGTAAGCGATGTTGCGCCATTCCAGTCTCGTTGGAGCAGCAGAAGATTCCTCATGGCTTTCAATGTGGTGTACAAAGCCTATGATCCCGAAATCCTTGATTTCGGTGGCCATTACGAATGAGCCAAGCCACCCTTGTCTTTCACCATCTTCTGTTGTTCTAACGATTTGAAAGACATCACCTTTTTCGTATCGTTGGCCTTGTATCGCTTTTGTGTTCAGAACCCAATCCTTCATTTTTCTTTTCCTCCGCTAAGTTAATAACTTTACCCTCTCCAGCCATCAAAGCCAGAAAGCTGGCTACAATTTGAATCAATGGATTATAACCTTTCCTGGATAAATAAGCATAATATTTTAATACAGCAAATGCGGTTGCCTCAGTCATTGAACCTTCAATAACAGAAGATCGATACCACATATCTTTACAATCTTCTGTTGTTTTAAATTCGAATTGATTACTAAGAATAGCTTTGAAAAGATAATACAACTCTTTTTCTTCTTCGTTGACTTTCGTAACGTCAACATCCAAGTTGGTTAATTCCTTCATCACCTTTTCGTTCAATTCATTAATATTCATAATACGTACCCATATTTTTCCGCTTCAATTGCAACCTTCTCATATTGCTGAATATCAGCTTTCATTAAATCCCCCTTAGTTACGGTTCTGTAAGGCATTGTGCCTTTAGAGGTGGGACGATTACGATGTTTGCAGGTATTCCAATCGCTTGGAGGAAATTTATTCCAATCGGAATCTGGACTCACATTAAGCCATTTGCAGAAATCATCAAATGATTTAGTATGAGATGTCAAATCCTCAACCCGACAGGTCAATGAAGGATAATTATTCCTTATTACCCGATTCCACCACACCCAAGTAATCATTGCCCTTATAGGCATAGGAAAAGACATGAGGTCGATACCTATATGTTCACTCATATATTTCCAAGATCGAGGCATACAAGTATAAGAAGAAGAAATGACATCTATTGGATTTCTAACGATGTGTATTAATACTGCCCAGTTTTTTGGGCAAACAACATGCTCCCAAAAAGACATTCCCTGCTTTCCCTCTTTTTCATGAAGGATTCCAACACCAAGATTAAGAGCCAACCGGCTACAATACTTGGTTCCACTCCGCATGTGACCACAGATGAGATACTTCATTGATTAGCTCCTATTCTTATTCTTGTCCAAGTGCTTCTGACGAAAAGGGATGTTCTTCGCTGTGAATTACATCTATCATGTAACGATGTAGGCAATTACAGCAAAATACTTCTAACATTTTTTCATCAGAGTCCAATTTAAAAATTACATCTTCTCCTTTTTTTATATCTTTGCCACAATCGGAACACCACAACTTATTGGTCTTAGCTTTTGATTCCACAAATCTTTCCATCATTTTTCCTCCATTGATTTAAGATTCTCCTGTTCTGTCACAAAGGCTTCGATGTCTTCAATGTGATCAAGAATTAATTGAGCTTTCCTTAAACCAAATGAAAATGGATGATGCCCGTGCATTCCTTCTTCAGTTAAAGAAATTACAGGCTTTCCCTTGTACTCACCAATTTCAACGGCCATTTTACACCTCCAATTTTGATTAATTTAAAACGGTAATTGTTCTTTTTTATCTTCAATATATTCTGGAGGGGGTTGATTATATTTTTCGTTATTATTAAACACACCTATATCATCAAGATAATATCTATCAAAGGAACAAACTTTAATTCCTTCAATAATTGTATCGCCAATAGTTTTCTTATTCCAATCGTTTACTTCATTTCTAATAAAAGTATGAGGAATACAAAATACTTTATTGGAACATTCGAATTTGGGGCTGTTCCAAACAATCCATTTAGGATTTAACTTATTAAACCATTTCAACATAATTGAATAATTTATACAAACAAGATGATTTATATTGTATGATAAATATTGATAAATCTCTATTGGTTCCGTAAAAGACGTGAGTGTTTTCTTTTTATATGAATATATAAAAAACCAAATATTAACATTGTTATATTTAACGGCATAATCTTTATAATTATTCCATTGTCTCTCTGTAAAAATGATTTTTTGACTTCCTGATTTTACCTCGATCAACATATTATTAGCAACTAAATCAGCCCTACAATCTGACACACCTGCACTAACCAATTTAGTACCTGTTGTTATTTCTGATGTAAGAGTTTCAAAATAATCTCCTACCATCGTTGCCACTACTTGAGATGTTATCTGTGCATCTCTTTTAAAAAGACTTAATTGATTGATTTGTTTTATTTTCAAATCAATATGTCCCTTCTAAAAACTCTTTCAATCTTCCATTCTTATTCTACACCAAGTTCATGTCTTGCAACATCGCCATTATCAACTGCTTGTACAGCTGCGATAGCGATGTTGGCAAGTTTAATCATGTTGCTCCGAAAATTTCCGATGTTGTGAGAATGATTATAGATGCGGTGAGAGGTGGCTCTACCGGCATAATAAGTTGCGTAAGCGCACCATTCATTGATAGTGTTTTCCTTATTGGCTTTCTCAATATCGATAGCGTGATCTTTAGCGAAAGCCTGTATGCTGCGCATTCTTTCCTCAACGATCTCCCTATACACTTTAAACATTCCGTCTGTATTCATGTTACTTCTCCTTTTACAAATAATGTACCTATTCTTTCCCTACAATCAGAACAACGATTATGCAATTCACGAATATTGTCTACAACATTTACATCTCCTGCCTTTTCCACTTTAAAAGATGGAAGAGGTGAATTATGCTTATAGCCGCGAGTTAACATTTCAGTTACAAGAGCTTGGTGGCGAGATTTAATGCTATGAGTTTCAATAAGACGCTTTTTAATAAAGCCATCGAGTTTAAATCCTTTGTTAATACAAGACACAAGCATATGTAATTCTACGTGTTCGCCAAGTAAATGCTTGCGACATAAATACTGAGGTGGAACCATCCACATTCTCACATTAGCCTCCTACACATAGAAATATATTTTTCAAACATATTCTCTCCCCTCAACATCACATTCTCATATTTTTTATGATGAGATTTGTAAATTAATGTAGCGACAGTAAGTCTCTTTCTTTCATCTATATCTATAACCATAAACCACTGATTAGTTTCTTTATTTCGAATTACACTACCTACATCGAGTTTTTCCATTTCTGTTAATGTCATTTTACACCTCCAAAATTAAATTGGTAAGGGGATGGTTAATACCATCCCCTTACAGATGATCACGCCGGTACAGGATCAGAAATAGATTTTACAGCTTCCTCATCAGTCTGTGGTGGAGTGTAAACGAGGAAATCATCCTGATCCGCTGCCCTCTTGAGCTTGATACTGATGAAAGGCTTCAACACTTTGCCGCCGAGTTTACAAGACAGATTTTCACAGATGAATCTCAATTTGCCCTTATTGCTTTCCCCTATTTTCAAGGGTCTTTGACACTTGGGACAAAGAGTGTTAATCTGTAAATACCCATCTTCTGTGATGCTGATGTCACGCTTTGCTTTCATAACACCTCCTGTTATTTGTGTATATCTGACTGTACAATATCCCCAAACTGCGCGAATGGAGAAGAACATTCCTCTACAGTAAAGTGAACAGCCGTCAAATCAATTAAATTGCCAAATATCCTTTTAGCCTCATTTAAGGCAAATTCATAAACATTCTTTATGTCTACATCATAGACATAAAATAAGAGTCGAGACTTAGGATAACAAATAGTCACTTTATACTTGAGTTGTGTCATTTTCTTTCTCCCTGTTATTAATAAGACACAGCCGTTTTAGTTATATTTGTTAATTCATATATCAATGTCCAATCATCCATTCTTTTACCGGTTGTTTCGAATACACATTCAGATTCGAAAGGTGTTTGACCAAAAGGCATTTCTGAATCTTTACCCAACTTATAAATAATTGTTGGTTGAGCCAATCTTAATCTAAGCACTGGAGCTGGATTTTTTATTTCCATATATCCTTCCAACTTCCCACCAAATGCTCTTAACAAGATTTTCACTTTCCAGCCTCCAATAATTCTCTTCCATCGATATAGTCCCAGTCAACTTCATACCAACCACGTAAGGTAAATCGAGACTTGGGCCAGTTCTCAATACATTTCAGCACTTCCCGAAAAGCCGCTGCGCGCCAATGTCCCGCTTGTATTATCTGTTCCTTTATAGACCACAATGAATATTCAATTGTTCTCGCTGATTCTGAATCAAAATGTTCAGCACACTGTGGATAAGCCCTTCTCTTTAGCTTCTTATTGGCATTTGCAAAAGCCGACTTTTTTGCCATTGGACACGGACAACATTCGTTGTTCACTTTACGATGTATTCTAAATACAGCTTCACAGAGGGGACATACGCTGCCATCCCCCATCTTTTTTATTTCAGCGACATTCTCGCTGTCATAACGCTCAATAAGAGCTTTGACAGCTTTAATAAAACGATCTTTATTGGTCATTTTCCAGCCTCCAATAATTTTTTACCATCAACATTATTCCAATTGTGCTGTTTCCAACCTTTTTGAGTAAAACGAGATTCAGACCAAGTCAACAACACGCGCAATACTTCTTGATAGGCTTTCGCCCTACAATCAGAAGCATAAAGTAAATTCTTTTCGGCTTCTTTTTGTTTTTCTGGTGTAAGATAAATATAGTTATAATAGCTGTTTCGTTGTAGTCTAATAAATGAATGAATCATTCTTCCACTTTCTACATCGAAATAATCGCAACATCCCTCTAAAAATCTTATTTCTCCAGTTGCATCTTTTTCACGAACAGCCATTGGACAAGGGAGACAATTTAGATTTCCATAGCCGTCCGTATGTCTTCCAATTTTACACAATGGACATGAAAGTGCACTTCCGTATTTAACAATTTGTCCCATATTGTGACTTTTGTAACGTTCTATCAATTCTTTTACAGCTTCAATATATCTCTCTTTATTTGTCATGGCGTATCTCCTTAATGTGATATTTTATATTGTAAACAGGATCGCTTGCTTTATAGCCGAAAACATTTTTCACTTCTAATTGGGCTTGTTCAAAGGCTTCTTTTAAGTTTTCGGCGACCAATGTAAATTCAAGTGTTGTTGTGCCGTCAACAGACTCCGCCTTTACATGGTATTCAGTTTTCATGGTATCGTCCTCCATTGTTATAAAAGGTCTACTTGTATATCCAATCCCAACGGCAATAACAACTGCCAAAATAAAAACTGTAGGTATGGCAAAATCCTTCATGGCGTAAATCCTTTTGTGATTTCCATCCACAACTTTGTCAGAGAAGTAATGAAAATAAATATCATCGATCCTATCAAGTAGACAGTCATTGCCACCATAGCATTATCTTCTCTGACCTTGCCTAAAGAAATTAACTTGGCCCAATATACCAATACCAATATTAAGCCAAGCCCAAACGTTGACATAAGGATGTTATAAATGCTGTCCATCACTAATCTCCCCTTTTATGGTCATATCTCCCCTTTTATAGTCATATGTTAAAGTAATGTTAGCCATATTAGATATTACACCCGCCCTTCCATATAAACTACAGTCTTCATTCCTACATACAGCGACATGATCAGCATTAGACTCATTGGGATAATACCTTTCTCCAGACGCAGTGTACATTTGACACCCACAACGTGGACACAATATTTTGTTAGCATCATCCCAAGGTCTGCTGGCACTACCCAATTTCAATTTGGCAGTCATTTTAAACTTCATCACTCGATCTCCCCTTTGTCAAAGGCTTTATCATAGTCAATGTAATAATAATTGGGATTTCTCTTCTTCAACAGTTCATCCAATTTACTCTTAGTCACCGGATGATTAAACCCACCTGTTCGACTCTTATAAAAAGTCATTAACAAGTAAAAGGCGTTGGTGTCTTTACAGTCAATGTTAGACATCAACGCAATATATCCATCCCCCAATTTCAGTTCAATCTTCATTGTATATATCCGCCTTCCAAACACATAAAGTATATTAATGTAGCAACAATGTAATAAACAGCAAGATGTATATAAGATTTGGTAAGAATGTCCCTGGCGGCTTCATTTTTTACAAGACACTCCGCCACTATAAGAAGAAAAACAGATATACCCCAACTAATAAAGCACCACGCAATCTTCACAATCCCTCCTTACAATAGAAGTACAATGGACCCACTCACGCGGAATCGAACCACATAGCCTGTTAGGTGGGAAAAACCCGATACGGGAAAAACCACCATTCGCTACAGTAGGGTATGAACCTACCGGCCCTACCAAGAGCTAAAGCAAGTCCATTGTACTCTCTCCCTGGAACTTGGGAGATACTATAGTAATTAATTAAGCCGTTAACGTTATCTAAATATAAGGAAAAACCCGCTAAAAGTAAAGAAAAAAATCGATCTGACCGGATAAATATTTATGTAAGAAAATGTAATAAAATACGTAAAATCTCCCCTATAGAGGGATAGAAAAGATATATATAACGAAACCATCGAACACCTTTTATGTTTTTCATTTATTGTTTTATTCGAAAACATTATAGTCTCATTTATTCGAAAACATTATATTGTAACATTAAAACTTGTGTTTTATTCGAAAACACTCCAATGTAAAAATGGTATATGCTGTTAGTCGCTTCCCGTTAGCTCTACATTGTTAATAGACCCCCCCTGTTGTAAGTCGTTAATAGTCAATAGTTTATAGTTAATACTATTTATTAATAGTTTATAGTCGTTAATAATAGCTAACTATTCGTAGTTAGTTAATAATAGTATATACGTTAATAGTCTATAGGGTATAGGGTATAGGGTATAGGGTATAGGGTATAGTATAGCGTATATAGTCTATAGTCAATTGACTATTGAAAACCGTCAATTGATAATAGCTAATAGTCAATAGCTAATAGGCTGTTGGGGTATACTATACCCTATAGGGTTTTGATAATAGGGTTTTGCTAATCGTTATGCAAAAAGGGATTTAATAAGGGAAAAGGTCAATTGATAATAGGGTTTTGATAATAGGGTTTTGCAAAGAGTTTAATAATCCCGTATATACTTTCCGGGGTTTTGCAACCGGAAATAAAAAAAGCCCTATAGCTTGACTATAGGGCTTTATATAGCGTTAATAGGGCTTTTCAGTTTTGCATAACGTTAGTTAGTTATTTATAAGCTATCGCTTTTTTTTCGTTAGAACCGATTAAATAAGAAAAGCCGATTTTTAGAACCGGTTTTAAATCTTTTCCCCTATAGGTCAAATAACGTTCTATTCTGCGAAAATCGTTTATATAGGGGTTAAATACTATAACGTAATTTAAAGCCGGTTCCTTTTTAAGGGCTTTTACCGCCTCTTTTAAATCCCGAAAATATTTGACCCTTTTTGACCGGTCAATTGACCTTTTACGATTTAACGTGCTAACCTTTTTTCTAAGGGTTAGCATAGTATTAACGGTTTCCAGTTTAACGGTCAAAAGAGAAAAAAGGGCTTTATCTAAGGATTCCGTCAATTCTAAGGTTAATATCTCTTTTGCTAAAAGGTTTCTATAATCGGTCAATTGGGAATCGTTTAAACGATAAAGATTAATATTTAGGTTTTGCATAACTTTCCCCTTTTCCTTTTTCGTTATGCAAAACCGAAAAGCCGATTTTCAAAGAACCGTCTAACGCTAATCTAACGACTAACGTAATATAATAAATTAAAACCTTTTTGTCAAGCTATTTTTTACTTTTTTTTCGTTTATTTTTAAAGCCGGAAAAGGTCAACTAACTATAAACTATTAACGATTATAAAGCCCTATATAAAGCCCTATTAACGATTAACGCTATACTTTTAACTAAGGGCTTTATATAGCGCATTTTAAAAAGCCCTATATAAACTTATAATAAACTATTAACTATATACGCTAATATTTACGATTTTCACGTTAAAATATAAAAAAAAGCCCTATAGTTAAACTATAGGGCTTTTTTAGCGTTATTACGTTCTATTTCCGGCCGATTTTAGTCAATTGACGTGCTAACCCTTAGACCGGTCAACTAAGAAAAGAGTCGATCTTTTCCTTTTCCGCTCTTAGGGTTTTTCTATATTCCGTCAAACCGGCTTTTTGACGTTCGGCAGAATCCTTGACCTTTTTTTCGGTTTCCGCGCGAAACCTTTTAGATTCCGCGCTATTCGGGGAAATAATAACGGATATTTTCCCCGCGCGGGGCAAAAACTGGAAACCGGGATAATAAACGTTTGCCAGTTTGGCTATCGAATTTAAAACGTGATAATCGGCTTTTTGAATATCGTTAACCGTCAATCTAAGGGTTTTATTTCCCTTTTTGACGTTAACGATATATTGACTTTTTGCAACCGGCTTTTTTCGGCTTTTTGCAACCGGCTTTTCGGCTTTTTTCGGTTCGGTTTTCATAACTTTCCCCTTTTTGAAAAAAGAGTTAAAGCCGGAAATAGAACGATTTTCAAAGAACCGTCTAACGCTAATCTAACGACTAACGGAATATAATAAACTATTATCTTTTTGTCAAGCTATTTTTTACTTTTTTTTAAAAAAGATTTTAGCGAAAAAACGTTAAAGCCGGAAAAGGTCAACTAACGACTAACTATATACTATTGACCGGTTTTGACGTTCTATAACGTGCTAATCGGCTTTTTGCAACCGGCTTTTGATAATAGGGTTTTGCAACCGGCTTTTAACGTTCTATAACGTGCTAATCGGCTTTTGACACTGTTTATTTTTTTCGTTAAAAATAACGAATTAATCGTTAATAGTTAAAACTTAGTTATAGTATTAACTATTATATAGTTATATATAACCCTTTTATTTATAATAGTATATAGAAAATAGCTATAGTCAATAGAATTAAGTACTTAGTAAGTCCTTAATAGTCAATAGGTTATAGTTTGTTGTAAGTTCTAAATTTTTTGGTTTCCATGCCTCGTGTGCATTGTGATTTGACGGCTTTAAATTTAAACCGGAGAAAAGTAAAAAAATATTTTGTGTTTTGTCCCCTGTGTCCCGAATCGATTGTTGATTTTGGTCTGGTGTAATTTTTTAGATGGGATAAGCCGGTTGGTTAGACCAGCTTATCCCTGTTGGTCACTGTTGTTTCATTTCCTTGTACTTGTATCTGTAGGCTATATTCTTTCGGAAATAAGAGCCAATTGATTCGGCTTCCAATAGCTGTTTCACGACCTTGCTTGGGACATCTTTGTACTGATAGACTCGTCCATTGTTCTTAAACTGGACTTCCAAGGTCTGTGTCTTCTTATCATAGCCTACTGATCCAAGATTGGAGCTTTCTACCGATTGTCTTTCCATAGCTGATCTCCCTATAGTTGAGTGGTGTTAAGTGATATTTCCCGCCTTATAAGGCGAACGTAGAGTACCCAATGTGACTTGTCCTTGTTATAAGGCGGCTGAATACAATTGTTGTCCAGCTCTCTCATTATTATTTCGAGTCTCCTGTGATCGTTTTCCAGTTTAGTTAATGGTGTTAATAGAGCCATGATAGATTTAATGAAATTCTTGGATCCCATTATCCGGAGACTGTCATGTCCAAATCTCGATCCTTTGAAGGATGATGGTAGAGCCTTCATTGTGTCGAATACGGTGGAGATGTCACTATCGTCTTGTTCCATCTTAATCCATTCGCGTAGTATGTCGGCTCTAAGGACTTTCCTTCCAGTGATCGATGGATGGACATCCTCCTGTTTGTTTCTCTGTAATAGGCTCATGGTGTGTCTCCATTGTATGGAACGCCCGGTAGTACCTTGTACTCGAATGTGTCTGCTTTGTCTTCCCAAGTGATGTCCTCTGTATAGTAAAGTACTGTGTTGAGTTCCTGGACTTGTTCACTGGATGGCCCGCTGTTCAACCAACCGCCTCCTGGCAAATAGGTCATTTCCCCTTGTTTCGCCAATTCTATATTTTGCTCGTTGTCCCACTTCTGTCCAATTTTGGCGATGTCCAGCCATTCTTGCTTGCTAATTTTAAATCCTGTAGGATGTATTTCCTCGATGTGTACCCAATTATCGAATGGAAATATTAAGGTGAAAAATGCTCCTACAAGATAGCCACTGGACTTTGGTACTTGGTCTTTCTCGGCTAATAGAACGGCAAGACTTTCCACTTGTTTGACGAGATTTGTGAAATGTATTACCTTTCTCATTGGTGTGCCTCCTTTCAAGATAGTTTCATTCGAGTGGTGTGAAGAGTAAGAGCCTCATGTTCCGCCTTTTTTGTTTCCTTTTCTGATAAGCTCATTCCGATATGTGTATGCCATACCTGTTCCACGCGCAATGATTTGCGTTCATCCTCTTGTATCTCCACCATTGCCTTTTTACCATTGTTAAAGTCCACGTGGTAGTAGTAGCTTGCGTGGTCAATGTAAGTTCTGGTATTTGACATTGTTCCACCTCCTTAAATGTTGTGTCGTTGACATTGTTCGATTAAATACCCGATGTACTCTTTTACTTTTTGTAAATCTTTCTGTTGTTTGCGCCAGCTGTCAATTGATTGATCGTCGCCAATTGGAATAGACAATGCTTGATTGATACGAGCCATCAACCACATAGCTCTTGTTTTGTAGGTTTTGGTTGATGTTTTAGGGATTGTTGTCTTCATCAACTGTTCGTACTTACTTACCCTATCGTCTATTTCCCTTTTCAACAGCCACTTTACATCTTCTGTAGTTAGTTGTTGCATTACCATTGTGCACCTCCTTTGTTAGATGTCAAGCCCTCTGCGACTGTAGACAATTGTTCTTGTTCCCTTGTGAAAGATTATTGGAATGTTTCGGAACATCTTACCTGGGCCTTTATAAATTGGAAGTAGATCATAGTCCCTCCAGCCCAATGTTGTCAAGGCTCTATCGAGAGAAACTTTTCCTTTAAACACAAACCAATCGATGCCACAACCATCACCATTCTCTCTTGACCCAACTTTCACCAAAGAGCCGTATTCGGTATTAAATTGGTCCATGTTCCTGTGTGTTAAGTAGTCATACTCGTACATCCCTCTCTTGATTGGTACTCGTACCTCGTTGGGCCTTGTTTTCCAAGTCTTGACTTTCCCGTTGATCCTCCATTGTTGTGACGATCCATTATAATTGGTTTGTGTCTTGTGATAGATGATATCACCAGGAGTTAATAGTTTTGCTTCGCTGAGTGTCATTGTTGTTCCTCCTAAAATGGATTGTTAAGTTCGAGCTTGTGAAATAGCTCCGCAAAGTTGATGTCTGTGGCTTCGAGTAGACTACAATCGTTGCTTTGGAAAAGTACCAATGTCAATTCATTGTAGTCTGTTGGATCATGATCTGCCAGTTGCTTTCCTGTGTATTCTTTTGGATTTTGATTCCTGGCGGCGCAGTCTGTGGCAAAGGCTTGTGCATAGATAATTATTCTATCTGTGTTGTCTTTTCTGAATGGTTCGTGATTTCTGATCCAGTTGTTGAGTACCTTCTTGTCTCGTTCCTCTTGTGCGAGACGTGGATCTCCATTTTCGTATTCTGGTAGGAAAGAGAAGAAGAACACTTCTGTTACTTCCTCTTTTAACATGTCTGCTAATTGGTGCATGGTGTCACCACAATTTCTGGCTTGTAATTGTGAATTGATTGTTTCCTCACCATCGCTCGGAGCGTATTTTTTTATTATTTCCGCAAATGTTCTTTGTACTGTGTCTTTATATCTAAGATAATGGTCCACCTCCCTGTGCACATCATTCTCGATCCCTTTCAACAAACAATCCGGGTCTCTGATGTCAACTATTTCCTCTATGTTGGCATGATTCTTTTCTGTAAATACAGTAATGTTTCCTTTGTCTTGTAAAGAGACCTGATATTCTTTGGTCTCACCTGTAAATTGAATCGATATCACATGATTGCTCATTGTGTGTCTCCTTCCAAAGTTCTCAAATGTTTCTTGAGCCTTCTTATTGTTTTGTAGTCGCCCGGTTGTGGGCCTTTCACTGTTTTCTCAAAAATGATCTGTTCCGATTCATCTCCTGTTGTTTCTCCAACTGAACCTGGTGTAACGGTGATTGTTATGTGATCCCCTCCATACCTTGTTGGCCACATGGTAATTGTAGCCCCGATGTGACAGCCGGTCATTTTGACAAATAGATAATTGTCTCCACAACTTGTGAGTGTGTTCTTACTCCTGTCACTCCGGATTTTAGCGAAAAATCGTTTGATCATTGTGTGTTACTCCTTGTTTGTGTTTCTGAGCCACTGTTTGAACTCTTTTAATATTTCTTTGTCGAATTCTTCTCCTTGAAATGGCATTGTGAAGCCCAATGTTGATCCGAATCCGAGCTTGACTGTTTTACCATTGAATCTTGTTTTCCCACTGTTGATGTCTGTTTGCCACTTCTCAACAATGTTTATTGCTGACTGTTCCACCTCCTTAAATGTAAGTTCAACCATCTCGTTGGGATACATTGGTGCCAAGGCATCTGGATTGGTGTAGTCCATTCCGCCTGTTGAAACTTCTACTACCAATTCACCTGTTGGCCATTGAAGTTGTCTCGTGATTACGTATTTCATTTGTTGGCCTCCTTAAATGTCGAGTGTTGCCCATTTGATTTGTTGTTTATCGAGCCTTCCGATAGCTTTGTCCAATACTATTAGAGCGTCACCAAAATTGGATGCTGTACTGTAAACCTTTTCCTTGTTCTTGTTCCATCCTTGGACGATGTATACTCTTTTTCCTTCCTTTTCTTCCATTGTACTTTCTCCTTGTTAGTCCATTCTTGATCCGGCGTAAACTGTTACTTTATCACCCAGGTGTTTTGCAAGGTGATCTGCGAAAGCTCTTGCATAGGCCTGTTTGAGTTCCATTGATTGTCCATACTCGCCTACCCAAATGGATACTCCACCGTAGTAGTGTTTGCTGGCGCCACAGTGTTTCTTGGCGTAGTTAGCGGCTGCACAATTACCAGGCTTTATAATCACCCACGCAAAGCCGCAAACACCTCCGCCTACTATCCATTGTTGTTTTACCGGAGAATTATCGTCCAATTGGTTGGTGTGTTCTTGTACCACCATTGGAGTGGGTGTGTGATCGGCTGCTGCTATTTGGCCCAGCCTGTGTGCTTCGTCAAAGACTTCTTTGAAAAAAGCCTGTTGTCTTTCTCTTTCCGCTCCTTGTTCCTTGATCATGTCCAACCAGTGTTGTCTTGCTTCTTTTTTGTGTTGGACACAATACTTGGAATTGGATGCTCGCTTGTTGTTACACCCTTCCCTGCTGCAAATTGATTGTAACATGATGTTTCTCCTTCTGTTGTTATTAGTTATTGTGTTATTTGGTGGCAACCTTTTTTCTCTTGGTCATTGAAGCGTTAATGATGTTTGATGAAGCCGATACCGGGAGTTTTAAGAGTACTTTGTCGTAAGTTCTTTCAACAACGATGGGATACTTCCTGTAGCTTGGCTTGATTCCCAGAAACTTGTATGCTTGTCCACCATAGGTGAATACTGTTCCTTGGTGATCAATTGTTAATCCAAGTGCGATACCTGAACCTTGTTCCAAGTTTCGGGTCACTTCCTGTCTGATGAGATCATCCCTGGACAATGGCTGTCCATCGTTTGTGGTGGCGTATCCTAAGATACGAGTTTTAAAATCGGCAGAAGTGAATGTTGTACTGCCCAATGTAATTGTACATTGGTACTTCTTTCCGATCTTGTTTAGTGCCGATTTAATATCGGCGTTAATAGCCTTGACTCTGTTTCTTGTAAAGTTCATGATGTTTCTCCTTCTGTTGTTATTAGTTATTGTGATTTCGATCTCGCTCCTGATAACTCATCCCTGGCCACATAGATTTGTTCCAACAGCTCCTTTATTGTGTCTGTGAATGTATCCCCATCTAAGTACTCATGTGTACACTGTAGATAGATGAGACCTGTTAGGGCTTCCTCTTTCTCGATAAGTTTCTTTTCCAGTTGATTGATGTGAATGGGACTCGACATTGTTTGTTCTCTCCCTGCTTCGTTAGAAAAAAAATTTTTAGGCGGGGAAATACTAAGTCCCCGCCCAACAACTTACTACATCCAATTGAGACGTTCCAATTCCTCGATAATATAGGGAATATTAAGATCCACATCACCATTAACACCTAACTGACTTTCTTCTCTCAATTCAGCAATGCTAATCCACTCCCAACTATCAATTTTCTCTAACGCCTCAATTGATCCTTGGTTGATGTTATCGTTTTCTATCGATCCGGCCGAAACCCAAAATTGTATGTTTACTCCGAGTTCTAACTTGTGTTTGATGTAAGTTACTAAATCTTCCTTATCTTTTGTGTTTTCCTTCTTGTGGTCAGGATCGAAATAGAAAGGCACAACCCATCTAACAGCTTGTGTTATCTTCTTACAAGCGTTAGCTACCACGTCTGTTGTGTGGTGCTCGATAGATGGTTGGTGTCCAGCCATTCCTGTGCATCGATACTTGGCTTGTAGTATGTCGAATGTTTGTTCGAATTCTAACATTGTTTGGTTTCCTTTGTTTGAAGTTAAGCGGGAGCCGAAACTCCCGCTTGTTGTTAGAAGTTAAGTGGCTTCCGAGGCCGGGGGAGTTTCCCTCGCCTGTGAGCTGCCACATGTTCTCTCTTGTCTGGGCCTTCGTAACTGGTAAATGTAGGCCGAAACTTGAATGGTGTCTTGGCTTTCTTCCGGGGCGAAAAAAGTTTACGGAAAAATCCTAAGACCGCCGCCAACAACTTTCTCATTACATCAACCATTGTACACCTCCTTGTTTGTAGTTTATTTATCGATGTTTGGTGAATCAAAGTTCATTGTTTCCCCATTGCCATAGATGTTTGCTGATACCGGGTTTATTGTGAGATGTTTTACTATTTCCTCGATAGTTGTGTAGTGTCTCGAATAGTGGAAACAGTTATCTTCCGTTAGTTTTACTACTCTGTAACCTGTGAATTGTAGTCCCCCCGTAACAGTTGGCGCGAAACACACCTGTATGGATGTCTTTTTATCCGTAAGGAATATTTCGCCGTCTGTTAATTGTTCTCCTTTCTCGTAAGACTCAACTGGTACTTTATGGTGTTTAAGTATATAGTAAGTCAAAGCTGTGATCTCTTCTGCCATGGTGTTTGGTCTCCTTGTTTGTTGTCAAACGTCCCGATAATTGTCTTGTGCGTCGAAAGCCCATTGGATGAGATCCTTCTGTTGTTTTTCGCTAAGAAAAGCGAACCGTAGAGGATCAACAACCACAGCTACAAACCAGTCACAGTTGTGTTCGTTGATTTGATCCGGTGTGATGTCTTTGTTGGTTGTTCCTATTGGATTGATAAAGATGTTTGGAGCTTTGATACAGTGTTCCCGGATTCGGTCAAAGACTTCTGGATCGTTATAGCTGTCTCTGTGAAATGTCATGATAGAGAGGATGGTGGAAAAGATTTCTGTTACGGCGTATCGTAGGATGTCGTCTGTCATGTCAGGTAGGCAATTGTCTGTTGATCCGGCAGCTGTAAGTAGCCACTGTGTGTCGTTTTGTTGGAAGTCGGTTTCGCTTTCGAGTCTGTGTTTGGTGAAGTCCATTGTGTCCATTGGTGTCTCCCCTCGAAAGGCGTATTCGGGTCGTTCTTTTCTTTGTTGTTCCATGGTTCTTCTCCTTTAGTTTGTTGTTTACTTCCCTAAGAAATCGAGAACTGTTACGTCAATGCTGTTATAGTGTCTTGTTCTTCTTCCCGTTCCCTTTCTTTTGTAAGGTCTATCGTTTAGTTGTTCTCTTTTTTCTGTTTTGTGTACTGTTCCGTATTTCCGTCTTTTAACGTTGTGTACTGGTTCTTCTTCTTTCCCTTCCGATTCCTCGTCTGTTGTTTCTATAAACCATGTTGTGTGTGAAGGGCGAATTGTCTTGCGAAAGTTGTTTAGGTCATTCTTGTTAATAAAATATGTTTCCTCTCTGTGTGATAAGAAGTAAACGTTGTCATCTGTGATGTCTACTACTTCGTAGGTTTCTCTATTCCCCCGGTGTATGTAGTGATCCCCTAACTCTATGTTGTCTGGGTCTGGTGTTTCGTAATGGTGTGGGTGTTTCCTGGGATGTGGATTTATCATGTTGTCCCCTTTAAAGGGTTTAGCTAATTGTCTCCAGTTTTTCTTTAGCTTACTTCTCTTATCTTCTCCGAACTGTTGTCGCCTGTCTTTTAAAACTTGTGCTAACTCTATCGTTTTAATCTTTACTAATTCGTCTGTTGTCATCTCTTTCCCCTTTTCCGTTAGTTGTTATAGGCTTTTCGCTTATATAGGGTATTACGTTAGAATATAGTAAAAATAAATTAAATAGTCAAATACTTTTTTTAACCGGGGAAAAAAATTTTTTTCGAAAAAAGTACTAAGTCCCCCGCCAACATTTTACTACACACAATGTAAATTTTTCTCTTTTATTTCTCCTTTTTTTTTCTTATATTATAGCGTTAAAGATTAAAGAAAAACCCCCAACAACTAACACCTATCTTTTATCTTCTATTTAACGTCACCGAACAACAATCAACTCTCCTAAGATCCAACTATCTTGCACAATCCCCAACACACAATGTAAATTTTTAGAATTTTTACCGAAAAATTCTAAGTCCCCGACCACCAATCTACAATATCCAATATAACAATTAACAAACCACAACAACCAATCTCCTGAATTTCAACAATATCCACACCACAATGGCTGGCAGCATTCAAAACCCCATTCCCAATGCCTCGGTGCTATCACATTTTCCTATAAAACAATAAAAAAAGGGATCGATGAAAATTTAATTTCATCATCCCTTTTTTTGTTCCCGAATGAATTTAATAAAATGCGCTGGTGTAATTTTTTATGGTGGAAAAAATAAAGCCATACCGAGATATGGCTTTAGGGTAAAAATGCGAGAGAGAGCAAATTTGATTGGGTTTATTGTACTATAATATACTGATTTTCTCCCGGTTGAGACTTTTAATCTTCTTCGAGACGACGATCTATGTCAGCATCCTTCAATATCTGATTCACCTTACATAAAGGATCGCAAACTTTATCTTTCGATATAAGAGAGATGGATATTACTTTACCGCCTGTGATGAGCTTTTGATCCGTTGTTCTTCTGATTTGAGACTTTTCCGCGCTTACTCCCAATCCCAAATACATCTTGTCCATTCGCTCAGCGAATTTAAGAGGTACAACAACCGTCACCGCTCCAAGCAGATAATATCTTCCACCATCTCTCATTACTCCATTAAGCCTTGCTGATCCTATTAGGCGTTCCGTATCGAAATTATAGTACACAGGAAAACTATCTACAGATCGATGGCGTTGAGCTAATTGAGTAATAAGGTCTTGCGTATAGACAATATTATCCTTTGGATGAGGATTATCAGAAGCGACAATACCATAAATGTAATATCTTTTAGCATTGGCCCAACTGATCCTTTTGTAGGGATTTACGGATTGTTTGAGCTTGGCCTTGGTAATTTTCTTTCTGTCTTTGGCCTTTCTTAAAAGAGCTTTCGCATTTTTTCTCTTGGCTTTCTTTAAAAGCTCTCTTGCATCTCTCTTTTTCTTCATGTTAACTCCAAGTGATCCAATTCCTCTTCTTCAGCCAATCTCATGATGGCTGTAAGATCGAGCTTGACTATGTTATCCCCTTCGGATTCCACTTTGCGAATGGTTTCGGGAATAGCGTATACATCATAGCCTTGAATTGTAAGGATAAAAGGCTCCCTGTGCCTTTTTAGATTCTTGTTATAGGCTGTAACTGCCTTTTGAATCTGACTGGCGTCAAGTTTCGCATCTACAGGAACACCTTCCTTGGCCACAAGCAGAAGTATCATTTTATCCTCTCTAAGAGTTGGTTGTTTCTCATTAACTCTATTAAAATGGCCGTAAAAATACAGGCATACTGTTTATTAGCCATTTCCAACTTGCCTCTGCTTCTGTATTCATCGATCTCTCTTTGGGTGTATCGTTGAATAGCGAAACGACAGTGAGCGCAAGTCTTTTGATGAAGTGTACCAAGAGGGCACTCCTTCGTTGGATCTGCGGGCGGATAACTTAACACCCTTTTCTTTCGTTCTTTCTTATCCATTTTCGCCTCCATTATAGAGTAAGTATATTCTTTGAAGTACCTTCGTCATGTTTTAAACTTCTTAATCTTGACATAACGAAAGCGGGGATGTGCTTGTTTATATTACCATGATAAGGATAAAAAGGCTTTTTATTGGCGTTTTCTATCATCTGGCTGCGACCATCTGTCGTAATAGTATTGTAGCCATGAGTGTCGAGTCCACTTTCCCATGTCTTTTGACCAATTTCTTTTATAACTGGTTTAAGGTCTGAACCTTTTGCCCATTTGGTTGCTATATAATAAAGCCAATAATTCAATCCTCTAAATTTCTTTGGATTCTTAACTTCAACTTCATGGGGATTATTAAACAAAGCAGATGCCCTAAAAGCCATATTTAATCCGGTATGTCGATGCTTTCGGAAAAGAGCGGTATGTTCAGTTTTTATATTGTAAAAAACTCCTTGATGGCTGTGTATCCAATCAATATCAGAGTGTATATGATCAGCATCTCCCACTGTACATTTTACAGCATTCCAAGTCTCATATATTCTTGTTGGAAAAGAAAAGCAATCAGCATCTTGTACGAGAACATAATCTGCATATCCAAGTAATGGATTTTCATAATTTGCTATTTCTATCCATTTCTGGCTTGGAGCGATTCTCTTGTCGCTATTAGAAAGATAAACCAATTTGCTACAGCCAGCCAGTTTCAATCGGTCATAAAAGGAGAATACAGCGTTGCTGCCCATTGGTTGGTATTTTAAATTACTATCTTCATAGACAACTACTTGCCAGTCATACTTCTTGCTTTTGGCGTATACTTGTCTACAAAGTCCCTCGAAAGCCAACCAACCGATTTTTTCAGCTTGATAAAGGGGCATACCCACTGTGAGTAACATGATCACTCCACATGTTGATAAGTTTCATCCGGCATTAATTTCCAATTCCTATTTACGTTGATTTGGTGCTTTTTAGCGGCGGCGTAAAATAGCAAATCAACATGATACCCATTAACACGGGCGATATTGAGTAATAAGATGAGTACATCTGCCAGTTCTGATAATCCATCTGGACGATTACGCAATTCTGCCGCTTCCATCACAAGATGATTGCACATCCCTAAAAGTCTTTTCTCGCCAGGGCCAAATGTTTCATTTGACCAGCGAGCAATTTTATCTTGAAGTTGTTGATATTGATCTGCTCTATCCATTTTCCTTCTCTTTTGAGGCTTCATACACTTCTTTTGATACAAATTCAGTATCATTCCAATTAAGAAATGTTCTTGCATATATTGAAACATACACTTGGAGTATGTAAACTGTTTCTAACCAAATCGTTTCTTCATCGATTGTTATTGGAATAATAGCAAATTTCTTCACCACTCTTGTATCGCCATCTGTTGGTCTCTTAAATTTCACTTTGTTCTCTCTCCTGTATCAGGATCAATTGGACCATGGTGGACAGGCTTATACCCTGGTTGCTTTCTTCTGGCCAATTGCTTATCTTTCCAATTGTGGGCCTTTTGCTCCATCTTTCCGCGAAATTTCAACATCCTTTGAGCTTGTTCCGTAACGAAATGTGGAGCTGTACTTCCGGCAATTTCTTCGTCTGTTGCGGGTTTTGCATCCTCTATTCGAAAGTATTTTTCACAATTGGAACATATAATTCCAACAGTGCGTTCGTTATAAGATTTAACTGAACCGCAATGTGGACATTGGCAATACATTGTTTCTTTTGCCTTGCCTGTCCCGAAATCCAGTTCGTCTGCTCCGCGCCATCCCCCTGGGCCTCTGCCTGGTACATCTGACATAATCTGTCTCTCCTTCCATTAGAAATATATCAGATAACATTTGTTCTACTTTTTCTTCAAGCATTAAATTAAAAACGCCTTGTAATGCTTCCTCAAACTTTTTTCGATCCCGTTCTAAATTCTGTATCAGACGCACCTCTCTTTTGTTGGCTCGTTGATCTTTTCTTGCTCTTCTTTGCCAACTTCTTCTGCTGGCGTACAGATCGGCGGCGCACGGTTCGATTAGCTTCAACATTCCCTTTTTCATCTTCTTCTGCTCCCAATTTTTCTGTTCTCGCCTTGTTCAATGACTCAGCATTATAAGTGCCAGAAGCCACTGGACAGTCATGGGCCAGTTGAAAAATAAGGTTGCGATCATCAGATACGAACATCTGTTGTAGATGGGTATAAGAAAAAGTCATTGATTTAAGAGCGGTCTTGCCATTTTCATCTTTCCCTTGTACACAAAATGTTATCAAGGAAAGATTAGGCTCTCCATCCTCTTTTACACCGAAAGCCTTTTTCATCATGATACCAAGTCTTTTAGTCAACTTGTGATCGACATTAAAGACTTCATCGGCATGAATGTGTTTACGCTTGAGCATCTTGCCCTCCAATTGTTAACATATCGGGTTTAGGATGTAATTGATTTTTTATCCATTCTTGTATTACTGAAAATCTCTTATCATCGAGATAAAAACTTTTTACTACAGGCTTCACACTTTTCGTATCGTGTCTTATAATTGGTAACGCCCTTACTCCATCCGGATCACCAAGATTTCTCAGGAAAAATCTTCCGGCTTGAGCCAACATGAAAGCATCCGCTATATCATCATCTGGAAAATCGTATCCAGTCATTTTATAAATGTCCAATAGCAAAGTGGATGATTTGCCCTTGGTTGTAACATTCCCTCTACCAAAGATAAATTTTTTCAATTGAGTAGGCAACACGAATCTTTCAGAAGTTATTGTCCTATTTTTAGATTTCTTAGTGCTATAGTATCTAAACAAAGGAAATTTGTTCTTGATAAGAAACCAAAATATCATTCCCATCAGTGCGGCTTTTTCGGATTGTTTCATTATCATTATATTAACGCCGAAATCCTCCATCATCACCACACCAATATCATATTGTTCCTTGCAAATAGCCAATTCTTCTATCACATTGTCAACAATATTTATTGATCTTTTCAGACCAAAATGACTTTTACCAGCACTAACTCTTACAGCTCGAAATAATTCACCTGTAGCATGATCTACAGTTACAATCCCGACCTTTGTAAGGTCGGCATCGATTCCTATTGTAACCTTTTCATTTGCCATGTTTTTTCGCCTTGTAAGGTTTGACTTCCAACTCCAAATGCTTACACCTGGGACAAATTTTTATTTTTACATCGAGATTTTTATTATCGCCATCAAGTGAAATAGTCTCACCCTCTCTTAGTGCTGTAGCTGAAATCCAAATCAACCCCATTAAATCTTTTGGATCAATTTGAAAAAGTAAACATATTTTTTTTAACGCTTCGAGACTGGGATTTTGTTCTCCTGATTCATAACGAGTAATTTGCGGCTCACTCTTACCAATTTTCAATCCCACCTGATGCTTAGACATATGTAATCGATATGAATCAGAGACATTACTATAGGGCCGCTCAAGTCTTAATCTTCTGAACAGCTGGGAATTAAAACAACTTTTGTTTGTTGTGTTAATTAAAATCTTTTTTTTATTTTTTCCGGTAGAATTCGAGTCCATCTTTAGTTCCTTTCTCCAATATCCCTTCATCCGCCAATTCTTTTATCGCCATCATAAGAATTTCCAAATCCTCATACATTGGAACGCCAAATGCCTCAATGATTTCGTGTTGATAATAAAATCCCCGTTGTTCGTAAAGTCTTAACACCGCCTGCTTGGCTGCTTTAATATTCTTCACCATGTTTTCCATTTCCACCTCCAACGATTTTACTTACACCTTCTTCATCTTTAGTCACAATTATACGTTCATCGACTTTGAATGTCTTTTCTATTTCTTCCAAGTGCGTAATACAATGAACATTACGCCTGGACTTATCAATAAAAGATTGAAATATATCAAGGCATGTAGCCCTACCCACTTCATCAAGAGACGAAAATACTTCATCAAATAATACTATGTTAGGAATTTGATCCTCTGATAACATCAAATCAGCAACTTCTTGTATTCCGGTATAAATGGCTAATGCGAGACGTTGCTTCTCTCCACCACTGTATGATTTATAATCTCTTGGATCTTGGCCCTCTTCAACAATAAGGATTTCATATTTATCAATCTTCCCTTCACTGGATTTTTTATCGATTTCAGTATCGAGTTCTATTGTAACAGTGATTCCAAATTCCTTCAGCTTCTCATTAAATTTCTTTTCTAACAATACGTTGACTGTATCGATAATCATCAACTTAATGATAGGAATAGACATATAAATGTATTCATAAAGATCAAGGTCATTTTGTTTTTCTTTGCTTTCCCCTTTCAACTCTTTTAATTTTCGCTCATTGCTCCGATATTGTGAAAGATCGTTTTTGATTGATTTGTAATTACCATAATGTATCGTAGCATCGTTAGTTACAATCTCAAAATCCCGTTCCAATGTTTTTATATCGCCTGGTAAATATGACTTTCTGCCTCTTAACACTTTGTTTACTTCTGCCACCAAACCATCTATGGCTTTTAATTTATCATCCAAATTCCTTTTGAGACGTTTCTTATCATTCTCCAATTCTTTTACTTCATCCTTGCTTTTAAGAGCAGATTCCAATTCTCTCTTAGCTATCTTTGCCACTCTTAGAGTGTGTTGTAATCTTTCAAGCTCACCTCTTTTCTTCTCCAATTCCTCTGTAACTTCCTTAATACCAGCAGCAATCTCATTCGCTTTAACTTTCCATCTGTGTATCGATCCCTCTGATATTTTTATGTTCTTTTTTATTTTATCAATATGAGATTTTGGCACAATCTGATCACAAGTTGGACACTGACCCTCTCCGATATTGTCGATTAATTCCCTTAATTCTACAACCCTATTTTCATATCCGCTGGCAGTATTTACAGCAGTAGTCTTTTCCTTAATGAGAGAATCTCTTGTCTTTTCAAGATCGGAAATGTATTCTTTTTGACTGGCTTCTTTCTGTTCCTTTTCTGTAATAGAAGCCACTTTCCTCTTCAATGAA